>Ga0210402_10004879_pt1 | contig 12114 bp, 6 predicted proteins | sample IncBWC7MmetaG_FD_161055 | JGI IMG/M metagenome (GOLD analysis project Ga0210402, IMG submission 161055) | Forest soil microbial communities from Barre Woods Harvard Forest LTER site, Petersham, Massachusetts, United States - Inc-BW-C-7-M | ecosystem: Environmental > Terrestrial > Soil >...
GCTCGATTTTAATATGAATGCCCAGGTGAATGTGAACGCCAATATCGGCGGTAAATTAAAGTTCCCGATCAATTATAATACGCTGGCAAACTTCGGACAGGAAAATCAATTGAAATTGGATTATACCGGGATCGATGATGAGATCGTTAAACGTTTTGAAGCAGGCAATGTAGAATTCACTTCGCGCAGTACATTGATACCCGGTTCTCAACAATTGTTTGGTATAAAAGCACAATTGCAATTCGGGAAATTAAATGTAACGGCGGTTATTGCCAGTCAAAAATCACAACGTCAAACGGTTAACCTGCAAGGCGGTAATGCTACCCAGGTTATTGACCTGAAAGCGGATGCGTATGAAGAGAATCGCCACTTCTTATTAGCACAATATTTTAAGAACAATTATAACAAGGTGATGCAAAACCTGCCGGTTATAACTACGCCCATTCAAATTCTTCGTATAGAAGTATGGGTTACCAATCATATTGGTACGGTAGCCAATGCAAGAACGGTGGTTGGTTTGGCGGATCTGGGTGAATCCAATCCTTATCTTCAACCACCTGTAGTAAATGTATTGAGTAGTTCTTCTATTCCAAGCAATGGGAGTAACGATCTGTACTCAAACATCATCAGTGATCCCAATAGCCGCGATCCTTCGCAGGTAGTTTCTGTATTGCAGAGTAAGGGGCTTACCGCTGTACAGGATTACGAAAAAACCTATGCACGCGAATTGGATAGCACGCAATATTATTTTAACCGCCAGGTGGGTTACGTATCATTGGCGCAACCATTACAACCCGATGAAGTATTGGGTGTGGCATATCAATATTCATACAATGGTAAAATATACCAGGTAGGTGAGTTCTCCGAAGATCTGCCACCGCATGATTCAACCGCGATACCGCAGGTATTGTTTCTTAAATTATTGAAAGCAACCGGGCAACGGCCTAAATTGCCTATCTGGGGATTGATGATGAAGAATGTGTATTCTGTTGGTTACGGAACATTATCTCCCGATGGATTTCAATTAAATATTCTTTTTCAACAACCTAGTTTTGGTACCAAACCATATGTTCCTTTTGGCGATAAGAACCAGGGTACACCCTTGCTTACTTTATTGAATTTAGACCGGTTGAATAATCAATTGGATCCGCAACCCGATGGATTGTTCGATTATGTTGAAGGATTTACCGTGATATCAAAATACAGTCGTATCGTGTTTCCTGTATTGGAACCTTTCGGGCGGGATCTTGCCAGTAAAATATACAATGTAGTGCCGGCCAATGCGGGCGATAGTTTGTTTTATATGTTGTACGATTCATTGAAAGCGGTGGCACAACAACATCCTAACCTCAACCGTTTTCAATTGATGGGATCGGCACGTACTTCCGGTTCTTCGGATATAAGTATCGGCTATAATATTCCGCGCGGGTCCGTTACCGTTACTGCCGGCGGACAAACATTAATAGAAGGAACAGATTATGATATCAACTATGATCTCGGAACAATAAAAATAATTAACCAGGCCATATTAAATGCGGGACTGCCGGTACAGGTGAATTTTGAGAACAATGCATCGTTTGGTATACAGCAGCGTAATTATATGGCACTTCGCTTTGATTATACATTAAAAAGTAAAGCAAAAGAACAACTGGCATTGGGTGGAACGATCGTGCGATTGAGTGAACGGCCCTTCTTTACCAAAGTAAACTATGGAGAAGACCCTATTAAGAATACGATGTACGGACTTGATCTTACGTATACCAATGAGATACCACGCATCACCAAATTATTAAATAAAATTCCTTCTTTTAAATCTACTGCTCCTTCAACTATCAATGCATATGCAGAAGGTGCTTTTTTAAAACCGGGCCATGCTTCACAAATTGGCAGTGGTGCTGCAGGAGCAGTTTACCTGGATGATTTTGAAGGAAGCCAATCCGGTATCGATCTTCGTTTTCCTGCTATTAGCTGGGCATTGGCATCTACCCCACAGTTTGCAACAGACTCGTCCGGTAACGCGCTTTTTCCTGAAGCAGATTCAAGTAATAACTTAGCGTATGGTAAGAACAGGGCTCAATTAGCCTGGTACCAGATCGATCCAACATTGCAACAATATCAAAGTTCATCCAACCCTTTAGGAAATAATCCAAATGAATTGAGCGATCCGCGGGTAAGGTTCATACAACAACAAGAGCTTTTTCCGCAACAATCTACAGATGTGGGCGCAAGTCAGCTGATAACTTTTGATTTGGCATATTATCCTACAACAAGAGGGCCTTATAATTTTGATTGGCAGAATGTAAATAGCGATAACAGTTTAAAGAATCCGCAACAGCGTTGGGGTGGTTTGATGCGTAGTATCAGCCAAACAGATTTTGAAACAGCGAATGTAGAATATATTGAATTCTGGATACAAGATCCATTTATAAAGATGCCGGGTTCTACCGGAGGGCAATTATATTTTGACTTGGGGGATGTTTCGGAAGATATCCTGAAAGATGGTAAGCGGTCCTATGAAAACGGGCTTCCTACACCTACGTCACCGGCGTTAATAGATACTGCTACTGTTTGGGGAGTTGTTCCGCTCAATCCTGTACAGATCACTAATTCATTCAGTAATAATCCAGGTGAAAGAGCTTACCAGGATATTGGCCTTGATGGAATGGCCGATAGTGCGGAAGTAAAAAAACGCATGGGAGATTATTTAACTCCATTGCAATTAACCGTTACCAATGCTGCCGCCTATCAACAGGCATTAAAAGATCCTTGTGCAGATGATTATGTTTTCTATGAAGATGCCTCTTTCAACGGCAGCGACGGTATATTGAAACGTTATAAAAAATATAACAATCCGGATGGCAACTCGCCTGTAAACACCGGAACAAGTTTTACTTCTGCTGCCACCTTATACCCGGATGCAGAGGATCTTGATAAAGACAATAACCTGAATCAAACGGAACAGTATTTTCAATACATGGTAAATCTCCGCGATAGCACAGATCAGGAGATGCAGGTCGGGAATAATTATATCATTGATAAGAAAATAGTTCATGGTAAAATACCAAATGGAACCGACACAGAAATGTGGTATCATTTCCGCATACCTATCAATGCTTATCAAAAAGCGGTGGGTGGTATTGCCGATTTTACTTCTATACGTTTTGTGCGAATGTTCCTTACCGGGTTTTCCGATAGCATAGTGGTGGTACGTTTTGGTGAACTTCAATTCACCAGAAATACCTGGCGCCCTTTTCAGTATGCATTGGACACTACGGGTAATTATGATCCTATTTCAAACAATGTGACCTTTAATATTGGCGCTGTTAATATCCAGGAAGATGATAACCGTTTACCCCTGCCTTACCGTACACCAAAAGATATACAACGGCAACAGGTGCAAAGTGCAGATGGGGTAAATCTTTTGTTGAATGAACAAAGTATGACGTTGCAATTCTGTAATCTTATTAAAAATGATTCCAGGGCGGGGTTTACCACTTTTGCAACAAAAGATCTTCGCCAGTATGGCAATATGAAGATGTATATCCATGCAGAATCAGATCCTAATTCAGTTGTATTGCAGGATAAGGATCTTACTGCGGTGATACGTATCGGCCCGGATTTTGTAAGTAATTATTATGAGGTAAGAATACCATTGTATATGACGCCATTATCGGTAGGCACCAGCGGTGTTGCTTATTTCAATACGGATGCTTACAATGATACCTTGTGGAGGGCTATTAATGATCTTGATCTCGACCTGACCTTATTGCCAAAAATGAAAGAAGACCGTAATAATGCAGGCTTCCCTTCAACATCGAGGTATAGTAAAATTCAATCTAACGGTCAAACCTATTCGATTTTGGGAGATCCCAATTTAGCACAGGTGGATGGTATCCTTATCGGTGTGGAAAATACCAATGCAGCGAGTGCCTGCGGCCAGGTATGGGTAGATGAATTACGTTTAAGTGCCATCAATGAAAATGGAGGATGGGCCGGCGTGGCAAAGGTGGACATGACCTTATCCGACCTCGGAAGGGTTACCAGTTCTGTTAGTCACCATAGTGCCGGATTTGGTACACTGGATCAAAATGCGAATGAACGTTATAAAGACGATCTTACCCAGTTTGATATTGCTACTAATTTAGAAATGGGAAAACTGCTGCCTAAAAAAATGGGCCTGTCTGTACCGGTGTATGCCAGTTATTCCGAATCTTCGAGTCTTCCGGAATACGACCCATATAATTTGGATATAAAATTAAAAGATGAATTAAATGGTGCTAGTCCGGCAAAAAAAGATTCCATTAAAAGTGTAGCAGTTGATTTCTCCAGTACAACAACGGTTAATTTTACCAATGTTCATAAAACTAAAATGTCTAAAGGCCCGGCTAAGATATACGACATCTCTAATTTTAATGTGAGCTATTCGTATGTGAATATGCAGGCACATAATCCTTTATTGCAAAGCAATGAATTGATAAAACAGCGGGGTGGCTTGGTATATAATTATGCGGCACAACCTTATTATATTGAACCGTTTAAAAAATTAAAACTTTTCAAAAAAGTTAAATCGCATTGGCTGGACCTATTTAAAGATTTTAATTTTAATCCTATTCCGTCGCAGTTAGGTTTTAAAGCAGACCTTAACAAACAGTTTTCTTCCACACAGGTTAGAAGTATTGGAGTAACTAAATACTCTATTCCTAAAACCTATGGCAGCTTCTTTACGTTCGAAAGAGATTATATATTGCGTTGGGGTTTATCACGCTCTTTAAATCTTGATCTAACGGCTACTAATAACTCGCGGATCGATCAACCTTATGGTCCGATTGACAGCAAGAGTAAAAGAGATACGGTTTGGAGTAATTTATTCAAGGGTGGAAGAAACACGATGTATAACCAATCCACTAATTTTTCTTATACATTACCAACATCTAAATTTCCGTTGGTCGATTGGACAACCATCAATTTAAAATACCAGGCAAACTATCGTTGGACGGGGGCTTCATTATTAGCAAATACAGATAGTTTGGGGAACCTGGGCAATGTTCTTGAGAACGGGGAACAACAACAGGCAACCTTGCAGTTGGATTTTAATAAACTCTATACTAAATCAAAATTCTTCAGGGCCCTTGATATTCCTAAATCGCAGCCGTCTAATTTCCCTAGAACTTTTACTACAAAAACGGATACTGTATTTCACTATATAGTAAAAAATGGTGTAAGAGTAAAAACCGTAAAGCGATTGAAGCTAAAGAAAATATGGAGTACCAGCGGGATGCCGCAGGTGGGAACGGCGGGACGAATATTTGGCAAACTGCTAAGCAGCATAAAACAAATAAATATTGCTTACGCCGAAAATGCCAACACCCGTTTGCCGGGTTATATGGACAGTACGCAGTTGCTTGGACAGGATTTCAAAAGTATGAATCCGGGGTTAGGATTTATTTTGGGACATCAACCGGATACCAATTGGCTGAACAATGCGGCTGCAAAAGGATTGATCTCAAAAGACAGTAACCTGAGTGATATCTTCCAGCAAAGCTATAACCAGAATATCACGATATCGGCACAGCTTCAACCGGTAAAGGACCTGCATATCAATCTTAGTTTTAATACCACCTTTAATAAAAATTATTCGGAACAATTTAAAGATACTACCGGTACGGGCGATCATTTTGGCCATTTAACGCCAACTGCCGGAGGTAGCTTTAACATGAGTTTTATGGCGCTTAAAACATTTTTTGCACCGTTCAATCCAAATGGTATCTCACAGGCATACCTCGATTTTCAAAGTAACCGTAAAATAATTTCTACAAGATTAGGGAAACAAAACCCTTACAGTTTTTACCAACCTGCAGATGGTTATTATCATGGGTATGGAAAATATTCGACCGATGTTTTAATACCTGCATTCATCTCGGCATATTCAGGAGGTAAAAGCGCCTGGACGACACCATTGATCGATCAGCATAATCCAAATATCAAATCCAATCCATTCCAGGGATTGTTATTTCATGGGCTGATCCCCAAACCTAACTGGAAGATCGATTATAGCGGATTGAGTAAAATTAAAGGGATCGATAAAATATTCTCCAGCTTAGCGATCTCTAATGGATATACCGGTTCATTAAGTATGAATGCGTTTAATTCGGATCTGTTTTATGCGGATACGAGTCATTATGGGTATCCATCTTTTTATGATACTGTTTCGAGAAACTTTGTCCCTTATTTCCTTGTGCCGAATATTACGATACAGGAATCGTTCTCGCCACTGTTAGGATTGGATATGACCTTTAAAAATCAAATGCAATTTAAATTTGAATATTCTAAACAACGCATACTAAGTTTAAGCCTGGTTGATTTTCAAGTGAGTGAAACACGATCTTCTCAACTTACGATCGGCGGCGGCTACCGTAAAAAAGGATTGAAGCTCCCGGGCTTTATAAAACTTCCTAAAATATTAAGTGCTACGAATAGTTCCAAACTCGATAATGAAATAGATTTCAGGTTCGATCTTAAGATAACAGATAATGTTACAGTGAATAACCAGTTGGATCAACCGGCCGTATTCCCTACTTCCGGAAGCAGGCAGATCACCTTATCGCCTACCATTAACTATACGCTTAGCAAAAAAGTGAATATTAAACTGTATTATAACCGGAATAAAATAATACCCTATGTTTCCTCTACTCCGCCAATTACCAATACACAAGCCGGCATTGATATAAGGGTTTCCCTGGCGCCATAGGTTTGTTCTATAAATGCTAAACACCCCGGAGAACCGGAGTGTTTAGTGCTGAAATCATCATCAAGCGTACTAAAGAATATTAAGAAGCTATTTTCTTTAATAAGATCACATAGCCGCAAAGTTTTTTCTTCTTTTTATTAACCTGCACGGGTTTCATCATATGGTATTCCGAAAACTGCGGGATATAAGAATAGCTGATCACGTTCCCGTCTACATCACCCCATTGCTTTTTCTCATAGGCAACCTGTCTTTCTTCCCAATCATACATTCTTACTTCATATAATTTGGAAGTGATATCACCGATAAAAACAAACTGGTACCAACTTCCCTGGTTTAGAGGAACGATGATGGGCATTTCATATTCGCTTTCCATTTCCATGGAAGCTTCTTTCACTACAATAAATCCTTTTTTGATTAGAGCTTGCTTAACACTGTCGGCTTCATGAATGATCATAGTATCCTGACAAGCGGTTTGGTGTATTACATCCTGACCGTAGGAAAAAGGAGCGTTCAATACGCAACCAATTGTTATCGCAATATAGATGAGCGCATGATACTTCATCTGGCTTTTCAATGTTAGAATAATAGGATATACAAGTTTACGTATTAATATTAGTATTTGCAAGGGGTATTTTCACCCATTCGTTGATATGGTTGTTTAAAAGCAAGACCATTAACTGATTAAATTACAATAAGTTACCATATGCTCGTTTTTAGATAAGTAGCCATCTCAGACTGGTATTGAAATGCAACACTGCGAGCCTCTTCGGCAAAGTTTAACTTATTACTTGCGTATAGGATGGCCCTGCTTACATTCACCAGTAAACCGATATCCTTTATCATGCCATAACGAGCAACTTCTTCTAAACTTCCGCCTTGTGAACCAACGCCCGGAACCAATAAAAAATGATCAGGAATGATGCTTCGGATATGCTCCAGGTCGGCTGCTTTGGTGGCACCTATAACAAACATCAGATTATCGGTGTTCCCCCATTTACTTACTTTACGCAACACCTTTTCATATAAAAATTCATCGCCGATCTTTTGTTGTTCAAAATCTTTGCTGCCCGCATTGCTGGTTAAACCCAACACAATGGCCCATTTATCTTTATAAACTAAAAAGGGTTGTATACTGTCTTCACCCATATATGGTGCTACCGTAACTGCATCAAATGGTAGTGTTTCAAAAAATGCTTTGGCGTATTGCGAAGAAGTATTGCCAATATCACCTCTTTTTGCATCAGCTATAGTGAAATGTTCTTTAGGAATATAATGGATAGTTTTTTCCAATGCTTCCCAGCCTTTCAATCCAAGTGCTTCATAAAAAGCGGTGTTGATCTTATAACTTACGCACAGATCTTTTGTGGCATCAATGATCTGCTTATTAAATTGAAAAATTGCATCCGGGTGTGATTGAAGATGAGCCGGTATTTTGGTAATATCCGTATCTAAACCAATGCAGAGGAATGATCTTTTTTGTTGGATCTGTTCAATAAGGGATTGACGTGTCATATTAAGTGAAAAGTCAAAAGTGAAAAGTCAAAAATAAAACTCTTCCTTTTTCCTTTTTATTTTTTACTTGAGTTATACCAATACTTCTTGAATCTCTGTTGGTGCAACAGATGCATTGCGCATAGCAATACCTCTTACTGCATTGGCTGCAAAATGCTCAAATGCTTTTTTAGCAATGCTATCATCGCTCACCATTACCGGAACACCGATGTCGCCACCTTCACGGATGCTTTGTACCAATGGTATTTGTCCTAAGAAAGGGATATCAAATTCATCTGCCAAATTCTTGCCTCCATCTTTTCCGAAAATATAATATTTATTATCCGGCAATTCTTCCGGAGTAAAATAACTCATGTTTTCTACCAGCCCTATAACCGGTACTTTTAATTGTGCTTGTCCAAACATGGCAATACCTTTTTTAGCATCTGCCAATGCAATTGTTTGCGGTGTTGTAACAACAATGATTCCTGTAACAGGAACTGTTTGTACAATAGTTAAATGAATATCTCCCGTACCCGGCGGCATATCTATTACTAAATAATCCAAATCACCCCAATCTACATCACTCACGAATTGGCGGATAGCACTGCTTACCATCGGGCCACGCCAAACCACCGCTTGTTTTTCATCGATCAATAAACCAATGCTCATTACTTTAATACCGAATTGTTCAATCGGTACGATCATTCCTTTCCCATTCACATCTTTCATCAATGGCCTTTCTCCGCGAATACCAAACATGATATGCTGACTTGGTCCGTAAATATCTGCATCCATTAAACCAACCTTTGCACCGCTTTGTGAAAGTGCCAATGCAAAATTGGCGGCAACACTACTTTTACCTACACCACCTTTACCACTTACTACAGCGATGATATTTTTTACTCCACTTAAAACAGTCTTGGCATCTTTGCGATTCGTACTCGTATTGCTGGTAAAGTTTACGGTAACAATTGCTTCTTTATTCACTAACAATTTTACGGCATTGACACAGGCATTTTGTATCATATCTTTCATCGGGCAGGCCGGAGTGGTTAATACCACAGTAAATGACACTTTATTATCATTAATAGTAATATCCTTTACCATATTAAGGGTAACAAGGTCTTTGCCAAGATCAGGTTCCTGCACATTGCTCAGCGCTTTCAGTATATCTTCTTGCGTCATTTCAATTAATTGTTAAAAAGCCTTCGATTATTGCAAAATTAAACATTGATGGTCTTATTTTGCTTACTAATTAAAGAATGTTGAATATTTTTGCAGACAGGGTTTATCAAGAGCTCTTATAATTGAATGAAGCATTTTATACGATATCTTTTTTTTATTGTTCTTTTTTCGCCCGTGGTTGCCCATGCTCAGTTTGAGACATTTAAAGACTCTGTGGTAGAATTATATGGTGTTGTAATGACAGCAGACAGTTTACAGGGCGTACCTTCTGCCAGTATTGTGATCAAAGGACAGAACAGGGGTACATTTAGCAATGATCAGGGTGTATTTAGCATTGTAGCACTAAAAGGTGATGTTATTGAATTTTCCAGTGTGGGATTTAAACCTATCACAGTAACCATTCCAACTACACTTAAAGGGAACCAATATAGCATTGTGCAATTGATGGTGAATGATACGGTTTACCTGGCAGCCACTATTATTCGCTCGAGGCCCAGCAGGGAACAATTTGAACGGGATTTTATGAATACAAAAGTGCCCGATGATAATTTGGAGATCGCCCGTCAAAATATAGATGAATCTAAACGACGCATATTATTAGCATCATTACCGGTAGATGGCAGAGAGGCAGTAAAAGGTTATTTGAACGGACAGTCGGCTAAATATTATTATGCAGGACAAACTGCTCCTCAAAATATCTTCAATCCATTTGCATGGAGCCAGTTTATTCAGGCGTGGAAAAGAGGAGATTTTAAAACAGGCTCCCAAACCCAGTATAAATATAATCCTTCCACGGATCCTAATAGTCCCGATAATCCAATGAATAATATCAAGAATAACGGTCAGTAAGTTTATTCTTTTAAAGCAGGATATTATTTATTAATTGATTTTCTTTGTATCAAATTGAATAATGTTGGTCCATCCTTCAGCAGATAATCGTTCTCCCATTAAATCCAAGATCTTCCTGATCGGGTTCATGGGCAGTGGTAAAACACATTGGGCAAGATTATTGTCTTCTGCTTATCAATTGTCTTATGCAGACCTCGACGATGTTATTGAGAAAGAATACAATCAAAAGATCGCCACTATTTTTAAAGAGAAAGGAGAGGCTTATTTCAGAGAAATTGAGGCTAAGGTGCTTCGCTCTTTTGCGGATGAACAAAACTGTATCATAGCCTGTGGCGGTGGTACCCCTTGTTACGAAGAGAACATACAATGGATGAATGAAAGAGGAATTACAGTTTATTTAAAAGATAGTCCGGCTTTACTTGCTAAAAGACTGCTAAAAGAAAAAAGCCATCGCCCGGTCTTAATGAATATCGCGGATCATGAACTGGAAAATTTTATTGCCGGTAAATTAAGCGAGCGAGAATCCTTTTACAACCAGGCAAAAATAATATTGGATGAAGAAACGCTTACTGTTCAACTATTGGCAGATACGATTTTCAATACCTGATCACTTTACATATGCATAAAAAATTTCTGATCATCGCGGCATTGATAGGAGCTCTTTCAGTAATACTCGGTGCTTTTACAGCGCATGAGTTAAAAGAAGTATTAACTGAGCAATCGTTGTCAATGTTTGAAACAGGTGTTCGTTATCAATTCTATCATGTGTTTGCATTGTTTGCCGTAGGGATTTTGTATAAAGAGTTTACCAATAAATGGTTGTGCCGAAGTGGTATACTTTTTTGTTTGGGAATATTTTTTTTCAGCGGCTCTTTGTATTTCCTGGCTTTCTTCATGGATATTATAACACCCGGGTTTAAATGGTTCTACCTGATCACGCCATTAGGTGGACTCTGTTTTATTCTCGGTTGGATATTCCTGGCCATCGGTATATCTAAAAAAGATAGTCACATCCGTTGATTTAACGTGTATAACCGGGGATTCACTAATCCGATAAACATATGGTTTTCTATATCTTTGTATACAATGGCAAATAAACTTAAACCTGCTAAATCCAAAACACCGGAGAAGGAAGCAATACCTACCGAAACCGAAGAAAAGGTAGAGGTAAAACAATTGCTGAAAGACGAACGCACCCATAAGATCACCGGCGTTGTTTGTTTACTTATTGCCTTTGTATTATTCATCGCCTTTACTTCTTACTTATTTACCTGGAACGACGACCAGGATAAAGTGATCAACCAGGGGTATCGTTTATTATTAGCGAACGACGTTAAAGTGACTAACCTGTTAGGAACCTTTGGCGCCTTTATTTCTGATTTCTTTATACGTAAAGGTTTTGGTGTTGCTTCTTATCTTATTTGCACTTCATTTTTTACGCTCGCCATTAATTTGATCTTTGGAAAAAAAGTTTTTTCTGTTTCGCGTAATATAAAATACGTTGTCATTGGATTGATTACATTAAGCGTAGCTTTTGCAGTGGCGTTTAATGGTAAACAATTTTCATGGGGTGGATATGTTGGAGATGTTTCAAGAGATTGGCTTTATAGAATGATTGGTGAACTGGGTACCATCGCTACATTGATCGTGACAATAGTATCTTATATCATCTGGCGTTTTAATCCGGTGTTTAGATTGCCGGAGAAAAAAGTACTTGCTAACACAGAAGCACTAATGCCGGTTGAACATAGTGAAGCCGATCTTACTGAAGAAAATACGCCCGAAGAATTGGGTGGTAATCGATTGAAAGGAGAGAGCAATGCATTGGTTGTTCCATT
>Ga0210402_10004880_pt1 | contig 12113 bp, 10 predicted proteins | sample IncBWC7MmetaG_FD_161055 | JGI IMG/M metagenome (GOLD analysis project Ga0210402, IMG submission 161055) | Forest soil microbial communities from Barre Woods Harvard Forest LTER site, Petersham, Massachusetts, United States - Inc-BW-C-7-M | ecosystem: Environmental > Terrestrial > Soil >...
CAACGCCGGTTTTAGCATCGAGGTGGCGCCCGAGCTCGCCCCGCGACTTATGCCCTACGCGGGTCGCGAGATTACCATGGGCATCCGGCCGGAAGATCTGCGGGTCGCCAACGGCAGCGACCCGGCTGGGCTCTGCTTCGACGCGGTGGTCGAGGTGGTGGAGAGGCTGGGCTCCGAGACCCTACTCGACCTGCAGGTAGGCGCCCAGACCATGGTGGCGGCGGTGGAGCCGGCTATCCGCGCCCAGCACGGCGACAAGCTCCGCCTGGCGTTGCGCGCCGACCGGCTGCACTTCTTCGACATGAAGTCCGAAGCGGCCGTCTGAGGGATTGCATGATTAACCGTCGAGCGCTGATTGCGATCGCGGCGAGCGTCGGTTTTGGCACCTTCGCCTTCGGCCAGGACCGGTCGATTGTGGTTGCATCGACCACGTCGACGGAGGACTCAGGACTGTTCGGCTACATCCTGCCGCTGTTCAAGGCGAAGACCGGCATCGATGTGAAGGTGGTGGCGCAAGGGACAGGCCAGGCGCTCGACACCGGACGGCGCGGTGACGCCGACGTGGTATTCGTGCATGCCAAAGCGGCCGAGGAAAAATTCCTGGCCGAGGGCTTCGGCGTGAAGCGCCATCCCGTGATGTATAACGACTTCATTCTGGTCGGCCCCCGAAGCGATCCGGCCGGAATCAAAGGATCGCGTGACATCGTCGCTGCGCTCAACGCGCTGAAGGAAAAGCGCGCCCCGTTCGTTTCACGCGGCGACAGATCCGGCACGCATATCGCCGAGCTCGGGCTCTGGAAGCTCGCCGGCATCGACATCACCGCCGAGAGGGGTTCCTGGTACAAGGAGATCGGCCAAGGCATGGGCGCAGCGCTCAATGCGGCGGCGGCGTCCGATGCCTATGTGCTTTCCGATCGCGGCACCTGGCTCTCGTTCAGGAACAAACGAGATCTCGTCGTCGTAGTGGAGGGCGACAAGCGCCTGTTCAATCAGTACGGGGTCATGCTGGTGAATCCGCAGAAGCACCCGAGCGTCAAGAAGGAGCTGGGCCAGCAATTCATCGACTGGCTGATTTCCCCCGAGGGACAGGCCGCCATTGCCGCTTATAAGATCAACGGCGAGCAGCTGTTTTATCCGAACGCCAACGATCCGAGCGCGTGAGAGGATCTTCGGCCCTCTATGACGCGCTGTTTTTCTCAACCGGAGCTACGGGAACCCGGATCACGATCCACATCGTCATGTCCCAGGCATTGCGTATGCCCGCCAGCAACAGAGTGAGCAAAGCAAGAGCCAGGGCTTCGAGGCTCCACTGCGATCGTTCGAAAAGGAGGACGGCAGACCCGACCACCAGGAGATACCCGACGATGGGAATCAGGGCATAGAACAGCCGATCAATCACGTCGACCGCGAAGGTGTGATGGATATACAGGTGCACCCATAGGCGCGCGGAATAGATTACGCCGGCCACACCTCCGAGAGCCAGGAGGAGCGCCGATGTTGCCCAAGTCTGCGAGGGTATGGCCGCACCGATGCAGATGAGAAGCACGGCAGTGAAATGCACAACGGTCGGGCTGATAAAGGCCCGCATCGCTTCACGGTTCCTCTCCGTGAACACCTGGGCGCCGATCGAGGCGGCGACAAACATGAGCCCGACGAGGGTGGCTGATGCCGTGCCCACCAAGATGTAAAAGTCATGCCACGCATGGATGACATCGGCGAGCGATGAGTGCATTGCGCTCTCCAGGAGGCGAGAAACTCACGATTTCTCATATCGGACGCCGAAACACTCGGCCATCGTGGAAGCTGCATTTCGCGGATGAAAATAGCACCTCCCCACCCCGCGTCCTCACCAGAAGGGCAGGTAGAAGGAGGAGAGCGGCCCATCCTGTCCACCCGCTGGGCTGACAGCCCTACGTGGCGGCCCCGACCGTATCCGCCATGGCGGCGCCCCGCGCGCCAATCGGCTTTTCGCCGTCGACCGTGGAGTCACGCGCGGTCTGATGCTCGATCTCTGAATTGAGCTCGGCGCCAAAGAGGATGACGATCGAGGAAATCCACATCCACATCATCAGGCCGATGGCGGCGCCGAGCGATCCGTAAGTTGCATCATAGTTGGCAAAGTTCGCGAGATACCACGAGAGCAATGCAGAGCTTGCAAGCCAGGCGACCACCGCAAACACGCTGCCCACGCTGAGCCATTGCCAGCGCGGCTCTCTGCGGCTCGGGCCAAACCGGTAAAGAACCGCAAGCCCGATCATAATCAGCACCAGCAGAACCGGCCATCGCACAATGCGCAGCAGGGTTTCGCTCACATTGCCCAGCCCTGCGTAGCTCAGGACGAGCGGCAGCACTACGACGGCGCCGATCGCGACCAGAACCGACGCAATGGCGGCAAGCGTGAATGCCAGAGAGACGAGATTAAGCTTGATGAAGCCGCGTTTCTCTTTCTCGTCATAGACCACGTTGAGCGCGTCCATGATGGCCTTCATCCCGGCATTCGCGCTCCAGAATGCAAGCCCCAGGCCGAAGATAAATCCGAAACCGAGTTTTGCCCCTCCCTTGGCAGCAAGCCGGTTCACCTGATCCTGAAGGATCTGGAACGCATCACCCGGAAGCATCCCTCCTATCGACGAGAGGTGGTCGTTGATCGTCGATGGGCTGGCAAACAGTCCGTAGAGCGACACCAATGCGGTGATGCCTGGAAACAAGGCGAGCAGACCGTAAAAGACCACGCCTGCTGCGACGGCGAGCAGACGGTCATCGTTGATCCGCTGGTAGGTCCGCCAGAAAATATCCTTCCACCCCGCCCACGGAATGCGCCAAGGCGCCGTGGCGTGACGGCCCCGGCCGGGCTGTGGCGCCCGCTCATGCTGCACGCTCCGCGGCTCGTCGGTGCTGTGCCCTGTTCCAAACGTCCCGGTCGCGGGCTGAACACGATCGCGCATTGCCGGATTACCTCGGGGACGCCCCTGCTTGGCGAAGGCAAGCACCACCAGAGCGGTATAGCCGATGAAGGGCCAGACCGAAGGGGGACGCCGCGATGGACGCGGCCTGCCCGCGCCCTCGATTCACAGTCTAGCTGCATGTCGAATAGCGTCAGCGCCCCGCGCCTTCTGCTGCTCCAGCACGCGGTTGAGCTTATGGCCCACGTCGGTCGTGAATTCCGAAGCCTGGGCCTTGACTGCGCGGGTGGCGGTCTGGGCAGCTTCCTTTATGCCCTGGGTCAAGCTATCGGCGGTCTGGCGCGCCTTGGTGCCGACCGCTTGCGAACCTTGCGATAATCGCTCTCCACGGGAAACCTGTTGCGATCCAACCGATGGCTGGGCTGTTCCAAACCGCGACTGCCCGGGTGTGCGGCGGGAAAGATCGGGCGTGCTCGATCCCGAGCCTGCACGCGATGTTGAGCCGACCGATGCGCCGGGAGAGCGACACCTATCCATGTCTGCCTCGGGATGGGAAACCTTCCCGAGACAATTCTCCAGGAACGACACAGTTCCGAGCGAGCGGCTTGGCGGCAGACGGAAAGGGGCCGGTCACCGCTTCGCTTCGGATTGGGCCGCGACCTGCGCTGCGACTTGGGCCGCGAGCATGCGCTTGGTCGCTTCGAGGTCGACCAGCGGGTAGGTGTCGAAATGGGCTGGAATGATGTCCGCCCATTCATTCAAGATCCGATGCAAGACCTCGTTGCTATCCACTTCGAACACCGCGATCGCGCCGCGCCCGACGCGTGGGTAGATATGACGGCAAATCCCGTTCGCCTGATAATTGGCGATCCAGGGCCAGAACTTTTGGCGTTGAGCTGCGAGGTCCGAAGGTCGTTCGGGTCGCGGCGTCGAGACGACGAGAAACAGCATGTGACGCTCCCCGGGAGTGGACGGGCCCCAAAGGCCTGAGCACTTGCTATGTAGTAGGAAAGTGCGAGCTCATCATCGACTCCGGGACACATTGCTGCATGCCATGCCCGCACCGACCCTGAACCACGACCAAACTGCTTCGACGCAGAAGAACAAGCAGCACGGTTCCTTCTGATGCGCGGCCTGGTTCCCAACACCGGCATCGCTGAGCAAGCCAATTCCTGGGTTGAAAGGAAAAAGCTGCTGCGTTTTGTGACCTGCGGATCAGTTGCCGGCGGCAAGTCCACCCTGGTCGGACGCCTGGTCTCCGACTGCAACGCCCCCGCTGCGCTCGCTGACGAGCAGGCCAGCACCATCGAGATTGGCCACCGCTACTTCGCTACGCCCAGGCGCGCGTTCATCGTCGCCGATGCGCCCGGCCACGAGCAATACACCCGTAATCTGGTATCCGGCGCATCGGCGGCCGACGTCGCAGTGCTGGTGATCGATGCCCGCGAGGGGGTGCTCCCGCAGACCCGGCGCCACAGCCATCTCGTCACGCTGCTCGGCATTCGCCATGCGGTCGTGGTCGTCAATAAGATGGACATGATCGGCTGGGATCGTACCGCCTTCGAACGGATCAGGAGCGAATATCTCGCATTCGCCGCAGGGCTCGGGGCTATGAACGTCACCTGCATTCCCGCCAGCGCATTGCACGGCGACAACGTTGCCCGGCACAGCAGCGCGATGCCCTGGTACGAGGGTCCGACCTTGATCGAGCGTCTCGAGACCGTGGAGGTTTCCTCGGAGGCCGCGATCAAACCGTTCCGTCTGCCCGTACAGTGGGCCAATCCGTCAAATTCTCAGGTCGGCGGCTGCAGCGGCACCATCGTCTCCGGCAGGGTGCGTCCGGGGGATCGCTTGGCGGTGTTGCCGGGCGGAAAACCGGTCGAGGTGGCTCGGATCGCGACGTTCGAGGGTGATCTTACCGAAGGGATAGCGGGACAAGTCGTCACGCTTGAGCTGGCGCAGGAAGGCGATGTGAGCCGCGGTGTTCTGCTCGCAGCCGCTGACGCGCGTCCGATGGTGGCGGAACAGTTTTCCGCGCATCTCATCTGGATGAGCGAGCAACCAATGCTGCCGGGGCGATCCTATCTGCTGCAAGCCGGACCGGTCGTCGTGGGCGCACAGATCACGGCGCTCAAACACAAGCTGAGTGTCGCAACTTTCGAGCACGTTGCCGCCACGCACCTCGAGCTCAACGAGGTCGCGTTTTGCAACCTCGCCCTCGACCGCGCCATCGCCTTCGATCCCTACACCGAGAATCGCGAGACCGGTGCCTTCCTCCTGATCGATCGCCTGAGCAACGCGACGGTGGCTTGCGGCATGATCGCATTTGCCTTGCGCCGCTCCGCAAACATCCACTGGCAGGCTCTGAAGATCGACAAGGATGCCCGCGCGGCGCTGAAGGCTCAAAAACCCTGCGTGCTGTGGCTCACCGGCTTATCGGCTGCAGGAAAATCGACCATCGCGGATCTGGTCGAGCAGTCACTGCATCGCGCCGGCCACCATACGATCCTGCTCGATGGCGATAACCTCCGCCATGGCCTCAACCGCGACCTCGGCTTCACCGATGAGGACCGGGTCGAGAACATCCGCCGCGTTGCCGAAGTGGCGAGGCTGATGGTGGAAGCGGGCCTGATCGTCGTCGTTAGCTTCATCTCGCCTTTCCGCAGCGAGCGGCGCATGGCGCGCGGGCTCTTCAACGAGGGCGAATTCATGGAGATCTACGTCGACACTCCCATTGAGGTGTGCGAGGCGCGCGATCCCAAGGGCCTCTACAAGCTCGCGCGCGCGGGCAAGCTTCCGAACCTCACCGGCATCGGCAGCCCCTATGAGCCTCCCGAGCATGCAGAGCTGGTGCTCCCCGCCGGCCGGCAGGAACCGCAGGTACTGGCCGAAGAGGTACTCGCGATGCTCAAGCGACGGGGGGTCATCTGAACAGCGACTTCGGGCTACACCGGGGCCACAGTGGCCACAGTGGCCACAGTAGCCACAGTAGCCACAGTAGCCACAGTAGCTGCGCTCACGGGGGGCTACAGTCGGGACAACTACGGTGCTGTGCCGAATATGAGCGAAACATTCTGGCCGCCGAATCCGAACGAATTGGACATGGCGTAGGAGAGCCCGACGTCACGAGTGCTATTCGGCACCACGTCCAGCGGGATGGCGGGATCGGGTTTGCGGTAGTTGATGGTCGGCAGCAGCCGCTGGTTCTCCAACATCATCAAGCTGAATGCGGCCTCGATTGTGCCCGCGGCCGACAGGGTATGGCCGATCATCGATTTGGTGGAGGAAACGGGGATCTGCTTCACTTGATCGGCAAAAACGGCCGACATGGCGACGTATTCCATCCGGTCGTTCTCGGACGTTCCGGTACCATGCGCATTGACGTATCCGATCTGCGCAGCATCGATGCCGGCATCTGCAATTGCTTTCGACATGCAGGCGATCATCGCTTTGCCGTCGGGGCTGGGTCTGGTGCGATGAAACGGGTCTGCCGTATCTCCGCATCCTTTGATCACGCCGAGGATGCGCGCGCCGCGCGCCCTGGCGGATTCCAGGCTCTCGATCACGAGCGCGCCGGCGGCCTCGCCCATGACAAAACCGTCGCGGTCCTGTGAGAACGGCCGCGCTGCGCTGTCCGCGGGATCGTTGCGCGTGGAAAGGGCCGATAACAAGGAAAACCGAATGATGGTCTCCGGGCTCACCGACCCGTCGGCTCCTACGCACAGCGCGGCTTGCGCCTCGCGGCGCCGGATGGCCTCGACGCCGAGTTGGATGGCGGTTGCGCCCGATGCACAAGCCGTGGTTACGGAGACCGGGATCCCCTTGGTGCCGAAGCGCTCGGCGAGATAATCGCCAATTGAGCCGATGCGGCAGCGTTCGTACATCGCCTGAAACCGGCCGGTCGCGGCCGCTGCGAGCAGGTCATCGTAGGAAATCTCGTCGCCATCGCAAGCATCTGCCAGGGCCTCTCTATGGGGCCACTCGATCTCCACCGGTGGGAGCCCCACGAACAGGGGGCCGGGAAAATCTGCCTTGCTGCCGATGGCCGCCTCGGTCACAGCCTCGAGTGCCGCGATTTCCGCAAGCCGTTGCGACTGATCGGAACAGCAGAACGGATCTTCCGTGGCGACATCGAGCGTTCCCGCAATGGTGGTTCGGAGCCCGCCAGTATCGAACCGTGTGATTTGCCGAATGCCGGATTCACCCTTGCTGAGCTTGGCCCAGTTGTCGGCTTTGCCGAGGCCGAGCGATGTGACCGCGCCAATTCCGGTCACTGCGACGACCGGGCGGCCCTGAGCGTCGGTTGTGATCATTGCAGCATCCTTCCTGGCGGATGCATTCTTTCGACCAGGGCCAATCCCTCGCCGCGCCAGTGGCCGGCGCCCGTCACGAGCACGCGCTCGATCGGACCGTCTGCTTGTCGCTCGATTTCCGAGTTGTCGGTTGCGGGAAACAGCGCGCCGTGCGAGGCGGCGAGCGCCGCGACCGCCACATTGAGTGAAAACTGCGCCTCGAAGCCGTAGCCGGTGTAGGTGCCGATTGCACGCACCGGGGCTTCGCCCAGGTTTTTCAAAAAAATGCGCTCCTCCGATGTGACAGGCTCCGCGCCGCTTGCCCCCGATATCACGGCCAGTCCGTGCTTCGATGCCCGGGCTTTCATCTCCTGCCATAGTTGATCGAACGATCGGGTGACCCCGCCCGGCTCCCGCTTCGTGCGCTGGCAGGCAACCGACGCGAGCCGCGCAAACGGCTGGGCACCACGGGCGGTGGCATGAGAGCGGCTTTCGATGACAAGGAACGCACCAAAGGAGCCCGGTGCAATGCCTCCGCCGCCGGCCTGCCGCTCGAACACCGGAGCAAACTCGTTCTTCAGTGCCAAGCCGCCGGCTTCGCACAACAACAACACATCCTTGCGTTCGCCGTTCTGCGCGCCCCCGACCAGCACGATGTCGCTCTGGCCCGAAATGACCCGCGCCCGCGCCGTCCGCAATGCCTCGAGCCCGGCCTCTTCCCCGAGGAAGGTGCGCGAAGAGCCCGTAACCTTGTGCACGACGGAGATGTTTCCGGCGAGCATGTTAGAGAGCTGCGACAGAAACAGCGTCGGACGAAGATCGCTCATCAGCTTTTCGTTCAGCAGACGAGCCCGGTTCGCTGCGGTCCGACGCTCCTTCAGAAGCTTGCAGTCGAGCGTGGTATCGCGCTCGCCGCCCGTTGCCACGACGAGAAGATCAGTGTGCGAGAGCACGCTCGCATTCCCCTTGATGCCGGCGCTCTCGAGCGCCAGTCCAGCAGCGTAGGTTCCGATACGCTGCCAGGCGTCCATCATTCTCTGGTCCGCCTTGGGGATCTGCTTTGCAAAGTCCACGGCAGCGATGGGATGGACGATGTATGGTGAGAAGGTCGTTTGGTCCACCGCAGGACGACCGGCGTCCAGTGCCTGCCAGTTTGCCTCGCAACCATCTCCTAGCGTGGAGACGATTCCGATCCCGGTGATCCAAGCCTCTTCTTTCTCCGCATCCATCGACCGGCTCTCGCATCAAACCGTTGCTCATGATGCCGCTTCCATCCACGAACGGCTTTCGCCGCTCTCAGGTCATGCCATGGAGCTCGACATTCCGCCGTGACCGCTGTCACAAATTGACGTTTTGCATGCAAAAAAGAATGCGGGCGTCGGTAGAGAGGACGCATGCGTCGGCGCAGCAAGGCCGATAGTGGAACTGCAGGCAGGCAGGCCCGCCGCTGTAGCCCGTCAAGCGTGCCAGAAGTCAGTCCCGATGGGTCGTAAGCCGGTTCAATGCGCGCCCGCCAAGCCTGCCCAGGATGCACGGCCGGGGCGAAGGACCGGCGCGCAAACCATATGCGCCGAAACGGACTCCCATCCTCGCACAGTGCCAGAGCATGGGATCGATCAGCTGGACACGGTCGGGACGCGAAAGCTGCTCGATGCTCGGCACATCCCGTTTCGGCCGCCACTCGTGATGGCGTAGAGCGCCCAAGATCTCATTCTCGGGTCGCGCACGAGATAGTACTTCATCGCCAAAAGACTTTTGCAGCAGCTCCAACTGCAGGCTTGCAGGCGCCAGGTTCGCGCGTCGAGTCGTCAGCAGCCCGACAAGCTCGGTCTCTGCTCCCATTGCGCCCGCCAAGTTGCCCAGGGCGGTCCAGGCCTGCCGCGCTGCTCCGAGCCGGCCGAACTCCTCGGTTGTGCGAAAGCGCACAATCTCGAGCCAATTACGTCCTGAAGCCAACATCTCGGAGGGAAGCTGAAAGCTTTTTTTTATGGGCGAGATCTGGAGAAGATCGCTCTCCGGGAATTGCCCCCAGTGCAGCGCTTGGACAGAAGCCAAGGGCAGCGGCGAATCCTGGTGTGTCAGAACGATGTGGTAGCTTGCCTGATCAAGTGCGACGGACATATGCCCATCAGCAGTGCGGTCGGTGACCCAAGGCGCGGCGTTCCTCGCAGACTTTGCATCGACGAATTTTGCTTCGACCTTTTCTCCGAGCGAAAGAGGACCAGGCGGGCGTGGCTGCTTGACGCTTGGCGTCGGGCATGGCGCTGGGCGTTGCCCTGCCACGGATGTCGCCCAATGCTCGCGGGAAAGCTCGTAGCTGCTTGCGCGCAGAAAGCTCATTTTGGCGCGCCGCCGGGGAATATGCCGCAAGACATCGGGAGCGATCGGCTTGCCGACAACGACGTCGATGGTCTTGCCTCGCAACCTCAGGAACTCCGCGGGCAGAGCCAGGAATCCGAGCTCTTTGCGAATGCGCGCCGCGAGATAATAGCGCAGCCGGTTCCTGCCCGAGAACCACACCGGAACGAGCAGCGCGTCGTGATGGCGCGCAATCCGCATGAACGCATCGGACCAGTCCCGATCCGTGATTACCGCTCGCGACAAGCTCAGGCGCGAGGAAATACCGGCGGGGAAGACTCCCAAGGCGCTGTATTTCGTCCCGAAGTCGCGCCGCAGCTTGACCAGTGCGTCCATGTTGGCGGCAGCACCGCTGCAGAATGGGTCGACGGGGATCATGGTCTCCGACAGGGATGGAATGAATTTCATATGTCGGTTGCCCAGGATGCGATATTCGGAGAAATGATTGGCGAGCAGAAGCGACATTCCGAACACATTGCCGCCGCCGGTCGGATGATTGCCGAAGAGAATAACCGGGCGGTTTGCCACCGACTGCAGGTGCTCGAGCCCCTTGAACGCGAAGCGCACATCCAGGGCGTGGGCTAGCGCGGCAAGCTGGCGAGGCCGAGTGTCGGGCTTGATCGTCGAGACGAAATCGTTGAGCTCGGTAAATGACAACACGCGTTGTGCAAGACCCAGGAGGCCCGACGGCTTGCGCGTGCGGTCGACGAGCTTGTTGCAGACGGCATCTTCAAGCCAATCCTGGAAACTGCCCGGGCGATCGAAGGCGGCGTTGCCATTTGCTGGAGCGCCGCGCAGCGCGTGCTCCGCACAATGGCCTTGCGGAGGAACCACGGCGAGCATGGCGTCAGTCCAGAGTGCGGCGGAAGCTGGTGACCGCGATTGCCATCGCAACCAGCGTCAGCGCGGCGAGCCAGAGAACATCCGCCTGAAGATCCGGCAGGCCGGATCCTTTCAGCATGATCGCGCGCACGATGCGCAGATAATGGGTCAAAGGAAGGCCTTCGCTGACCCACTGCGCCCAGGTCGGCATGCCGGCGAACGGGAACACAAACCCGGACAGCAGGATGTTGGGCAGAAAGAACACCATCACCATTTGCATCGACTGCAGCTGTGTCTGCACGAGAGTGGAGAAGGTAAACCCAATGGACAAATTGGTAGTGATGAACAGAATGGTGAGCGCGCCGAGGAGCGCGAGACTGCCGAGAATGGGAATGCCAAACAAAACCACGCTCGCAGCGAGAACCAATACCCCCTGCACGAAGCCGACGGCGACATACGGCGCGATCTTGCCCACCATAATTTCGAGCGGCGAGATCGGCATCGCAAGCAGGCTTTCCATGGTGCCGCGCTCGGCTTCACGTGTGAGGGAGAGCCCGGTAAACACCAGCATGCTGATTGTCAGAATGGTGCCAAGCAGGCCCGGCACGATGTTCAGCTGTGATAGGCCTGCGGGATTGTAGCGGCGATGCTGGCGGATCTCGAAGCCGTCGAGCGATGCTTCGGGAACTGCATGCTCATTCTTCAGAACCGCGCGTACCACCCCATCCAGCGAGGCGACCGCCGACGCGATCGCAACCGGATCGGTCCCGTCGGAGACCGCGAGCAAAGCAGGATAATCGCCGCGGCGCAGTGCCCGTTCGAAGCCGGCCGGGATCTCGAGTGCAAACAAAACCTCGCCCGACGCCAGTAGCCGATCGAGCATTTCAACGTCGTAGACCTGATGCGTGACCGTGAAATACTCGGTATTCTGCAATGCTGCGAGAATGGAGCGGCCGACGTCACTCGTTTCCTGCACCAGCACCGCGGTAGGGAGATGTTTTGGGGTCGTGTTGATGGCGTAGCCATAGAGCGTCAACTGAAACACCGGCACCGCAATCATGGTCGCGAGCGTGACGCGATCTCGCCGCAGCTGCACGATCTCCTTGACGATCATCGCCCAGATGCGAAGACACGCGGCGGCTCGCCCGTGGTCCGGCCCGCTCATTGTGCCCTCCCCCGCGCGCCGGTCCTGAGCTCGATGAACACGTCCTCGAGTGATGGGGTGGAGCGCATCCAGGCGAGGCGCGGATCGTTACGGTAGGGGGCGAGGGCTGCTTCCAGCGCGCTCCCGTCACGACCGGAGACATGCAGGCTCACCCCGAAGGGGGCCACGCTGTCCACACCTGGACTCGCCACAAGCTTATCGGCAAGCGCGGGTAAATTCGCACCGCTCACGACGAAGGTGGTCAGCGCCGCGCGGCTGAGCACCTCATCGACGGTGCCATGGGCGAGCAACTCGCCGTCGGCAAGATAAGCAATCTCATGACAGCGCTCCGCCTCGTCCATGTAATGGGTCGATACCAGTACCGTGAGACCCTCTTCGGCGAACGCATGGATCTCTCGCCAGAACTCGCGTCGGGACGTTGGATCGACGCCTGCGGTCGGTTCATCTAGCAACAGCAGTTCCGGGTTCGGGAGCGTGCATGCGCCGAGCGAGAGGCGCTGCTTCCAGCCGCCCGAAAGCGACCCCGCCAGCTGTTCGCTGCGTGCTTCCAATCCCAAGCGCGCGATCATGGCT
>Ga0210402_10004881_pt1 | contig 12112 bp, 10 predicted proteins | sample IncBWC7MmetaG_FD_161055 | JGI IMG/M metagenome (GOLD analysis project Ga0210402, IMG submission 161055) | Forest soil microbial communities from Barre Woods Harvard Forest LTER site, Petersham, Massachusetts, United States - Inc-BW-C-7-M | ecosystem: Environmental > Terrestrial > Soil >...
CCGGCAATGCTCCTGGCCTGGGTGTCGACATCGACGAGAAACTCGCTTCGAAATATCCGTACCAGCGCGCCTATCTGCCTATCAATCGCAAACTCGACGGCACCCTGACCGACTGGTAACAGTTATGCCCCAAAGAAAAACGGCCACTGGCTCTTTTTGCAAGAACCAGTGGCCTTAAATGCTCCTGGGCTTTCTGAGAAGTCCCTTTAAGGAGTTGGAACCGTCACCTTGATTACATTCGACGGTCCGCTCTGGGCGCCGGCGGAATCGACGCTTTCCACATAGTAGCTATAGGCTGTGCCACTGACGACATTGCTATCTGTCAACGTCAGCTGCGAAGAAGGTGTCGAGGACAGCAGTTGATACGAGCTACTGCCAGCTGTTGCCTTGTAAATGTTATAGCCGGTTACCTGCACAGGCGAACTGGTAGGCGCCTGCCAGCTCAGCTTGACGGAATGCATACCGGTACCACTCAGGCTGACATTAGCCGTCGGGTTGGTTGACGAATTGCTGGTGATTGTCAGCTTGCCCGTTACCGCACCCCCGGTTGTCGGAGCGTACTTAACGGTCAGAGTCACCGCCTGGTTGGGATTCAGCGTTACCGGGAATGTTGCTCCCGATACCGTGAAGCCCGTGCCGCTGACCGCAGCCGAGCTGACCGCCACCGCAGTCGTCCCGCTCGATGTCAACGTCACAGGAAGCGTTGCGCTCGAACCCAGCATCACGTCGCCGAAGCTCAAGCTGCTTGGGCTCAGCGTTAGCTGAAGCGAGGTTGTGCCTGTGCCGCTCAAGCTAACCAAGGTCGTCGGGTTAGTTGACGATGTGCTGTTGATCGTCAATGCGCCTGTCACTGCGCCGGATGCTGTCGGTGCAAACTTCACCGTCAGCGTTAACGTCTGCTTCGGATTCAACGTCACCGGGAACGTTGATCCCGATACTGTGAAACCCGTGCCGCTGATCGTTGCCGAGTTGACTTTCACCGCCGCTGTTCCGCTTGAGGTCAGTGTGACGGTTTGTGTGGGACTCGATCCAACAGCAACGTTGCCGAAGGCTAAACTGCCTGGACTCACCGTGAGCAGAGTCGAGGTTGTGCCCGTGCCGCTCAAGCTGACCGAGGTCGTCGGGTTCATTGATGAAGTACTGTTGATCGTCAGCGTCCCTGTCATCGCGCCGGATGCTGTCGGTGCGAACTTCACCGTCAGCGTTAACGTCTGCTTGGGATTCAACGTCACCGGAAACGTCGATCCCGATACCGTGAAGCCTGTCCCGCTGATCGTTGCCGAGTTGACTTTCACCGCTGCTTTCCCGCTTGAAGTCAGTGTGACGGTTTGTGTCGGACTCGATCCAACAGCAACATTGCCGAAGCTAAGAGTGCTCGGACTTACTGTCAACACGGGCGAGTTCGTACCTTTACCGCTCAGGCCTATATCGATTTCATGATGTCTCACGGCATTGCTACTGATTGAAAGGGTGCCTGTCGCCGCACTGGCTGCCGTCGGAGTAAACTTAACATTCAACGTCACCGACTTTTGCGGATTTAACGTCATCGGGAAAGTTGCTCCCGATATTGTGAAACCCGTCCCGCTGATGGTCGCTGCGGAGATGTTTACTGGCCCGCTCCCCGTCGACGTCAGCGTCACAGGTAGTGTCGCACTTGAACCAACGGCCACGTTTCCGAAGGTCAGGCTGCCGAAGCTCATTGTTAACTGCGGCGAAGTCGCAGCCACGCCCGTGCCGTTCAGGTTGATCGTGGCTGTCGCGTTCGTCGAGGAATTGCTGCGGACCGTCAGCGTGCCCGTCGCCGCTCCCGTCATCATGGAAGCGAACTGCACCTGAAGCGTCACTTTCTGCTGTGGATTGAGGGTCAGCGGAAAGGTCGCACCCGACACAGTGAAATCAATCCCGCTGGTCTTTACCGAGTGGATCGTCACCGCGCTTGTGCCGGTCGAGGTAAGTGTCACAGGCAGCGTCGAAGTGGTACCCACCGTCACGTTGCCGAAAGTCAGGCTGGCTGGGCTGACTGACAAAGTCGCTGTACCAGTGGCTGCATTTGCAACTCCAGCGCCACTGAGTGAACCTTGCGCAACACGCCTTGCCTCAGAATTCATCACGGTGAATTCTCCGGAATAGCTGGTGTCCGCGCTGGGCTTGAATCCCATCGCAAAACTATAAGTTCCACCTGGAGCGATCGTGACGGGAAGATTGGTCTGGCTGTCGAGATAGAATGTCTGGCCCGCCACAGAGAGCTGGGCGACATCTACAGCCGTTAGACCCTGATTGGAAAGTGAAACCTTGCTGCTTGCTGTTTGCCCAACAGGAACTGTTCCAAAATTAACTGAGTTCGGTGAAACGATAAGGGTGCTGTTGGATGATGCATTCACATCATATCCGCAGGCGGAGATGAGTAGGGTAAGGCAGCAGGCCGTAACAATAACGGCTCTGCCACACCAACCGCCGTACTCGGGGCGGGGCGCAAAACGGCGGGCCCGAGATGAATCTGATTGTGAGCGGTCACCGCGAACTGGAAGACGAGATACTACACGATCATCGGAGTCCGATGGGGGAGGAGCACAAAAATAGGACACCAACTTCACCTCTGTAAACAAGCATTCGTTTTCAGGGGCAGATTTAAAAAAGGTTAAAGAGGAGAATAAGCAATATGACGTCGATACCTTATTATCCTGCAGTCCTTGCGTTAACTCTTTTGTGATCTGGCTGCAGTGGGTCGCGACTTGCCGTGTTAGCAAACTATGAGCAGGAAATCCTCCAGCCTGAAAAATCCAGAGGGGCCTGCAGTTCAAAAGAAATAAAAGAACTTAAAAGTTGCCATACAGCTCAGCGGGTCAGCAACAACAGCATAAGAAGAGTAAGACTGGGTAACTTTATATAACGAACTCACACGTTGACGGATTAATTTTCAAACATGCTACAGCATCTGTCACAGATGTAAACAAAATGTAATGAGCGGTTGTCGTTATTATCGCAGACTATTTTCCGTTTTCAAGCCCTCGGAGCGAAAACACATGATTACCTTTAGTCAGTTGAGCCTGTCTCGCAACTCTTTCTTATCTAATGCTTAACAGATGATCAATAGCTGGCTTGAAAAGAGAACAGCTCCTACACACTCTATCCGAAGAAGAATCAAGCATCTTCGGCTGCGTTGTCACCTTTCCCGCCAGCTCGTCCGCTCCCGAAAAAAGGAGAATTAACAATGGATCACAAAAGAGTGACCACCTCCTGTTGGCGTGTCAGCTACTTAAATTTTCTGTGCGCTTTTTTCTTGCACGCGGAGGGCATGCATATGCGTACAATAAGGCTGATTCAGCGGTAAATAGTTAAAACAAAACGATCTCTGCACGAAACGATGGGGTTCTCCTGTTAAATAGAGTTCCCCAGCCCGGAAGCAACGAGCGGACGGGCGACCTTCACGATTCCCCTGCCCTTCGCGAATCGTAACCAACTGATCCCCTGTTACGCCGGGGTAAGTTTCCGTCGAGCCCGCGGGCCAGTGAATTTCGATGTCGGCCGTGGTAACCGCGCCGAGGCCGAAGCCAGTCAAGTGATCTGTCAGTTAATGATCCACGGCTTCACTCAGGATGCTTTGTGCTTGCACTTTGCCACCATAGCGAACGAGGACGCGAGCTCGATTGCGCTGCGGTTATTGCGCATGCCTTCCAGCAGAAGCTTCAACCAGTGGTTGCCAGACGGAACGTCGTTCGCAACAGAGAAGGTGGCTCATTCACGTTCATAATGACCACGTCCAGGTCGCGATCGTTGTCGACTTCGCCGAAAGCGCAGCCCCGGCTCATGTGGCGCGCGGAAATACCCGGACCGGCCTCATCGCCAAGTTCCACAAAGGTGCCGTTGCCCTGATTGCGAAGAGCATGCGCGCTGGGTCCGCCTTGCCGGCAGTGGTTCAGTTTTTCTGGCCAGAGCAATATCGCTCAATAGTGGACCGGCTGTGGCGCTCGGAACGTTGCAGTTGGTACATTCGGCGCCGGCCTTTCCGCTGTTAAGGTCCAGCATTGCGGCTTCTAACATATAGTCCCTGGGAGCGGCGATGAAATGCCGTTGCAGCGTCACAACCTCCGATCGCTCTCCTTCCATAGCTTCCAGCGCCCCACGCGGCGGAATATCCTCGCCGAAATGCTCGACGATCGTTCCGTTCTTATCCTTGATTTGCGCCACGATCGATACGTGAACAGAGTAAAGGCTGGTATTGGCATCTTCCTTCATCTCCAGTTCATCGAATGGCACCTCGACGATGAGCGCATTCGTATTCCCATCGGACAGATCTCCCATTCGCAGAATCGCAGATCGAAATTTGAGATCAGCAGGTAATGGCGAGTTATCCAGAATTTTCAGGAGCGGGGCTTCGAAGGGTCGCACATGAAAACCGCCGTCTGGGGGAATTGCATAGTAGCCGGCGCGGTACCGCATCACGAATCCCGACCGCAGTGGCTTAACGGCGATCGGACGAAACTGCCCGTCGTAATTTTCGAGTGAAGGAATACACGGAGCTTCATAGTATGTCGTCATATCTTCGACCAGCTGGCGCAAGGGCTTCTTGAGATTATCCCCTCCACCGATATATGCGCCCCGGTGCCTGTTGCCAGTTCGGCCAGCGGCGTCTTCTTCAGGTTCATACCATCCGTTTCAAATCTGGTGACTTGATCAGCGCCCGATGTTCCCATGCCCGCTGGGTTGGTTCCTGCGGAGTATTGATGCCTGCCGGCGGCGGGTTGAGGTGCGCAAACGTCTCGGCATTTCCCATCGCAATGGTGGTCATCAACTTCTGGCTCGCTTGCCAGTCGATTGCGTTGAGATCGACTACATAGATACTGACGCCCGAGCGATTCGCCTCCCCCATGATCGACTTCAGCATGTCATTCGTGTTCGAATCCGGCTGCAGCCCCTGAGCAAAATAGACGATGGCCTTTCGGTGCGCCATCTGCTTCTGGCCGCGTACGAGGGCCAGAAGCCCCGCAAGAGATGGCTGGATATGCTGATCCTGAATAATTCGCTGGGAGTCTTCGAGGGATGCCAGCATCGCCTGAGCTGTTTCGCGGTCACTAGCGCTAACGTTCACTCCAGATCATCGCTCCCGGTGTGTGCTACGGCAATCAGCATCTTTCTCAGCTGAGGCGACTTCGGCGGAATTGTTGGAGTTTCCGCCCTCCGTGGCCATGCTGACCGCTTTCTCTAGCGCACCGCGGTCGGCCGTAAAATCCTGAAACAACCTGAGACGTGCTTGAATGTTCAAGACGGCAAAGGTGAATCCCCTTTCGGGGCTCGTCTTGAGGACCTTCCCTGCGACCGTCCGGGCATTTCTTGCAGACGATGCATCCAGTTGATCGAAGACCAGCGTTACCAGATGTCCAGCGCTTGGTTCGCCCGTCACGAGGCGAAGATCAAAAATCTTCACGGGGAGCCGTTGTCGGTAACGGTTATGTCTCGGGCCTGAGATCGTTAACAGGCCGTCCCTTCTTATCGCGGACGACGAGATCAAGAGAGACCTCTTCGGCGTTGGCCTTGATGGCCGGGCCGCCGCTTGCTGACGCAGGGTTCGCTTGACTGTGAACGCGGAGCGAAGGGAGAACGCACTCCAGCAAAATCACGAAATTCCCCATATTCCTAGAGAAATATCTCGATTCCGGCAGGTCCGCACTGCGCTCAGCCGTGTCCACCACTTTACACGCCAAGATCTTCGACGCGATGGCCATTCCCAGCGCGATGATCACCATATCAATTTCGAACGCTAACCCACTGCAGAAGTCACCCAAGTTTGCTTGCAGAAGGAGCGTTGCAAAGCTTGTTGCTGCGACACAAAAAACTTTAGCAACAAGATAGTTGCCATCTCTCTCGACTTGCGGCATACTTTCGAGGGCCGATGCTAACCGCGTCTGGCCGCACTGAGGGCAAGGGACTATGCACCTTTGGCCACTGGCACTTTATGCCGCTATCGTCGGCTTCCTTGTAGTTGCCATGCTCGGCCTGTCTTATGTGCTCGGTCAACACCATCAGGACCGGGCTACAGGCTCACCCTATGAATCCGGCATCTTGTCAGAGGGTTCTGCGCGTGTGCGCTTCCCGGCCCAGTTTTATCTCGTCGCAATGTTTTTCGTCATATTCGATCTTGAAGCGGTCTTTCTATTTGCATGGGCCATCGCCGTTCGTGAAACCGGGTGGAAAGGTTACGCAGAGGTGTCGCTCTTTATTACGGTATTGCTCGCCACCCTCGCGTATTTGTGGCGCATCGGTGCGCTTGATTGGAAACGAAGAAGTAGAAGAATGCTGAGTTAGAAGTTGAATTAAATAAGCGGACGGTGATTATGGGCTGGTCGATCAGTCGGCCTGGTTCCCCGCAGGCTGAGCAGACCGATGGATTCGTCGAGGAAGCTATTCGTCGCACTCTCATCCTGTCCCGTGTGGATGACCTTGTGGCGTGGGGTCGCAAGAATTCCGTCTGGCCATTCAACTTTGGCCTCTCCTGCTGCTTCGTGGAGATGGCTACAAGTATTACCAGTAAATACGACATCTCGCGCTTCGGCGCCGAGGTGATTCGCGGTACTCCGCGTCAGGCCGACCTCATGGTTATTGCGGGCACAGTCTTCATCAAGATGGCGCCCGTGATTCAGCGCCTTTATGAGCAGATGATGGAACCGCGCTGGGTCATCTCAATGGGGTCGTGCGCCAATTCCGGCGGAATGTTCGACATCTACAGCGTTGTGCAGGGCGTGGATAAATTCCTGCCGGTGGATGTCTATGTCCCCGGATGCCCGCCGCGGCCGGACGCGTTTCTTGAGGGTGTGTTGTTGTTGCGGGACGCAGTAGGGAAGGAAAAACGGCCTCTAAGCTGGGTCGTAGGACCGCAGGGAGTCGTGCGAGCTGAGATGCCTTCCATGCGAGACGAGAAAAGAGCACAGAGGCAAACTCTCACGGTGCTCCGGACTCCCGATAGCGTTTAGCAGTAATGGCGGTGCTGTATGGTGCGCGGCCTTGTCGTCGAAGAAGGACTACAGAACGAGTTGCTCGTTCCATCTGTCCCACAGAGCGCTCGCGATGAAATCCCGACCTTTTGGATATCGAAGCACGACATTCACGAAGCCGTTCGATCCCTGCGTCATAGCGTCCCCGATCCCTACAAACTGCTCTATGACGTTACTGCACTCGACGAACGCGGACGCACACACCGCGATGGCCAACTACCGAGCGATTTCACCGCCGTCTACCACCTCTACTCCTTCGGACGAAACGAGTACATCCGCCTGAAGGTCGCACTCGACGAAAGCGATCTTAGCCTTCCCACCATTACGGACATCTTCCCCGCTGCCAACTGGTACGAGCGCGAAGTGTGGGACATGTTCGGCATTGTCTTTGAAGGACATCCGCATCTGACGCGCATCCTCATGCCGCGCACCTGGGTCGGGCACCCTCTGCGCAAAGACCATCCAGCGCGCGCGACGGAAATGGGGCCCTTCACACTTTCTCCGGAAAAAGAGGATGCCGAGCAGGCAGCCTTGCAGTTCCGCCCGGAAGAGTGGGGCATGTCAAGGCAGCGCGAAGGCTCCGACTTCATCTTCCTGAACGTAGGCCCGCAGCATCCTGGGACGCACGGAGTGCTGCGCATCGTGCTCGAACTCGACGGCGAAGAAATTATCGATTGTGTGCCGGAGATCGGCTTCCATCATCGTGGCGCCGAAAAGATGGGCGAGCGCCAGACGTGGCACACCTACATTCCCTACACCGATCGCGTCGACTACCTCGGCGGCGTGATGAACAACTTCGCGTATCTCAGCAGCGTCGAGAAGCTGGCCGGCATCACCGTTCCGCCGCGCGGACAGATGATCCGCGTCATGACGTCGGAGCTCTTCCGTGTGATGAACCATCTGGTATGGTACGGCACCTTCGCGCAGGACGTGGGCCAGATGTCCCCGGTCTTCTACATGTTCAACGATCGCGAGAAAGCGCTCTCGATTGTTGAAGCGATCTGTGGCGCGCGCATGCATCCCAACTGGTTCCGCATCGGCGGCGTCGCTCAGGACCTGCCCGAAGGATGGGACACCATGTTCCGCGAATTCCTGAAGTACATGCCGCCGCGAATGGACGAATACGAGCGCACAATCATGCGCAATCGCCTTTTCAAGGCACGCACGAAAGGCATCGGCGGCTGCACCATTGACGAAGCGATCGAATGGGGGATGACCGGCCCGAACCTTCGCGCGGCGGGCCTGGAGTGGGACTTTCGCAAGAAGAAGCCCTACTCATGCTATGACCAGCTTGAATTCGACATACCGATCGCCAACACAGGTGACTGCTACGATCGCGCCATCGTGCACATCGAGGAGATACGCCAGAGCCTCCGCATCATTCAGCAGTGCGTCGATCAGATGCCTGGCGGCCCATGCAATGCGGATCATCCGTTGACTACCCCGCCACCTAAAGCGCGCACCATGCACGACATCGAAACGCTCATCAATCATTTTCTGGGCGTGAGTTGGGGGCCTGTGATGCCTCCGGGAGAAGCGATGGTGCCAATCGAGGCAACCAAAGGCAATAACGGCTACTATCTCACGAGCGATGGCAGCACAGGTTCTTATCGCACACGCATTCGCACGCCCTCGTTTGCACACATGCAGATGCTGCCGCTGTTGTGCAGAGGACGTCTGATCCCGGACCTGCTCGCAGTTATTGGAAGCCTGGACTACGTACTCGCAGATATCGATCGATAACACCGGAGGAAAAACGAAACGATGCTGACCACGGAAGAACGTCAGGAGATCGAACAAAAACTTTCTGAGTATCCGAACAGACAGGCTGTTTCCATCGACGCCATGCTCGCCGTTCAACGGCACCGTGGCTGGGTCTCTGACGAGAACCTGCGCGATCTCTCCGAGTTGCTCGGGCTCTCCGTGGCCGACCTTGACGGCGTCGCGACGTTCTACAACCTCATTCACCGGAAGCCTGTCGGAAAGCACGTTGCCCTTATCTGTGACAGTGTCTCCTGCTGGCTGATGGGCGGCGACAAAGTTCGTGACCACCTTTGCTCCAAACTGAGCACGCCATTGGGTGGAACCACGGCAGACGGCCGCTTCACACTGTTACCCATTGTTTGCCTGGGAGCGTGCGATCACGCTCCCACCATGATGATCGACGACAAGCTGTACGAGGATCTCGACGAAAAGCGAATTGAAGAAGCATTGACACTGTACGACTGAGCATGTCTATGGAAAAACCTCTTAGTGGCAATTTTCGGAGCGACAAGGAAGCGGTAAGCCTCATTGACTACGAGCGCGCTGGTGGTTATCAGGGTCTGCGAAAGGCGCTGTCCTTAGCGCCAGCCGACATCACAGAAATCGTCAAGAACTCTGGCCTGCGCGGGCGAGGTGGCGCGGGTTTCCCTACCGGGATGAAGTGGAGCTTCGTGCCCATGGGGAAAGATGCGCCTCATCCGAAATACCTCGTTGTGAACGCCGACGAAATGGAGCCGGGCACCTTCAAAGACCGCGCCCTGATGGAGCGTGACCCTCATCAGTTGATCGAAGGCATGATTGTCGCCGCGTACGCCATCGAGGCCGACATCGCTTATATCTTCCTGCGCGGCGAGTATGTTTGTGCCCATGATCGTCTCGAGCACGCGCTGGCCGAAGCGAAAGGAAAGAGTTATGTTGGCCACAATATTCTTGGCTCAGGCTATAGCCTCGAAATCCATCTCCATGTCAGCGCAGGCCGCTACATCTGCGGCGAAGAAACAGCACTGCTGAACGCGCTTGAAGGCAAACGCGCGCATCCCAGAACCAAGCCGCCATTTCCGCAGGTCTCCGGACTCTTCGGCAAACCCACCATCGTCCAGAATGTAGAAACACTCTGCAACGTTCATCACATCGTGAAAAACGGGCCCGACTGGTTCCGTGGATTAAGCAAAACTGAAGATGGCGGCACAAAACTTTACGGCATAAGCGGCAAAGTGAAGAAGCCCGGCCTCTGGGAACTGCCCATGGGTACCCCGATGCGGGAGGTTCTCGAGGACCACGCCGGGGGTATGCGAGACGGCCTTAGTTTTCGCGGCCTGCTGCCCGGCGGCGCATCCACCGACTTCCTCGTAGAAGAACACCTCGACACACCGATGGACTACGGCAACGTGCAGAAGGCAGGAAGCCGCCTCGGCACCGGCACTATGGTGGTGCTCGATGACAAGACCTGCCCCGTCGGAATGGTCTGGAATCTTGAACACTTCTTCGCACAGGAATCATGCGGCTGGTGTACTCCGTGCTGGAGCGGCTTGTCGTGGACAGAGAAAATCTTGCAGTCCATGGAGCAAGGGAAAGGGAGCCGTCAGGATCTCGATACACTGACCTTCCAGACCAAGTTCCTTGCTCCTGGCAATACCTTCTGCGCCTTCGCACCAGGAGCAGTTGAACCGCTGCAAAGTGCGCTCAAATATTTTGGAGACGATTTCCGCAGGCATGTCGACGAACAACGTTGTCCCTGGAAATAAGCGTGGAGAGAACTGTGGCGACCATTTACATCGACAACGAAGCGAAAGACGCAAACCCCAAAGAAAACCTGCTCCACGCCTGTCTTTCGCTCGGCTATGACCTTCCCTATTTCTGCTGGCATCCAGCATTGGGTTCCGTCGGCGCGTGCCGCCAGTGCGCGGTCAAGCAGTTCCGCAATGAGCAGGACGCGGCGGGCAAGCTCATCATGGCGTGCATGACGCCCGCGGCGGATGGCACGCGCATCTCGATCACCGACCCTGAAGCCGTGACTTTTCGCGCAGCTGTGATTCAGGGGCTCATGCAGAACCATCCACACGACTGCCCCGTGTGCGATGAAGGCGGTGAATGTCATCTGCAGGACATGACCGTGATGACCGGCCACCGCACGCGCTCCTACAGCTTCGGCAAACGAACATTCCGCAATCAGTATCTGGGGCCGCTGCTAAATCACGAGATGAATCGATGTATCCAGTGCCAGCGTTGCGTACGTTTTTACCGCGAGTACGCGGGCGGAGACGACCTGAATGCATTTCGTCTGCGCGACAGCATCTTCTTTGGACGCGCCGAAGACGGTGTCCTCGAGAGCGAGTTCGCCGGAAACTTGGTTGAAGTTTGCCCGACAGGCGTCTTTACCGACGCCACACTCAAGAAGCACTACACGCGCAAATGGGATCTCCAAATGGCCCCCTCCATTTGCGTGCACTGCGGGCTCGGCTGCAATACCAGCGTCGGCGAACGATATGGCTCCCTGCGCCGCGCGGTGAACCGCTACAACCACGAAGTGAACGGCTATTTCCTCTGCGACCGCGGCCGCTTCGGTTACGAGTTCGTCGAGAGCCATCAGCGAATTCGTTTTCCTGTGTTAGACGGCAAGAGCGCCACCAAGAGCGAGGTTTTCGATCGATTCGGTACGATTCTGCGCGAAGGCAACATCATTGGCATCGGCTCTCCTCGAGCCTCACTCGAAGGTAACTTCGCCCTGCGCACGCTGGTCGGCTCGGATTGCTTCTTCGCTGGGATTTCCGACCAGGAGTCGCAACTTTTGTCGAGCATGCTCCGCATCTTGCGCGAGGGCCCCGCTCGATCTCCGTCACTCAGTGAAATTGAGCATTCAGATGCCGTCTTCGTCCTAGGGGAAGACGTTACCAATGTCGCGCCGATCATGGCTCTGAAACTGCGCCAGTCTGTGCGTCAAGCTCCAATGAAGCTTGCATCAAACCTGCATATCCCCGAGTGGCTTGACCAGTCTGTGCGCGAAGTCGTGCAGGACACAAAAGGCCCGCTCTTCATCGCCTCGCCTTATGCCACAAAGCTCGATGACATCGCGACGGCTACCTATCGAGCCACCCCAGACGATCTCGCACGTTTGGGATTCGCCGTTGCACATGCGATCGACCCGAGCGCTCCCGACGTGACAGGTCTCTCAGAAGAATTACAGAAGCTGGCTGAGCAGATCGCATCTGCATTGCTCAGCAGCCAACGCCCACTTGTCGTTTCCGGTACAAGCTGCCGCAGCCAGAGTGTGATCGAAGCTGCCGCACAAGTCGTGTGGGCTCTTTGCAAGATGGGCCATTCCGCATCAATCAGCTTCACGACACCTGAATGCAACAGTC
>Ga0210402_10004882_pt1 | contig 12107 bp, 9 predicted proteins | sample IncBWC7MmetaG_FD_161055 | JGI IMG/M metagenome (GOLD analysis project Ga0210402, IMG submission 161055) | Forest soil microbial communities from Barre Woods Harvard Forest LTER site, Petersham, Massachusetts, United States - Inc-BW-C-7-M | ecosystem: Environmental > Terrestrial > Soil >...
CCTTCCAGATCCACAACGCGCAGTGCCGTTCCGCGTTTCAGGACATGTGACCAAGTGGCCCCTGGCTGAATGGTTTCCTCCCAGAGAATGGGCGCTTCGCTCATATGCACGTACCCCTCGAATGGTTAGGATGGTCGACCGCAAGAACTGGCTGGAAACACTAGAACAAAGAGGAAGGAGGACCGCAGCAGACGCACATTCTGGTCAAGCGCAGGTACACGTCGAGCGTAATGTTCGCGCGTGCGTTTCGACCTGCGAGTCCATACACGGGGCGTAGTCTCGCACAATCGGCACCGTCGCACCAATCACAAATTCCGCTGGGGTGAATCGAGTTCTTCGATGAGGGAACAAGGAGGCGACCGGAAGTCAATCGCTCGGGTTCGTTCAGCGCCGTTTCGACAGATCATCCAACGCGAGATTCAGTTCGAGGACGTTCACCCTTGGTTCTCCGAGCAGTCCCAACTCTCGTTGATAGGTGGACTTCTGAACCAGGTCACGAACCGCGGACTCAGGCAGTGCTCGTGCACGAGCGACGCGCGGGACCTGAAAATCCGCGGCCGCTGGGGAAATTTCAGGGTCCAGACCAGACGCCGAAGTCGTGAGCAGGTCCACTGGGACAACCTGAGCTGGGTTTTCCTCGTGCAGGGTCTTTGCGTCAGCCCGAATGCGATCGATCAGCTTCTGGTTGGTGGGGGCGAAGTTCGTGCCACCTGAGTTGCCGGCTTCGTATCCGTTGCCGGCAGCCGAGGGGCGCGGGTGGAAATATTTCGCGGCGGTGAAGGGCTGCGCGATGATGCGCGAGCCGATGGCTTCCCCGTTGCGATAACGGATCTGGCCGTTGGCTTTATCTTTGAACAGAACCTGCGCCAGGGCTGTGATGACGAGAGGATAAATGACTCCCAGCAGAATCGTTGTGGCGATCGTCATCAGGAACGCGGTGATGAGATGTTTCTTCATAAAAGTCCTCAGGCCAAGCGAGCGGCAGTGATGAGCATGTCGATGAGCTTGATGCCGACGAAGGGCGCGATCAGTCCGCCTACTCCGTAGATAAACAGGTTGCGGCGCAGCAGGGCCTCGGCGTTCATGGCGCGGTATTTCACGCCGCGCAGGGCAAGCGGGATCAGCGCAATGATGATCAGCGCATTAAAGATGACCGCGGAGAGCACTGCCGACTGCGGCGTCTTGAGATGCATGATGTTCAGAGCGTTCAGCACCGGGAACGTGACGGCGAACATGGCCGGAATGATCGCGAAATATTTGGCGACGTCGTTCGCGATCGAGAACGTGGTGAGCGCGCCGCGGGTCATCAGCAATTGCTTGCCGATTTCGACGACCTCAATGAGCTTGGTGGGATTGGAGTCGAGGTCGACCATGTTTCCGGCTTCTTTGGCGGCTTGCGTGCCGGTGTTCATCGCGACACCGACGTCGGCCTGTGCTAGCGCGGGCGCGTCGTTGGTGCCGTCGCCGGTCATGGCGACAAGTTTGCCGCCCGCCTGCTCGCTGCGGATGAGCTTGAGTTTGTCCTCGGGGGTAGCTTGCGCAAGAAAATCGTCGACGCCGGCCTCGCGCGCGATGGCGGCGGCGGTGAGCGGATTGTCGCCGGTGATCATCACGGTTCGAATGCCCATGGCACGCAGTTGAGCGAAGCGGTCGCGGATTCCGCCCTTGACGACGTCTTTCAGGTGAATCACGCCCATCGCGCACCGGTTTTCCGATACCACCAAAGGCGTTCCTCCAGAAGATGCGATCCTTTCGACGGAGGCACGCACTTCTGGCGGCATCGCTCCACCGTTCTGTTCGAGATACTTTGCGATGGACTCGGCGGCGCCCTTGCGAATCTGTCGGCCGTCCAAATTCACTCCGGACATGCGTGTCTGTGCCGTGAACGGGATGAATTCCGCTTCGTGGGTGGCAAACTCTCGCCCGCGCAGTTTGTACTTCTCCTTGGCCAGCACGACGATGGAGCGGCCTTCCGGAGTCTCGTCAGCCAGGGAAGATAGCTGGGCGGCGTCGGCCATCTCGGCGTCGGTCACTCCGGGAGCGGGCAGAAATTCGGTGGCCTGGCGGTTACCGAAAGTGATGGTTCCAGTCTTGTCGAGCAGCAGCGTGTTCACGTCGCCTGCGGCCTCAACCGCGCGCCCCGACATGGCGAGCACGTTGTGCTGCACCAGGCGATCCATGCCGGCGATGCCGATGGCCGACAACAGGCCGCCAATGGTCGTGGGAATAAGGCAGACCAGCAAGGAGACCAGCACGAATACGGTTTGCGGCGATCCCGAATATATGGCGAACGGCTGCAGTGTCACGACGGCCAGCAGGAAAATAATCGTCAGTCCTGCGAGCAGAATGTTCAGGGCGATTTCATTCGGAGTTTTCTGCCGCGATGCGCCTTCCACCAGAGCGATCATGCGATCAAGAAAAGTTTCCCCAGGGTTCGAGGTAATCTTCACCTTGATGAAATCGCTCAGCACTCGTGTGCCGCCGGTCACCGCTGAGCGGTCGCCTCCCGCTTCGCGAATGACCGGTGCAGACTCGCCGGTGATGGCCGATTCGTCGACCGAGGCCACACCTTCGAAGATCTCGCCGTCTCCGGGGATGAGTTCCCCCGCGACCACGGAAACCAGATCGCCAGCACGCAGCTTCGCGCTGGGAATTTCTTCGATCTTGCCGTCGGAGGCAATGCGCTTCGCGATCGTCTCGGAGCGGGCTCGCCGCAGCGTTTCCGCCTGGGCTTTTCCACGGCCTTCCGCCATGGCTTCGGCGAAGTTGGCAAACAAAACGGTAAACCACAACCACAGAGTGATCTGCAGGTTGAAGCGAAACGCCTCGTGGGGACGAAGAATCAAGAGCACCGTCGTGATCACGCTGCCGATTTCGACCACGAACATGACGGGATTGCTCATCATATTTCGCGGGTTCAGCTTGAGGAGCGAACTCCAGGCGGCGCTGCGCACCAGCTTCACATCCCAAACTGATTTGCGGTTGCTTGCCATAAGCTCCTAGAAAGTCTTTCCCACGTTCATGAGAAGGTGTTCGAGAATTGGCCCCAGGCTCAGAGCCGGAAAGAACGTCAACGCGCCCAGGATCAGGATGACGCTGATCAGCAACAACGTGAAGAGCGGCGTCGTCACCGGGAACGTACCGAGCGACGGCGGCACGTATTTCTTCTGCGCCAGGTTGCCGGCGATAGCCAGCATCGGAATAATCATGAAAAATCGGCCCAGCAGTGTGGTGAGGCCCGTAGCCGCGTCATACCAGGGAGTGTTGGGGATTAGGCCCGCAAAGGCGGAGCCGTTGTTGCCGGCCGAAGAAACGAAAGCGTAGAGAATTTCGCTGAGGCCGTGCGGGCCGGGATTCAAGATGCTCGACGTCCCGAAACCTCTGACCACTGAGATTCCAGCCAGAGAAAGAATGATCAGCGGGAAGACCAGCGAGACCAGCATGGCCATCTTGACGTCGTAGGCCTCAATTTTCTTGCCAAGATATTCCGGGGTTCGGCCGACCATGAGACCGGCGATGAATACGGCAAGTACGATGTACACGAGAATTCCGTACATGCCCGATCCGACGCCGCCGAAGATGACTTCGCTCAGCATGATGTTGACCAGCGGAACCATGCCGCCGAGCGGTGTGAAAGAATCGTGCCAGCCATTGATAGCGCCGCAGCTGGCGTCGGTCGTGACCGTGGCGAACAAGGCGGAGTTGGCAATGCCGAAGCGGGTTTCCTTGCCTTCCATGTTGCCGCCCGGCTGCCCGGCGGAGGCGTGCTGCGCGATTGAGGAGGGATAGAGTGGATTGCCTTGCGCCTCCGCCCAGTAGGCAACCGTCACACCGGCAAGAAACAGGAGTGCCATCGCCGACCAGACCGCCCATCCGTGAGCGGGAGATCCGGTCATGCGGCCGAGCGCGTAGGTGAGGCCGCCGCCGATGGCGAAAATGCAGAACATCTCAAACAGATTCGTAATGGGCGTGGGATTCTCAAATGGGTGCGCGCTGTTGGCGTTAAAGAATCCACCACCGTTTGTGCCCCATTCTTTGATGATCTCCTGTGAAGCTACCGGACCCTGCGCGATCGTCTGGGTCGTGACGGTGTCCATGACTGGCTTGCCGTTCGCATCCACCACGCCTTTGCCGTCAGCACCCACGCGCTGCACCTGTTGTGGCTCGACCAGTTTCACGGTGTCGTAGGGCTTCAGGTTTTGCACCACTCCTTGCGAGACCAGGAACAGCGATCCCACGACGCAAAACGGCAGCAGCACCCACAGGCAGCAGCGCACGAAGTCGACCCAGAAATTCCCCAGGGTATTCATCTGTCGGCGGGCAATGCCGCGAATGAAAGCAATGGCCAGCACGATGCCGGTGGCCGCCGAGGCAAAGTTGTGAAACGCGAGGCCGGCCATCTGGGTGAAGTAACTCATGGTCGTCTCGCCGGAATAGGCTTGCCAGTTGGTGTTGGTGGTGAACGACGCGGCGGTGTTGAAAGCCAGGTGCTCGGGCGTGACTGCCCCGAAGTGCTGTGGATTGAAAGGGAGCATTCCCTGGATCCGCTGGATCAAGTAAAGGACGAGCATCGACACCGCGCTGAACACCAGCATGGTGGTAGCGTATTCGGTCCAGCGCATTTCGTGCGACTCATCCACTCGGGTAAGACGGTAAAGCAGGCGCTCGACGGGACGAAGCATGGGATCGAGAAAGGTTCGTTCGCGGGCGAACACCCGCGTCATGAAGACGCCGAGCGGCTTGGTAACGGCGAAGATCAGTCCCAGAAATACCAGGATTTGCAGCCAGCCATTCAGGGTCATTTCAAAATTTCTCCGGACGCAATAGCGCGTAGAACAGGTACACCGTTACCAGCGCGCTGATGATGAGCATGATGACTGACTGTACGTCCATTTTTTCCTCGTTCGATCCCTATTTCATGCGGTCGCAGAACCGCACGTACGCAACCGACACCGCGAAGAACGCGATCGTGACTGCAATCCAAAGAACGTCCTGCATGGGTTATCTCCTCGACTGCTTGACCCGCGTCCAAACAGTTAAACTACTTTCCGCACGCCGCTTTGTGCCGAAACTCTTCTAACCTGGACGGGTTTCATTTCTATCAGTTCGCCTCGCCGTAGTGACGGATTGAACTTTGTAAAGTGAACTCGCACCCCGTTCGGGGGCGAACTCATCCACTCTTTCACCAGCGCGGTCAAAACGCGCAGTAGAAACATCACCGCTCCGACACAAAGTATTGCCAGTGCCACTCTCATATCTTCGCCCGGCATAGCGATCACCGAACCGCTTCGTAGTGTCATTGGACATCCCCGCGCGTAAGAGCGGGCTCAAGAATTCGTAAAGAATTCGTAAAACTCGCTCCTGGAGCACGGGTGTGCAGTCGCAACGCCGAATCGACTTATCAGCAGCCCCAGTCTGCTTCGCCGGGATTGGCGTAATACTTGCGATTGGGGCGCGATTGCACGGGAGTCGTCGCCAATTCAAGGAGGGTCAACCGGGCGGCGGAGACCAGCAACTTGCGCTCGTTCCGCGAAGCGTGCTCCCAGGAAGAGGCGTCCTTGCTTCCGCGAGTGTCGTCGTCGTGCGCCAACGCTTCCCGATAGTGATGGAAAAGCTTTGCTAGTTGTTCTGCAGAACAGTCCTGAATCGTCGACATGAAATCCTACCCTTTCTGTGGTTCGCTGAAGTGCTCGGGCGCTCGCCTGCAGCAGGAGCGTTGTTCGTTTGCGGCTGAAGTTAATTCGTCTTTTTCGCCCTTGACCGATTGGATGATGAAAGGCATAAGGATTGAATAAGAGGTTCGTAGAATGTTCGTAAGAGGGCGAGGATTGATGGGGTTTGTGCGGTCGAGGTTCTTATTCGCCGGGCTCGAACCGATATCCGACCCAAGGCTCGGTGACGATGTAGCGGGGCGAGGAAGCATCCGGTTCCAACTTCTTCCGCAACTGGCCCACGAACACGCGGAGATACTCCACCTGCTCTGTACTCTGCCCGCCCCAAATTGCGCCCAGGAGAGTGCGGTGGTTCACCACCTTGCCGGGGCGGCGCGCCAGAAACACGAGCAGGTCAAATTCTTTGGGGGTAAGCCGCACTTCGCCGCGGCGGACACTCACTTTGTGAGCCGCAGTATCGATTCGAAAGTCACCAATCTCGATCACGGCGTCTGCCGGCTCACTGTCCGTGGGCACGCGGCGAAGATTGGCCCGCACTCTCGCCAGCAGTTCATTCATGCCGAACGGTTTGGTGACGTAGTCGTCGGCGCCGGCATCGAGGGCCTCCACTTTTTGCTGCTCTTTGTCGCGAACCGAGAGCACAATGATCGGGACCTGGGAAGCGGCACGAACCGTGCGGCAGAGTTGCACGCCGTCGATCGAAGGCATGGACAGATCCGTAATGATCAGGTTGGGCGACCAATCCTTCATAATTTCCAGCGCCATCTCGCCGCTGTTGGCGATACGGATGTCATATCCTTGCGCGGAAAGACTGGTACGCAGTACGCGCGTGATCTGCGGTTCGTCATCCACCACGAGGATATGCGGACGGTCCGCCATCAATGAGCCTCCTGGGTAACGATGTGGACATCGACCGAAGGCGAGTCGCGCAGAAACCGCTGGATAGCCGACAAGTACAAATAGCGCTGCCATCCGGTGCGCGCGGACCGGCCGAAAATGACTTGAGTAATGTGATGCTCCCGAACCAGTTGGGCGACGCCGTCGGCAATGCTGCCTCCGCTTCCGCGCACCACTTTGGCGCCCAGGTTCTCGGCAAAGCGAATGTTCTCCGCCAAAGTTTTCTGGTCCTCGGGACGGGTGTCGCGGCCGACATCGATGTAGAAAACATAGAACTCACCCCCCATCGCCTGCGCCATCCGCGACCCGCGGGCGATGAGATATTGTGCCGCCGGATTTGAACTGACGCAGACGCCAATGCGCTCGCGTACGGTGTGCGCAGGCTGTGCGCCGTCCTTGTCAAGATAGGCGTCGAGGCTGCGATCTACCACACCGGTGACCTGGCGCAGGGCTAACTCGCGCAATGCGATCAGGTTGCCGGTGCGGAAGAAGTGCGAGAGTGCGCGCTGGGCGCGGTCTACCGGATAAATATCGCCGCGCTCCATGCGCTTCAGCAGAGCCTGCGGCGTCAAATCAGCGAGAACGATTTCGTCGACGCGCTGCATCACCCAGTCAGGCACAGTTTCGCGAACTTGCACGCCAGTGATCTGCTGCACCGTAGGGCCGACGCTCTCGACGTGCTGCACGTTCATGGTGGAGAGCACGTCAATCTTTGCTTCCAACAATTCCATGACGTCCTCGTAGCGTTTCGAATGTTTGCTGCCCTCGATGTTGGTGTGCGCCAGTTCGTCGATTACAACCACAGCTGGTTTGCGGGCAAGGATGGCGTCCACATCCATTTCGTCGAAAACTGTTCCTTTGTATTCAAGTTTACGAGGAGGAATGCGGTCGAGCTTGCCGGCAAGTTCGGCGGTGGCTTTGCGGCCGTGGCTTTCGACGACGCCAACAATCACGTCTTCCCCGCGGCTGGCGCGGCGGATGGCCTCGCTCAGCATGCTGTAGGTTTTACCCACGCCGGGAGCGTAACCGAGAAACAGTTTGAAGATTCCCCGCGCTTTTTCGGGCGAAACCTCGTGGAGCCACTCTTCGGGCGTCTTGGACGTCGTCTTCGTCATCACAGCCATTGTCTTTCGCAGGGTCGAAATTGTCACGTCCATCGTACAATGCGGAAGTGAAAACCGGGGCTCGAACGCAAGCGGTGCGTTACTTCTTCGTAGTCGCGGCCATCGGTGTGATTACGGCGGTCGATTTCAAACTGCACGTCAATCACACTACGGTCGCTCTGATGTTTTTGGTCACAGTGCTCTTGACCTCGGCCTACTGGGGTTTGCGCTATGCGGTTGTGATGGCCGTCGGGGCCACGGCCGCTTTCAACTTCTTCTTTCTTCCCCCGGTCGGAACCTTCACGATTGCCGACCCTCAGAACTGGGTGGCTCTGTTTGCTTTTCTGGTGACTGCGCTCGTGGCGAGCAATCTGGCGGAACGCGCCCGTCGCGAGGCGGAAGGCGCGAAGCAACGCCGCCGCGAAGTGGAGCGCCTCTTCGGCCTGAGCCAGCGATTGCTGGCCTCGGAGAATGTTCTCGAACTCTTGAACGCGTTGCCGAAGTATGTGGAGGAGACATTTTCCGTTGGCAGCGTAGTTGTGATGGCGGCAGACCACCCTACGGTCTATCGTTCGTCGCTCGATGCGCCGTTCGAAGAGAGTGTGCTCCGCTCCACTCTTCTGCGGGGAGAACCCATTACGCAGCAAGGCGTTTCTTACGTACCGCTGCGCCTGGGAATGCGTACGGTTGGAGCTTTAGGCGTCACGGGAGACGAACTGTCGCGCGAGACGCTCGATGCGCTGGGAAGCCTTGCAGGCCTGGCGATCGAGCGAGCGCGCGCTCTTGAGGCGCTCAGCAAGAACCGCGCGGAGCAGGAACACGAGCGCCTGCGAACGGCTTTGCTCGATTCGGTGACGCACGAGTTCCGTACTCCACTGACCTCTATCAAGGCCAGCGTCACTACTCTGTTGTCGGGAGCCAGTCTCGACGACCAGGGGCGGCGCGAATTATTGACGGTCATTGACGAAGAAACCGACCGCCTGAATCGCCTGGTCGGCGAGGCCGCGGAGATGGCACAACTCGATTCGGGCATGTTTAAACTCGATCTGCAACCTCATGCCATTCAGGACGCCCTCGATCCGGCGTTGCAGGACGCCAGACCTTCCCTCGAAAATCATCCTCTGGAGGTTATAGCGCCGTCGAGTCTGCCCCACGTGCGCATCGACCTACAGCGGATTCGCGAAGTCCTGATGCATCTCCTGGAAAACGCCGGGAAGTATTCCGGCCCGGGAGTTCCGATCAAAGTGACCAGCGAAGTAAAAGACGACCGGCTGGTGACCAGCGTCGCCGACCGTGGCCCCGGCATCGATTCCTTCGAGCAGACGCTGATTTTTGAAAAATTCTATCGCGGCCAGCACCAACGTTACACCGCGCCTGGCACGGGCATGGGCCTGGCGATTGCCAAAGTAATTGTGGAGGCACACGGCGGTACGATCGGCGTGATCAGCCAGTTGGGCAGCGGATCGGTGTTCTCGTTTAGTCTGCCGCTGGAGAAAAGTGCGCGGGCGTAAGGCGAAAATCCGCACGTCTCGCAAAGTGCGCGAGACCTGGGCCACCCGGCAAGGCGCCACGCAATGTTGCCAGCTCACCCAGGCCGCTGGGCTACAATGCAGTTGCATTTTTCGGAGCATCCAGGTGAAGACGAATCTATGACCGCAGAGATCGCAACCGGCACTTCCTCCGTGCTCGACGAGAAGAAAGTTTTCTATAACCGCTTCCTTCTGATCGTGGCTGGCCTGGGCGGCCTGCTGTATGGCGTGGACGTTGGCATCATCTCCGGCGCGCTGCCGTACTTGGAAGCGACTTCGACTCTATCCAGAGGCCAACTGTCGATTGTCGTCGCCGCCGTACTTTTGGGAAGTGTGATCTCAACGCTCTTCGCCGGCGTGCTCGCAGACTGGATGGGCCGCAAACCGCTGATGGCGCTGAGTGGCGTGATGTTCGTCATCAGCATCCCGCTCATCGCGCTTTCGCAGGGCTACGGACCTCTGGTCTTTGGCCGGCTTCTGCAGGGTGTGAGCGGCGGCTTCATTGGAGTCGTCGTCCCGCTGTACCTGGCCGAGTGCCTGCCGGCATCGAACCGGGGCAAGGGCACGGGAATCTTTCAGTGGCTGCTGACGGCCGGAATCGCGGCGGCCGCCATCGTCGCGTTCTACTACAGTTTCCAGGTCTCTCAGGTTGCGAAGCTGGGCGACGCGAAACTACTGTTTGACTTCAAAAATGACGTATGGCGCAGAATTTTTTGGGTCTCCTTGCCCCCGGGCATCTTGTTCGCAATCGGCAGCCTGATGGTCGCGGAGTCGCCGCGCTGGCTGTTACGGCACGGCAAGAAGGATGGCGCCTACGCCGCGCTTCTGCGGTCGCGGATGCCCGATCAGGTAGACGTTGAACTCAAGGAGATGCAGGAAGCCTTGGCGGCGGAAAAAACCAAGACCACCACCAGAACAAACGATTCCCTTCTGCGGCGAAAGTACGTGATCCCATTTGTTCTGGCTTGCATCATTCTCGCCTGCAATCAATCCACCGGCATCAATTCCATCATCGCATTCAATACAGATATTCTCCTGCAAAGCGGGTTGTCCGATTTTGCCGCTCACTTCGGCTACGTGCTGTTCACCATCGTGAACTTCGCTGTCACCTTCGGCGGCGTGATGCTAGTCGACCGCAAGGGCAGAAAGTTCCTTCTGAGTCTGGGGACCGCGGGCATCATCGCATCTCTCATCTGCACTGGCGTGCTTTTTGTCCGATCCGAAAACCGGCGCATGGATGCGAAGGGCGTGGTGCAGGCGATGGTGACGGCAGATCAGAAATTGACGTTGCCGTATAACCAGGAGTGGGCGGCAAAGTTGACCGGTGGACAGTCCGGACCCGGTCGGCCGACCTCGCTGGTCGTAATTTACTCGTGCGGCGATTTTCGAGCCGCGAGTTCCGCCGTTCGTTCCGATGATCCGGCTGCGAAGCCGATCGAGGTCACTCGCGACTCCTGTCTGCCTGAAAACAGGGTTAACGCATTCTTCACCAATCCGTTCGGGAATCTTCAGGCGTCGCGCGAAGCACCGCTTAAAATCGATAATGCACTCATCAGCCCGATTCCAAGCACGCAAAACGGATGGCTGGTTGCGCTCTCCCTATACGCGTTCATGGCCTTCTTCGCCATCGGCCCGGGTGTGTGTGTGTGGCTGGGGCTGTCCGAGTTGATGCCGACCCGCATTCGCTCCAACGGGATGAGCATCGCGCTGGTGCTGAATCAGGCAGTGTCCACGACGATCGCGGCGGTTTTTCTGCCTACGGTCGGGAAGTATGGATACTCAACGATGTTCTTTGGCTTCGCCGCCTGCACCGTGATCTATTTTGTCACCGCGATGTGGTTCCTGCCGGAAACGAAGGGAAAAACGCTGGAAGAAATTGAGGCGCACTTCGAGGGCGCATGAGGAGATCCCCACATCTCGCAAGAAGGACGCGAGACATGGGGCACCAGCGCAAATTGCTGTGCGCGGTTTGCCCGCTTCAGGGAGAATAATTTACTCTCATCCTCAGTCCCCATGACTCCAACAAAACAGAAAAAGCCTGCCTCAAACCAGAAGTATTCCCACGCCATGCGACGGGAAATCTATGAGCAGCCGACGGCTATCGCTAAGACCGTTGCCCAGCACCTGAAAGATGACATCATCTTCCCTGGCGAACTGGACGCCATCGAAAGCGCCCTGCTGACCTTTGAGAAGCTGATCATCGCCGCCAGTGGATCGAGCCGGCACGCAGGTCTTGCCGGTGAAATCATGATCGAGGATCTCTCCGGCGTGGCGGTCGACGTCGAATACGCCAGCGAATATTGCTATCGCTCGACCCATGCGGCGGTCGATCCAATCGTGATGGTAATTACGCAGTCGGGCGAGACCGCGGACACCATCGCGGCGCAACGCGAGGCCCTGACGCGCGGCGTGAAAACCATTGCGATCTCGAACGTTCCCAACACAACCATCGTGCGCGAGGCGGGCGCGGCGCTGATTTCAGGAGCTGGACCGGAACTCTCGATCCCCGCGACCAAGAGTCTTACCACGCAACTTACCATTCTCTACCTGATGGCGCTTTTTCTCGCACGGAAGCGCGGACGCATGACCTCGGAAGTAGCGCGATCATATCTGCAGCGTCTGATGCGGCTTCCCGACGCTATCGAGAAGAACCTCGCTACCTGGGACGGTCTCGCCGAAGAGTTTGGCGGCATCCACTTCAAGGCTGAGAAATTTCTCTATCTCGGCCGCGGCGTGCACTATGCGATTGCTCGTGAAGGCGCGCTCAAGCTCAAGGAAATTTCCTACGCACACGCGGAAGGCTATCCTGCCGGCGAACTCAAGCACGGACCCAACGCCCTGGTGGATGAGAAGTTGCCGGTCGTCGTGCTCGCGACGTGCGACCACCATGATCCGGATTCGATGTT
>Ga0210402_10004883_pt1 | contig 12105 bp, 8 predicted proteins | sample IncBWC7MmetaG_FD_161055 | JGI IMG/M metagenome (GOLD analysis project Ga0210402, IMG submission 161055) | Forest soil microbial communities from Barre Woods Harvard Forest LTER site, Petersham, Massachusetts, United States - Inc-BW-C-7-M | ecosystem: Environmental > Terrestrial > Soil >...
GACATCCAAATCGAGCGTTTGATCACCAATTCTGCACCCGTGTAATCGGTCCACTCGAGCCCGCGCAGCTCACCCTGGCGCAACCCGGCGAGAGCAGCGGTCGCGACCAGACTTTCGTAGTCGCCTCGGCCATCACTTTGCCCCGCCATTCCCGTGACTTCCTTAAGTGTGCTAAAATCCGATGGTTCCGCAAGAGTGTGCCTCGCAATTGGGCTCGACTTTTCGCGGTTCATTGTCGGTCTCCGCACAGGGCGACCCCGCAATGCAGGTTGAATGAGCCACGCGTCCATTCCTTGGCAGTGGCGGGGGCCATTAATCCAAATTCAGCTGACCGCCCGGCGGTCGCGAGCGATAAAGAGGATTTGTCATGTCTGGGCACTCAAAATGGGCAACAATCAAGCACAAGAAAGCGGCCACTGACGCCAAGCGCGGCCGTGTCTTCACTCGAATCATTCGAGAAATCAGCATCGCCGCTCGCATTGGCGGAGGTGATCCGAACTCCAATCCCCGCTTACGAACGGCTATCTTAGCGGGCAAGAACGAAAACATGCCCAACGAGAATATCGAACGCGCGATCCTTCGCGGCACCGGCCAGCTCGAGGGCGAGCAGTACGAAGAAGCCATGTTCGAAGGCTACGGTCCCGGAGGCGTGGGGTTGCTGATTCAGGTGGTCACCACGAACCGCAATCGCATCGTTGGCGAATTCCGGCATTTGATGACGAAAAATGGCGGAAACATGGCCGAAGCCGGTGCGGTTGGCTGGATGTTTCATCGCAAGGGCGAGATCACTGTTCCCAAGGAAGCATGCAGCGAAGAGAAACTGCTCGACCTGGTTCTGGAAGCGGGCGCGGAAGATATGAAGGACGACGGCTCCGCATGGTACATCGTGACTCCGCCGGAATCGCTCGAAACCGTGAAAGAGTCCCTGGCTAAAGCAGGCATCACTCCGGCATCCGCCGAAATCGGGATGGTCCCGCAGAACTACATCAAGCTTACCGGCGCGCAGGCCACCCAGATGTTGCGCCTTGTGGAAGCTCTCGAAGAGCACGACGATGTGCAGCATGTGTACGCCAACTTCGACATCGATGAATCCGAAATCCAGGCGGCTGTCGGCGCAAATTAGGTCAGATTTTCGATTCTCCATCTCTTCGACTGGCTATCGCTGGCATCGGCGAGGGCCATTTTTTTGACCGAGATTGATGGTCATATTGATTTGGCGAGCGTGATTCCTTGCCGTAGACTATCGAAGATGACCGCTCACCGCAGCGACGCCGAAACCCCAGTCCTTCGCCGTATCCTGGGTGTAGATCCGGCAGCCTCGGGACCGACGGGCTATGGCGTCATCGAAACCGATGGCCGCCATTATCAGGTGTTGCACTACGGCGCGCTTCGCATCGCCCCAAAACGGCAAAAATCTTCCGCTGGCGCTTGCCTGCAAGATGTCCACACGCTCGTTTGCCAGTTGATAGAGGAGTTCAGCCCCAATTCCATGGCCGTCGAATCCGTGTTCACCGCGCTAAACATGCGCACCGCCTTGCGCCTCGCCGAAGTGCGCGGCGTCGTGCTGCTGGCCGCGGAGCAACACGGCATTGAAGTGCGCTCCTATTCCCCCCGCGAAGTGAAAGCCTGTGTTGCCGGCTACGGCCACGCCGACAAAAAGCAGATGCAGCTTATGGTGCGCGCCCTTTTGAAAATGGAGGAAACTCCAGAGCCGTCCGATGCTGCCGACGCTCTTGCCGTCGCGCTCTGCCACATTCAGGGTGAACAATTCGCGCGGCGCTTTGGACTTTCGGCCAATCCACGCACCGCGCCTGCGAAAAGTGTTGTGGCGCCATCCGCACCGCGCCGGCAGCCCGCGGCACGAATTTCAGGTCTCCAGCCAACCCGATGAACGTTTTTTCTCGCCGCCTCTGCCTTTTCCTGTTGTGTGTTGCGCCTTTTGCTGTCGCTGCGACCGCAAGCCCCGCCGGCAATTGGTTCACCTATCGCCGCGTGTTCAAATCCAGCGTTCCGGAATTCATTGAGATTCGCATCCAGGAAACCTCAAGCGCAGCCACATACGAAATCCGCCAGTTGGACGAGGACGCCGGCTCTTCTCCGTTCGAAATCGGCCCGGCACTCCGAACCAAAATATTTGAACTCGTCTCTGACCTGCACCACTTCAAGGGCCTGGATCTGGACGTCCATCGCAAAATCGCAAATCTGGGTGAAAAAACCTTTCGCTGGGACGCGGGCACGGAATCGAGCCAGGTTAAATTTAACTACACCCTCAATTCCTCTGCCACGCAACTTCTCCAGATTTGTGAAGGACTCGCGCGTCAGCAAGAGCTGATCGAGCTTTTGCAGCGCCGCATCAGATACGACCGGCTCGGCGTCAACGACGCCTTATTGCAGTTTGAAAATGATCTGAGCAAGGCAGTGCTCCCGGAACCCGAGCGCGCTTTGCCTCTTCTTGACCAGATCGCCGGCGATCCCCGGTTCGTCGAGATCGCCCGCCAGCGCAGCCGCGCCCTAGCCGAACGCATCCGGCATTCCAGCTAATGCAACGTTTGAGACGCCAAAGACGTCCTAAATTAAGGTATCCTCGATGAAAATGAAAAACCTGCAAAGCACCCAAGTGAGCCGCTGGCGCAAGCACGCCACAATCTTGCTCTTTGCCCTTCTTGCGCTTTCGCCCGCGCTTTTCGCCCAGAAAAAAGAAAAGCTCGCCAAGAACTACCGCGACTGGCTGGAGCACGACGTCGTCTACATCATCACCAAGGATGAGCGCACCAGATTTCTCGCGCTCCCCACCGACGAGGCGAGAGACAAATTTATCAAGGACTTCTGGGAGGTCCGGAATCCCGTTCCAGGATCGGAAGTGAACACGTATAAAGAAGAAATCTACCAGCGCATCGCCTTCGCAGACTCGCGGTTTGGCATCGGGTCCGGCACAGACGGTTGGCGCACAGACCGCGGCCGCACCTATATTACCCTTGGCGCGCCGCAGCAAAAAGATATCCACCGCGGTGCCGCAAACTTGCGAGCTTTCGAAATCTGGTTCTATGCCAATGTCTCCCCCATTCTTCCTAAGGCGTTTTACGTGATGTTTTATGACAAGGATGGCGCAAACGACTACAAGTTCTACAGTCCCTACCTGGACGGCCCTGACAAACTGACCACTGGCGTCGAGGCAATCAACGATTCCGCGGCCGGCCTCAAGATGATTGAAGATTCCGTCGGGTTCGAAATCGCTAGAATTTCCTTGAGCTTGATTCCAGGGGAACCCGTGGACCTCACACACCCCCGCCCCAGCCTTGCTTCCGACGTCATGCTCATGATGCTCAAAGGTCTTTCCGAGCAACCCGGCTATCGTGATGACATTCGCCGAAAGTGGATGAATCGCGAACAAGTCAGCACCAGCATGATTCTTCAGGGGCACAACCTGGACATCATCCTCTTACCGGTTCGCGACGAGCACGGCATCTCTCGCCTTGATTATTCCCTTGCGCTTAAATCCCCAAGCGACCTGAGCCTCGCCCCGACCAAGGACGACCGCTTGATGTATTCCCTGCAAGTCCGTGTACAGGTCTTCGATCGGGATTCCAACAAGCTGATTTTCGTCTCGCAAAAAGATCTGCACGATACCTTCGACAAGAGCCGCTACCAGGACGTCAAGGACAAAGTCTTTGCCTACGAAGGAATGTTGCCTCTTCCCTCTGGTAATTATCGCCTTGCTTTTCAGTTTACTGATTGGAATAAGAATGTTTCCTATCGAACCGAGCGTGAGATTGTAATCCCGAAGATTGACGCCACCGAATTCCAGGTTCCAGGAATTCTCCCATTTGCCTCCGCCGAGGAAATCGACCCGGTCGCGGCTCCGGTCTTGCCTTTCACCTTGGCGGGCGTTCACTTCGTCCCCCTTTCTACCTCTAATCTCTATTTGAGCACTCAGCAAAGTTTTCAGATCGCCTACCAGATTTGGACCTCTCCCAGAAACCCTGCTCTCGGGCAAGACCAGAATGTTCGAATTGAATACGGAATCGGTCAGCCATCCATTCCGGGCAGCGCCAAGGCGATTAAAGATTCAGCCTCCCTCAAACAATTCGATCCGGGCGGATCCCTGGTAAGCGGCAAGAAACTTGCTCTCGACGCGAACCAGGGGAATTACATCCTCACGGTTGCAGTAATAGCTCCAGGCTCTGCGGTGCCGCGTTTCGCCAAATTGAATTTTAAAGCTGTCGACCCCGCTGGCCTTCCCCCAGCTCCTTGGATCGTGATCGATTCCACCATTCGCGACGACATGGAAAAAGGGGTTTTTGATCGGAACCGTGGTCTTTGTTACATGGAACAGGGATTAAGCGCCGAGGGTCGGCCCTGGCTGCGGCGAGCCCTGGCTCTCGACCATTCCGATGAACTCGCACGCGCTCAACTTGTGGAGGCCTATTTTTTGCAGCAGGATTACAAAGCTGTGGCCGCCCTCTATAAGGATACGGGGGTTACCGATGCCGCGGATGCCCAGACCCTGCTCCGAATAGCCTCCGGTTTGCGAAAGCTTGGGAACGAGCCTGAAGGACTCCGCCTGTTGGAACATGGCTCACAGGCACACCCAAGTGATCCCGCGATGTTCGTGGCTTTGGCCGATTACTACACCCAGATGGGCGATACCGCGAAGGCCTCCGCCGCTCTGCAGAAAAGCAAGGCCCTCGGTGTGGTGAACTGAGGCGTTGTCAACCTGGACGAATTTCAGTCCAAACTGATCCCCATCCCATTTTTGGTATCCTCCCTATAATTCAGTAGATTCCCCTAGGACTTATTCGTCGGCCGTCTCCCGCGATCTTGTAAATAATTGATATAAAGATACTTATTTGCCGCCAAACAAGAGGGTGTTTGGCATCCCCCTTGCATCTCTGTTTGTCATCGTTTTATTGTGTTGCCGTTCCGATCCAACAGGTAGTTCCATCCTTATTTGGGGAAATTGAAAGGAGTATCACTTTGAATAGAGCGAAGTGGTTTTATCTGCTCGCAGCCTGCCTCTTGTCACTTAGTTTGGGCATGGGGACTTGGGCGCAGGACCATAGTTCGGCCCGCGGTAATTTGAGCGGCGTCGTTCTCGACGCATCGAAAGCAACCGTTCCGGGGGCACAGGTCACGATTACCGGTCCCATCGGAAATCTGTCGCAAACCACCAACGATCAGGGCACCTTCCTTTTCTCCACCCTGATTCCCGGATTTTATTCGATTAAGGTCCAAAAGGCCGGCTTCAAGCTTGCCAGCATCGGGGCCACCGAAGTACTGATTAACAAGACCACTAGCGTTGAGGTTGTCCTGGAAACCGGTGAAGTAACGCAGACCGTCGAAGTCAGCGCGGCCACCGTAACCGTGGACACCAGCGCGACCTCTTTGAATTCGGAATTCTCCGACAGCTTCTACGACAAGATTCCCCTGGGCCGCGGTGTAAGCAGCTTGTTCTATCTCGCGCCTGGCGTCACCTCGGGTCTTGGCACCGGCCAGGAGAATCCTTCCATCTCCGGCTCCACGGGCCTCGAAAACCTGTATGTTGCAGACGGCGTTTCCATCAACGATCCGGCTTTCGGCGGAATCGGCGTATGGTCTCGCGTATACGGCCCGCTTGGAACCGGTATCAACCTCTCGTTTGTAAAGGAAGTCCAGATCAAGACGGGCGGGTTTGAGCCCCAGTACGGTCACGTTAGCGGGGGTATCGTCCAGTTGGTTACCAAGTCCGGCGGGACCAAGTTCTTCGGAACCGCCGGTGGCTATTTCAACAGCCGCTGGATGCAGGACACTTACCAGAACGCGGACGACCCCAAGTTCGCGGTGACCAACCTCGTCGGTAGCCGCCTCGAGAATGCGAACTATGAAGGCGACTTCGAGGTGGGCGGATACGTTCCGGTCCATGGGCTGAGGGATCGCCTCTTCTTCTTCGGCACCTTTAACCCATCGCAGAACCACGCCTACTTTGCTCCCGTCGTTGGTTCAGGCCTTGCTACGATCAGCCCCTTGATCGACCGCAATACCACACGCTACGACTATGCGGGCAAGTTGACTTTCAAAATCAACAGTTCCCATACCATTGAATCCAGCGTTTCGGGCGACCCATCGCATACCAATCCCACTGCGTTCAGCACGCTGAACTCAGACAACGCCTCTGCGAACTCCAAGTGGGAATACGGCACGCGGAACTGGGCGACCCGTTATGACGGGGCGTTCGGAAGTTCCCTCTTGGTTGATGCTTCCTTCACTTGGGGCTGGAACTTCTTCAAGGAAACTCCGGCGACAAACGTCGTCCAGATCTTTGATAACACCCAAATCGGAGCAGGCCAGCGCGGTTCGTTTAACGCGCAGGGCATCGGGATAGTCGAACCCTACGACGGAAATACCAGAAGCCTTGCCGGGGACATCACAAAGACGTTCCATTTCGCCGGCACCCACAGCATTAACGTCGGTTACACCTGGCAGTTCCCCCAATACAACGATCACACTTTTTGGTCCGGTGACAAGTTCGTAGTTCCATCGCTCAACGCCATTGGAACGGCTCCCGGAAAACCGTCCTTTACGGACTTTGTTTCGGGCAAGATGACCGACGCTAACTTCAACCTGAACTTGGTGAGCAACATTAAGGGAATAGGCCCCTGCACCCTCTGCCCGTACGACAACGTCCCCGGAGTCGGCTACGAGCAGGTTGTGCTCGCGCAGTCGCGTGGCCGGTTTGATGGCGGTGTCACCACCAGCTCCGGCAAATATCACGCCGGCTACATCAACGATGCCTGGCAGATGAGCAAGTACGTCACATTGAACGTCGGTGTCCGCTGGGAGCAGCAGCGCCTTACAGGCAATATCTCAGAGCACACCTTCTCCAATATGTGGTCCCCTCGCGTCGGCATCACCGTCGACCCGACCGGGAATCGCAAACAGAAGATCTACGCCAACTTCGGACGCTACGCCTACGTCCTTCCTTTGGACGCCGCTCTCCGATCCCTCAGCAACGAGAACGACCTCAGAGGCCTGTACTTTGCCCCTGCAAGCACTGCTTGCCCGGCTGGTTCAACGGATCCAAATGGCGTAGCCCTACCCGTGGGCGCAACTTGCACAACCACCAACGCCCTTGGCACGGTTGATTTCGTGGGAGATCAGGCCCACTTTATTAATACTCCCCTCGGCGCCGTCAACGGCCAAAGCGGTATTACGAAGAACGCCAATTTCCTCAGCAGCGGCATCTTCAACGAACCGTTTGCCACCGGCTCTCGCATGGAGTTCACCGATGAATTCCTCGTCGGCTACGACCGCGAGTTCAAGGGAGGCATCGTCGCCAGCGTTCGCTACATTGACCGTCGGCTCAAGCGCGTCATCGAGGATCAGAGCGGCAGTTCCGTCGAGCAGAACAATGCGGGCTTCCCTCTGTTTTACGTCATCGGCAATCCGAACGCGAAACAGGACATCTTCGTGAATCCGAACGAAATCGTCTTCGGGCAGGGAGTCAATGTCACAGACCTGAGAAGCGTGACTGCGGGCGGGCAAATACCCGATGCCTGCTTCGATACGGGCGGTAATCTCACCCCGTTTGTGGCCCTTAACCAATTCAGCGGCTTCGCGGCCGTTACCCCAGGCGCTCCAACTAACGGAAGCGCTTGCTTCCCAGCCGTAAACACCAATACCTGGATCAACGCCTCGGGCAATTTGCTTCCGGATTGCACCAGCTTGGCACAGAGCAAGCTGCCCATCACAGATAAAAATGCCTGCGCCGCTTTCGGTAGCGAGTTCTACGCCGATGGCAAGCCCGACACCTACAAAGACCCCAAGCGTGAATACGAAGCGGTGGAATTTCAAGTCACCAAATCCTTCGGGCACAATTGGGCTCTCAACGTGAACTATCGCGTCGCTCAGTTGAGGGGCAACTATGAAGGCGCCTTCCGCAACGACAATACCCAGGCCGACCCCGGCATCAGCTCCCTCTTCGACTTCACCGAGGGCCAACTGGGTCTCCTGGCCAACCAGCAGAGCATCGGTCCATTGAACTCCGACCGCAAACACACCTTTAACGCCCACGCGACCTATGTCGTGCCAAACGGCAAACTCAAAGGCTTCGTGATAGGGGGAGGCGCCACCGTTCTTTCGGGCAATCCCCTGACCACGTTCTACGCCCAAGAGCCTTACGTGAACGGGGGCGAAGTGCCTCAGTTCGGCCGCGGCGACTTGGGCCGTGCGCCCGTCGTCGGCAGCGTGGACGCTCACCTCGAATATCCGTTCAAGTTGACCGAGCGGCTGAACCTCAAGGTTGCCTTTGACGTCTTTAACATCGTTGATTCCACCCGTCAGACCACCCTCAACCAAGATGCTGACGTTACATTCGGTAACCCGAACGTTGATCTCAAGAAGCCCGTAACCAACGGCGGAGCGGTAAGCCCCGCTAGCTTTATCAGTCAGGGCTTCGTCGATCCGTTCAGTTCGCGGCTATCGGTTTTGCTGACCTGGTAGTCCAACCCTTAACCAAGAGGGCGCCCGCTGCGGCGGGCGCCCTCTTTTTTTTGAATTGATTTTCTTCCTTTGCTTATAATCATAAGGATCCTCGAGCGCTGAAAAAACTAAGCTTTCTCAGCTCTGCCTCTTCTTAAGAGTTTGGAGGTACCTCATGTTTCGGACCTCGACCCGCCTCTCCCTTTCCTTGCTCCTCGTTTGCCTTTTCGCCACTTCCCTCACGGCGCAAAGGCCCGGTGGGGGCCATAGCACAGGTGGCATAATTGACGTGCAGGTCAGATATGCGGATGGAAGGCCCGCGCCGCGCGGCATCCACGTCCGGCTGGAAGCCGCAGAGGGCGGTGCGGAAGCCGACCTGGAAACGATTCAGGGCGGTAAATGCCAGTTCCGCCAGAGCTCCAGCGGAGTATATATCGTTCGCATTTCCGACCTTGGTTTTAAGGAAGTATCTGCTCGGGTAGAGTTGATCGACTCTCCAAGGGCCTATGTAACGCTGGATCTCATCCCCTTGAGCAAGGAACCGATCGCGGAAGTCTCCGTGCCGACGGCGGACCCCGCGGACGCGGTGTCCGTGAAAGACCTGGCCATCCCCGAACCCGCCCGCATCGAGTTCACTAAAGGCCAGGAGGCTCTACGCGCGAAGAATACCGATGAAAGCGTCAAGCATTTCCAAAAAGCCATCAAACTTTATGACGACTATCCGCAGGCTTATCGGATGCTCGGCGACGCCTTGGTGGAAAAGCAGCAATGGCCGGAAGCGGAGACGGCCCTGAAAAAGAGCATCGACCTGCAATCGGATCTGGCTCCGGCGTACTTCGACCTGGGGGCCCTTCGCAACCAAACGAAAAATTATCCAGGCGCCGAGGAAGCCCTCAAAAAGGGCCTCGAGCTAACTCCCGACGCGACGATAGGCAAGTATGAACTGGCAAAAACCTACTGGGCCATGGGCCGCTGGCAGGACGCCGCGCCCCTTGCTGCGGACACCGTGAAAGCGCTCCCCGACCTGGCCGCGGCGCATGTGCTTCTCGGCAACATCAAGCTGAAACTGCGTGACGCTCCTGGCGCCCTCCACGAATATCAGGAATACCTCCGCATCGAGCCGCAAGGAACCATGGCGGCCCAGGTCCGTGACCTGGTGGAAAAAATCCAGAAAGCGCTGGCCCACTAGCCGCGCTTCTTCTCACCATCACCGCCGCAATCATGGGGTGTCATCCTGAGGCTATCCGACAAGGATAGCCGGCCAAAGGACCTCAACTCCAGCCCATCTACAAATTATTGGGGGAGCAGCGGTAACGTTCCGCTCGGCGTGCATTGCCCGCTAACTTGCGGCCTTCACCGGCACCGCTCCCGCCAACTTCGCAAGCGACTCCGTATACGGGGCCTTGGCCACGCCGCGTTCCGTAAAAATAGCCGCAATATAACGATGCGGCGTCACGTCAAACGCCGGGTGCGCCGCCGCCACGCCTGCCGGCGCGATCCGCACACCCTGAATGTGCGTTACTTCCGCCGCAGTACGTTCCTCGATGGGGATTTGCTCGCCAGTCGGAATCGACAAATCAAATGTCGAAATCGGCGCCGCAATATAGAATGGCACGCTATTCTCCTTCGCCAGCACCGCCATCGAGTACGTCCCGATCTTGTTCGCAGTGTCTCCATTCGCGGCGATGCGGTCGGCCCCGGTTACAATCGCGCCCACTTTTCCCGTCTTCAGGAAGTGGCCTACCATGTTGTCCGTAATCACCGTCAACGGAATGCCGCCGCGGTGCAACTCCCACGCCGTCAGCCGCGCTCCTTGCAAATACGGCCGCGTCTCCGGCACCAGTACGTGCAATTTGCGCCCCTGCTCGTACGCAACGCGAATCACGCCCAGTGCCGTCCCGATGCCAGCTGTGGCCAAGGCACCGGCGTTGCACTGCGTCATCACTTGTCCTTCCTTCGGCATGAACTCAGCGCCAAACCGGCCCATGGCTTCATCGGTCGCTTTCTTTTCCGCGTGAACTTCCTGCGCCTCCCTGATCAGCGCCTGCCGGATCCCCGCCAGGTCCACATTCGATCCCGTCAATTCCTCAAATCGCGCCTTCATTCGCTCCAGCGCCCAGAACAAATCCACCGCCGTCGGCCGCGTCTTCGCCAGCGCCTCAGAAATCACCGCGAATTCTTCCTTGAGCCCTTCGATCGTTTTAGCAGTAGATTTCTGCACTCCCAGCGCAACACCCATCGCCGCAGCTACGCCAATCGCCGGAGCCCCGCGAATCACCATCTCGCGAATCGCCTTCGCCACTTCCCGGTAATCCGTATACGTATAGCTGATCTCTTCGGCGGGCAGTCTGCGCTGGTCCAGCATCACCACACCGCGGTCCGTCCATGCAATCGGCTGAGCGACGTACATTTCTTAACTTTTCCTCTCTCTTTATTTTATCGAATGTGGGCCAGGAAGCGAATTCACTACTTGCCGGTGGGTATCCTCGTGAATCCGTGAGTTTCCAGAACCAGGCTGAGTCCGATCAGCGAGTTGTATCCGAGGTGCATGAGGTAACTCGCAAACACACTGCCCGTTCGCGCTCGCACATAGGTAAATACAATGCCCACAAATGTCAGCAGTGCGATCAGGCTCTTAGCGCCGCCCAGCTGCGGACCGTGCATCAACCCGAATAAAACACCGGTAAGAATGATGCTCGGCCCCACTCCAATCCAGCGCGCAAACATGGGATACAAATAGCCGCGAAAAACCGTCTCCTCCACCAGCGGAGCCACCAGCACCGCCATAGCCACAAAAAGCATTGCCGTTATCTTAAACTTGAACAACTCTTCGATCGGAGTGTTCTCCGGCGGCTTTACCACCGCGGTCAGTCCAAACACAAATATGGACAATCCACATCCGATCAGAAAATACACCAGCGGCGTTTTCGGTACCCCTCGTGCCTTGGGCAGAATTTTTCGCCAGCCAAGCGTGTTCCAGAACGGCTGCTCTCGCAGCAGCGACAACGTGACATACAGAAAAAACAAAATCGCCCCATAAACAACGATGGTGCTCCCGATCGCCACCTGCGGCTTCGATAACAAGTACCGCTGCAATTGATCCGCCGTCATCTTCTGGTGCGGCGCGTAATAAAGCATGAAACTTAAAGGCACCACCGCAAGACTGATTGCCGTAAACAACAGAAATACAAGAAAATGAGGCCACGACCAACTGATCCGCAAGTCTTCTGGAACCACTTTTGCCGGCTGGATCGGAACAACTTCGATCGGTGCCGCCTGACCAAAACCCTCCCCTGACCAGGGCTGAGGCAATTCCCTTGTAATAGGTTCCGCCTCAACGGTAGGGGTCTGGTTGTCCGATTCGGGCTTGGCTTCTTCCGGGTTCAGCGGCTTCTCCTCATGCAGGCTCATGATTTTGCGCGCCTCGCTGCGGAAGGCCACCCGGACGCCAGCGCCGCTGCCACCAACGGAAACAGCAATTCGTGATGTCCCGTGATCGCAAATCCTCTCGAATTCTCCCCGGCTTTCTTCCCCGCCCCCACCGTCGGCCGTTTAACCACATTCTGCAGCGGCCGGTAGTGCTGGATGAAATCGAAATTCGCTGTCGTTATCGGTTCTAACCGCAACCCCACATTCCGCGCCACGGACACC
>Ga0210402_10004884_pt1 | contig 12104 bp, 16 predicted proteins | sample IncBWC7MmetaG_FD_161055 | JGI IMG/M metagenome (GOLD analysis project Ga0210402, IMG submission 161055) | Forest soil microbial communities from Barre Woods Harvard Forest LTER site, Petersham, Massachusetts, United States - Inc-BW-C-7-M | ecosystem: Environmental > Terrestrial > Soil >...
ACAGAAAATTGCAGGCAATCAGTCTGATAGTGGATGGAAAAAAGTGGTATGGACAGCTGTGCTTGCAGCCCTTATGAAAGAGAGCCATTCAAAGGGTGCACGGAAGAGCGTCGAAAAATGCATTGATCACTGGACTAATGTGAGACCACCCAATTGGGTTTTGCGGATCTTATTATACTGATCATTATATGCAGTTGAAGGGGAATTTCGTTCAGGTTCAAAAGCTTTGAGAGCTGTCGGGGTTTGGTTGGGATGACGCGATGAAGTGTGTTACGGCATCAGATGAGGTTTGGGATGCATATCTTGTGGTGTGTTAATTGATGATATAATATTTGAAACAAATCTAATGGTCCTCTACTTGCACTGTAGGCACATCCCAGAGCTGCAAGGTGGCGCAAGACTCGATTCCCCTTGTACGATGAAATGTTATTCCTTGTTGACGGAATTACTGCGACTGGTGCAGGCGCTTTTCATCCTGGTCATGAGGCAACTGAAGTGTCTAGTCAAGATAGTGATGAAGACCCTTTGTCACCCCCTCTGGCCACTTCTGAGTGTATGGCATATGAATCAAGCCCTTCTCAGTCCGATCGTGAAAGTGTCAGTCAAGTTTGCCTTTGCCTATGATTAGTGACTGACATTCTCCTAGTCTCCATTGCCGCAAGAGATACCCGTTCAAACTCGCAAGCAAATTGCATCCGAATTGCTATCCGACCCATCAGCGGAATCCATCTCTTCACTGAAACGGAAGAAAACCGGCAAACACAATCATTCCAATGGTGTTGCAGCTGCAAGCATGGCCGATGCCATTCAGTCACTTGCGGAATCATTTGCCTCCTCTTCCAACACTGTTCTGATGCCCATCTCCTCACCGGAGCGTCGTCAGTCTGCAATCCAAAAGTTGGAAGGCGATGGTGAGCTTGATGATCTTGAGCAAGTTGATGCTATTAGCCTCTTTACTCGGAACACAGCAGCCGCAGATTCTTATTTAGCTATCAGTTCCAAACACATTTGTACTCTTTTTATTTGTCGTGAGATTTCACAGAAGCCATAATTAATACAATTTATTTACAGATATGTAATCAACATTCATTTTGGTGAACCATTACTCCCCCTACTCCTTTAATATCTCTTGATAGCTTGCCCACATAGCTTTTGCAATATTATCCCTTCTGGATGATGCCCATTCACGTTCTGCTGGTGTGACCTGTACACCAAGGTTTCCCGATCTCTGTCTCCTTGTTCTTTGTATGTCCTCCCTCTCTTCATCAATGCCATGGTCCAATGGATCATGTATACGGATAAAATTATGAAGTGCACTCAGTGCAGGCACAAACCTTGCTTGTGTCTCAGCAGGGTATTCTGGTGCAGCAATCATAAGAAGAAATCGACGTTTGATGACACCGAAGATGCGTTCAATGACATTACAGGCCTGAGCATGACGAAGATTGAAAAGCTCTTCATGGTCCTTGGGTCTAGACCCTTTCATGTCATCCTGATACATATATTGCAGTTTGTATTACACATACCTTTGATTGGAACGGCCCCATTCCTTGAGATGATAGCGCTTTCCCCTGTATGGGACAAGAAGAGTGTCGCATGATGGAAACCCAGCATCAGCTAGATAATAGCATCCAGCTGGTATGGAAAAATCCTTCTCTCGAGCATACTCATATATCTGGCCATCATTTGCACTCCCCTCCCATCCACTCAGGACATAAACAAACTGCATATCAAAATCACATGCAGCAAGTACATTCTGAGTGACACCACCCTTCCGATTATGATAGTGCGGAATAGCGTCCTCTGAAACCCACATATCAAAATGGGAACCATCAATAGCGCCTCAGCAATCCTTGAAGAAAGGATAGTATTTCGGGTTGTTGTGAATTGCTGGTGGGGTGTTATTGGTAGGCAATCGAACATGGGATGTATGAAATGGATGAGATACAAGCATGTCAAGAATGAGATGAATGGCTCTGATGCAAAAATGGTGAGTACAAGAAAAACACTCATCATATATGCAAAAGATACTTTGAGATTGTCTCACCACTATGCTGGAAACGCTCCTGCAGCATGCGGTTGCTATCACCTGTGCGTGCAAGATGGAGGAAAATCGCAAGTTGCTCATCTGCTGTAACATATTTTGAATTACAGAGGCCAGACAATTGCTGCAATTCCTTTGATAATCTGCGGAACACATGCTTTGCCACGCCCAGTTGTCGCTTGAACCTTTCAGGGTGACCAACGAGCAGTTCATCAAGCCATGCACGGCCCGTGAGAATGGAAGTACGCATTGGGACCCTAGGAGAAGAAAGAAGCAGAGGTGTGACAACAGCAATTCCAGCCATAGCGGCAATCAGAGACAGAGATTTCCTCTTATTCTGGGCAGAGATCCTCTTCCTCATAGCACTGTATAGGACCTTGTTCTTTGAAGACTTATTGGAGGCCATCATATGTTTAAAACAAAATATCGCAAGCATTGCGAACTAGTGTAACAATCCTACTTGATTAGGATTAACGTGACTGCTGAGTTCTAAATGACACCACTCTGCCTACGTGACTTCCAGCCTCGGCCTTGGTTGTTAAGCGGAGCCTGTGCCTAGCCAAGGCCAGGGATCAGAACGGGCCCTAAAAGGGATAGATGAGAAGATTATAAATCAAAAACATATGTAATCCATGTGAGTGAAAGGTTATAAGGATTGAAATAAAATTTTATGGAGATGTGCATGTGATCCTTTTTGATGCAACTGGAAATAAGTCATAAGAATGGTGAAATAAATGATGAAAAGATAGAAATGAGTCATGAGTAGTTTATAATGAGGCAACATCACCGTGGTAGTGAAACAGTATCATAGAAACCATGTCCGACGCACAAATAATAAATTTGATCCGATTGGACATGCCAATGTGCATTGTGACGATGTCAATAAAATCCAAGATGTGAAACATTGGACAATCTATACGTTATTGGTGAAGGAAAAATACTGACAATAGTATTTGTGCAATGAGGAGTGAATACGATTTTATGCAATTGAAAAATTGTAAAAATGACTGAAAACACAATCCAGATATTGCGAAAATTCGTCGGAGATCATCGTGGTAATATTGGTGTGTAAATCGACGTTGGGATTGAGGATAGAGTCGAGATGTTGATGACTGGAATGTAGAAAAATAGATATACATGTCCAGAGTGTCCAGATGCATATCAACACATCACTCTCCAATGTCAGAGCACACTGTGCATACTACAGACTCTACCATGCTATGTCACACTTACGTATATATTATGTTCCTATGTTCCTAGATCTCACTTATGGCTTGGTACTGTATAGTTATAGTATATACACATTGCTTACCTTAGTTGGGGGTCTCCTTAGGTTTATCTCTTTGGATTCCCCCTTCTAGGTGAGTAGGGCCCATCATGTATCTAGACTCTATTCATTTATATACTTCGGATTCCCCTTCTAGCCTGAGTGATCCCCTCAGTCTTAAGGTGCCCTTACACAATGACCATGTTGGGGTCAAGAATGATAAGAGCCATCTGAAGGATGAAGAGGTCTTGATTGTAGCAGAGCTCACACAGCATGAAATTGTGGTAGTGAAGAAGCTGTCTGCAGATGGTGAAACCATTGCATACCCACAGCTGTGTGAATTTGGGCAATCATTGCAAGAACTACAGCAGGCTACAATACTTAATACTGTATGAATAAGTAATAAGCTAAAGAGTGTGATTAGGTAAGACTACCTATTAAAGCACAGAGGCTTTAGATAAACATATACAAATAGTCATTAGTAGATGTAGAATCTGTTACATTCTCCCCCTCATGATTGGACACCCAGGTGACCCAATCAACAAGGAAAATTAGTGTAATAATGTAGTTCATGTACATTAATGAAATGATAAGAAAATTAAGGAAAGTATTTAGGATAATGGAGTGTCATCCATTGGGATATCATTGCTGTAAGGCAATGTTTGAATGTATGGGTCTGCATATGGCAATTTGTCATCAATACAAGTAATGGGCTTGTTGGTGATGACAAATGATGATAATGTCAATAAAGATGTCATTGTGGTCAGGTTCAATGAAGAGGTAATTTCATTGGCTGAGGCCAGTGCAGAGAGCATACTACTGGCAGGCAGTACACTGAGGTCTACACTAGAGCCCAAAGAGGGCTCCAGATATGTGATATGAGTCACTGCACTACTGGCAGGCAGTGTGGTTGAAGACTCAGGGCTGGTGTTGCCCAACAAAATGGTATCTGAAGGGACTGATTGATGTGAGCTAGCTTCAAGGGTCCCAGTGTAAGCAGGGTTCTGTTGGGTGATGTGGGCAGCCCAACAGTGTTTGTGAAAGGGCCACTACCATACCATTCAGTTATGGCAGCAGACTGAGCTGCAGGCAGTGGGCATGCTAGCAGCTGGTCAGGTTGCAAAAACTGTGGTTGCCACCATTGTTCACCAGCAAGAGCATGGGAGGCCTACCTCCTGCCTCACTGATGGCAGGGTTGACCTGGTCCAGGAATGGCTGGATCTCTTTAGCCTGGGACAGTTGTGTTGTGGCAGCTGTGGTGAGCCACCAGTATGTGTATTCATACATGTTATTGGCCTCTTCTTTGGCAACACCTTGAGCAGCGAAGAAGCAGGTGAGGTTGTCAGTTGTCAAGTTGTCAACTGACCCAGGAAAGGGTGTATACAAATGACCGCATTCAACAGTCAAGCAAGCAGAGGTGCCAAATAGCCTCATAATAGGCATTCAGTGATGCAAATAACTAGGCAGTTGTGGACAGGTATTAAGTTCAATTCCTGTCAGCTGATGAGATGGGCAGGTTCCACTTCTTGATCACCAACATGTCGTGTATGCAATGCAGTGACATGAGGCCATCTGGCTTGACCTTTATACCCTGCAGACAATGTTCAGGGTGTTGGTCAATCCACTCTGCCCAATATGCTGGTGTGTCCCTGTATTTGGGCAGGTTGAGGTGGGCTTCAAGCTCATGGTGAGCTTGCCAACTGTCAGGATGCAGGGGTGGATGATTGGGTAAGTAGGGTAGCAGGCAATCAGGGACACTGGGTGTGGGGCACTCAGCCATTTTGCACACAGCAGACAGTAACCATACAGGGTACATCCAGTCCTTCAATGTCTGTTGATGGGCTTTGGTATGCTGCCTAGTGTGTGTGTTCTGTGCTTGGGACACAAAACCATTCACATGGCAGACAGTGCCATTGTTGCCCTTTTTGCAGGTAGCCTTGAAAAGGTGTTCCCATTCCTTGACCATTGAGGGAAAACCGTGGTCAGTTGGCAACATGGTATTGTGTGGCAGACAGCTAAGGCCTCATTCTGTTGTGCTGCCACTGCTGCTGCTCCCATGTGGACAGTGTTGTCCACTGGGGAGTAGTGGGCACCCTTGGGGATAGTGGGGTATGCAGTTATGCACTCACCCAAGGTTGGATGCATCAGAACCAGGGGCAGTCAAGGCCTGTGGTGTTGGGCTGGTTAGGCTCACCAGGCAGTGGTAATGGAACCCATCTGCTGTCATCAACTTCCATGGGTGCCACAGGTGATTGAGCCTGTGGCGGAGGGATAGAAATATGTGGAGGAGACACCACAACCTGTGGTGGCCAGAGGCCACAGAAATCCACCTGTAGAGGATGACATCTGCTTGGTGCTGGTACAATGCTGCTTATGATGGTCATGATGATCATTGTACTGCCTACAGCACAGGTCATCCAGCTCGACACAGTAGTGCCTCACCTGATGTCTCAGGTCCTCATTCTTTTGTGGCAATCTGCCAGCTTGCACTTGAGATCACAGTCTCATGACCACCTACTCTCATGCAATACATTGCCGCTCAACTCTCAGGCACTGGACAGCATATGAACACGATGCACCTCATGCACTCATTGCTGCATGGCATCCTGCTCAATGAGTCCATTGCAGAAATGGACTGCATCATCCTTGCATAGCTGGCATGCTGTGCTGTGCACAACAATGTTGACTTTGTTGTTACAGTTGCAGACAAACAAAGTCAACAAATTTGGGGGATGTCACACATTGATTTTTTGTGACCTCAATTACATGCAGAAATGAAAGGTAACATTACAGGCTCTTAATACACATATGGATATTTGCACAAGCAGATTGTCCATAAAAGGTCATTTAAGGGTTTTCAGACCTCAAAATTTGGCAGTATGCCAATATAATGTCCTAAAAATATGAAAATATGCACAATTGACAGATCTTGATGTAGTGGTTCTGATCCTGAAGTATGAGAAAATTCTAGTGGGCCATTCACATGGAAAAAATGCACAAAATGTGCTTACCAATCATCCCAAGTATCCATGTTTGACAAGAATCAGCCCAAAATCACTGCTATATATCAAAAATGATACGGGGCATACTTCTTGTAGCCAGATATACCTTTAGTCTCACAGGATACCCCAAAATAGCTCATATATAGGCCACAATTTGGGTTGAAATCTCCCAAAAATTTGGTGGATTTCCATTTCTCATGGGAAAAACTTCAAATGTTGTTTTTCTGATGTTTTTGAGGTTGCTGAATCCAAATCTGAAGTCCATTTGGCCCTAGAAATTCTGGTTCTTCCTATATTGGGTTTTGTTGACTTTGATTGTCCACGACTGTAAACCTCCAGGTGAGGCTATTGCCTGAGTCATTATGCTTGGTACAGGGTGCTCGTCACTTTACAGAGTGACTCCATTGCCTCAATGGCCAGGGGTATGGTGAGCTGCTCCCCTTGGTCCTCTCTCTCCCCCTCATGAGGCATTCATTGGGACAACAAACCCTCATGATGATTGTTGTGGTGGGGACCAGACATGTACTGGTCCTTGTTGGGCTCAATGTTGTTCTTGTGGCACTTGTTGTGATCCATGGTGGTGGCTCGATGACAAGAAGTATACTGCACATGATCACTAAATTATAACTATACAGTTGTTTTGCTGAAGTTTTGCTGAAGGCCCAGACTTTTGGCTACTTCCTGATCTGGATACTTACTAGTCCAATTTGTACCTAGGAATTCCTTCCTTATACCACTGGCCACCATACCAGTGGGTTCCTGCTCAACATGTCTAGCATCAAGTGGCTCATGCAGCTACCTTCCTAAGTAGCTGCTACCAATGCTTCACACCCATCAGCATGAGGTATCAGTCTAGAGCTGCAAGCTCTTTGCACAACTCCAATGGCTCCCATGTTGTTTTGCCTGCATTCCAGTGAACCTGGAACTCCAGTTTTTTGCCATCCCAGTGATGGCTGTCAAGCTTGTGGACTATCCATTCTGCATCATCAGGTGTGCTGAAGCTGTATGTGTCTACTGATGGGAAACAGGGCATCATCATTGGGCTCATGTGGCCTCAACAGGCCAACATGAAACTTTGGGTGGATTCATCAACTGATGAGTTCACTTGGGAGCTCCAGCATATAGTTGGAGGTCTCAGGGTATGCCTGTAGGACTTTTTAGGGTCCTACATACTCAGGCATTAGCTTACTCACTTGTCTTTTAGGCAGCAATAGATTCTTGGTAGATAAGTACACTAAATCTCATTATTTGATTGTAGGTTCTTGACACCTACAAGTGTTTGTGTAGTGCTGTTGAAACACATGGCTTGCAATTATGGCATTGTATGCTGTTTGGCCAGTACACCTGAACCCACAGTGCAGGTTCAAATTGGGTTCATGAGGTTTGTGAACTGGACTGCAGACAGTCTAATAAACAGGGTTGAGGGTGAACAGTGCCATGGGCAATGAGGGCAGTCAACAGCAGCTGGCGATGAGTGTGAGATGGGAGGGCATTGAGGATGTCTAACCACCCACTGATCACCTCACAAATATGCAATGCTGTGTCAATTAACACAGGCACTGCATTCATGAGGTGTAGGGAAACACATTGACATGCCTCTGCTCTCTGAGCACTGACAACCTTTCCTCCTTCTTTCACATGCCATTGAGAGGCATCCCATCCAAATAATGATGCACAGCCCCCCTACTATCCCCCCTTGGCCCCCAACCACTCAAAACAATGTTGTATGCAGCAGTGTGCCAAAAGCTGCAGACTGCAGTTTGGGCCAAGCCAAGCCAGAACCAAGCCCCCAGGGGCAGCTTTGGCTCAGTCCAGGTTTTTGTAAGACTCCCACTTACTAACCACTTACATAATCCACACATTTACTTCTGTTCCTTCCTGTTCTGTAAGTTGACTTCCTACTTTCATTATCTCTGCTTCAATCACACACTTGTCTTGTTATTCATCTGATCTAAGTGTTCCCTTACACTTCAAAAATCAAAAACAGGTGTAATCCTGGGCTTACCACAGTCCTCCTAATGTGCATATATAGAGTCTGGTGGCAGTACAACTAAGTTGTACTGTTATGGTCCTTTTGGTGTAATTGTTATGGTCAGACTTTATAGCCCACTTACAGTTTTCACAAAGACAGAGCCCCCAGCCCCCCTAAATCCAAGCCAAAACCAGGGCTTTTGGGCCAAGCTTGGCTGGAACATCACTAATGCTGCTGTGCTGGGTGATGCCCTGTGACTTGTTAACGAAGAGGATATCAAATCTTGACTGCAGAATGCCCCAGATTGCAGGATAGGTATGTGCCAGTGACCTTTGGCCACCCTGTGTTAGTGATGGGAATTTCCTTCTATATTAGGCATATTTCCAGATGTAATATCAGGATATTACATAAGTGCCAAAATCTGGTGCCCTTCTTCACTACCAACTTTGACCAAGAAAATTTAAAAACCATATTTTGGGTAGACCAGAAACTGCCTTCCCTTCCACACAGCACAAGATCACAGAATTCCCGCTTTGGATATTCCTAGAGTGTTTTGACAATTCCTTGCAATATTTCAACAATACTGGCATACATAATTCTCCAGCTGCGTATTTTTGCTCCTTCTGAGATATCCAACGAATACCCATTGAATTTGAAGGATTCGAACTTGCAATATAATTGCACGCATTGACTCATGCATATGCTGATATTGATTGCGAGCACATATAACCCTTAAGCTTGAACAACACACTTGGCATTGACCCAGCCTCACTCACAAGCTCCACTCTTCGCTTCCAACCTGTCTTAGACAAACTTCAACCCTAACTGGTGGCCTCAATATGCCTGCTGCAGTATTTAAATGTCAATGCATCAAGTGTGCAAAGCACCCCAATGGCTTTGAGTATCAGACCAGGAACCTCATTATGAAGCATCAGAAAGCATATGGACTGGAGAAGACAACAGCGTTACCACCACAACGAGCTGTCTTACTGAACACAATGTCACAGAATCAACCACATGAGCCCCAGGTTGAACCCTGTGCAGGAAGCTGTGACAATCCTTTTGATGAGAACTCTTGCCCTGGATTTCACCTTGAAGATTCTGACAACGACTTTCAGCCTCTGTTCCATCTTGAATTGTGCCCTGTCAGTCCAATACAACCTCCAGATCAACCACATGCACCACCTGAGGCTCACCACCAAGCACAAGCCCCAGACAATGCATTCCAACCTGTTGAACTTCCCACTGTCAGAGAAGCTGGTATTGATGTTGACCAGGAAGATAAGCCATCATTTGTTCTGCCTGCATTTGCAGAGGAATCTTGTGTTCACATGGCATATTTACAGGCTATGGTGGGCAATGTCTACAATCATTTAATGATTCAACAAGCTACTGACAATTTGAATGGAACTCTCAATACCCTACTAGCTGCTGGTGTGCTACCAGTCTATCCTTGGCCTGTCAGAACTCTCAAAAGTGCTAAGTGAAGACTTGGGATTGACGCCGACCAATGGATAACACAATATGCAATATGTCTGAAGTGCTGGAAACACCACACTCCAAAGGAAATGGATGAACTACTTTCCACTTTGTGTACTGTTCCAAATTGTGATGGAATCATCTTTGACAAATACCAGGATGGCAAAGGGCACAAGAAGTGAAAACTGCACAAGATCAACCCTCAAACATCCACACATCCTCTGATCAACTTTGATGTCTCCATGCCAACTGCAATTTGATGTTATCCGAGGTCGTCTTTCCTTTTTCATATTCCTTTGGTTATCTCCTAGCTGAGTGCCACCAGTTCTCTTCGCTTACCTCTTCACTTACTGGTGCTTACTTTCCATCTCACACTTACTCCTTCATGCCATGATTCGCCCAGATGTCTCCCACAATGCGCCAGCACACGAACAACCCACCATTGGCCTCATCGGCATGGGCACAATGGGCCGCATGTATGCCAAACTCCTCTCCCAAGCCTGCTGGAAGCAGTGTGTTTTCTCCCCTCCACTTCCCTCCTATCCTCTAACCATATCCACAGCATCCACATCTGTGACATCCCCCAGAAATTTGATGCCCTTAAGCGTGATTTCATCGGTGCGTCCTCATGCACACCCGATCATCTCCTCCCTCTCACCACATGATCTGCCCTGTCCCTGCACACTGCACCCACAGATGTACCCAACATCACCATGCTTCCAGACAGCCATGCAGTCTCCTGCTCTTCTGATTTCATCATCTACTCTGTCAAAGCAGAGTTTATTGATCACATCATGGTGCAGTACCGCCCATGTATGTGTTTCATCTCCTTCCTTTATCACCCTCCAAACTGCTTTAACACTTCCAGCAAACTATCCACAATCGTCATGGGCCAAACTTCTGTAAAAGCACCTGAAAAAGCAGCCTTTGAAAAGTACCTCCCCACAGACGTCCACATCATCTTGTGCCAGAGTCTGCATGGTTCGACTGTCTCGCCCATCATCCATGGGTCAGCCATTGGTGTGTTTATATGTTCCAAGAGGAGAAGTGAACATTCAACACATAGTTATAGGCTCGATTGGATGTCATTGGAGGCGTATACGGGCACATCCAGGTGCAAGGTTGACAAACATATTCTTATCAATATATATCATGCTTGTTGAAGTCAATCGAAGCAAAACTTATAAAGAAGCCTGAAATTCATAATATTATTATTATTATTTGAATCCAGCTGACCTGAAAATGGTGAGGTATTCTATGGGTATTGCTGTTGTAATGAGGAAATACTGAAAAAATACCTATGATGGAAATCTGATAGGTATTGTGTTCATATTGTTGTTGTTTCTCAGGTTTTCTTATAAATATGCTGACAGCGTATTCCGTGATCTTGTGCTGTGCCAGTCCTTACTGCTCATGGTGAACTTGATATTTTTTGAAAATACTGACACAAACCTCTTAGCCTAGATGTAAACTTACAGTCTGTGGTGCTTATATCCTGAAAATAAATTTGTGGCAAGAGCTTTATGTCAAGGAAGATGTTGTCACAAATGATCATATGACCTACCTTATGTTAAAAACATGCTTAATTATTGCTGCAGCATGGTCAACACTACTATCCGACAGCTTCTTCCAATGCCCATGCTAATTATTGGTGATCATGGCCATCTCCAATCTTCCTCTCCTCTCATTTGCTGCTGCTGGGCTCTGATGATGGAGATACCAACTTGATATACCAACCAATATTAATAATATTTGTCACACTTCTTTTTGTGGAGCACTTGTGTTGATGCAAAACAGGTTGCTTTTGAATATATAAAACACTGATATATACACCTGCTGATACCCTCTATTGAGAGGAAATTCTAAATGCTTTTTCAATATTTTTGCACAAATTATGCTGATGTAAATGGTTGCTTCTAGTGCTGACTCTGACCTTGCTTGGTTTAGAGAAACAGTTACATATGATGACATCCATTTTACATAATCATTGTGTCTAAAGAGTGACATTCACATTCCAAAGATCCAAGACCCTAACAACCCACACAGTGGGAGTATCTAATGTTATCAACCAGGTCACTCACTTTGTCACCAGCCAAGGCCAAGAACAACACAAGATATGTGTTGAATGAGATACCCGGAACATGCAAGTCTTCCAACACCCTCCAGGGCTTAAACAGGGCCAGAAGAGAAGCACAGTAGAGTTCTTCATCTCTCTCTTGCCAGAGTGACCAACAACCTATCCATTGTGGTGCAGCACTGTCACCCACCATCATGACATCATTGACCAAGTGGCAGGACTTCTCCATCTCTGTCACGATCAGACTTTTTCACGTGATCATT
>Ga0210402_10004885_pt1 | contig 12104 bp, 11 predicted proteins | sample IncBWC7MmetaG_FD_161055 | JGI IMG/M metagenome (GOLD analysis project Ga0210402, IMG submission 161055) | Forest soil microbial communities from Barre Woods Harvard Forest LTER site, Petersham, Massachusetts, United States - Inc-BW-C-7-M | ecosystem: Environmental > Terrestrial > Soil >...
GAGCTTCGCGAGGGTCACACCATGCAGTTGTGATTTGATATCGGCCGCTGGCATCAAGAACTCTGCCGCGAAACGATCGGCCTGCGCCTCCATCTCGGTGTGAGGGAAGCGGTGCATGACGATATGTCCAATTTCATGAGACAGGCTGTATCGAAACCTTGCGCCGTTTCGCTGGCAGTTCATGAAGAAGATCGGCGGGAGCGTGGGTAGCTCGCGGCTGATGCCATCGATCAACTCGCTATCGAAGTCGTGTAGAAAAATCACGCCCCCGGCATCCTCAGCAACGCGAGTCACGTTCCGAATCGGACCGCGTGGAATATGCCACGCCGCCCGCACCGCGCGTGCGATCTCGGCCACATCGCCGCCGAATTCGTCGATATCGTAGGAAGGAAACACTTGGGGCGCATTCAACGAAGCGCCGTCAAGAAGTCGGCTCAGGTGTAGCCGCCGGACATCGAACGCCGCGTGCCACTGGGTAAGCGCTTTCTCTCGAACACTCTTGCGTTTTCGGTAGTGATAGAACTCACTCGGACCGAGACCGCTGCGGTGGTCCGGCTGGAAAAAGAAGTCCGCGGGATAATCCAACACTTCCGATAGACGAGGAAGCAGATCGTCCTGGATAGGAAGTAACCCCGCCTCCATCTTAGAAACTCGTCCCTGCGTGATGTCTAACGCCACGGCGAGTTCAACCTGCGACATCCCCCGGCTCTCCCGCGCTAAAGAAAGCATCTCGTGATTACTGCCGCTTCTTTCCACCTGCATCGGTCTCTCCACTCTTCGTCCCCCTCCCCTTCCTTGGATTGGCCGTCGTTTCGGATTCGCTTTCCCCGTCGTCGGGGAACAGCAGTGGCATTTCGAAAATCTCGCCCTCGACTCCGCCGTCTTCGAGCGGAATGTCCCAGATCAACGTTTTATCGAGAACGAAGACAACGTGTACAGATTCGATATCGGTGAGGAGAGGGCGCCTCAGCACATACCCGATCTCGGCGGTGGTACATGTTTCGCCAAGACCCGGCAATCTCCCTTGTCCTCGCATCTCGCGGTACTGCAACGTTGGATACGTGCGAGAGCGAAGGGTAGGGTCGAACTTCTTCAGCTTGAGAAAGAGAATATTCTCGATGTGGATCATCGTGAGGCAGTTGATGTCCACGACGCCAACACCCGGCACGCCGTCGGGAAACTCGCGGCGGGCGATGTCGCACATCGCATCATGCGCGGCGTTCGCGATCGTAGTCGCGTCGAAGTAGGGATGCGCCTCCGCAACGCTTCGGCTTATCGCTACGGCTTCCGTGACAATCCGATACAGCCGAGGGTAGTAGGGGGTAAGTAATTGTCTCGCACGTTTCAGCCCGATCATCCCTGTTCCTTTCGAGTCAAAAGGGTATCACGGGTGTCGAAGAATCTGCAACAAATATTACTGTACCTATTCCGTCCCTCTCTTGCGCCACCGTGCCGAAGCCGCCTTTTTGGCGATCTCCGACCGCCGTTTCCCGCTCAGGCTGGCTGCCCGCGCCTCTCCGCCCTTCGACGCTCCCAACTTCGACAGCGCAGAAGCGGCAGCACTCACGGCGGGATCGACGACACGCTCCGTCTTCTCGATGACGGTGCGAATGACGCGGACGGCGGCCTGAACTTCATCTTCCTTCGGAGGCTTCTTGCTTGCTCGTGTAGGCATGAAGCAAGTCTACCTCAGATGTCAATGTGATCGATCAGCGAGCCGGGACGGACATCGAGAGCACGAGCGAGCAAGAGGATCATCGTCAACTTCGGAACGTTGTACCCGCGTTCGATGAAACCGACCTGAATCGACGCGATACCTGCGGCCTCGGCGAGTGATTCCTGCGTCAGCTTCCGCTTGGTGCGGACCTCGCGGACCTTCGCGCCGAATGCGATAGCTTCCGGCGCTTTCTCCTTTCTCGGCGGCATTTGCTTGTACTTTGCCACGGCAAGCATTACCATACCACTTGCCACGGCAAGCACGAACATAGGGAGGATGCATGCCTACGAAGCCGATGTTTGACCGGTACCACCTGACGCGGCTCGAAACGTACATACGCGAATGGGGCGTGACGATTGGCGTATTCGCACGGCGCGCGGGGATCAGCCATACGGGTCTTCTGAGGCTTCGCCGGGGTGAGACGGAACCGAGTCGCCGAACCATGATGGCACTCGCTGACGCGGCCAGCGAGATGCGAGAGAAGCCGGTCTACATCGTGGAACTCTTCGAGCTGTCGCCAGCCGATGAAGCGATCTATCTGGCCCTGCTGGAGAGGAGAAACGAGCCGTGACTCTTCCGAAGGTGGAAACGGTCAACGTCGTTACGATGGAACATGGGAAAGACTTCGCGGAGCTTTGGTTCGCAGGCAGCAACATCACTGAAGCGTGCAGCAAAACCGAAGTCCTGAAGTGGCCCGACAACGAAGAGATGCACGCGGATTACCTCGACTTGGAGGACGACATCTGCACGCGCGTCTTCGATGCGGTAAAGCAGCAGATCGCCGAGGCGTTCGTTCGTATCGCGAACGCGGCAATCGAGGAGGAGCGGACGGCCGACGATACGGAGCTAACACCGCCGCGCGTGCAGACGGTGCCCATCGTGACCGCCGAACACGCGGAGATGTTCGTGGATGACATTCACCAGAACCTTATCGACACTGGAGGATTCGTGGAGGCATTCTCGGAGACGCACATCTTGAAATGGCCCGACGACGACAGCGCCGCACAGGAGCATCTCGAAGAAATGGCGGACGAGATCCGCGACCGGCTTTTCGAAGAGACGCGCCCCGTCATCATGGAAGCCTTCGTCCGCATTGCCAGCGATGCCACCTCGCGCGAACGGAGCCGCTGAATGCCCGATCTAGCCGACTGGCGCGAACGTCTCAGGGGCGCGATACGAAAAACCGGAAGGCGGCAGAACGCCATCGCCGAGCAAGCTGGCGTGAGTCCCGAGACGCTTTCCAATATCCTCACCGGACGGCATGCGAATCCGCGATTCGAAACTGTCGTGGCGATCACTCATGCCGCAGGTGAAAACGTCGGATGGCTCCTCGGCGAACAAGGATTCACCCTCTCGGGTGCGCAACGGGACAAGGTTCGGGAGGCTGCGGCGGTGCTTACCGATCTGACCCGTCGTCCGACCCGCCATAACCCGCCATGACCCGCAAAGATGTTACAAACGGACGTTCAAACGCTACCACTACCCATTAATTGACTCCGCGAGTCCATGAATTGACTCCACGAGTCCATTAATTGACTCCACGAGTCCATGAATTGACTCCACGAGTCCATTAATTGACTACACGAGTCCATTAATTGACTCCACGAGTCCATTAATTGACTCCGCGAGTCCATGAATTGACTCCACGAGTCCGTGAAGAAACGCGTGTCCGGAACCAACGGCATCGCGAGCGCAGGTCGGACTGGAGAGTCCGACCTACGTTGGAGTCCGACCTACGTAGATTCGCGATCTGCCCCCCAACAGTCTCGATTGCGGAGTCGTATGATCAGTGCGTATGAAGCTGCTCGCCGCCGCCGTCCTTGTATCGGCGATCGTCCCTTCGCTCTTCGCACAGACGGGGACCGGAGCGCAACTCGCCATCGTCTCCGGCGGCGCGCGCATCGTCGATCGCGATCCCTCCTCCGCGGCGTCGAATTGCAGCGGATGGTCCTACGGCCCCTCGCCCGTGCTCGACGACCAGGGCCATCTCGCGGAGATCTACACCGTCGAAGACCAGATCACGAACCATTGCGATCCCGATCTCCTCTCCCCGAAACGCTTCGGCGACACCATCTGGCACCACGTGCGCAAGCCCGACGGCTCCTGGACCGCCAGCGACGGCAAGGCCGCTCTCGCGCGCGACAACCTGGCCTGGATGCAGGATCCAGACTATCTCCTGACCCACCCTGAGGCGTACGTCGGACATCTCGGCTCGCCCGCGGTGGTGAAACGCGATGGCCGCTATTTCATGGCCTTCACCGCCTCCATCTCCGACCCGAACCTCTGTGCCGCCGAGCATGACGACACCTCGGCATGCGGTTCCTGCACCGATCCCTGGTCTTACCTCGTGGTCCTGTGGGCCACCAGCGATGACGGCGTGCAATGGAAGGTCGTGACCCGCGATGCCACCGCCCCCAACCGCGCCCTCGGCGCGGCCATCCTGTGGCGCCAGCCGCCCGCGCCGAGTGCCCGGGGAACGTTCAAAGGCATCGCTCGCATATCGATGTTCCCAGTGGTGGACGAGAATGGCCAGAGCTGGTTCTACATCGCGGCACAGTACTGGAGACCCGATTCCGCCCAGCCACCGGCCCTCTTCCGCATCGCCTATGACCCGAGCAGCCCGTCGGGAACCCGCGGCAATCCGCAGATGCAGATCGTGTTTAACGCCAGCATTGCCACCTGGATCGACTGTCCTTCCGGAGAGATCCCGCCGGCGTTGAACGATCCGCGCCAACACAGCCTCATCCTCGACTTCAATCAGCTCTCGACGATCGCGCCGATCAGGAGCTTGCCTCCCTACCGGTATATCGCCACGCTGTTGAATGGCCCCTTCGGATTCCCGGGAGACCGGCCCGCGGCGCACATCGTCTACGAGCTGTCGGCTGACTTCGTGCATTGGACGATCGCCCAACCGCTCCTCAGCACCATTACCCATTTTGCGGACAACCTCAGCTATCCGTCGTCGGTGATCGACCCCACGCTGTTCGAGGATGGCTCGGGAGTCGTGCACCTGCTGGTGGACTCCGCCGACGGCGATCCGGCCAAGGGGGTTCCGCGCAGGGGCACCGATCCATGCGACACGAGCGGCTTGGGACCCACGGCACCATTCATCGGGACCGGAGTGTATGAAGGCATCGTTGCCCCTGTCGGAGCGCTCACTCCCACCTCGGTCACGGCATACCCGGTCTACTCCCCCGATGGTGTCGCGCGTCTGCTTCAGATCAGGGTCCTGGCCACCGGCGCGCCGCCCAACGGAACGGCCACCGTCAACATCGGCTTCGAATTGGTCGTGAGCGTCCCGATCGTCGGCGGGGCCGGCTCGGTCGCGCTCTCCGCGTTTAACCGCGGCCACTTTGACGTGAAGGTCTCCTTCGCCACCTACGGCCTCTGGTACGCCAGCAGCGTCGACATCGGCAACGTGACGCTGGACCAACCCCTCCCCCCCCGACGCAGACACTCTGTGATCCACTGAGGGGATGCAGCTTCACATAGTTGAAGGAAAACGCAACCGGTCAAGGCGCCGGCGACACGTTAACTTGTTCCAAACCTCGAGTGCATCGAACTAATCCCCGAGCAACTCCTGCAGCTCCTCCACCGTGAATTGCTTGACCAGGGACGGGTCGTCCACGCGGATGACGTCGTCGGCCAGTTGGGCCTTGCGGGCGATCAGGGCGTCGATCTTCTCTTCGACCGTGCCGCGCGTGATCAGCTTGAGAACCTGCACGCCCTTGTTCTGGCCGAGGCGGTGAACGCGGTCGGTGGCCTGGTCCTCGCGGGCCTGGTTCCACCAGCGGTCGTAGTGAATAACCACCGAGGCGCTGGTGAGATCGATGCCGAGGCCGCCGGCGCGGAGGCTGGCGGTGAAGACGCGGCAGTCGGGATTGTCGCGAAAGCGCGCAATCTCGGCGCCGCGCATGCGCGTCGTCCCCTTGATCGAGGCGAAACCCAACTCGCGGCGCTGCAGCTCGCGCTCGATGAGCTCCAGCATTTTCAGGTACTGGCTGAAGACGACCACCTTCAGACCGCTGCTCATGCACTCATCGAGCAGCTCCAGAAACAGCTCCCACTTCCCCGAGGTCACGTTGACGTCGTTGAAGCCACCGCCGGCCGACGCGGGGTGATTGCAGATCTGCTTGAGGTAGTTGAGGGCGGCGAAGACGTGGATGTACGACACGGCCGCCCCGGCCCGGAGTTGGGCCTGCAACGGCTTGGCGCGCGCCTCGATCACGCGCCGGTAGAGCGTGCGCTGTTCCGTGGTCAGCTCGCAGTGGCGCTTGTCGACGATCTTCGGAGGGAGCTCGGTCAGCACCTGCTGCTTGGTGCGGCGAAGGACGAACGGCCGCACCAGCCGCTGCAACGTGGCCCGATCGTCGACGCGGCACGAGAGGTACCCGGGGACCACGACGTCGAGCAGCGTCATCAGCTCCCCCTCGTGATTCTCGATCGGCGTACCGGTCAGGCCGATGGCGATGCGCGCGTCGATCGACCGCAGCATCTGATGGGTGGCTGTATCGGCATTCTTGATCATCTGCATCTCATCGAGCACAAGGAGGTCGAAGCGCCGGCCGCGAAACTGCTCGATGCGCGTACGGACCATGCCGTATGACGTCAGCGTGACGTCCGGCCCGGCGTCGTAGCGGGCGAGCTTCTCCCGCCAGTGATCGAGCACCGAGGTCGGGCAGACCACGAGCACTCGTGCTCCGGGATTCGTCAGCGTGACGGCGCGGATGAGAGCAATGGCCTGGTGGGTCTTGCCGAGGCCCATGTCGTCGCAGAGAAGTGCGCCGAAGCCGTTCTGCTGGAGCAGCCACAGCCAGTGGTAACCGGTCTGCTGATAACCATAAAGGTCCATGCCGAACGCCGCGGGCGGCGGCGCGTCGCCGGCACCGGGGAGCTCGTCGAACACCCGGAAGATCTGCCGGCAGGCGGGGTCGCCGCGGAAGACGGCTTTGCCGCGCAGCGAGCCGCGGATGCGCAGGAGCTCGAGTTTCGTCACCAGCACGTGGCCGCGCGGATCGAGCGTGGCGTCATCCAGCCATTCGAGCTGTTCGTCGGCGGCATCGATCCAGATGTTTCCACGCACGAGCGCGCGAACGCCTGCGCGCCGCGCCAGCGCCAACTCGCCCGCGTGTACGGCTTCCCCGCCGGCCTCGAAGACGACGTCGACTTCGATCAGGTCGCCCGCCGCCGGCGAAAAGTCGAACACCACCTCGCCGTCGAGCCGGTGCGGGTACGCATTGCGCACCACGTCCGGCGCCAGAGACTCGGGCATCCGTGCGAGCTCCTCCCGGTGCGCCTCGACGAAGGCGAAGGCATCCTCCTCGGCGATCAGCGTCTCACGGTCGAGAGGCAGTCCGGATGACGGGCGGGCATCGAATAATGAGGTCTGTTCCGTTTTGCCTCGCTCGGCAAACATGGGCGAGACCGCGCCCGCAGAAGCGAAGCGTCCCAGCAGGTAAAAGAACTTCCCGAAGCGGGGCAGCGTTGCGCGGACGTGAACCGTCGTTCCCTCGAGCAACACCGGGATGAACCGCAGTGCCCTCCCGGCTGTCAGCTCGACGCGCAACGACGGGGTGAGGGAGTGAAGCACGACCTCGAAGCCGCTGGCCGCCGCGACGGCGCCGTCGTGGGCGGTGATGACGTGTTCGACGGCGCCGGCCGGTAACGCCACAGTGTCTTCGCCAGCGCTCAGATGGAAGCGGTCGCCGCGATACTCGATCGTGACTCCCTCGCCGTCCGGAAAGCGAGAGAACATACCGCGCGCCCAGCGATACCAGGGCGAAACCTCCCAACGCAGGCGTGCCGAGGCAGCACCGCGTTTCAGAAGCTCACTCTCCTGACTGGTCATTGTGAGCTTGCGCAGAAGCGCCTCCCGAGGATCGACTTCGGTGTCGATCGCGAGCGGACGCCCCTCGGCAGCCAGCTCGAAGCCGGCCGCGCGCCAGAGGCTGGCCTCGAAACGTTCCGCCGGCAGGACGCCGCCGGCGCCGGCACAGTGATTCAACAGCGCGCCGAGGTGCCAGCAGAGGTTATCGAGAGGCATCTCCGGCAGACAGGTACAGCGCGCGTGGGAGACGCCGGAGGGACTGACGACGACGACGGCCATGTAGCTGCGTCGCCGGTTTTCGGTGACGTTCGCAGCGTAGGCGTTTCGGAAGAAAAGCGGCGAGGTGACGACCAACGTTGCGGCGTGTTTCTCGAAGTTTCGCAGGGTGGCCGTGGTGAAGGACCTGCGCAAGTGTTCCGGGAGCATTCGCGAGGGGGCAGTGTCTCACGCGGAGGCGCAGCGACGCGGAGAAAGCAACTCTTTCCGTGAGCAATTGACACCCTTCCAGCCGAAGGAGTACTTTTCGCCCCTCGTTTCCCTGGACTCGCTGAAGCTTCCCTCCCTACCCTACGGAGGTTCGTATGAAGCATCCCGTTTCTCTCACGGTGAACGGCGCAAAGCAGGTTGCGGAGGTGGAGCCTCGTCTGCTCCTCGTTCACTTCCTTCGCGATGCCCTCGGCCTCACCGGCACGAACGTCGGTTGCGACACCAGCCAGTGCGGCGCGTGCACGGTCATCATCGACGGACAGGCCGTCAAGTCGTGCACCGTCCTGGCAGTGCAGGCCGACGGTGCGAAGGTCACCACCATCGAAGGGCTGGCCACGAACGGCAAGCTGCACGTCATGCAGCAGGCCTTCTGGGACAAGCACGGTCTGCAGTGCGGCTTCTGCACGCCGGGGATGATCATGACCGCCTGCGATCTCGTGAAGCGCAATCCCGACCCGAGCGATGAGGAGGTGCGCCACGGCATCGAAGGCTCCCTCTGCCGCTGCACCGGTTACCAGAACATCGTCGCGGCCGTTCGCGAAGCGGCCGCGCAAATGAAGGCCTGAAGGAGGACGCTGCCATGGCACCGCGCATCCTGGGTTCCGGCATCAAGCGCCGCGAAGACCCGCGGCTGGTCACGGGACAGGCGAAGTACACCGACGACATCGTCCTTCCCGGCATGGTCTTCATGTCCGTGGTCCGCTCACCCTACGGACACGCGCGGATCAAGCGCATCGAGACGAAGAAGGCCGCGGCCATGCCTGGGGTTCTCGGCGTCTATACCGGCCAGCAATTGAAGGACGCCGGCTTCGGGCCGATTCCCTGCGCCTGGGTCGTGCCGGGGTCAGACACGAAGACGCCGCCTTATCCGCCAATAGCCATCGACATCGTCCGCTACACTGGCAACGCCGTGGCCGTCGTCGTGGCCGAAGACCCCTATCAGGCCCGCGACGCCGCCGATGCCGTCGACGTCGACTACGAGCCGCTGCCGGTGGTGGTCGACGGATTCAAGGCCACGCTGCCGAAGGCGCCGCGGCTGCACGAGGATGTACCGAACAACGTCTGCTTCCACTGGCACGTCAGCGGCGGCGACGTCGAGGCGGCCTTCAAGTCGGCCGAGGTCATCGTCAAGGATCACATCATCAATCAGCGGCTGATCCCCAACGCCATGGAGCCACGCGGTGCCGTGGCCCAGTATCTCCGCGCCAACAACGAGATCACCCTCTGGAGCACGACACAGAACCCGCACATCGCCCGCTTCCTGATCTCGCTCGACACCGGCACACCGGAGCACAAGATCCGGGTCATCGCGCCGGAGGTGGGCGGAGGGTTCGGCAGCAAGATCCCTCACTATCCCGAGGACTCGATGGCCATCTTCGCCTCGAAGATGCTGAACCGGCCGGTGAAGTGGACCGAGAGCCGCAGCGAGAACTACCGGGCCACGATTCACGGCCGCGATCACATCCAGGACGTCGAGCTGGCGGCGATGAAGGATGGCACCATCATCGGGTTGCGCGCCAAGGTCTGGGCCAACCTCGGCGCCTACCTCTCGACGGCGTCGACCGGCATCCCGACCATCCTTCACGGCCTCATGCTCTCCGGCGTCTACAAGATCCCCAACATTCACGAGGACGTCTACGGCGTGTTCACCAACACCACGCCGGTCGACGCCTATCGCGGAGCGGGGCGCCCCGAGGCGACGTTCATGGTTGAGCGGATGATCGACCTGCTCGCCCACAAGCTGGCGATGGATCCCGTCGCCCTACGGCGGAAGAACATGATTCCGCCGTTTACCGACGGATACCAGGTCGCCACCGGATTGACCTACGACACCGGAAACTACGAAGGGGCGTTGGCCAAAGCGCTGGAGATGGCCGGCTACGAGAAGCTCCGCAAGCAGCAGAAGGAGATGCGCGCGAAGGGCGAGTACCTCGGCATCGGAATCTGCACCTACGCCGAGATCTGCGGTCTCGGTCCGTCGCAGGTGGCCGGCGCGGTCGGCTTCGGCGGCGGCCTGTGGGAGAGCGCCATCGTCCGCTTCCACCCCTCGGGGAAGGTCAACGTCATGGTCGGCATCTCGCCGCACGGTCAGGGAGAGGAGACGACGTTCGCCCAGATCGTGGCCAACGAGCTCGGCGTTGACGTCGACGATGTCGAGATCACGCACGGCGACACCGAAAAGACGCCGATGGGCTGGGGCACCTACGGCAGCCGCGGCACGGCGGTCGGCAGCGGGGCGCTCATGGGCGCCATCGCCAAGATCAAGGACAAGGCCAAAACGCTGACGGCACACCTTCTCGAGGCATCCGTCGACGACATCGAGTACGCCGACGGGAAGTTCTTCGTCCGAGGATCGCCCAGCAAGTCGAAGAGCATTCAGGACGTGGCGCTGATGGCGAATGTGGCCTGGAACATGCCCAAGGGCCTCGAGCCGGGGCTGGAGGCGTCGTCGTTCTTCGATCCGGCGAACTTCGTCTACCCCTTTGGCGCGCACATCGCCGTGGTGAAGGTCGACCCGGAGACGGGTGAGATCGCTCTGCAGCGTTACGTCGCCGTCGACGATTGCGGGAAGGTCATCAACCCGATGATCGTGGCGGGCCAGATCCACGGCGGCATTGCCCAGGGAATGGGGCAGGCGCTGTGGGAAGGGGCGGTCTACGACGACGACGGCCAGCTGCTGAGCGGCTCGATGATGGATTACGCCGTTCCGAAGGCGGCCTTCTTCCCGAAATTCGAGCTGGCCATGACCGAGACACTGACCACGGTGAATCCGCTCGGCGTGAAGGGCATCGGCGAGACCGGCACGATCGCCTCGACGCCGGCGGTCTACAACGCCGTGGCCGACGCGCTGGCACCGCTCGGTGTAAAGACGATCAACATGCCGCTCACTCCCGAGAGGGTGTGGCGGGCCATCCGGGAAGCGAGGAGCTGATTATGTTCGCTGCCGAGTTCGAATATCACCGTCCGAAGACAGTGGCCGAGGCCGTGAAGCTGCTCCGCAAGGTCAAAGGGTCGAGACCGCTCGCCGGAGGGCACAGCCTTCTCCCGGCCATGAAGCTCCGCCTGGCATCGCCGGCGGCGCTCATCGACATCAGCCGCATCGCCGAATTGAGCGGGATCAAGTCGACGAAGGATGGCCTCAGGATAGGCGCCATGACAACGCACGCAGCCATCGCGGCGTCCGCGGTGGTGCGGAAGCACTGCCCCGTGCTCGCCGAGACCGCGGGGATCATCGGCGACCTGCAGGTGAGAAACCGCGGAACGATCGGCGGCTCGGTCGCTCATGCCGATCCCGGCGCCGACTATCCGACGATCCTGCTGCTCCTCGACGCGCGCTTCACCGCCGTCAATGGAAAGGAGAGGCAAATCGCGGCGGAGAAGTTCTTCGTCGACCTCTTCACCACGTCGCTCAAGAAGGGGGAGCTGCTCTCGGCCGTCACCATACCGTCGATGATCTCGGGCGCGTCCGCGGTCTACCTCAAGCATCGCCATCCCGCCTCGTCGTTCGCCGTGGTGGGCGTCGCGGCACTGGTTCAGGTGAAGAAGGGGACGTGCGCGGACGTCCGAATCGCCATCGGAGGCGCCACGGTCACCCCTGTCCGCGCCAAAGCGGCGGAGAAGCTGCTGACCGGGCAGGCCCCCACTGCAGAGAACATCGCCCGCGCCGCGGCGGCCGTCAGCGAAGCGCTCGACAATCCTCTCGGCGATCCCTACGCCTCCGGCGAATTCCGCGTGCACCTGGCCTCGGTCATGACGAAGCGGGCATTGACCGAGGTGACTGGCTAGCGCGAAGCGCGAGCACGGGTCGACTGCAGCCGAGGACCGCGCGTAGAACGCGCGGCCCTCGGCAAGCCTTAGTGCCCGGGCCCGTGGCCCGGAACGACGTGGACGGTTGCGGTACTGCTGTTGTTCCCCGGCGCGGGGTCGGACGTGGCGGCCGATACTGTGGCCGTGTTCGGAATCTCCTCGGAGTGTGACACGGTCGGAGCGGTGATCGTCAGCGTGATCGGGGGGGCCGATCCAAGAGCGAGCGTCGGCGTCGTACAGGTGACGCTGCCGGCCGAGAATCCACAA
>Ga0210402_10004886_pt1 | contig 12103 bp, 13 predicted proteins | sample IncBWC7MmetaG_FD_161055 | JGI IMG/M metagenome (GOLD analysis project Ga0210402, IMG submission 161055) | Forest soil microbial communities from Barre Woods Harvard Forest LTER site, Petersham, Massachusetts, United States - Inc-BW-C-7-M | ecosystem: Environmental > Terrestrial > Soil >...
TGTTGGGTGAGTGAGCGAAACGGCCATACAGAATGGTAAGTCTGTCACGGCTTTGCGGTCTATTCCACTTCTTGGTCGTTGCCCCGCTGGTAAAGCGCCGCAGCACACCCTAACTCCCGATTAACGCCGTTACCGGAGAAGTGGAATCCGCCTGATCCTCAATGTCCGGTAACACGACTTATCAACTTATCAGGACATGCGCGAAAGCTCGTCGGTGATTGCACAGGCCGGGGAAGGTATCGCCTTCCGGATCGGCCGGCGGGGTTACTGTTCCCAGAAAGCTTTGGTGTTCAGAGTCGAAGGCAATGTTCCAACCTGCGCTCTGTTGTGCCAAGCCTTCCGTTTATCGATCCACATTGTCCAGGAGCCAGATGCTCCCCGACGACTGCGCCATAGTCACCACAAGACGATCTTGCGTAAGGGACATTGAGACAGGGGCTATGGAGTTCGCAACCATCAGGTGAGGACTACTAAATCTGGTAACAGGAAAGGGTTCACCGATTGGCCTTCCTCTGCCGGCATCGAAACGTATTCCCCACACGTTGAAGAAGCCCTCCCGTTCGGAGAGAAAATAAATGATGTTTCCGTCGGGAGACCAGCGAGGCTTGTCGTCCCAGTGTTTTCCTTCCGTGATGCGAATCGATGGCCCGCCAGATGCGGACATCACATAGATAGTCGATTCGACTCCACCAGTCTGGGTTTTGGCAGCATTGAAAACAATCCATCGGCCATCCGGGGAAAAGTGCTCCTCGTAGAACCCGTAGGCCGGATCCGAAGCAATCCTTCGCGCCGCGCGTTCGGCATGTGGTTTGGCCGCAGCGGGCAATAACCAGATTTCGGCGCGCCCTGAGGCGTTGGGCTCCGTTATCAGGAGCCATTTGCCGTCGGGGGACCAATCGTATAGCCATTGGTACAATTGGCTTGATTCTGTCAGCGGTTCCTCGCTGCGGCTCTGGCTAGACCACAGCATTAATTGCGAGGTCCCGGTGGACAAGTTTTGCCGCGAATACGCGAGTTGCGCGCCGTCAGGCGACCAGTGAGGCAGATCACGCAAGTAGTCGTCAGCGACGACGATGGGAGCCTCATGGCCATCCGACAGTGAAGTTTCCCAAACGTTCCGATCGACGCGAAAAGCGAGTTTTTTTCCGTCCCGGGTCAGGCTCGGCCGCCAAGCCTCTACTCCAGGAAAGGTCACGGCTTCGCCTGGGCCGGTGACCTGACCACGGGTTGCATCAAACGGAAAGAGCCACGCCCGGATCTGGTAGGAGCCGCCTGTGAACGCCAGCTTCTTGCCATCGGGGGATACAGACAATTCCCCGCCAAATCCCGTACCCGTGGTCATGCCTTCAATCGATGTGGCACGCAATGTTTGAGGATCGACGCTCATCCGCCAGATGTTTCGCGCACCTCGAAACCTGCGTGTGAAGTAGATGGCCTTTCCCGAAGGTGCCCAAGAGAATTTCAAATCTGCACCTGCCCACTCTTCTGCGCTCCCGCTGCCGAAAGCGGCTTCTGCGCTTTTCAGGATCTCGGGACTGATCTCCGATCTGACTGCCGAGCCCCCAGTAGCGGGCGCCGTCCAAATGCTGTGATCGGCTGGCGCATGAAGAAACCAAACGGAGATTCTCTTGCCGTCGGGATGCCACGCCGCCGATATCCTCCACATTTGGGTCCCCAACATTTGCGCCGTCAGCTCCTTCAGAACCTCATGAGGGTCGCTGCCATCAAGGTTCACAACGTAGAATTTACTGTCACCCTTGTACGGGTTTGTCTGAAACAGCAGTTGCGAGCTGTCGGGAGACCAGCGCGGGTAATAGCCGAATGTGGTGATCCTTCGCTCCAAACCCGCACCGCCAAACGCAGGAATGACGAACAACCCTCCGTCGCCAGCTTCCGAGCGGTACGCGATGTACTTGCCATCGGGTGACCATTCCGGCTGCCAATTTTGACCCGCTCCTCTGGTGACTTGCACGGGATCGCCGCCGCTAACTTTTTGCACCCAAATGTCGAATTTCCCTCCTCGGTCGGAACTGTAGGCGACGAAGCCGCCATCGGGCGACCACGTTGCGCCGAACTGCAGGCCCTCGTCGAAAGTCAGCCGCGTCAGAGTCCGCTGCACTGCTGAGGCGGAAGGATGCATCCGCTTGTAAACAAACAACCCGATAGCCACCAGCATCACGCACGCCCCCAAAAGTATGAGGAGTCGCAGGGTTCCGGTGCGCTGTGCCACATGCGTGTCGGTGCTTAAAGGCGTAGGCGGGCGTGGGTTTTCTACAGGCCCTATAAAACGGTAACCGCGCCGGGGCAGGGTTTCAATCCAGCGTGGGCTCTCCGCCGAGTCGCCCAGCGCCTCGCGAATCTTGTTGATGGCTGCATTCAGGTTGTGGTCGATATCGACAAACGTATTCGGCCATAGCCGTTTTTGCAATTCCTCGCGTGTTACTACTTCCCCAGGGCGCTCCAGCAGGATCGTGAGAACTTGAAGTGGCTGGCCGGTGAGTTTCAGCTTCAGCCCAGCTTTACGCAATTCTCCAGCCAGCAGGTCAACTTCGAAGATGCCGAAAAAGATTAACCGAGGGGAACCGAGGCCTTCAATCTTAGCAGTTCGCACGTGTTCCGCCAGTTTAGCACTAACTTGTTACGCGTGGCTTGTTTCCAAGCAATGACCTGATTTTCCACACCATTCAATTCAAACGAGTTAGCGGCGAACCTTCTTTCGACCTTCAGCTGATCATCAATTGAGACCCAATGCATTGAGGTAGTCGCACCTCCACCCCAATGTCGCCCCAGTCAGGAAATCCGTGTGGGAGGGCTACATGAAACTGCCTGCCGAAATTGCAAGGTTAATCTTGAGTTTGCTGGTGATTGTCGGTGCCGCCGAATTAATCACGGTCGCGGTTGCCGATGCTGCACCGCAGACCGCAACTTCCATCGAGACGACCCCTCAGCGGTCAGTGAAACTGCCACATCAGGATTGGCCTCCCCAGATATTCGTGCGTGTCCACAATTATGCCCGCGTCGATGCTGGATTGTTGCACGGTGCAGAAGCAATCGCGACAAGAATACTAAGAGAAGCCAAGATCAACGCGAATTGGGTTTATTGTCCACTCCCCCAGGAAGAGGACGACCGGTATCCCAAGTGTCCATCGAACTGGGGTACGAATGGCTTTGTACTGAATATCCTGACACCGGAGATGGTAGGGAGGATACAAACACGTGTTGAGAACCTGGGATCTGCGCCGGCCCCTTGTGACGAAGACGCAACCTCCTGTCCGATCAGCGTGTTTTATTTCCGAGTCGCGGAATGTGCTGAGCACTTCAACGTTCAGACGGAGCGGCTTCTCGGACATGTGTTTGCCCACGAAATCGGGCACATGCTGAACGCAAATCATTCATCGAAAGGAATCATGCGAGGAGAATGGGGCCGCGATGACCTGAAGCTCATGGGCTTCAGCATTCTAGAGTTTTCAACTGATCAGGCCAAGCAACTGCGAGCCTCGCTCTTGCACCGTGCTGTGCGGCAGGAACTCACTCAGAATGTGAAGTTGTCTGCGAGTAGGTGAGCCAGATCCTGATAAACGCGGTAACCGGACATCTTGAAAACGAGCCTGAGCTTTCAGGACTTGTCAGGCACAGATTCTCCCGGAGGAACCGCATTCGTAGGTTTGTTGTCCTCCTCACCTCCGAAAAGACTGAGCGCTTTGTACGGGTCTCTTTCGTTAGGCAAAGCGGATTCATCCTGCCGAACCCTGACCGCAGCACGGAAGAACGTGGATGACCTTATGGCCAACCAGAGGGTCATGGCAAGGACATTTGCAATCCCTAGGAAGTGTCACCTTGAGTTCTCCCAACACATGATACTCCCCGCCATGTCCTGATAAACGCGGTAACCGGGAATGTGGAGTCCTAGACCGGGACTTTTGTGGAGTTTGAGTCGGTGCCTCAGGGCGCCTTGGGACCGAACCCCTTCAGGGCTTCGACTTTCTTAGCATTCTCCGGCGGCGCGAATGTAAACAAACTGTCCTCCAGCTTCGCATTTAGGTTCGCCTCTTTCACGTCGTAAGTAACCGTTGTCTGCATGCTGATGCCGTCCTGCGGGGTCGGAGTCGTATCAATGCTGCGCAATATTAAAAATCGGTTCTGGTCCACCCAAAGCTCGTGCTTCCCGCCTTTTGACTCAATTCTCAGCACATAGCATCCCACCTTGTCAGCCCCAACCTTGATCGTTGCTTCCTTTTCCATCACAGCTGTCGTGCCGTACATCGAAAGGTTCCGGAAGCGATTGACGAGGAGAATCTGGTACTGGCTAAAGGGGTTTGTCTCGCTTCCCTGATTTGATCCGGGCTGGTCCCCCGGATGCGCGGCGGCTACCCGCACTTGCATGTATTCCTTCCGGCTAGGCGAATATATCCATGTTGTCTGACCGTCGCTTACGAAAAGCAGCTCTTGATTCTCTTCTTTGACTGCGAGCCGCGCCTTCGCTGGAGCTGACGTCTCCAGCGTTATCCCGGTGATTGTAGTTTTATGGTAATTCGAATACGCGCGGCTGCCATTGAGGGACCGGTCTTCACCGACCGACGCCACCGTAACATTTTTCTCGGCCACAATCCGATAGGTCTGTGCGTCTTGATAGGTCGCACTGACTTTACTCAGAATTTGATCCACCCCGATTTGCCCTGCGGACAGAGATTGGGAGAACAGCGCGCACATCAGCGCGAGTGCCAATGCGGAAGACTTGGTTATCCCATTCATGAATTCAGCCTCCGCCAGCCTAGTTTTTCAAAAGTCCCGTGAAGGCAATAGAACAATATCTATGCAAACGAAGTCAATCCGTCTCAACTCCTGGTAGACGCCGTTACCGGAGAAGTGAAGTCCTAGTACGGCAGATGTCCGGTAACGCGTGTCGGCTCAACCGGTCGATGCAACACTTTGTTGAAGTTTACTGGCGGGGGGCCATCGCCGACCAACGAGACGCCAATCAGCAGTACGAGCGACAGCGCGAGGACTTTCACCGTTGGATGGCGATTAACGAACCAGCTGATGGGCCTCGCTGAAAACATCATCACGCCGACGGCCAGAATCACGGCTGTAACCATGATGGTGATTTCGTCGACCATACCCGGGCCGTCGCGAGGCTGGCGTCGTTAAAACATCAATCAGGCGCAATCAAACCTTATTACTTGTGTGCTCGGCAAGAATCCACAATCAAGACGCTATTCTCAGGTCGCCATGCGCTTGATGAGCACGGCTGTTAAGTCATCCTTCTGCTTGGTTCCACCCGAGAACGCCAAGACGGCATGGTAAAGCTCGGCAATAATCTCTTCGGGATGGAGATGGCTAAACGTACGAATCATGCTGGATAGGCGATCAAACCCGAACTGCTCTTCTGAGGCATTTTCCCACTCAAAAAAACCGTCGGTGATCAGCAAGAGCAGATCTCCGGGGTGAAGGTTGAAAATGATTGGCGAGTCCGAAGTGAACTCGGGCTTGATGCCCAGTGGCAACGCCTGTGCATCAAATCTCGTGACCTCCCGGGTTCCGCTTGAATAAAGAAAGAGCGGGGCATGTCCCGCGGACAGAACCTCAACGCGATCCTGACCGGGAGCGCAGACGGCAGCAACATACGTGGCAAAGCGTTCTGCGGCGACATCCTCGCCAAAGGATTTGTTTATTTGGCCCAATATGGACGTGAGGCATGCCCCCGAGTCGAAGCTAACGCGGGAATAAGCGCGGCAGACAGAGGCCAGCAACGCTGGGCCGATGCCGTGACCCATCACGTCGGCCAGAATAACGGCGAGCCGTCCATCGGAGAGCGATCTCCAATCGAAAAAGTCGCCTCCCGTTTCATCTGCACTATGATTCCAACCGGCAATTTCAAACCCTCGAATGTTTGGGCGGACCCTGGGTAGGAGGGATTGTTGGATCGACCGGGCGATATCGAGATCGTGCTGAACCTGAGCTAGCTGCCGCTTGGTTTCCGCTTCCTCTAGTGCTGCTCGGACGTGTTTACGGATTTGGCGTGCAACGCCTCCTGCGATGAAGCCGCAAGCAAGCAGAATAATGGCATAAAAGCCGACCGCAGTCTGAGTCACGGAATGACTGGAAAGATCACGAAAACTTGCGCGCCAGCCGAGATAGTACGCGGCAACGAGATAGGAAATGGCCGCGATGAGTCCGGCAAACCGGCACTCTTTTGGGCTAAGGCGAAGAACGGAAAGTATGAGAAAGGCAAAGTAGGCGAGAACCCAAGGTGTGGCGATCGGCCGGTAGGCGGCTTCCAGCGCCGAGCTGGAGAAAAAGGCGATCCCGATACCAAGGAAGGAAATTTCCAACAACACCGTAAAGAGCCAGAGCCCACGAGGAAGCTCCTTGTTTTCGCGCAGGGACCGATCGACAGTTCGAAGCATCGCAAATTCATAAGCCAAAAGCAGCACCGATGCGGCAATTCCCCACGGACTCATTTTCGAGCCATAGACGACGATACGAAGCGCGATTGCGATGGTGAAGCAGGTGACGAACGCGACGACCCCCAATATGCGATGACGCTCGCTTTCTATCAGCGCTTTTCGAAAAGCAGCGGACTCAATCGTTTGTTCAGTCATGTGGGTTGATCGATGGTACCGGGCTTCTCAAGGATGACCGGGCAAGTCGGATTCTCATCAGAAATAAGGGTTCTTCGCAAAGTAACCTCATTTAAGGCACCTGACAGCGCCTCCCATAAGGCAATTTCGCGCCGGCCCTGGGTTAGAAACTCAAATAACTGTATGTTTTCCTGGTAGCCCGGAGACCTGTCAAAAACACCAGTCCGGGCTGCCGAATTGCGATGGCTCAGGGAAAAACGCTTGGGATTCATCGCTGTGCGCGTATTTGTAGCTTTTTCGAAAGCCCATGCGATGAAAGTAAGTTCGTTTGGGTTTTTGCAAGGGTGGGTCTCTTGTATCGTTCCTTATTTCGAGTTTCGTATTTCTAATTTCGATTTCCTCGGCCCACTTTTCCATACATTTCCACAGCCATAACAAACCAATTACTCCCTTCCAACTTCCTGAATCCTCTCGACTTCCCTTCACCCCATTCGAATCCGCCCCTCCCGTTCGAAAGAATCATTCAGTAAAATACAACCCTATTGACAAGTAGTAACTAACCTGCTACCATCTGGCATGTTCGGCTCGTTGCCCGCCCTCTTAGACTTCCGCAAGCTCAATCGCTGCCTCCCTCCCCCTCTGACCTCCGTTAACTCTGTGCCCGGAGTTATCCCCTTTAGAATCACATCTTTTGCAGACCCCCACCAACTAACTCCCATCGAATCACATTCTTACAAAAAACAGGGAGGTGGGGTACTCCCCTCGCCACTCGTCACGCGCCACTCTTCCGTCACGCAGCAACTCCTGCAAGTCCTTCCCTTTCATGGGCTTATGTCACATTTCCCGTCACAGTTGGCGGTTACCAGCTTCAAGCCAAAAACCGTTCCTCTCGATTCGCTGCACTGTATCGTTCACTTTCTCCGAACATTTCAATTCTTAAACCTTCCAGCCTTCAAACGCACCCGCCATTCCCCGCGAGCCACCACCTCTTCTTTGCCTACTCGCACCGTTTCTGCTATCGTCAGCGCCGAAGAGGGAGAACTCTAATGTCCGTTAACAAAGTCATTCTCGTTGGCCGCCTGGGCCGCGATCCGGAAACGCGCTACACCGGCGGAGGCCAGGCCGTCGCCAATTTTTCCGTCGCCACCGACGAATCCTACAAAGACAAAAACGGCGAGCGCCAGAAACGCACCGAGTGGCACAAGATTGTCGTCTGGGGCAAGCAGGCCGAAATCGCCCAGCAATATTTGAAGAAGGGCTCGCTCGTCTTTATCGAAGGCCGCATCCAGTCCCGCGAATGGCAAGACAAGGAAGGCCAGAAGCGCACAAGCTTTGAAATCGTCGCCAATAATTTCCGCATGCTCGGTGGCCGCAGCGATGCCGCAGCAGCAGGCGCAAGCGGAGGCGCAGGCGCAGCAACGCGCAGTGCTGACGACTTCGAGCCCCACGCAAGCGGCGGCGAAGAACCCATGGGCGGCGGCGCCACCGGCCCCGAAATCTCCGACGAGGACATTCCCTTCTAGGACATTAACCGTGCGCATCCCCGTACGTCATTCCGAACGAAGTGAGGAATCTCTCCTAGCTTTTGTTTTTCGCTTTCCCTCGCGACAGGAGCGAATCGCCTAGATGCCTACAAATCGTCAGCTTCGATTGCAAGCGCGGCCCAAAGGCATGCTCGCCCCCGGCGATCTCCAACTCTCCGAGTCCCCCGTACCCGAGCTGCAGGACGGCCAGGCGTTAGCCAAAGTGAAATATCTTTCGATGGATCCGACCATGCGTGTCTGGATGGCGGTCGACAGCTATATGCCTGCCGTAGCCATTGGCGACGTGATGCGCGCGGCCGGGCTCGTGGAAGTGATTGAATCGCGGCACGCGCAATTCAAAAAGGGCGACAAGCTCTTGGGCCTCACCGGCCTTCAGGAATATGTAGTCATCGAGGCGCAATCGAAATTCCCTTTTCAGAAAGTGCCGTCGATTCCCTTCCTCTCAGACACCGCGTTCCTCGGCGTGCTTGGTATGACCGGTCTAACCGCCTACTTTGGCATGACCGAAATCGCCAAGCCGCAAAAAGGCGAGACGCTTGTCGTCTCTTCCGCGGCTGGCGCAACCGGAAGCGTCGCCGGCCAAATCGGCAAAATTCACGGCTGCCGCGTGGTCGGCATTGCGGGCACCGACGAAAAATGTAAATGGCTCACTGATGAGCTCGGCTTCGACGCCGCCATCAACTACAAGCATCCCGATTGGAAAGAAAAACTGGCTGCCGCCACCCCCAAGGGAATCGACATCGATTACGAAAACGTCGGCGGCGAAATCATGGAGGAAGTCCTCAACCGCATGAACCTGCACGGCCGCGTGGCTCTCTGCGGCCTCATTTCCGGGTACACAAAGGAAACCTCTGGACCGGGCAACCTCGGGATTCTGATCGTCAAACGCCTAAAAGTAGAAGGCTTTCTGGTGATGGATTACCTTTCTCGTTTTACAGAAGCCGCCATGGAACTCGGCAAATGGAAAATGATGGGCAAACTGAAAGACCGCCAAACAGTCGTCGAGGGTCTCGAGAAAGCCCCCGACGCTATCAACATGCTCTTCACGGGTGGCAACATCGGCAAACTCATCGTAAAAGTGTGAGAAGAGTACGCGAGAAAATGCGGCTGCCGACAGAGAATCCCGACTCACGTATCGCTAGCAGGATGCGCGGATTCTAAAACCTACTTCCGCGGCGGCTAACGCGGTGGAAGAGGTGGCGGCTGGTTTCGCTTTCTTGCTTCGTCGAGCCGCTTTAGGAATTCTTCGAATTTCGGTTTCTGTTCGGGAGTCAGGATCGCTCGGATCTGGTCGCGGCTCTTCTGGCGTTCCTGATCCATGTCGGTTTCGAGCTGCTGCGCGTTTTTGTTGCGGACGGATTGGAAGTCACCGTGGATCTGGGTGAGCAGAGAGTCCATTTGCTGGCGCTGCGAATCGTTGAGGCTAAGCTCACGGGTCAACTGATCGAGCCGTTTTGCGTGGCGTTCCGCATCGGTCATAGGAAGTGGAGCGGCCGCGACGGTTCCGCGGTGGCCGTAGAAATAACCGAAGACGCCGCCAAGCGCTACGCCCAGGAGGAAAACAGCGGCGACCCAATACGCAGCGCGGCGCTTTGCAGTATTCTCATTCATCGGTGCTGCTTCTCCGCAAGGCTAAGCAAAAATTCGTCATCGCCGCCGGATTGCGTGGCAGGTTCAACGACGGGATCGCCGACGATGTCCGTGGCTGCCTTCGCAGAGGTGGCTGTGGCCGGCATAGTGGCAGGCCTCTGATAGAGCCAGGCACTGGCCAGAAGCAACGCTATAGAAGAAGCCCAGGTGAGGCGCGCTGCAAGCTTCGGAAGAAAAGTCCACGTATCCGCCGCGCGGCTTAGTTCCGCTTTGCGGGCTGCGATCGCAGCCAAAACGCGAGTCGCAAACCATGGCGCGGCCATGGCGCCATGCGACGGCATTTCCGCAAGGAGGGCGCGCGTCTCAAGAATATTTTCCGCGGCGGCGCGGCAATCCGCGCACGTAGCCGCGTGCTCTTTCCATGCTCCGGGCATGCTTGCCGCAAATTCAGAAATTGATTTCGCGCCAGGCGCAGTCCTCGCTGCCTCCTCGAGATGCATCTGAAGGTCGCGACATGGCTTTCCGCTACTTTTGAATAGGCCCATTACTCAGCCTCCTTGACTCACTCCCGAAATCTATCTAACTCAATTCGACTACCAAACTCAACTGCGGCATCATTCGCCGCGCTTCCGGACCTTATTGACGATTCTACGGCGCGCCCGGAAGAGCCGTACTTTGACGGTGTTCGCATTCAAGTCCAAAACTTGGGCGATCTCCTCGACCGCGAAGCCTTCGACCTCCTTCAGAATCAACATCAGGCGGTCACGCTCGTCAAGCCCGTCAAGAAGCCGCTCGACGCGCTGGCGGGCTTCCAGCCTGTCGCTGATGTCCGGCCCGCCACCATCTTTTTCTTCGGCGGAGATCACCTGCCGCGCTTGCTCTTCGCTCAGGTCCGACTCGTAAACCAAGGGGCGGACTTTCTTTTTCCGCAAGAGGTCCCAGCACTCATTCACGGTGATCTTATACAGCCAGGTACTGAATGCCGCCCGCTGATCGAAACGCTTCAGCGAGAAATAAGCCTTTACAAAAACCTGCTGGGCGATATCTTCCACATCTTCCCGTCGCCGCAAAATACCGCCAGCGACGGCGAAGACGCGATGCTGATGGCGCCGCACAAGCTCTTCGAAAGCCTCCTGATCTTCTTGCTGCGCTCGCCGGACGAGTTCCCGGTCATCCGCAGCGCCCGGCGCTTTCGCACCAGACGGTTTGGCACCCGCCGGACTAGCGGGATACCCCAGGGGCTCTACTTTTGGGACGCGTGGCATGTCAATCCGGTTACGTTTAATGTAGCTTGGTTTCCACTGTCTGTGTAGATTGGTTTCCGCAACTTGCATCAAGTGTTTCAATTGGGGCATGACAAGTTTCTACTTGCTTGCCCTTTATCTACATGGAATAATGCCGTCATGATTATAGGCGACCGTCTTCGCGCACTCCGCGAAGAAAAGAAACTCTCCCAGGGCGACATCGAAAAGCGAACAGGTCTGCTGCGTTGTTACATTTCCCGCGTAGAGAATGGCCATACAGTACCGGCCATCGAAACGCTGGAAAAACTTGCGCGTGCACTCGAGTGCCCACTCTATCAACTCTTTTATGACGGCGAAGAGCCGCCGCAGTTGCCGAATCTGCCCAAGCGGAAGTCGTCGGATGACATCGCGTGGGGCAGCGTCGGCAAAGATGCACGCTTTCTCAACAAGCTTCGCCGCTTGCTTGGGAAAGTCGAAGAAGGGGACCGCAAGCTCATTCTGTACATGGCGCAGAAAATCGCTAACCGCTAGTTCTGCGACGTTTATTCGAGAGCCTGCAGTCAAATTAATGCTCGCTCCTGGTCAGGCCGTGTGGTGTCCCTGCGCGGCCTTTACTCTTTGAGTGATATTGGGCTTCAAGACCAACTCCGTTTAGGTGCATAAAACCAATTCCCTTTTCACCTCGCGATCGTTCCCACGTTTGAACTCACTCCCACTCAATAGTGCTAGGCGGTTTCGAACTGATGTCATAAACCACGCGGGTTACACCACGCACTTCATTCACGATGCGAGTGGAGATTCGCTCAAGAACCTCTCCCGGCAAGCGCACCCAGTCCGCGGTCATGGCGTCCTCGGATTCGACAACGCGAACGGCAATAGTGAGCCCGTAGGTTCGGTAATCCCCCATGACGCCTACGCTCCGAACCGGCAGCAGAACGGCAAAGGCTTGCCAAACTTTACTATAGAGCCCGGCGCGACGAATCTCCTCAACAACGATAGCATCCGCTTCCTGCAAGGTGTGGAGGTGTTCCCGTGTGATCTCACCTAGAAGCCTGACTGCCAATCCGGGGCCCGGAAACGGGTGTTTCAAAAGAATTTCGTCCGGGAGGCCGAGATCCTTGCCGATTCGGCGGACTTCGTCCTT
>Ga0210402_10004887_pt1 | contig 12101 bp, 13 predicted proteins | sample IncBWC7MmetaG_FD_161055 | JGI IMG/M metagenome (GOLD analysis project Ga0210402, IMG submission 161055) | Forest soil microbial communities from Barre Woods Harvard Forest LTER site, Petersham, Massachusetts, United States - Inc-BW-C-7-M | ecosystem: Environmental > Terrestrial > Soil >...
TACGAGGAAGTCCCGAACAAAGGGAAAACATCGGCGGAACATCTCAAGCTTCAACGCTGATCTTGCTGAAAGCGATCGCAAGCATCTCGGGCTCAAGCATATCCGCACCAAGCCGTATACGCCCAAGACCAGCGGCAAAGCCGAGCGCTTCATCCAAAACTACCCTACGCGAGTGGGCTTACGCGCACGCCTATCCAAACTGACGCGAGCCCGAGGCAGAGCTGCCGATCTGGCTCCGCCGCTACAACCGGCACAGGCCTCATATTGGCACCGATGATAAAATACCCATCAGCAGGCTCGGCGTGACCGGCTATGACGTCCTGAGGCTCGACACCTAGAGAAACATTTGCCCTCCGGCGGTCACACATCACGGGAGGCCGAGGGTCACGAGCCGAGACGCACGAAATCGGACACCACGGCTGGGTCCACGAGAACCCAACCATGCTGACGCCGCGGCGCTTACCCGCGTTCGACATCACTTGGCCACAAGCAAGATAGAAAGCGGCCAGGCAAGCAGGTCTTAGCGTGAGCCTTGCCGGCCCCCGGAAGCCATTGGCACCGTCAGGGCAGCGCGTGCAAGTCATCATGCCGTAGTTCCCTTCAGGTATTGCCGCAGCAATTGGGCAGTGCGACGATGACGAAGGAAGAGGCTAGAGCTGCCATCGAGGCCGAACTCTTTGCACTGAAGCTAAGAAAGCGCATGGCGCTGCCGGAAAAGATCGCATTTTGCGAAAGCGCTCATCGTCGTTTGGTTTTCCAATCCGAGACGGATCGCCTCAGAGATATCCTCCAGTGGGTGGAGATTTGGCAATCACTGTGGCTGCCAGACAAACTCGCGTCCGGTGAACAGATCAATGTCGCCGTCGGGGCGACCCCGCAATCCCCGAGCAACGCGTGGCCAAGTTTGGCGCAGATCGTATCGCGCATCGTCAACGCCTGGCGCGCAGCCGCGGGGCGCGCATTCGTCAAGCAGTCTGGCGCTGCGCCGCAGGCTGAGAACCGATTTGGCGAAGTGATGGGGCCGACTGCCGCCGCGCCGCAGCCTGAGAGCCGACCAAGTGAGGTGATTAGGCCGAGCGTTGGCAGGCCCCGTGGCTCGAGGTGAATAACTGCGCTCGTCCGTTTTGAGGATGGTCTGCGGTTCGCGCTTGCTCATGGTCCCCCTGCGGGGCCTCAAAATTCATCGACCCGGAGGGTGGAAGAAGGTGGAAACAGGCTGCAGCAGCAAGTGACCCACTTCATCGCAAATGCAAGCGCGCTTCATTGCAACTCCTCGCACGCTCGTATACCTTGTCAAAAGACGGATGATCCCAAGTCGAGGCAGTAAGAAGGGGCGCCGGCCGTGCCGCTGACGCAGGACACCGAGGTCTGGCAGAGAAGGCTCGCCGCGTTTCCGCTTGCAAGCTACGGCGCGGGTGAGACCGTGTTCTCTGAAGGCACGAAAACCGGGCGACTGCTAATTCTCAAAACCGGCCTAGTAAGCATCGTCAAGGGTGGCACTGAGATCGCCCAGGTGGCGGAACCTGGCGTGATCTTCGGCGAGATTTCCGCACTGCTCGATCAACCGCATACCGCGGACGTGCGCACCTTGGAGCCCTCGCAGTTTCACGTCGCCGACGCTGCCGCATTTCTTGTGCAAGACCCAGCCGCGCTTCTTTATGTCGCGACAACCCTGGCCCGGCGTCTTGATCACACCAACCAAGCCTTCCTTGAACTAAAGGCCCAGCTTCAGGCCGGCGAGCCGTCTGGTCTGATCGATAAAACAGTCGAGAGGATCGAAGGATTGCTAAGTCTCGATTGGAGAAAATATTACGACAAGCAGACTCAGGAGAAGCTGCTAGCGGGATATGAAATATAGCTGCTGCAAGCGGGGTCTGGCGGCCCCCCCTCCGAGAAGGGAGGCGCCCATGAAAAGGTTTCTCATTCTCCCGGCCCTGTGCCTGTTCCTCGCCGCCCACCGCGCAGTGGCCGCGCTGACCTTCGCCCCAATCTCGGCCACGGCGGACTGCACCGGCGTCAACTGCTAAAATCGCTTGGCACTCGAGATTTGCGCCGCGATCCGGCGCCGCTGCTCCGCCGATACTTCAGCGCCTTGCACGGCCGCTGATTACACGCTCCCTGGCGGCGGTCTCATTGGCGCGCTATCGGTAGCCCGCTCCGCAGTGACGTACCGTGTTTACTTGCCGCATCGTTGTCCGCAAAACTACAATCGAGCCATGCAGCCCGCGATCAAGCCAGCGACTATCCTTCGCCACGCTTACGGTATCTATCCACCGCTGGCTATGCTCGCCGGCATGCAACTTGACCTCTTCACCCCGCTCAAGGACGGGCCGATGACGGCGGCCGCGTTAGCAAAGGCGCTTTCGTTGCCGACCGATAAGCTCAGGCCGCTGCTCTACGCACTAGTCCATGCAGAGCTACTCACGCTTGTCGAAGGCCATCGTTTTGCCAATACGCCCGAGGCCGACGTCTACCTTGTGCGCGACCGCGAAGCGTATCTGGGAAGCGCGCATGAACTCTATTCCGATCTCTGGGGAGCCGCGCTCACTGCCGGACTGTCCATTCGCGCCAACCGGCCTCAGGTCAAGCACGACTTTAGCGAAATGTCGGAGGAGAAACTCGGGGCCTTCTTTCGCGGGCTCCATTCCGGTGCTCTTGCGACCGGGCGATACCTGACGACGACCTACAACTTTGCGCCGCTGCGCAATTTGCTCGATGTCGGCGGCGGATCAGGCGGTGTGTGCATTGCGGCTTGCCAGAACTGTCGCGACCTCAGGGGGACGATCATCGAACTGCCAAAAGTTGCACCGATCGCGCACGCCATGGTGCGCGAGGCGAAGCTCGCAAACCGCGTGGAGGTCCTTGCCGCCGATATTGTCGAACGCGCGCCGGACGGGCAGTTCGACGTAACCGTGCTCCGTAATCTTATTCAGGTGTTGGGACCTGACGCGGCGTGCCGTGCGCTGCGGAACGTGGGACAGGTGATCGAGCGCGGCGGCTACCTGTTCATTGTCGGCCATGTCCTCCAGGACAGCCGCCTAGCGCCGGCGGAGGCCGTGTATCTAAACCTCGCGTTTCTGAGCGTGTACGAGGACGGACAGGCCCACACCGAGCGAGAGCATCGCACCTGGCTGGCGGAAGCCGGCTTCGCCGACATCGACGTGCGCTACAGCGCCGGCCCCGGCGGAGCAAGCATTGTTAGTGCGCGCAAGGGCTAGAGTATGAACGTCCCAAAGTAATTACCTTTTGGAACTCTCCCAACCGAACGCAGCCCTACGCCGAGGCGGCGAGCCCGTGCCGGACGCCCGCTGCCCAGTCACGCGTGCCGCAGACCGGCAACGCCGCTGAGCGGCGACTGCCCGCGGCGCAGCCCTCGTTGGTAGGCAAATTCGCGATCTCGAATTGGAGGTTGGGTGTAAAGCTGCTTGAGCGGAAGGCGCGCGGCATTGCGCTGATCAAGGCCGGCCGAGTGTTTCTCGATCACGCGGGGCTGCGCTGCTGCAGGTCGAAGCGCCCGCTGAGGCAGCGCGTCGCGCAGAACAACCCGAGAAGCCGGCGTTTGTCGTAGGCTTTCTCGCAGGACAGGAAGTCGTGTGGCCTGTCAGAGGCCTTGCGCATCCTGCGCCTCCCTTCGGGCTCGATGACCGGCAGCGGCCACTTTTGGGTCAAAACTGGCCTCCCGCGATGTCGGACTTAGTCCGCTCGCCACCGCCCAAAGCGGACTCAACGCGATCAGCTGGCGGTCAGAAGTAGCTGTCCGGCTGTTTGAGAAACTCGGTTTCCTCTGGCGTCGAGATTCGTCCAAGTACGCCGTTGCGATGCGGAAAGCGGCCAAATCGGTCGACAATCACCCTGTGAGCTTCCGCCCACTTTTTCAACTCCGGATCACCGAGGCTCGCCATCAGTACGACCGAGCGGGCTTGCGACTGGCGGTCTTCTGCATGCTCGAACGGCAGATACAGAAACATGCGCTGGTCCTTGGTTAGGCCGGCGTCAAATCCGCGGACGATGGCGGCCTCCGCCACCCGGAGCGCCTGGGGATCGGCGGCAAATGCGCGAGGCGTGTCGCGGAACATATTGCGCGACATCTGATCTAGCACGATCACCGCAGCAAGCGCGGTCTGCGCATCAACCAGGAGGCCGTTGTTTCCGCGGGACACGATAATTTCATGCAAGCCGAGAAAACGCTCCCGAACGCTTGCGTCAAACGTCGGGTCCTTTTCGAACCATTGGTCCGGCTCAGTCTGCTCGAACCAAAACTTCAAAACGTCCCCGACCCACCCATCTCTAGGATCATCGACGATTGTGGGGCCCTCCAAGATGCGCGCATCAACTCGAGGTGCGCCTTATTGTCCGTTTAGCATTGTTCCCCAGAGGCCCCGATCCCAAGAGTAAGATCGGGCTCCGTCGAGGTCCGGAACAGTGCGCGAAGCAGCTAGGACGCCTTCCGGAGCGGCTTTGCGGTAGCAGCACCGGCGCTTATACCGCGCGCGACAAAATCTATACGGCGGTTCTGCCGCCATCGACCGGTAGAATCGCACCCTGGATGAAACTGGCGCGGTCGGTCGCCAGGAACACGATCGCCTCGGCAATCTCCGCAGGCGCGGCCGGACGCCCGGCCGGCGCTTGCGCAGCGAGCTGTTGCAGTGCGTCGCCCATTGCCGCCGTGCCTTCGGTGCGGGTCGGCCCGGGACTGACCGTATTCACGCGGACGCCCTTGGGGCCATATTCGGCCGCCCACGCTTTGGTCAGCAGATTGATAGCGGCTTTGCTCGATCCATAGAGGCTCAGGCCCGCCGCGCCGTAGTCGGCGACCATCGTCGAGACGTTGACGATCGCTCCTTTGCCTCGCTGCGCCATGAGAGGGGCAAGCTCGGCGACGAGGAAATAGGGCGCCTTCACATTGAGCGCATAGACGGCGTCGAACGACTCCTCGCTCATTTCGTGCGTCGGGCCGAACGGAAATATGCCGGCGTTGTTGATCAGGATGTCGACATTGCCGCCTCCCAGCTCGACGGCCTCTCGCGACCGCACGGGCGCTCGCAGCGTCACGAAGATCGAACGAGATGAAATCGGCTTTCCCGCCCGCCGCCCGTATTTCGGCAATCGTCTTTTCACCGCGTTCCACGTTGCGGCCCACGACCAGGACATGAACGCCTGACGGCGCCAGTTTGTCGGCTGCCGCGCGGCCGATTCCGCTGGTCGCTCCGGTGATGAGGGCTGTCGTCGTCATCGGCGCACTCCTTCTCTCGTGCTTTTCAGCCCGCCGAACTTCCGGCCGGGCTCTGAGGGAGATGACGTCGAAGCGGCGCGCGCAGTAGACGAGCGCCGCTTATGTGACTTATACGCCAGATGCATGAACGACCGGCTTCGGGAATTGACCGCCTTCGTTCGCGCCGGCGAGACCGGCAGTTTCTCCCGCGTCGCGCGCGAACTCGGGCTGTCGCAGCCGTCGATATCGCGGATGGTTGCAAGTCTCGAGGCGCGGCTGGGTGTGAAGCTGCTGTTGCGCACCACGCGGCACGTCACGCCGACCGACGCCGGCCGGGTGTTTCTCGAACGGGCGCGGCAAATCCTCGGCGATCTCGACAATGCCGAAAATGCCGCGCGCGGAGCAGACGGCCTGCGCGGCACGCTGCGGGTGGCGCTGTCGGGGGCATTCGGAATTCGCGAGGTCATCCCGCGTCTGCCTGGGTTCACGGAGCAGCATCCGAAACTGGGCATCGAGCTGCTGGTGTCCGACCGGACCGAGGATCTGATCACCGAAGGCGCCGATATGGCCCTGCGGCTGGGCCCTCTGGCCGATTCCGGATTCGGCGCGCGGTTGCTGGGCAAGGCTCCGCGCCTCGTCGTTGCCTCGCCTGCGTACCTTGCGCGCAGAGGAACGCCGCAAACGCCCGCCGACCTCGCCAGGCACGACTGCCTTCTCGGACCGGGTCTCTCCGGCCGAACCGGCTGGAGTTTCACGCGTTCGGGGCGCGCAACGTCCGCAACCGTGGAAGGGCCGATAAAGGTCGCCTCGGCCGACGGCGTCGTCGCCTGCGCCAAAGCCGGGCTGGGAATAGCGCTCGCCTCTCGATGGATGTGTCGGGCCGAACTCGAGGCCGGGGAACTCGTCGCGATCCTTTCCAATTATCAACTTGATTGGGTCGAGCTGCACGCCGTTTACCCGGGCGGCCGCCGACCCTCTCTCAAGGTACGAGCCTTTTCCGATTATTTTGCGGCTCAGCTCATGCAAAAAAGTGAAGGCGGGTGAGGCGCGGCGGGCCGCAGCATTTCGTGCATTCGAAGGTCATGGCCTGGGTCAGTTTTGATCGCGCCGCCAGTGAAGTCGCCGCTGAAGGGCTAAACGAGGAAGCGAGGCGTTGGCGCGAAATTGCCGACCAAATCCATGCCGAAGTCTGCGAGCGCCGCTTCGATCGCGAACTCAACTCTTTCGTGCAGGCCTACGGCTCGAAGCGCCTCGATGCAAGCTTGCTGCTAATCCCCTTGGTGGGCTTTCTCCCGGCCAGTGATCCGCGCGTTCAGGGAACGCTGCAGGCGATCGAGGAGAAGCTGCTGATCAATCGAGAATTCGTGCTGCGCTACGAGACCGAGAATGTCGCCGATGGCCTTCCCGCGGGCGAAGGAGCGTTTCTCGCATGCAGCTTCTGGCTCGTCGACAATTACATACTGCAGGCTCGCTACGCGGAAGCCCGAAAGCTCTTCGATCGTCTGCTCTCGCGCTTCTTGGCGGCGGCCGTCGCGCTCGGGCTCGGCCAGCGGATGGACATCGTCAAATAACCGCTGATAAAATCAGCCCATGCCGGAGTGCGAACATGCGGGTTGAAGACTTCATGACGCGCCGGGTGGTTACGATCACGCCCGACACGACTTTACTCGCGGCGGCCAAGCTGATGCTGGAACATCGCGTCGGCGGCCTGCCGGTGCTGGATGCGTCTGGCCGCATGATCGGCGTCTTCAGCGAGAGCGATCTGCTGCGCGAGGAGGGCGAGGATGGCTCGCCATGGCTGCAAATGATGGTCGGACCGGACGGGAAGCCTGCCGAGCCGCCCCGGCTCGACGCGCGAAAGGTCGGTGACGTCATGACGCGCCAGCTGATCACCATCGCGCCTGGCGCATCGATCGCGCAAGCCTGCCGGCTGCTGCATGAGCACCGCCTCAGGCGATTGCCGGTGGTCGAGAGCGACAAACTCGTCGGCATGATCGCGCGCGCCGATCTTGTGCGCGCTGTGGCCGTGTCGGCCGAAAAAGCTTCGCTTGCGCCGATGCGCGATGTCAGCGTCGACGCGCGCCTGGCCGAACTGGAACGGCAGATCTGGCGCAACCGCGCACGGGTGGTAAGGCCGTTTTGACCATCCTCGTTAGTCCCCTGCGATGCGGTGTCCGCTGCATTGGCACCACTCAATCCATGATCAGGTCCATGCCATGAACGCCGGCCCCGCTTCCGCCAACGCCCCGTCCCGCTTCACCTGGGGTGTCGCCACATCGAGCTATCAGATCGAAGGCGCCGCCAACGAGGACGGACGCGGGCTAAGCATCTGGGACACATATTCGCGGTTGCCCGGCAAGATCAAAAACGGCGATACCGGGGACATCGCCTGCGACCACTATCATCGCTACCGCGAGGACGTGGCGCTGATACAGGAATTCGGAGTCGAGGCCTACCGCTTTTCGGTAGCGTGGCCGCGGATCATGCCGGAGGGCCGCGGCGCGATCAACGAAGCCGGGCTGGCGTTCTACGACCGGCTGGTCGATGCACTCATCGCCGCGGGCATCGAGCCGTGGCTTTGCCTTTATCACTGGGACCTGCCGCAGGCGCTGCAGGACAAAGGCGGCTGGACTAACCGCGATTGCGCGCAATGGTTCGCCGACTACGCCAATGTGGTCGCGCACCGCTACGGCGACCGGGTGAAGCGCTTTGCGACGATCAACGAGCCGAGCGTGTTCACGCTGTTCGGCTTCTGTCTCGGCGGCCAGGCGCCGGGCATCGTCGACCGCAGCATGCTGTTGCGCGCCATTCATCACGTGAATCTTGGTCATGGCGCCGCGGTCGACCGGCTGCGCGCAACCGTCAAGAACGCTTCGCTCGGCGCCATTCACAATTGCCAGCCGTGCCGGCCGGCGACCGAAAAGCCGGAGGATCGGGTTGCGGCTGAAACGCTCGACGCCTATTGGAACCTCGCTTTTCCCGATCCGCAGTTGCGGGGCGTTTATCCGCCCCCAATCGCAGGATTGATGGCGCCTTATCTCAAGGCCGACGACTTTAAGCACATCTGCCGGCCGGTCGATTGGTTCGGGTTGAACCACTATTCGCCGCATTACGTGGTCGCGAGCGACAACAATCCGCTCGGATTGTGGTTCGGCCCCGCGCCTGCGGATGTGCCGCGCACCACCATGGGCTGGCCGGTCGAGCCGGATGCGTTCCGTGAAATTCTCACGACCATGCATAAGCGCTACGGCTTGCCGATCTACGTGACGGAAAACGGCACGGCCTACGCCGACATGCCTACGCCGGACGGCAAGGTGCCCGACCAACCGCGCATCTCGTATCTCGCGGCCTATACCGCGGCGATGTTCGACGCGATCGCGGCCGGGGTCGACGTGCGCGGCTATTTCGTCTGGGCGCTGCTGGATAATTTCGAATGGAGCTCGGGCTACAGCGCGCGCTTCGGGCTTGTCTACGTGGACTATGCTACCCAGCGCCGGCTGCCGAAGGAATCGTTCCGCTGGTTCGCGGACCAGATCAAGGCGCATCCGGCTTCGTCGGTTCCGACTGCTTGACCTGATCGAGCGCGAGCAGCAGCACGGCAACGCGGCCGGCGGCGGAGCGCCAGTCCGACAGGCGCTGATAATTGTCGACCAGCCAGTTGAACGCCACCTGAACCGTGACGAAGGCGGCCGAGGCTTGTGTCAATTCGCCGAGCGTCATGCTGCCGGCGAGATATTTCGGCACGCACAGAAACCAACCGAAGACCGGCGCGAACAAAAGATCAGTCTGCGAGACGAACGTCGTACCCATCAACTGCCAGAGCAGTTGACGCCAGCGCTGCAGCACCTGCGACAGGGCGTCCCAAACCGCACTCTGCCGTTTGCGGTCTTGGTCGCTCGCCGGGTGATTGCCGGACTCGCGGATCTCATTGGCTGCCGCCAGAAATTCGGCCTCGCCTTGGCTCTGCATCTGAATGACCGACGGCAGGTTACGGCCGATCACCAGCATGATACCGGTGAAGATTAGTGCATAGATGACCGCGCCGATGACGAGATACCCCGGAATGGTCACCATCAGGCCGCCGACGGCGATCGTCAGCCCGCCGCCGACCGACCAGAGCACGCCGGTAAAGACGCCGGCGGTCATCACCGAATTGACCAGCCCCAGCGTCAAATCAACCGGTGAATCGGTCGCCGATTTGGCGTCGTAGGAGATGCGGTATTCGGCATTCTTGTATTCGCCGCGCACCGCTTCGAGCTTGCGATAGTGATCGTCGGCGAGCCAGTCGCCGAGAATATCGGTGGTCAGCCATTGCCGCCATTTGCGCTGTGTGGTCATGCGCGTCCAGACCGAAATGACGGACAAGCCGACACTCATGATGGCGAGCGGCGCAAACACCGCGACCTGGTGCCAGAGCGTGTCGCCGTCGTGGCGGGCGAGCGCATTGAAGAAATCGCGATTCCAGTAGTTCAGGCGGTATTGCACGGCGAGCTGAAATACCGCGATAACCACAAGGCCGACCGTCAACGGCCACGCGATCATGGCGGACTTGCCACGCCAAAATCCGCGGGCGCTCGTCCAGAACCGGACAAGCCGCGCACGATCCGAATGACTGGCGTCCGCCATCGTCCCCCTGCACCCAGCGTCGATGTTTGGCGCACCGCGGCGGCGCCACTGCCGTTTGCAGGATCATTTCACGGCAGCGCGGCCCATGTCGAGCGGGGCATGTAAAGCGGGCCAAATCCGGCGGGGCCAAGCCTGAGCACTGCTAGACCGCGATCCGATTCAGCTGGACCGGATCACCGGCGCTCCAAGTTGACGGAGAAAGCTCCTGTAATCGGCGCACCCACTCCTCTACCAGACGACCATCCCCGTCAAAACTCGAGATATTCATGAGGTCCCAGACGACGCGGCGGCCGTTCGGCGGCAGAGCGTCCATCTGCGGAGTGGATTGGTACGATCGCCCCTTGGCCCCCTTGGCGCCTACACGAATGATCATTCGCGCGTGACTTTGGCAAATGGATTTGATCTATTTCAGGTGGGACGTCGCGCCTGACCGCGCGACTGGCATGCGAGGCTTTGGCGAATACAGGTGGCATAAGATCAGCAATCGCCCTGCTGATGGCAGCGTGGTTGCCACTCCTCAAATTCCTGTGGCGGTCCTATCACCTGGATCGGTTTGAAGCTCGTCTGCAAACGTTGCCGCTCCAATCTCAAATAGATGGGGAGGATCGGCGCCGCGCCGACCGCAGGTGAAGGTCGCGCACTTGGTTGCAAAGGCGACCGCGCGACGGAGTTCATCCGCGGTCATTTCGGCGAGCGGCCTCGCCGCGATCCGGCCCATGGCGCGCAGAGCGACCAGAAGTCCTGCCTGGAAGCTGTCGCCCGCACCGATCGTATCCACGACTTCGACCTGCGGCGTCTCGACATCGATCACGCCCGCCCGCTTATGCCAAGCCTGCGCCCCGCGAACGCCGCGCGTCACGATGAAGAGCTTGGTGTCTGCGGCAAACAGCGCCTCCGCCCGCTTCGCGTATTCATGTCCGCCGTAGAGGAAAGCAAAATCGCTGTCGGAGAGGCGCACGATGCCGGCGCGCGTGGCGAATTGATTCATTCGATCAACATACTCGGCCTTGTCGTGGACCAGCCGAGGCCGGCAATTCGGGTCAAATGACAGGGTGGTCGCGCCGCGCGCCTCCTCGACCATTCGCATCGTTTCCGCCGCCGCTTTGCCGTCGACCAGCGTCGTCGATCCGAAGTGGATCGCTTCGATCTCGGAGAATGGGAGCGAGCCCGGCCGATAGGACCAATTCCGCGAAGCCGTTCCTTCGTCGTAGAACGTATAGTTCGGCTCGCCATCGACCGTGCGCACGAAGGCAAGCTTTGTCTGCTGGGCACTGCGCGTAGCGTAGCGCAACTCCACATGCGAGACGGCGGCGTGATCCGCGATCATGGCGCCGAAAAGGTCGGTCGAAATGCCGCCGACGAAGCCGGCGGGCGCGCCGAGCCGGCCGATGCCAATCGCGACATTGAGGCAGGAGCCGCCCACGACGGGCATGAATGCGTCGCGCCCGTCCGCGCTCTTGACCGGCAGAAAGTCGATGAGCGCATCGCCGCAGCTCAGCAGCATTGCGCTGTGTCCTCCGTCGCTGCCGGCAGGCATCCGCCATGGGCCTGCATGGCGGTTCTGCTTTCTTTTTCGAATTGGCGCATCAATGCATAGACCCGCCGCTTGGCGGAATGAAAGCGGGTCATCGCCGGCGCCGTCGCCCGCGTCACCGGCCCGAGCCGGGACATCGCCTGCATGGCGTCGCGAAGGGAGGCGAACGCTCCGCCGGCGACCGCCCCCAACATGGCCGCGCCGAGCAGCACCGGTTCCGGCGTCGCCGGCAGCGCCACCGTAAGCCCCGTGGTATCGGCCATGATCTGGCGCACCAGGGGACTCCGGCTCGCTCCGCCGCTGATCACCATCATCCGGCAAGGGATGGCATGCGCCCGCATCACGTCGACGACATCGGCAAGCCCGTACGCCAGTCCGCACAATCCGGAAACGAAAAGGCGCTCCAAGCTGTCCAGATCACAATCAAGATCGAGTCCGGCAATGACCGCGCGCGCACTGGGATCCGCATGTGGTGAGCGGTTGCCGAGGAATTCGGGCAGCACATGGGTGTTGCGCGCGAGCAACGCGGTTTCTCCAACCGCCTGGAAGCGCGCTACCGCACGGCGCTCCAAAAAATCGAGCAAACTCATGTCCGCAGCTGTTGCGGCCGCCGTGGCTTCGGCGTGCGCCGGATGCGAACGCACGAGGTGCTCGATCCCGGCCCCAGCCGCGGATTGGCCTCCTTCGTTCAACCACAGACCAGGGATCATTCCCGAGAAATACGGGCCC
>Ga0210402_10004888_pt1 | contig 12101 bp, 10 predicted proteins | sample IncBWC7MmetaG_FD_161055 | JGI IMG/M metagenome (GOLD analysis project Ga0210402, IMG submission 161055) | Forest soil microbial communities from Barre Woods Harvard Forest LTER site, Petersham, Massachusetts, United States - Inc-BW-C-7-M | ecosystem: Environmental > Terrestrial > Soil >...
ACCCCGATCGAGGCCGCAAGCAGCATGATTGGCATATGCACGAACAGAAACGTCCTGGTGCCGACCAACCATATCACTGCGGCGACGAGAGCCGCGATGGCGGCGTTGGTTCCCATTGTACTCAGCCAGAGCTGCCAATCGCGGCGCATGAGGCCGAATGGCAGTCGGTTCCGCACAAAGAACAGATAGGCTGGACCGAGGCCGAACATGATGATCGGATGACGATAGACACGGTAGCGCAACCGACCCCATTGCGATCGAGCAAGGTACTCATGCACGGTCAGGGTATCGATATCGCCGATTCCGCGACGGTCCAGATTGCCTGAAGTCGAGTGGTGAATGGCATGAGTACGTCGCCAAAAGTCATAGGGCGTGAGCGTGAGCACACCGATCACGCGTCCGACCCAGTCGTTTACGAAACGATGACGGAAGAAGGCGCCATGACTGCAATCGTGCTGGATCATGAATAGCCGCACGAGAAAGCCCCCGGCCGGTGCGGCAAGCAGCAGGCAAAGCCAGTAGCCAAGATCGAGCGTCGCCCACATCAAAACCCAGAGCAAAACAAGCGGCCCGGCAGTGATGAGGAGCTCGATAATGCTGCGCGCTGGGCTCGGCGTGCGATAGCGGGCAAGGGCTTTTGTCCAGCCACGGGCGTCGGACGGGCATGGGACTAAAACGGCATTTTGGTCTCTCAACATCAAGTTTGCTCCAGCAAGGGCAACCGCAAAGAACCCCATTTTTGTATTTCAATCGCATCAGGTTCGGTCGTTTGATGGACCTTCGGCGGCTGAATTGTTTAAATATGCGCAAAACCCCAGCACAATCCGGTCGCGATGATCAGAGCCAGGGCGATCAGACCGAAATATCTGGACTTTTGTCGAGCCGTCGAATGCTGCCGCATTTCAGTGACCGTCTTGAATTCGCCTTCGATATGATTGCCAACGTACTCTACCCACGCCGCTGAGTCTGAGCAGAATTGATCACTCCCTTGAGGGAAAACTTCCCGCAATCCGCCTCTCGAGGCGATCCCGCAATGCAGGCGACCCCTCTGGGTCTCACTGGAGGCCAACATAGGGCGGGCGTAACCGGTCCCCAACGATTACGATCGGCGAGGGATGCACATGTACCGTGCCACTGGCTACGTGCCGCTTCACCCTCACACCGGCCCCGCACTCGAGGGGGTCGACCACATGGCCCTCGCAGAGAGGGATGCGCTCGGCTCGGCTGCCGTGGCGTTGCTCCGGTCGGCATCCACAGCCTTGGTTCACAGCAGTGTTGCCCGAAAGGTCCGTCGCCCTATGCCCTTCGCATGGCCGCGTTCGCCAGAGCCTACGCAAGGCCGCGGGGATCAGGTTGCAAGCCATCGCACTTTTAACTTGCGCGTGCCCCCTGCGCAAAGCATCATGTCGCCCGGAGCATTGGGGCACCATTCCAGCCATGTCGGGAGAGGCATTTAAGCTGCTGATTGTCTTGAACGCGTCGGCCTGTCTTCTTCGGGCCGACGTTCAAGGGCAGAGACTGCGTTCCAAGCACCAAATCACGATATCGGATCGCGCCCTCCGGTCCGTTGCATCGGCTTCCGATGCGACAGTCCGGTTTCGGAACTCGGACGGACACTTGATCCTCGATGACAAGGCAAAGCTCATCGTCCAAGACAACGGGCGTAGTTTTGTCGCGTCAGAATTACTGGCCAAGGAATTGATAGCCCACGCCGACGAAAGGACGGTGCTGTTCCTCCATCTTGAACAAGCCTCTGGCGTTCTTCGGGCCATCGCGCACATTTCAACCTTCGACAGGTTTAAGGAATGGGACCAGCAGCGTCCTGAACTGCGCCTTTCCTCGTATGGGTTGCCGCCCGCGTATTCAACCGAGATCGAACCGTCCTCACTGCGGGACGGCATGGACGCAGACAGTATCTACGACATGCTGCTGAGACACATTCAGGCAGAAGACCCAAAACTGTTCACGATCCACACCGAAAAATTCCTCAACGCGCCGCATTTGCTCGTGCCTTTGCTGAGCCATCTTGCCAGCCTGAGTGCCGAAGATAACCTCAAATTCCCGGTCCAGCTTCGCCGCCTCTCCGATCAGTTTCGGTCCATCTTGGAGATGGAGGCTTCGCCGCTGCGGATAGGCAAGGTGGAGCGCAATCATCTTGAGACCTGGGCTCAAGCAAACAACAAGCAGTTTGCCTTTCTGGATGGCGGAGTGGCCAAGATCGCGGGGCTTCCGGGAACTGAACCTACCGCCCTGAGAGTGGGCGTCTATTGTGTTCGGGCCGGAGACGCAGATTTGAAATCCCGAGAGGAATGGTCACTGCTGCCCTTCGTCGTCGGAGACATTATCGACAAAAATACTGGCGTCCACATGGACGACGATGATCAGATTGACCTTCGTCGTCTCGGTGAGGCTGTACGCTATACGCTGGAATTATTGACGGCACTGAAATTCGCGGAACGCCATCCGACCGTGGAGATGCTTTTCCTGCATGGGCCTCTCGTCAACACTTTTGTCATGTACGATGAAGGAGAGCCGCATTTCATACCGTTCTTAAAAAAGGATTTTCTCGCGCAGTTCTGTATCACACCCGCTGCGATAGAAGCTGCGCTTTCAAATATCCCGGTCACTGCCGGCAATCAAAGAATGTCCTGCCAGTTCATGGCGGTGTACGGCTATCTATTGCATCAGATGGCGCAGTCGCAGGTGCCGTTGATCGGCGTTGTTGAGCGCAGTGCAGGCACATGGTTGGCCCAAGCTGTGCTTGATAAGGCTGTCGAGGCGAACATAGTCAAAGAGGATTACAACCGAAAAGTAGTTGCTCTTTTGAAGCGGTACAACATTGCAGATGATTTTCTGTTTGGCTGCGTCTTAGCGGAAGGCGAATACGTCACGCCCACCCTGATTAAGAAAAACGAAAAGCGCAGAGCGCGCGAGAAATGGCAGCAGGTCGTCGAGCAATACAAGCGCCCCTTCGCGACGCTTCTAAAAACCACCGAAACTTCCTTCCCGTTCCGTGTCGAGATGAACGAGGCCGCGAATGCGCGACAGGCGCACGTTATGCGAACCCTCTATCATACAGCACGACTACTGCCCCGATATGCGTTCCCTGTAGGACTGGATATTGTCGATAAATACGCGAAAGTCCCGGACTGGCTTTCCAAGAACATTTCGGCGCGCATGGCTGCACGGGTGCTCAATCGCACCATTGCGGAAGGAGATGCAAGGTTGGTGGCGCAGGTTCGCCGTCTTCTCGCACACACTCCAAGAGACTTCTTCTATCGGCCAAACAGCCAATAGGTACCGGACATGCTTGGTCATCACATCGGCACCGTTGTGGGGAATACGTCGCCTCACGAATTTAGATTTGTCGTGCGCAGCCGTGCGGCGAAGATGGGCGACTTGGTTGCCGTGCAGATGGACGTTCCCGCCGGGCCGACCTCCAAGGCTGAGAAGATGATCGTGTGGGCACGAATTATCGAATTTGATCGCTACAATCCTTTCCTCCCGGTTGAAGCAGGTCAAGAACTGGCCGACGAAGGCATCAAGCTATTGGACACGGTATTGTCGTTTTCGCGAGATCAAACGGAGGCGAAGGTCTTGGTTCTCGGGTGTGCGCCGGAAGGGAACTACAAAAGTCTCTTTCCTCTAAATTATCCCGTAACTCCCGGAGCCGAGGTGTGGCTTCCGCCCCCTGATGTTGTCCGTCGTATTCTAACGGGCGACGAAGATGTGCATCGTTTGAAGTTGGGGCACCTTGTCGGCCGGTCCGATGTTGAGGTGCGGATTAAAACCAACCCAGTCGTCGCGAGGCATATGGCCATTCTGGCGATGACGGGGGGCGGAAAGACCGTGGCTGCTAGACGTGTGATACGAGAGTTATTGGCCGCCCGATATCCGCTGGTGATCCTTGATCCTCACGGAGATTATCTTGGCTTTTGGTCAAGACGCGATCTTTTCAAGGACAACACGATCAAGTTGTTTTACCCAAGCGTCCGGGTGCAGGAGGAGACGCGGGATTTGATAGCGTTTCTGGTGCGGGAGATGACCCAAGGTCTAACCGAGCCTCAACGAGAGGCATACGAAGACGCTCTCGAAAAAACCAAGATTGATAAAAATGGCAACGATGTCGCGACATTCATCGACAGATTGGTGGATGAAGTGTCAAAATTTCAAGCGCGGCACGCCGGAACGGTTCCCGCTGTAAAGCGCGCTTTGCGCATTGTGCAGGGCCATCTTCGCGCGATGCAAGAGAGCAATAACCGGCTACGAAGACAGCCCAAGTTGAAGGAGTTTCCTTTCGAGCCGCTTCCCGACCCGATCACCCAGCCACACGAGATCGTCAAGCCCGGCCAAGCAAGCATCATCTATCTTGGCGGCTATGACCACCTGACCCAATCGACTATGGTGTCGCTGGTCCTAAAGCACTTGTTTGAGAAGCGAGCTTCGTTAAGCGAGGAAATTCCTCCGCTTCTTTGCGTAGTGGAAGAAGCGCACAACTTCGTCCCATCGGCGGGAGAAGGACAGTCCAACACGCCGTCAGTAGAAATAATTCGCAAGGTGATAACCGAGGGCCGAAAGTTTGGAGTTGGCTTGCTTTTGATCAGTCAGCGCCCCAGCCGGTTGGACGAAACGACACTTTCCCAGTGCAACACCTACATGATTTTTCGCTTGGTAAACCCCCGAGACCGATCCTTCGTCGAGCGCGTGATGGAAAACCTAACGCGGGCTGACAGCCGATTGTTGCCGGGCTTTGGTCCGGGACAAGGGATCATCAGTGGTCAGGGCGTTAGGTTTCCGCTGTTGATCCAAGTCGAGCAGGATAAGGATTTAGAGCTTACGGGACTGGCGGATGAGAACTTCATCGAGGCTGCGGCCAAATGGAAATCCAGCAAGCAAGCGGAGGCAGCGCAACGCAGCAGTGATTTTTCCAAGCAGCTTGATGATCCCTGATCAACCTTCCAGCAAGCCCAACTTCACATGCCTGCTCCTGCCGCTCGCTATCGACGCAAACTCACCGCGATTGACCTGTTCTCGGGCTGCGGCGGGCTCACGCTTGGCTTGAAGCAGGCCGGCTTTCAAGTGGTTGCCGCTGTCGAGTTGGATGCGAGTGCGGTGGCAACATATCGGAGCAACCATCCCGAGGTACTTGTAAAGCACGGAGATATTCGGAGGCTGTCCCCTCCCGGATTAAGACGCGCGTTGGGCTTACGCGCGGGCGAGTTGGATTTGCTGGCGGGCTGCCCACCGTGTCAGGGCTTCTCTGCCCTGCGGACATTGAATGGTGCAAAGGACACGGCGGATCGACGCAACCGTCTCATTTATCAGATGCTGCGCTTTGCCCGCGCATTCAGGCCCAAGGCCGTCATGATGGAGAATGTTCCCGCGCTGCTGCACCAAAAGTCATTTCGTCGCCTGGGCAGGGGCCTGGAAAAATTGGGATACAAGCTCACGTTCGGGGTAAAGAACGCCGCGAACTATGGTGTGCCGCAGCGCCGGCGGCGGCTCATCCTGCTTGCCGGCAAGGCCGTTGAAATTCCATTTGCGCCAGAAAGTCGGCGCTTACGTACAGTCGGCGGAGCGATTCGGCGTATGCCCGTAGTAGGCAGGAGCAGAGACCCGCTTCACAACATGCCGGAGAAGAGATTAACCAGGATTGCAAGGTTGATCCGGGATATACCGAAGAATGGTGGCAGCCGAACAGACTTGCCGATGGCGCGACAACTGCCTTGTCATAGAAAGAGTGATGGATTTCACGACATATATGGTCGAATGAGTTGGAGCGAAGTAGCCCCGACCATCACCAGTGGTTGCTTTAATCCATCCAAGGGTCGCTTCCTACATCCTGAACTGGATCGCAATATCACAATGCGTGAGGCTGCGATCTTGCAAGGCTTCCCGAAGAAGTACTTCTTCGACGTATCGCTGGGCAAAGAAGCTATCGCGCTCCTAATTGGGAACGCCTTGCCGCCGGAGTTCATACGCCGAAACGCCCTTTCGATCCGAGGCGTGATCACCCGAAGGATCGGCGCTGGTTGAGGCCAATATGCCTGACATGTTTTCGGTGGGAAAGCGGTCCGAAATCATGTCTCGCGTCAGGAGCCGAGGCAACAAAGCTACGGAACTGCGCTTGATCGAGGTCTTCCGCTCTCATGCGATCACCGGCTGGCGTCGTAATCGCAAACTTTTTGGAAGTCCCGACTTTGTATTTCCAGCCGAACGTCTTGCTGTCTTTGTGGACGGCTGCTTCTGGCATGGCTGTCCGGTTCACGGGAGTATCCCCGCATCAAACCGACCTTTTTGGCAGACGAAGCTTCATCGCAATCTTGAACGGGATAAGCTCGTGTGCCGTGAACTGCAAAAATCAGGTTGGCGAGTTCTAAGAATATGGCAGCACGAGCTTGTGCATCCAGCGCGAGTGGCAAGGCGAGTGGGCAGAATGCTCAGCTAGCGAAGTTTTACTTCCGGGGATGCGGACGGTCCTTGGGCGGCTCAACCACCGGTGGAGGCAGAGCGATTTCGCCTCGCGCTTCGCCGTCAACTCCTAGTCGGAAGTAACGCGTATCGCCAGCGCCCTTTGTAAAGCGGGCGGCATCGAATTTCGCCGGGCGCACGTACCAGCACTGGGTGACCTTGCAGTCCGCGGAAATTGCGGCGGCCGCTACAGCTTCCATCTTTGACCCTGTCAGGCCGATCTCAAAATTGAACCCTTGCCGAACATACCACTGGGCAAACCCTCTTTGCAGGAACTCGGTCGTTTTCTCCAAGTCGTCGGAATCGATGTACGTCACGTCGCCGCTGGCGCTGTCGGTCGCCGCGATCTCGGCGATCTGCTTTGCGACGCGGTTGCGCGCGCTGCTACCCTCCGGAGCGACCACCTCAAGCCGATCAATCACGCGATTGTCGATCAGAGACAACAGTCGCTCATGCTTCGGCGAGGCAAAGGCGAATAGGACGTTTCGCCTCGTCTCGTCGGCGTCCGCCTGCAGCAGCGGAATGCACTGATAAGGGCCGATCTCGCCTGTCAGAATGCCGGAGAGCGTGTCGAAAAACTCCTGGCGATTGTGCTGTTCCTCGGCCTTGAGAAGGGCCTTCATATCCGTGTCCGTCGGATAGTAGCTCTTGGCCTGGGTGTGCGCGACGAGGACCGCGCCGGCCGTCCGCAAGCCATGCCGCACGGCGTAGAAGATCACCGGCTTGGCCAAGCCCGTCACGTCAATAAGGGCGGGACCGTCCCTCAAGGTAAGACCGTCTCTCATTACATCCGCGTACGTGATCAGCTCGGTGTCGGCTCCCCAGCGCTTCAGAACATCCAGAATTTCCGTGGACTTCCCCGCGTCGTCATACTGGACGGCAAACACTTTCGTCGCTGGCAGCGTTCGCGCTAGCTCGCGCACCGAGGCAAGGGTGCGGTCCTCGAAGCCGAGCCCCAGAACAATTTGCGCTGGCTTGATGGCCGCCACCTCCGAGCCTCGCACCGCCGCGACCCGAACGGCTTTTCCGACGGGGCGTTCTTGCTCGGATGTTGCGGGCTCCGGGCCGGAACGCTGAGCCTGCGGCTCAGCCTGAGGCAGGTCGAACAAATCCGGCGACTTGGCTTCAATGGCGGTGGGAACCGCCGGCACGGCTTCGACGGCCAGCAAACCCTCGGCGTCATCGACCAGCGGGCCTCCAAGATTCCTCATCAGTATTTCCTTGCCAGCGGCTGGTCTCGAAAGCCATTCCTCCAAATTCTGCCCCGACAGCTCGAACCGGTCTCGCTCGGCCAAGCCGATGTAGTTGGCCAGTCCGTAAATGCGCCGAAACGTCAGCTTGAACTGCAGGATCGGATCGGAGTCTTTCGTCTTCGTGCGTGGGCTTCCGCCGGTGAAGACAAATACACCGGCGTCTATGAGGTCACGGAGCATCGCCATCTGCTTTCCGGTATCCCCTGTCGTGACGCGCACGTAGATGGACGAATACTGCCGCAGGCGGCCGGGAGCCTTCCCGCTTTTTTTCGCCTCTTTGTAGGATTTCACGAGCAATTCGTGGGAAGCGTCGGCGAACGACCTCGCCACGTCCTTTAGCTCACTCCGCCGCCGGTTAAGATCATAGAGCCGGTGGGAACAGTGGTCCTGGAAACAATCGCATTGTATCCGCGCCGGAACTGGGAAGCGTCCGTTCGCCGCCTTGATAATGCGCTCATAAAGGCTGATCACGTCCCCAATGTCTCCGACGCATACGTGGGCCAGCGCCGTGATGCCGCGGTAGACCTCCTTCCGCTTGCTGGAAGTCGACGTGCTCTCCGCGATTTCGCGGGCAATCGTCTCCATATTCTCGTCGCCCAGAATCTGCGACGGCATAGCGCGTGGATGCCCTGAGAAGTGAGCGGCGCGCTGGGACAATATCTGCTCGACGAATTCCTTTCCGTTCGGGCCCTTAATTTTTTCGTACACTTCAGATCCTAGATCGAAGACCGAATAATCTCGGCCCTCGCGCGCGGGAAAATTCTCGCCCGGCGTTTTCAGCTCAAGCTCCATGGTTTGCACTTCGGACGTGATCTTGAACGCGCACGCCGGGTGCTGGAACAGCAAGGCGGAAAGCAATTCCCGGATGGGTCCGCCTTTGAGATAACGGGTCGAAACATCGTCCAGCAAAAACAGCACGCGGCCCGCCGACCAGTAGGGGGAACACGCGCGAACAGCCTCCGCCAAGTGAATGAAGGCATCGCTGGGATACACTTGCAGGCGCATCGTGCCGCCGGGGCGGCTGTGTTGGACGAGCGCCTTGCTCAGACGCGCATCCAAATCGTCAAGATCGAGCGGATCGGCCAGCTCCTCGGAGTCCGTGAGAATGCCGGTCAGCGCCCGTCCTATGACTTTGTGCGCCCGATCGTTGGCATTCGCGGAAGAGATGTCCCGCAAGTGCATTACAGAGCGCACCGCCTCAACCGCGTAGGCTAGAATCAGACGCGCGAAAGGATCGGCCGCTGCGGTTTGGCCGGGCTCGCGCCGATCAATGAGCCTCTGCGCGGAGACAAACAGGCCCATGTAGCCGTCAGTACTGATCCTCGCGACGACCAGTTCGGCGCTTTCTCCGCGAGCCTGTGAGGCGCGTGCGTGGAACTGCAGCGAGCGGAGCAGCATGGTCTTTCCGCATCCGCGCATCCCGGTGACTATCTGCGGTCCAGGCGTGCTGATTTGCTTCAGCCACGTCCCGGCCGGATCGATCAGCAAAGCCGGGACATGCCACGGTTCAAGCGTGAGCGCGTTGTAAGCGGAACCGAAGCTCGTCAAAGCCAGCGGTTGCCGCCATGATCGCCATGAGTGGCGCGGGATCATTTCGTAGGCCAGCTTTACCTGGCGAATTAGGTTTGCGCGTTGGGAAACCGCGTGTTCTCCGATGGCGCGGCAAGGACTTGGAAGATGTCTTGCAGAGTGCTCGCCAATCGGTAATCGTGGTCGGAGACGCGGTCGGGATCAGCGAGCAAGCGGGCGCTCAGGCGCGCGATATGCTCGGAAATGCGACTGATGTCGCCCTCACGTTGTTTGGCCGGATCGCTTTTCGTCTGCGTCGCCGCCGATCCGAGATCGATCGCAACTGCTCGGATCGCGGGGTCCACCGCATCGGCTCTGAAGCTTTCCTTCTTGAGCTTTTCAACGATGATGTTCCCGGCGTGCAGGTCGTTGTGAAAGATTTGCTTGCGTTCCAGCTATTCGCGGAGCCGAAGCAAATCGATTGCCATCTGCGCGGCCACGGCGGCCGTGACATTCTCCTGGCCGTCAAAGTATTCCGTCAGCAGCGGGCCATCGACGAAGTCGAGTTCGGCTACGCAACACGGCAGGGTCTGAACGCCGAATGTCACCGACACTTCGGGCAACATATTGCGAATCTTGACCAGATGCTCGGTCCCCTCGGCGACGTCTCTGTGCAGCAGACATTCCTGCTCGAAATTCTTGCCGGGAAAGACATCGTAGAACGCTTTTGGAGTGACTTTCAGAACCGATTTGTTGCGCAACCCGGTCTTCTGTTCGGCGACGTAGGTTGCGGCGTAGAAGCCGCGCCCCAAGGGCCGCAGTATCTTGTAGTCGCCGATCTCGGCCGGCGCCTGCGCTAACGGAAAGCCGAACGGCCGCCCGCAGCTCGGACACGGGTCCGTCAACGCGTTATCGTTGTAGGTTCCCGCGGGACAGCAGAAGCAGCAATAACTAGGCATGGACGAATTCCTCCATCCCGGCAGCGTAGTCCATCAGATCGAGCGGCAGGAAGCATTTCATCAAACCCGCCCGAAATCGGCCCCATACTTCGTTGTTTTCGGCGCGCACCGCCGCCAATGAATCCCCGCGTCGCACATAAGCGCCCGGCTTTGAGCGAAGAATCAAGCCAAGCCGATCGGGAAATCTTGCATCGTCGCTCCCCACCGCATTCGCTTCGACGAACACAGACCGCAGGGTCGACATGTCGAGGGACAAAAACCCTTCTCGCTCCGCCGTCAGCGCACTTCGAGGCGACTTTTCAACCGCGTCGGTTTTCTCATAAAATCGTTGGGCGGTCCCGCCCTGCGCGACAATGTTGGCAAAGAACGGTTCGGCGACATCGTCTACGGCTAATCCGATCCGCCCGTCCAATGCGCCGACATGGGCGGCTAACAGCCTGCACCGATCCGCATGCTCGGCGAGCCACGGGTCCGCTCGGGCTTCGATTAGAAGCCGAACGGCGAGGAGCGACTCTCCTCGGCCGATGTACGGCTGGTATGGCGTGCGCGCGTCGCTGAGACCTGCTACGGCGGGAATTCCGGCGGTGTCTGCCGCCATGCAAAAGGCTTTGGCTGCGGCGCGCGCGGCGCTGAAATCAGCGCCGAAATTACCGTGCGCGGCGACACGTACATCCAAGCCCGCGTGCGTGAGGCCGCAGGCGATCTTCTTCGCAAGGATGCTCGCCACCGCCAGCGCAGGGACGTTCTGCGCGCCCACATTTTGACGATAGGCGAACAGCTTGGCGTCAAGCGGCGCAAACTCCGGTCCGGCCAGGAAGTGCGCGTATCCGCATTGCTTGATAACCGCACGGCTCGCAGCCGCATCGAGCATCACCTGATATCCAGCGACTTGGGCAAGAACGTCGATGCCTCCCGCCGGTCGGCCCGGAACGCCCAGTTTTGGCACCACGAAACCCAAATGGCGCAGATAGAGCGGGCACAAGAGGGTCGAGAGCGAAGCCGGGCCGCCGGTTGAGGCGACATCCGCCGCGGCGACATCCTTCCCAAACGTCAGGACGGTTCCGCTGCGCGCAAGAACTTCCGCGAGACGCGTCATTTCCTCAACGCGCCACTCGTCCTTCATCGCCGAATCGACGACGGACGCCATACGGGCCTCGGAATTGTCCCGCGAAAGTGCCTCGATGGCGTCCGCTGACTTCGTCATGGGAATACTCTCGGAACGGCCGGCCCATTCGCTTCGCCCTGCTTCATCGTTCAGCTGCAGCGCGCGGCGCAGACGCCGAACGACACGTTCCAGCTCCCGCAGCTCGTGCTGCCATATCCGATTGGAAGACGCGGACGCCGCGATGATTGGCCATGTACGTTTTGACGGCGAGACTCGTCATTCTCGATCGCGCCGACAGCTTTGAAGCCCCCCTGCCGCAGCCCGAGCGTCAGGCCGCCACAACCCGAGAAGAGGTCGATTGCGATGGGCATTTTTGTGTGATGGTAGTCGGACATTGAGTGAAGGGAAACACCACTGGCACTGATGGCGGACGCCAACGGTGGGGTGCCCAACAAATACTTCTTGAGATGCCGAATACAACCTATGCGTGGTGCAACTTATGACTTCTGTGCAACTTGTGGGTTCAACTTGTGGGTTCTAGACGCTGAAACGGGACCCAAGTATAAAAAGATATCCTTCAGGAGTGTGCCCAAGCCCGGCCGGGAAACCGCGCCGGGTTTTTCATTGGGCGGACGCGGGGCACCCCAAAAACGCCTTGGTTTTTTGGGCCCCAACGCCGGGGCCCCAAACGCAAGCGTTTTCTGGCCGCCGCCTCCCCGCACCCCAAACCCCAAAACCAGCAGAGGAGTGAGGAGAATGCCCCAATTTCGGAAAGGCCAAAGCGGAAATCCGGCCGGCCGGCCG
>Ga0210402_10004889_pt1 | contig 12101 bp, 7 predicted proteins | sample IncBWC7MmetaG_FD_161055 | JGI IMG/M metagenome (GOLD analysis project Ga0210402, IMG submission 161055) | Forest soil microbial communities from Barre Woods Harvard Forest LTER site, Petersham, Massachusetts, United States - Inc-BW-C-7-M | ecosystem: Environmental > Terrestrial > Soil >...
GAGGAGCAACTGCGCTGGCTGGAGAAAGATCTGGCCGCGTACTCCAACAGCACACCTATTGTGCTGTTTGCCCACATCCCGCTCTGGTCGGTCTATCCGCAGTGGGGCTGGGGCACAGATGACAGTGCCCAAGCCCTCTCGTACGTTAAGCGATTCGGCTCAGTTACGGTCCTCAATGGCCATATTCATCAGATACTGCAGAAGGTAGAAGGTAGTGTATACTTTCACACGGCCGCATCCACCGCATTCCCGCAACCTGCTCCCGGTGCTGGGCCGGGCCCGGGACCACTGACAGTTCCTGCCGATCGATTAAGAAGTCTGCTGGGAATAACAAATGTGAACTACGTCCCAGGAAAACATGCGCTGGCCGTCGTGGACTCACCGCTTGCATCTGGGGCGACAACCGATAACGGATCAAACGATCCCGAAGTGAAGATTAGCAACTTCACCTTCGACCCTGCGAGCTTGGAAATCCCACCACGCACAAAAGTTACCTGGACCAATCACGACGACCAACCGCACACCGTGACCAGCACTCAGAAGCTGTTCGACTCGCCCCCTCTGGACACCGACGACCATTTTTCCTTTACCTTCGCCACGCAGGGCGAATACGCGTACTACTGCAAGATTCATCCGAGAATGACCGGCAAAGTTGTTGTCAAATGACTTGAAGGAGTGCCCATGCCGAGGCAAGGTTTCTTAGGCACCGGAGCTCCAATCAGCGCCGATATCACGCTCACAATTGAAATTGCGATGGGGGTGACGCTGGTTCTCGGCATGCTGCTTGCCCGGCGTCAGAGCTATCGCGCGCACGCCTGGTGCCAGAGCGTAGTCGTCGTGCTCAACCTGATCGTGATTACACAAGTTATGGTGCCCGCATTCCGCAGTCAGGTTGCTCCGAAGATTCCTGCGCGCCTTGCCCGGCCTTATTACGCAGTGGCTACCGGGCACGCGACAATGGGATGTATCGCTGAGTTGCTGGGCGTGTACATCATCTTGGCCGCAGGGGCCAAGGTTTTGCCCAAAAGTCTGCGCTTCGTCCGCTATAAACTTTGGATGCGAATAGCGCTGGCGATTTGGTGGCTTGCCTTGCTCTTGGGTCTCACAACGTACGCCCGCTGGTATGTTGTGCCACAACATTTCTCGTCAACGGTCAAAGGATCAAAGGAGCCAAGGTGTCTTTCAGTTATAAAAAAGACCGAATTTGCATGACATGAGCGCTTCCAGCCGGCAGGTCGGGATTGAGCCGCGCGAGTGCGTGCGGAAACTTGCTCTTAATTCTACGTTATTGATTTGAAGCACATTAGAAAGCTTTCAAGGAATCATTATGTGCGCCTCGGAATTACGTTCGGTTACCTGTCCATGAAGAATTCCAAATCGCCTCTAAAAACTAGCCTGCCGTTGCCCTCTGTAACATTATTACTCCACATTACCCCACGTCGGCTTTTGGCCAATTCTGTAATTCGCCATCGACACCTCCGATTGTGGGTACCAAAAACTCCGTCGGGCTATGTTATCAGTTTCTTATCGCACTCGGGTAACATTGTTAAACGACTCGCTCCGGGCGACCTAGGCGTTGACACTCACTCCGGGCCGGGGGCGGATGGTTGCCGCGAAGCTGTGCGTTCTCAGTGTGTTCGGATAATTTGGCCATACGGGGTGGTGAGAAATCCTGTCCCGAATCGTCCGGTTGTTGTTGGGCGTCCGGTGCTGTCCGTCGTCCGTTCCTTCGAGGAGACTTGCTCGATCAGGAAGCGGATGTTCTCCGTGGTGAACGCGCCCCCGTTGTGGCTGAAGGTGACGTGCGCGTTCGGGTCTTTCAAGTCCGCGTCGATGAGCACCTGGACCCTACCCTCGATATTCACGTCCTTGGCGTTCTGGATCAACTCCCAGACCCAGCGCCGTGACGTCGTCGGCGAAGTCTCTACGCTGGCACGGTGCTTCTCCATGTCCTGATAGATTTTCGTCGCGATAAAGCGAGTATGCGCCTTATGCGACGAGGCCGAGAATTTCTCCCTATATGACACGGACAAAGCGGAATCCCTCTCGACCGAGTTTACCGGAATAAACCGTGTTTAAAGTGACTCCCTTTTCTGGTCTTCCCACTTAGCCGCTTGCCGCTGTTCGACAGGAGGCGACACCGAAGGAACCCATCAGCAACGAAGCTACCTGAGTTATTCGGGCGTGACCTGCACCGGGTCGACCGTAGCCATGCCGGCTTGGCCGGGACGGCCCTGGATGCGGGCGAGGTTCTTACGCTCTTCGCGGGCGCGATCGGGCTGGCCGAGTTGGTCATAGATTCGTGCCAGCACGAAATGGGGCTTGCGGTCTTCGGGGTTGAGTTTCGCCGCTCGCGCCAGCTCTGGACTCGCTTCCCGAAGGCGTCCAAGTTTGAACAGCGCCTTGCCCGCCAGAAAATGAGCGTCCGGCGAATCAGGCTGTAACTTCTCAGCCGCCTGGGCACAACGCAATCCTTCCTCAAGACGTGCGGGATCGTGCCCGAGCAATAGCAGAACGCTGAGGTTAACCAGCGCCGAGTAATGGCCATCATCGGACGGCTGAGCAGAGTCGATCTCCTTGCGGTAGTAAGATTCGGCCAGTCCGTAGTTGCCGAGGCGCGCTTGCGCGAGCGCCAGGGCCCGCAGCGCCTGAGACTGGAGCGGCTTCCAGTCGAGAGCGCTATAAAGATATGGCAAAGCAGCCTCGAATTTTCCGTTGAGGAGCAATTGATGTCCGGCAAAATACGAGTTCACTAGGTTCGACGGATTTTCCTTTGCCGCCTCAAGGAGTTCGGCCTCGGCGTCGTCGGGCCGATGCAGCGCCCGCCAGTCGAGGCCGAGTAACTGGTGAGCCTCGTCATTCATACCTTTGAGTTTCAGAGACTTTTCGAAAAACCCGGCCGAGCGTTGCCATGATTGATGATCGAAATAGACCTTACCGATTTGGAAGTACGTAGCCGCGGGATCGGCGCCGCTCGCCAAATGCTGGTCCACTATGTGCTCCGCACGGGCGTACTCATGCTGGGCGATCAGGGCGTCCAATTCTGCGCTGGGCACAGGGCGGTCCGCAATCTGCGCCTGAGCAACCAGAGGCGCCAGAAGCGCCGCGAGCAGCAGACCGAAGCTCGTCAGCCAATACATGTTCTGTTTATTTTATCCTCCGCTGACAATCCGGCGGAAAGAGTTCCTCGCTTGACCCTCGTTACAATGAAACGGGATGTTTCGAGATCTTCGCTTAGGCTTGGCTGGACTGCTCCTCGCGGCCACCATTTTGGCGATCCCCAATTTCTCCGGAGCGCCGCTTCCGCCTGGCCCTTCAGTCCGTTTCACCAATGTTGCCCTGAAAGCGGGAGTCGACGTTCACATGATTAACGGAGCGGAGACGAAGAAATACATATTTGAAAGCACGGGGAGCGGCGTGGCCCTGATCGACTACGACCGTGACGGCTACCCGGACATCTTCCTGGTGAACGGGAGCCGCCTGGAGAGTTTTGCCCCAGGCTCGGCGCCCACCAACCACCTTTTCCACAATAACCGCGACGGGACGTTCACGGACGTAACTGCCCGAGCTGGTGTTGCAAGTTCCGGTTGGGGTCAGGGTGTATGCGTGGGTGACTTCGAGAACGATGGCTTCGACGACCTATTCGTCACCTATTACGGCCGGCAGAATGTTCTTTACCATAACAATGGCGACGCCACTTTCGCGGAAGTGACGGCGAAGGCAGGCCTCGATGAACTGTCGCGCAACTGGAGTACGGGTTGTGCGTTTGTGGATTACGATCACGATGGCAGGCTTGACCTGTTCGTGGCAAGCTACGTCGATTTCAACCCAGCCACCGTAGGGCTCCCCGGCTCGGGGCCGAACTGCCTCTCGAGGGGGGTGGCGGTATTCTGCGGGCCGCGGGGATTGCCCGCAGCGCGGCCCCATCTCTACCGCAACCAGGGTAACGGCAAATTCTCAGACGTCTCCACCCCGGCGGGAATCACGAAGGCGAGCGACTGTTACGGTTTAGGTGTGCTAACGGGCGACTTCGAGAATCGCGGTTGGCCCGATATTTACCTGGCCTGTGATTCGACGCCCAGCCTCTTCTTACGCAATAGCGGTGACGGAACCTTTGTGGAGCGTGGCGTAGAGGCCGGCCTAGCGTACGACGAGGACGGCCGCGAGCAAGCCGGAATGGGTGTTTCCGCTGGGGACTACGACGCCGACGGGTGGCTCGATATTTTCAAGACCAATTTCGAGGACGACGTTCCGGACCTGTACCGCAATGAGGGTGATGGAACCTTCACCTTCAGAACGTTCGACGCCAAACTCGGCTTCAACTTGAAATACCTGGGCTGGGGCGGAGGCTTTTTCGATTATGACAACGACGGTTGGCCGGACATTTTCATCGCTAACGGCCACGTCTATCCGGAGCTAGAAAACCAGCACCATCCGGAGTCACCTTACCGGCAACGAAACATTCTCTATCACAACTCCGCGAACGGCCGATTTGAAGACGTCACCTCGACCTCTGGACCCGGCCTCGAATTGCGGCGCTCGGGACGCGGCGTGGCCTTCGGCGACCTCAACAACGATGGCAGACTCGACATCGTGATCAACAACCAAAATGATCCGCCCACCATCTTGCACAATGAGAGCGAAAGCTCAAACCACTGGATCTCGATACGCACCGTGGGTACGAAATCAAACCGCGACGGCATCGGAGCGCGCGTAACACTAGTAGCCGGAGGGCGGCGCCAAATCCAAGAGGTCACGAGCGGCGGCAGTTATCTCTCCCAGAACGATCTGCGCTTGCATTTCGGACTGGGCACCGCAACGAAAATCGACCGGATCGAGGTTCACTGGCCGAGCGGCACACTAGATAAACTGGAAAACGTTCCCCTCGACCGATTTGTGACCCTCGAGGAAGGGAGGGCTAAATACACTAGCAATCGTAGCCAGTGATCTAGCCCCTCCGGCCTAAAAGAGAAACTTCAACGCAATCTGCACATCTCGTCCCTCAGACGCGCTGGTCACCCGCCCGAAACGCGGGTCGTTGACGAAAGTGATTACGCCGTCGGCGCCAAAGTTGGCATGGTTGAGAGCGTTGAAGGCCTCGGCGCGGAATTGCAGCTTCTTTGACTCCGTGATGTGGAAATCCTTGAGCAGGGCAAAGTCAATGTTTTGGATACCCGGGCCGGTCAGCACGCTTCGGCCTGAATTACCAAAGCGGAAAATACCATTGTTGTTGTCAGCGATTAGAAACGCATTGGTGAAGCAGTTGGTGTCGAACCAATGCGATATTTTGCGATCGCCTCCCGGCAGGTTGCCGTTGCAAACCCGGTCGGGGCGCCAGTTTCCAGTGCCCACATTGCCGGAGTCAATCCCGGATTGCGGCGTGATCGGGAACCCAGTCTGGAAGCTCGCAAGAGCGGTAAACTCCCAGCCGCCTAGAATGCCATTCACCAGCGCATTGGAATTACTCAGCCATCGCCTGCCTTTGCCGAACGGCAGCTCGTATAGGGTGCTGAATGTGAAGCGATGCCGGACGTCGTTCACGGTGAGGGCGCGTTCTCCGCGCGGGTTATTGTCATTCTGTCCCTGCGGAGCGCCTCCGTCGGAGTAGGCCCCTTCCTCGCCTTCATTGTTGGAGATATTCTTGGCAAAAGTATATCCGGCGAGAAACTGCAAGCCATTGGACATCCGTCGCGTGAGCTGCACTTGAAGGCCGTTGTAATTGGCATTGGCGCCCGAACTCATCTGGGCGGTAAAGCCGAAGTCCGGGTAAAGTCGGCGCGGCTGGACAGCACCCGGCCCTGGCACTGCCTGGTTGCCGAAGAAATGAAAGTGTCCAAGTTCAATCGCTGAGGTTCCCACATAGCGAACCTCCAGCGCCATGCTGCTGGTCAACTGGCTCTCGATGCTGAACGACCACTCGTGGATGTAGGGTTGGCGCAGGTGGGAATCAGGGTTGATGGAAATAAACGATTGGCTCAACGGCGGAGTGCCACCTCCGATAAACGCAGACTGGAGAGGCGTCGGCGTGCTGTTGGCGGCGAAGTTGCTAAACTGGTCGGGAGCCTGAACGGGATTGTTGAAACCGTAGTGGAATAGGTTGAACTCAGCCAGCTCAAAGAACAGGCCGTAGCCGCCGCGCACTACAAGCTTATCCGAATTGGTGGGGCGGTAAGCAAAGCCGAAACGCGGCGCCCAGTTGAAATTGTCACCCAACCAGAGGGAGCGTGCGGCGCGCCCCGTGAAACCCAACTTCTTCATCTGGTCAGGGCATGCAATGAGGTTATATTGCTGGGGCGTCCCGGCATTCACGATGAATTGCGGCAGGTTGCAGTATTTAGCGGCCTGATCATAGCCCGCCATCACTAGCACGGCATTACCGGGAGAAAAAAGCGGCGCGCCCGGAATAGGAAATAAACTCGCCCCAACGTCGTGACGGTCCGTGGGCAACTGGTGATGCTCGTAACGGAGACCCAGATTCAAAGTCAGTTTTTGGGTGATGCGATAGTCATCCTGCGCGAAGAAATTGATGAACTTGCCGTCGTGATCGTTAAGAGCCTTGGCGATGCTTCGTCCCGCGCTGGAGGGGTAACCCAGGAGGAAATCCGAAATCGTGAAATTGCTGTAATTGTTACCAAAGCTGAACTGGCCGTGAGGCGAAAACGGCGCTTGGTTCCGCAGGGACTGATATGGCTGGATGTCAGCACCGACGGCTATTGTGTGCTTCCCCTTGGTGATGGTGAGCGTATCTTCGTACTTCTCCACCATGTCGTTCGATTCTACAGGGCGGTAGTTTGAATCCCCTATGCCGAAATATCCCTGTCCAAACCCGAAGTAGGGGAAACCTTCATCCGCAGGCGACAATGCGGTGAGATTTTGGATGCCGAAGCTCGCGACAAATCCAGGTTTACGCGGACAATTTGTGCAGGTGCCGACATCCATGTTTCGAGAAAAGCCTATGCGCACCTCGTTAAGAATTGTGGGGCTGACGGTGTGTGTCCAGCTCAGGGCGACGTTCTGGCCGCGAAACCGAATCCGGTCATCGAAGCCGGGAAGCTTGGTGTAGGCCTGCTCTGGCGTGTATGTGATCGATTGTCCGAGCATGTAGCGGACGTAGAGGTTATCCTTTTCGCTAAAGCTGTGATCCACACGGCCGCTAAACTGGTTGTCATCCCGTTTCCGCTTCGGATTGGTTACGAAGTTGTTCGTGCCGACCGTGGTCGCTCCGGAAATGTCCGGTTGCGGGAAGAAAGGAATGATCACTTTTGCGACGTCGCTGAAGCGATTGGCTGGAATAATATTTCCCTGAAAGGCTTGGCAGCTCGCGCCAAAGGGCGGATTACTACAGCTTAAGGGATCGATGATCTGATAGGGCGCCTTGCCCGTGTTCGGATCGGGCTGGTTGAGCAGGGCCGAAAAATCTCCATGCAGCATCGCCGGAGTTGGAACCTGGCCCGCGTACGTCAATCCCTTTCGTTCTCTGAGGGCCTCATATCCGCCGAAGAAAAATGTCTTATTCTTGCGAATTGGCCCGCCGACATATCCGCCGAATTGGTTCCGTTGGTATGACGGGCGGCTGGCAGAAAAGAAGTTCCGCGCATCCAGGTTGTTGTTGCGCAGGAACTCAAATGCACTACCGTGAAATTCGTTAGTGCCGCTCTTAGTCGTGAGATTGATGGTCGAGCCACCATTCTTGCCAAACACAGCGGAGAAGGACTGCGTCTGCACTTTGAATTCCTGTACCGCGTCGGGTGACGGCTGGATGGAAAATCCGCCCGTGAACATGTTCTTCGAGTCAACCCCGTCGATCAGCACGTTGTTACCGGAACCTCGCAGGCCGTTTGACGCATAGGTGACCTCGCTGAAGGGCGAGCCGAAGATGTTGTTGGAGAATCCTCCCCGGTCAGGCACCGTACCAGCCATCAACAGGGGCAGGCTGCCAAAGCGCCGGGTGTTGAGCGGCAATTCGGTGACCTGACGTGTGTCAATGGTCATACCAACCGAAGCCGTCCCGCTTTCTACTATGGGCGCCACCGCCGTGGCTTCGACAGTGGTCGCGAGGGTCCCGACTCTCAGTTGAATGTCGAGCCGCGACTTCTGGTTGACGACCAGCGTCACCCGGGGCTGCTCGTATTTGTCGAACCCCGTCTTCTCCACTGTGATGGTGTAGTCCGCGGGCTCAAGGTATGGAAAAACATAACCGCCGTCGTTTTGGCTCGTCGCCGTGGTGGTACGGCCGTTAGCCGGGTTTAGCGCGGTTATCTTTGCGTCCGGAATAACAGCGCCGGCAGGGTCAGTGACCGTTCCAAACAGCGTTGCACTGACTTGTTGTGCGAGGCATGTCGTCGCGCTCAGCACCAGCAGTGTGAACAGAAAAAACGCGCTCCGGACGGCAACTGAGTGCCTGGCGTGCGCAGTCAAATTCTTGGCAAGACTTTCGCTGATCATTTTTAAGGGTGACCTCCACCCCCACCCCGGGGTTAATAAAAAATATGCCAAGCGTTGGGGATTGTCAAGTGGATTCCCGTTTTTTTTGAACGATTTACATCAGCGCACGGTTTGTGATTATTGGCTCTTACCGTTCGGCGCCGGAAGCCGTAGTTGCTCTCCGCCTTGCCGGGTCGGATCTCCGTGTGCGCCGCTCGCCTGCAGTAGCGTCTCCTGTTCCTCGCGTTTCTCTTGTTGAAGTCTTTTGGCAGTCACGAGTTCGCGGGCGCAGTCGTCTGACCGTTTCAGCTTTTTGTAAACGCGGGCCAGTCGATAATGAACATCGGCTCGCTCGGGGTCGACACGCAAGCAGCCCTCGTAAGCATGCGCCGCTTCGCTGTCGCGATTCAGTTTCTCCAGCGCCTTTCCCTGGTCGGCGAGAGCGCGGGCGTCCCTGGGCTGGCGATGGAGCAGGGCTTGAAGCAGCGGAAGCGCCGCGTTGGGCTTTTCTTCCAGAATATAAGTGTCCGCGAGGTAGTACTTCGCTTCCTCGAATTCGGGATCGAGCTTCAGCGCCTCCTCGATTTCCGACTGCGCCTCGGCAAAGCGGCGCACCTTCCAGTACATGAACCCGAGCGAGAATCGGACAGTGGCATCGCGGGGTACTTGCCGCCTGGCAACTTCGAATTCCTCAATCGCCTTCTGATAATTTCCTATGGCGTCTTCCGCCTGCCCGCGCAGGATGCGTACCCAAGGGGAGTTCGGATCTAGCGACTGGAGGCGTTCAAACGTCGCAAGCGCCTTCTGGAACTGTTTGGTTTCGAGGTAACTGCGCTCGAGCAGATAAAGCGTGCCGACGTCATTTGGATTCAGTTCAGACACTTTCTCGAGGTGGGGAACAGCCCGCGAAAAATCATTCTGCCCGACCAGCGCTCCTGCGAGTAGTTCGCGTGCCTGAAAGCTCTCCGGAGCTGCTTGTGCGGCCCGCTCGAGTGGAGGCACCGCGCTCGCGTAATCCTGCTTCTTAATGAAGGCGATTCCCAAGTTGAGATTCGTGGCGAACTCGGAAGGGTTCAACTCCAGGGCCCGCTTGTAGTACCGGATGCCCGCGCTGAACTGCCCGCGCCGCACCTCAATCGCACCCAGCCGGTTGAGCGCCGCAATCGACCCTGGATCGATTTTCAGAATCTCACGATAAGCCGATTCGGCATCTTCCAACTTGCCATCGTTCTCGAGTTGTTCGGCACGCACGGCAAGCTGTTCAATCGATTGCTGCATCGCCGGTCCGATCGCGGGAAACAACCCGAGCACTGTAAACACTACGGCAGGGAGCGTTTTAGCGAGTTCGCAAGCTGACGGCAATCTCACACTTTCTCGAAACCGAGCATTCAAAGCCACACCTGGTCTTTGCAAACACCCGATTCCGCCTTTGCGAATCATGTCGACCACATCCTACTGCTTTGTAGAGGCTTCCATTCGATCCAGCTCCGCGCGCGCGGCCTGGAATTGCGGATCAGCTTTCAAAGCCGCCCGGAACTCCTGGGCGGCTTCGTCCCTTTTTTCTTGCTTCTTTAGAACGAGCGCGAGGTTGTAATGTGCCCAGGCGAATTCCGGTTGCAAGCGGATCGCCTCTTCGAAATCGCTGCGCGCCTGCTCTAGTTGGTCGCGCCGAAGGTAGACGCTTCCCAACGTATTGTGCGCCTCGGCCGAGCCCGGGTCGGTATGGAGGGCAGAAACCAATTGCTGCTGAGCTTCGCCCCAGTCCTGAGCCATGGCAGCGAGGACGCCCAGATTATAGTGTGCCGTATAGTTCGCGGGATCAACCAGCAGAAGATGCTGAAATCGCGAGCGCGCTTGCGCGTAGTCTTTCTTCTGAAGATAGATATTGGCCAAAAGTTCTTCCGCGCGCGTGTACCAAGGTTCAATCGCCAGCGCCGCCTGGAGTTCGCTGATGGCCTCATCGGGTCGATGGAGGTGAAATTCACACAAGGCCAGATCGAAATGAGCTTTGGTATTCACCGATTCCCGATCGAGCACTTGCTTGAATTCCAACGCCGCTTCGGCATAATGTCCCGATCGCTGATGGTTCAGGCCCAGGCTGATTCTGACATCGCCAACGTCAGGCAGTTTCTCGCCGAGTTTTCGCAGCAAGCTGCTTGATTCTCCCAAACGGCCCGCGGAGGCGAGCGCAAGTGCTTGCCCATAAAGTTCAAAATCGCCAATACGATCTTTGGGATCGATCTGGGACTTCACGCGGCTGGAAGTTGGGGATCCACTCAAGTAACCGAGGGACCGGAGGGCGCTTATGGTATCTGGTGACGGCTGCCGCGCCTTGGCGGCGGACACGCGCGCCAGCAGTGACCTCATTCGCTTTCGGAGGTCGTCTGCCGTTGCCGGCTGCGAAGTGTAGAGGTTCCGCGATTCGCCAGGGTCGCTCGCAAGATCGTATAGCTCTGGATTCGGAGCCTCAATGAACTTGTAACGTCCCAACTTCAGAGTTCGCAATGCTGCGCAACCAAAGTGATCGCGGGCATAACGGCTCTCTGAGTAGATCTCCTCCACGTTCTTCCTCGTGATGAGGCTCTGGCCCTTCATCTCTCGCGGCTGGTTTAGCCGGAGCGCATCCAGAATCGTTGGAGCGACATCGAGCAGACTGGCTGGTTCCGCGATGCGGTCCTGCGAAACGCGTTCCGACCCAGCCGGCCAGTGAAAGATGAGAGGAACACGAAGCGTAGTCTCGTAAACGAAATATCCGTGAGTGCTCTCACCGTGTTCATTGAGGCCCTCACCGTGATCGGAGGTGAACACGATCAGCGACTTGTTCAGTAGGCCACGGCCTTCGAGGAATGCCCAAAAACCTCCGAGTACCCCGTCGACGTAAGCCAGCTCCGCTTTGTAACCCGATTCACCGCGGCGCAGGCGTATCGCCGGCGGGAGATCGTAGGGTGTGTGCAGATCGTAGAGATGGAGGAACAGGAAGAACGGAGAGTTTGCGTTCTGATCGAGCCAGTGCATGGCAGCAGCCGCCACTTGGGCGCCCGCCCGCTTGAGATCACCAACGTCTGCGACAGTCTTGTTATGAAGATCGAAGGGGCTGTCGTAAACATCAAAATCCCGGCTCAATCCGAACCGGCCGTCGAGCACAAAACTGCCCACGAACGCCGCGGTGCGGTAGCCGGCTTTCTTCAAAACGGTTGCCAGCGTTGTGCGGGCGGTATACGGAACTCCATTGTCCTCGACTCCATTTGCGAAAGGGTACGTGGAGGTGAACAACGCGACGTGAGAGGGCAAAGTCAGCGGAACGAGCGCACTCACCTGGGAGAACAGCGTGCCGTTCTTAGCGATCGAATCAATGTGGGGTGTTAACGCTTGCGCAGCTCGGTAACAACCTAGGTGATCGGCACGTAGGGTGTCCACCGAAATCAGGATGACCGGCGTGGATGGCTGCGCGTTGGCGGTAGCGCACAACAGCACTGCGGCGCACAAGTATCCGAGGCGAGACAAGATACTACTTCTTTTAACACGAACGCCGGCGGGCAGGACGTACGCGCGTATCAAGTGAGTTTCCAGAGTGGTTCCGGTATCAGGACAGTTTCCAAGTTCGGGACCGCCGGCGAACCGCTCAAGTCACTCTTCGCGGACGGCTTCGACGGGGTCGAGGGCGGCTGCACGGCGTG
>Ga0210402_10004890_pt1 | contig 12097 bp, 9 predicted proteins | sample IncBWC7MmetaG_FD_161055 | JGI IMG/M metagenome (GOLD analysis project Ga0210402, IMG submission 161055) | Forest soil microbial communities from Barre Woods Harvard Forest LTER site, Petersham, Massachusetts, United States - Inc-BW-C-7-M | ecosystem: Environmental > Terrestrial > Soil >...
ATATTAGCTACGCGAGCCGGGTTGCTCTGCACGTCCTTGTAGCTGATGAACGGATTGTGTTTCCGCTCGTAAAGCTGGTTGCCGCAGGCGTGATCCAGCGGGGTGGCGCAAAGCGAGTAGGACTGCATGTAGCCTTTCCAGGATTTTCCGTGCGATTCCAGCTGGTCAACGATGTTGGGAACGTCAATCGTGGTGTCGTTATCATCGGCGACGCCGTTCGTTGATCCCGAAGTGGCGGCGATGTAATTCGGCTGGCTGGGATGGCTGATCCCGAAATAGTTCGTGGCCAGGCCGCTGGTGGCAGCAACAAAATTGATGAACGGAGCGTTGGGATTGCCGACCAGCGTGTCGTAACCCGTGTTCTCCATCATGATGATGAAGACGTGATCGAAATCGGCGTGATCATGACCGTCTGCGCGGACGGGATTGGCGAGCGGTGTTGCGGAAATAATCATTGCGAACAGGGCGCCGCCCCAAACAGCCCAACGAGCGCCGTTCCTGATACTTTGAGAGAGGTTGCGAATTTCCAAGATCGTCCTCCGCTTTCGATTTTGAATGAATGGTATGTCTGGAATTCACTTCGCAGACCTTTGCAGGTCCCCTGAAAGTGAGTGGAGTGATTCTAGAGCGGGGTGAATTCAAGTCAAGAACATTCGATGATGAGCGTCAGAGAAGCAGCTTTTCCGTAGGGCAAGTACTCTTAGTACAGGTTCTGGGGATGCGCCGAACTTGTCATGCCCGGTGCTCTTAATCGAAAGCAACGCACTCGCGCGATCCGTTCGGTTCGCTTGGAAACACCTGCGGCCGCTTGCCTTCCGAAGGCCTCTCTTTTCCTATAAATTAAACTCATCAAGATGACGTGTTGCTTTTCATTTTCTTCGATGTCGGGGCGTCCGTTAGACTGTCTGATTCCTTATGTGGCCTCAATCCAATAAGCCGTTGCGCCTTGCGCTCATCGGGATGTCCGGCGCTGGAAAGTCCTATTGGACCACGCGCATCGCCGCGGCGGGGTATCCGGCGATTTCCTGCGATACACAGATCGAACAGCGACTGAAGTCCGTGCTCGAAACCGGCGGTTACAGCGGCATCAATGGTGTGGCGGCGTGGATGGGATGGCCGCACCTTTCTACGTACGGCGAGCGCGAAGCGGCTTATCTTTCGGAGGAGATTGCGGTGCTCGACGAGGTCTTGACCGGGCTGGAAAAAAATCCCGAACGCGGCTTGGTTCTCGACACCACTGGCAGCGTCATCTACGTAGGGAATCACCTGCTCCACCGGCTACGCAAGCAGATGCTGGTGGTTTACCTCGCAACTTCACGCGACGAGCAGCAGCTCCTCATCCAGCGCTACCTGGAAGATCCGAAGCCGGTGCTATGGCGCGGTGCGTTTCAGGCTCGGCAGGGAGAATCCCCGAATGAGACGGTAGCGCGCTGCTACCCGACGCTGATCGGCGCGCGGCGGCAGAGCTACGAAGCGCTGGCCCACTGTTCGATTCCTGTGGCGGAATTGCGAGCGAACTCTTTGCTTGCCGCCACGGACCACAAACTGGCAGGCAACGGTTTTCTGGAAATGGTCAGTGGGCGGGCGGAACGCGCCGGCAATCACGCCAAGGCGGACCCCGGCGCATGAGATACCGAAGCACTGCCGGAAAAGCGCCGTTGACCTCTCTGCGCGGGGCAGTGCTGCGCGGGCTTGCACCCGACGGAGGGTTGTACATGCCGGCGGAAATCGCGCGCCACACGCCGGAAGAATTGGAAGAATTTCGCCGGCTGCCGTTCACGGAAGTCTGTTTCCGCGTGGTGCGGCCGTTCGCGACACCCGACGTGCCGGAAGAAATCCTGTGGCAGATCGTGGCCGAGGCCATCAATTTCCCTGTGAAGTTGGTTTCGCTTTCGCCAGCGCTGCACGTTCTGGAGTTGTTTCATGGCCCTACTCTGGCCTTCAAGGATTTCGGCGCCCGGTTTATGGCGCGTCTGATGGGATATTTCGTGCGCGGCGAATCGCGCACGCTGACCGTGCTGGTCGCGACCTCGGGAGACACGGGGAGCGCGGTGGCCCACGGGTTTTTGCGCGTGCCGGGGATCCGCGTGGTGATTCTTTATCCCTCGAAGCGCATCAGCGAGGCACAAGAGAAGCAGTTCACAACTCTGGGAGAAAACATCACCGCGCTCGAAGTTTCAGGCACGTTTGACGATTGCCAGCGGCTGGTGAAGCAAGCCTTCGCGGACGAGGCGCTGAATCAACGAGCGTTCCTGACTTCGGCGAATTCCATCAACGTCGGCCGTCTATTGCCGCAAATGTTCTATCACGTAGCCGCCTACCGGCAGTTGCCGGTGGCCTCCGTGCCGCTGATCGTTTCCGTTCCCAGCGGAAATTTCGGCAATCTGACGGCGGGAATCTTCGCCAAACGCATTGGTTTGCCAGTAGCAAGATTCATCGCTGCCACCAACGCCAACGACGCCGTGCCGCAATACCTAGGAAGCGGGGAATATCATCCGCGCCCGGCCATCGCCACCTATTCAAATGCGATGGACGTGGGCAATCCCAACAACTTTCCACGCCTGCTCGATTTATGCCGCAATCGCCTGGAAAACGTTCGCAAGGAAATCTGGGGACACCGCGCCACCGATGAAGAAACTTTGCATCAGATGAGCCTGGTCTGGGACCGTTATCGCTACATTTCCGATCCGCACACCGCCGTCGGCCTCCTTGCCTGGGAAGCTTATCGCAAGGAACATCCGGAGCCGTCGCAAGGCCTGGTGCTGGCCACCGCGCATCCCGCCAAATTCGCCGAAATAGTCCAAAAGGGAATTGGCGTCGCACCGCCGCTGCCGTCGCGCCTCGCGGAATATCTCCAACGCCCGAAACTCTCGCTGCCCATCAGCAGCAAATACGAAGACTTCAAGCAGTTCCTGCTAACACACTAGTTCACTTGTTCAGGACAATCTACGACGAGCGGCGGAGGCGATCGAGGCCGACGAAAAGTATCACGCCGAGGACGGCATTAACCAGCGACGCGATGGCTAGGTGCATGTTGAACCAGCCTTCAGGTTCGTTGAGGAGCAGCCGCCGCACCACCGTAAGGATGGACTGGTGCACCACGTAGAAGACGGCCACAAGGGCAAACCGCGCCAGCGGATGCTCCGTGTCCAGGCGTGAACCGATCGAAGATGCCAGGTAGCCGATCACGGTCTTGGCGATTCCATATTCCCCCAGCGGAACTGTCGGGCCACTCAGGCTGTCCTGCATGATCCCCATGAGCGTGCCTAAAAACAATCCGGTTGAGGGATTGCGCCTGCTCAGGCCGAAATAAATGGTCGCCAGCAGTGGGAGATCCAGGATCTCCAACCTGGGAAAATAAACGGGAAGAATACGCTGCAGCACCAGAGAAAGCACCGCAATCCCGACCACAGCGCCGGGAAAAAATTTGTGGACCTCGATGTGCGATTCGCCGCCGCGGAGTTCAAAGGTGTCGTTCATGGCTTCTCTGCCGCCGGCTTCCCTGCAGCGGACGGAGCGGCATTTCCGGCCGCGGGTTGCGGGATCTGCGCTTCAGTATCGGTCTTGAACTCCACGGGTGCCTGCGTTAGCAGCACGATCACTTCTTCCAGGCGGTCGAGCCTCGCCGCGGGCTTCACCCGAATCTGCTTGAAGGGATTGCCCTGCTTGACCTCCAGCACCGTTCCGATGGGAATGTCGCGCGGGAAAATTTTGTCCATGCCGCTGGTGACGATTCTCTCACCAGCGTTCACAGTATCCTCTGCAGCGACGTAACTCATCGTAAGCATTGGCTCACCCGTGCCTTTCACGGGGCTTTGAATGCGTGAACCGACCAGCATCGCCCCGGCGCCTCCCTCTTTGTCGCTCAAAAGGAGAACCTGCGCGGTATCGCGGTAGCTTTCGATGATTTTGCCGACTGCGCCATCAGGCGTAATCACGGCCATGTTGCGGCGAACGCCGTCCCGCTCACCGCGGTCAATTTCAACGGTGTGGCTCGCCGTGCCGGCGCTTGCTCCGATCACGCGGGCCATGACCATGGGCACTTTTTCATGCGATTGGCGGAACTTCAAAAGCAGGGCCAGGCGGTCGGCTTCGGAGGCTTTGCTCTGCAGTTGCGAGATAGTCAGCTTCAGCTCGTCATTTTCCGAGCGCAGTTCTTCGTTCTGTCGTGTAGTGCCCTGCAGCGCGAAGTAATGGTTCCACACGCCGCGAACCTTGTCGAATCCCCAGGCACCGCCCTTTTCGAATGGGGATACCGCGCCCATGCTCCATACGCGGATCAGGCGGCCGCGGGAATCGCGCTTCACCTGCACCGCCAGCATCAGCACCTGCGCCAGCAACACACCGGCAAGCAGCGCAAGCGATCTATGTCTGGAAGGCATTCCGACCATGGCAAATAGTTCTCAGTAAAGAGTTCTAGGTTTTAAGTAAAAACTACAAAATCGGATCCAACACCGGTTTCCGCTGCTGGGAGAAGTGCGGAACTCGAATGATGAATCCCCACCCGGAAAACTGACGGCTTACAACTAACAACTTAAAACTCCCTCAGTCGATGCAAACCTGGCGCAGAAGTTTGAAGTCGCTCAGCATCTTTCCAGTGCCGAGCACCACCGAAGCCAGCGGATCATCGGCGATCGAAACCGGCAGGCCGGTCTCTTCGCGGATGCGCTTGTCGAGATTCTTCAGCAACGCCCCGCCGCCGGTCAGCACAATCCCGCGGTCGCTGATGTCGGCCGAAAGTTCTGGTGGCGTGCGCTCCAACGCGACGCGCACTGCGTTCAGGATCGTCGCCACGCATTCGCTGAGGGCCTCGCGGATTTCGCTGTCGTCGATGGTCACGGTGCGCGGCACGCCTTCAATCAGGTTGCGGCCTTTCACTTCCATCGTCAGCGGCTTTTCCAGCGGATACGCCGAGCCGATCTCCATCTTGATTTGTTCCGCGGTGCGCTCGCCAACCAATAGGTTGTATTTGCGCTTCAGATACTGCATGACCGCTTCATCCATTTCGTTTCCGGCTACGCGAACCGAACGCGAATAAACGATGCCGCTCATGGAAATCACGGCGATATCCGTGGTGCCGCCTCCGATATCAACCACCATGTTTCCGGATGGTTCTTCAATCGGCAGGCCGGAGCCGATGGCCGCCGCCATCGCTTGTTCGACCAGATAAACTTCGCTGGCCCGCGCGCGATACGCGGAGTCCTGCACGGCGCGCTTTTCCACCGGCGTAATTTCGCTGGGCACCCCGATCACGATGCGCGGGTGAACCAGCACGCGGCGGTTGTGCGCCTTCTGAATGAAATACGTCAGCATTTTTTCAGTGACTTTGAAATCGGCGATCACGCCGTCTTTCATCGGCTTGATGGCGACGACGTTCCCCGGCGTGCGGCCCAGCATGTCTTTTGCTTCGCGGCCGACGGCGACGACTTCGCCGCTCGATTTGTTAATGGCCACGATGGACGGCTCGTTGACCACGATCCCTTTGCCGTGCGCGAACACCAGCGTGTTTGCCGTTCCCAAATCAATTGCCAGGTCGGACGAAAAAAGGCTGAACACCGACCTCAGGTTATAACCATTCTTGTTCATTACTGCTTTCCCCCTGCGGAGAGGATCCTGCCCGGCAGGATCTCCGCGTACGGACTCCCCCACGGTGCAACCATCCATTGTCGCCGGATTTCGCGGCCGACGCAAAACTGCAATCCGGTCGCATATGCTTACTTTGGTATCACGATCGAAATCTGCTGCTTCGCCGTTCCGCCGCGCCGGTTCGAACCAATCACCACAATGTTGTGCTGGCCGGGTTCAAGCGGTTCGGTAAAATGCCGGAAAGATCCGTCCGGCGAAATGTTGGCCACGGGCTGGCCGTTGATGATCAGCGCCGCGCCCGGTTCGGTCTTGCCGATCAACTCGGCGGAGTGGCCCTGGATGCGGGGCGCTTCAATTTCCAGCATCATCTCCTGCGTCTTGCCCTGGGTGAACAGGCTGAATTTGAATGTTTCGCTGAATTCGCTGGTTTCTTTTTTCGCGTCTGATGCGCTGACGTTCCAGAAATAATCGCCGGGGTCGAGTCCTGTAACTTCCGTGCTGGTGCCGGTAACTTTCACCTCTTTGATCAGCCGCGTGAACATGTTCGTCGGGCTGATGCGCAGCGTGTAGCTGATTGCTCCGTCCACGGCCTTCCATTCGAAATGGATGGACGCGGTCTTGGGAGTTTCCGAAATTACGGGCGCCTGATTTAGTGGAGCAATCAGAGCCGGAGGCGCGAGAATGCTGGATTTCTGTGTGGCGCCGCCGGAGGGAAAGCTGATCTTTTCAAATTGCGTCAGCTCGATCTTTTCCTGTCCGCGCTGCACCTGCGCTGAACCGCTGGCGACCACGATCTCATGGTCGTTTTCCTTCGGGTCGTTCTTCACGGTCGCTTTGCTGTTTTGTTTCAGGTAGGCGGTGGCGTCCTCGACGCTGACCGCGGCGCTGGAATCAGGAGAAGAAAATCTTGACGTGGCCAGGTCCACGGAACCTGTGTTGATGCGGACCGCGGTATTCGAATGGTCGCGCGTGACGTTGTTTTCTTCCACAGTCACCAGCGTCTCCGACTTTATCGTGTACTCCGTGCCGTCCGCGAACGTAATTCGTGCCGCTCCGTCACTCGCGGTCTGAATCAGGTCACCCTTGTCGAGCGGCGTGTGATAGTTCGCCTCCACCCAGGTCACCGAATTCACTTTTTTCACCTGCACCCGGCCATCGAGGTTCACGAATTTGGCCTGCGTCAGCGTAGCCGACGCATTTCCGGTCTCCGGATCGCCAAGTGCGTTCGAAACTTTCTTGGTGATGATGCTGGTCCATTCCGGTTTAACCGCAAACATTCCGGCAATGATGATCACCAGGATCAGCACGCTGTAAACCACCACGGTTTTGTAGGTGACCGCGTGCCAGGTCACTTCCACGCGGTGTATCTTTGGCCCTTGTGGGGGAGCCGAAGTGGGGCGGCGAGGTTCGATGGGCGTTTGTGTCGTCACGTGAGTAAGTGCCTTGATTGCTCCAATTTCGCAATGTAGCACACCGGTTTGCTGCGGGCGGAAGTCCCGCATGCCCGCGTAGTCAATCTACAAATAGCGGTTGCGCCGCTTTTCCGAAACGTGTGTCTTCTCTAGGTTACTTTTCGGGGGCCGCAGGGCCGCCGCGCTGGAAGAAACGCGCCTTGTCGAAGCGGGAGTCCACCGCTACATCAAAGAATCCGACCATCATTTCGTCGTAGGTCTGCTCGCCCCAGCGAATCGCTGCGGTCGGGTCCGGATTGTGCAAATTCCCTTTGGAATTGTCGAACCAGGCGACGCCCTGCAACTCAGTGCCGGCCTTAAGCGCCAGCGGCTCGGCGAGGCGATAGCTCATCTGCCAGTGAAAGGGGTACTGCACGCGAAGCAGCGGCTCTACGGATTTGTCTTTGTGGACGATGTTGTATTCGAAGCGCTTTCCTCGCAAGTGCATGTGCGGAAAAAAACTGAGCAGCAGCGCATCGTTCGGCAGCGTGCCGCGAGCTTCCACGCGATAATCGGGCGAGCCGGGCGGGATCACGAAATGGTCGTTGGTCAATTGCAGCGTGAGCACGCGCTTTTCCGGCCGCTGTCTCGCAAAAATCAAGCCGATGCGAGTGACGTCTTTCCCCGGCTTTCCGTTGGTCGTGTAATGCATTTGAAAAACCAGGTCGGAGCCGGTCGGAATAAATTTCGCCATGCCGCGCGGCCAACTGTCCGGCGTGCTCCCCGGTGCATAGACCAGCAGGACATCGCTGTCGGTCCACATCGCGTCTCCGTTCTCTTCAGGAGAGCTGAGCGTCTCCGCGGTGAACGGTTTTCCCACCGGCGCGTGCCGCAGCCACGGCGAATTGGGCGGACGTACATACACGACCGCGTGATGCACATGCTCGGGCAGGCCGGGCAGAATTTCGGAAGCCTGCACCCATCGACCTTCCTTAAAATTTGTGGGCAGAATTTCGTAGGTGTACCCCACATCGCCATTCGCCGGAATATTGACCGGCTCGGCCATTTTTATTTCCATGTCCGGCGTGGGAATCGTCCAGCGGTCCGCCCAGTTCCTGGGTGGAGGCGCGTCGGCTGGATTGCCCGCCGGAGCCTTGGCTGCTGCCCACGCCACGATCAGGGCGATCTGCTCGTCCGTCAGTGAAGGATCGTTCGAAAACGTCCCGATTCCTTTTTCCGCAAACCATGGCGGCATGGAGCGGCTCTGTGCTGCGTTCTGAATCGCGGCCGCATAGCGCGCCGTACTCTCGTATGACTCGAACGCCATCGGCGCAATTCCGCCAGCACGGTGGCAAACCTGGCAGTGCTCCTCGAGAATCGGCAGGGCGTCTCGATAAAACGTAGGAGAAGTTGTGGGCGCGGTCGTTTGTGGAGCGATGCGGGGTGAACAAATCATGAGCATGAAGCCACAAAAAGCGGAGCAAGCAACTTTCTTCGCTGGAATAAATAAGCGCAAACGCAGCTCCCAGGGTCCCGGGCACGGTGAGCTTCTTGTTCAAGAAAAGCCGCGGCCGAGACTTCTCTGAATATACCCTCAACGTGGCGATGTTGTTTTGCAACGGGAATTTTCTGAAGCGAAAGGAAGCGATCCGCTGCTACGCGGCGCTTTCGCTGAGGCCCACCAGTTTCCGAAACTCCGCGTCGTCGTGGAGGCAATCCAGATCCGAATCGCGCGACGCCCAGTTCAGATTGCCGTACCCCGCGGTAATCGCCTTTTTCAGCGTTTCAAGCGCTTCCACTTTTCTCGACAACACGCCGTACGTGCATGCGGCATTGTATAAAGTGTTTCCATCGTTCGGCCGCAGTGCGACTGCGGTCTGCAGGTGGCGGATGCTCTCGTCGGTTTCTCCAAAAGAAGCCAGGTTGGTGGCCAGCAAAATGCGCGCCCGGACATCTTCGGGTACCACTTCCAACTGTTGGCGAAGGACCTCATTCATGCGCCGTCGCATTTCCGCGGCGTCCTGTTTGCGGCCCAGTCGCTCCAGACACAACCCGTAAGGAATATACGTGTTGTAATCGTCGCCATTCGCTTCGATGGCTGTTTCAGCCAGCTTGGCGCCTTCCGCGTACTTGCCACTCGACAGCAGTGCCCGGCCCAGAATATTCCACGAGCCGTCGCAATCGCGTTTCCGCTCGATCGCCCGCTGCGCCATCAACGCGCTCTCGTCATATTTCTTCTGCGCATAAAAGAGCCGACTGCGCGCCACCATCACCTCCGGCAAATCCGGCGCTAGCGCCATGGCGCGATCGCAGGCGGCCAGGCCCCGTTCGATCCAGTTGGGATTCTGCTCGCGCACTTCATAAATCAGCCCGCACAAGTGGGCAATGCCCGCGTACGCCAGCGCAAAGTTTGCGTCTAGGTGAATCGCCTGCTCGAACATCTGCAACGCATAGTCCGTGTTTTCGCGCCGCGCATAGCTGCGTCCCCGCAAATAGAAGTCGTAAGCCTGGGTATTTTCCGTGGGCTTCCGCCCGATGGTTTTTTCTTCCTGCGGTGTCAGCGTGATGCGCAACGCCTGCGCGATGCTGCGCGCAATTTCGTCCTGAATGGCGAAGACGTCTTCCAATTGCCGGTCGTAGCGCTCTGCCCACACGGAATGCCTTGTAGAACTCTCCACCAACTGCGCGGTGATCCGTAAACGATTCCCGGACCGGCGGATGGTGCCCTCCAGAACGAACGTGGCGCCCAGTTGCTGCCCCACCTGCGGCGCAACGGTCTGCTTGTCGCGGAACGCCAGCATCTCCGAACGCGGAAAGATCTGAAGCTGCGTGATTTTGGAAAGCTCGGTGATGATATCCTCGGTCATGCCGTCCCGGAAGTATTCGTCTTCCTTGCCGCCTCCCTGATTTTCGAAATAAAGAACAGCCACAGACTTCTTCGCCGGTGCCGCAACGGTCGTGGATGAGGATGTGTCGGCCTTTCCTGCCGCTGGCCGCCGGCTCGAGTCAATGTCCCGCCGCAGCCGCTTCAAATCGGCGCGAAGTTCTGCCGCGGTCTGGTAACGCAGGTCGGCGTCTTTCTCCAGCGCCTTGCCGAAAATGTTTTCAATCGCAAAGGGCAAACGGGAATTCAGTTTCGTGGCCGGCGCCGCATCGGAATGCAGTATCCCGTCGAAAATCAGCGCCACGGTTGAACCGGAAAAGGGAACTATGCCCGTAGACATTTCATAGAGCACCACGCCGAGGGAGAAAAGATCCGACCTGGGATCAAGTTCCTCTCCCCGCGCCTGTTCCGGTGACATGTACGCCACCGTGCCGATGGAACTCCCCGGGCTTGTCAGCATGTTTCCGACGTCCGCCATGTGGGTTTGTGTTTGCAATGACCCTTCGGCGATGGATTCCATTTTTGGTTGCCGCTGCGTTGCCAGTTTCGCCAAGCCAAAGTCCAGGATCTTCGCCTGCCCCTTCTCAACCAGGAAGATATTGGCCGGCTTGATGTCGCGGTGAACGATGCCCTTCGCATGCGCGGCTTCCAGTCCGTCGGCAATCTGGATGCCCACATCCAGGATCTCCGAAATCGCCATCGGCTTCGAAGAAATTCGGTGTTTCAACGTCTGCCCTTCGAGCAACTCCATGGCGATAAACGGCCGGCTTTCAAACTCGCCGATGTCATAAATCGTACAGATGTTCGGATGATTCAAGGAAGAGGCCGCACGCGCTTCTCGCCGGAACCGCTCAATCGCCTGCGAATCGTGGGAAATGTCGTCCGGAAGAAATTTCAGCGCGACGTTCCGCCCCAGGCGCGAGTCTTTGGCTTTATAGACCACGCCCATGCCCCCGCCGCCCAGCTTTTCCAGAACGCTGTAGTGCGAAATAGCCCGACCAAGTACCGAAGCAGTATCCGACATTGGCTGTGGAGTGTATCCCACGGCTCTGCCGCAGGCAATCAACCCCCGAATTCATCCGTCCGCGCACGGGAATTGCATCCACCCGCGGCGCAGCCTGCCTAGGAGTAGTTATTTGTTGTTCACTCACCAAGGATAAGACCTAAGCACGCGGGACGATATTCTTCTAGTCTTCTAATATGCGGAAATCGGGACCCCGGACAGACCATGGTAGTCGCGCTTTGGTGTTATTCCACCGTTCGATCGGCCCCGCGCTCCTGCTTTTGACACTCGTTTCCTCCCGGGCGTGTGCGCATGCTTCTTCCGCGAATTCCGTCGGTCCCACCAATTCGGACAAGGCTGCTCAGGAGACGCACGTAGTCGAGATGTCCGTCGATTTATATCAAGACCACACGGCTGAGATCTTATTGGAGTTTGAATCGAGCCTGGAGCCGAAATTCAATTTCCCTCAAACAAAGCTCCCTCTCCAGCACCGCAGACTTCCCTATGAGGGTTCGAGGACAAGCGGTGGCTTTACCCGGAAACACTCCCAAAAACGCATATAATCTACCCGCATGATCCCTGCTTCCTATAAAGCCAAGAAGAAGTTCATGGAACTTGCCATCGCGGAGGCCAAGCGCGCCGGCGACCGCGGCGACTATCCCATTGGCGCGGTCATTATCCGCGTGACCGGCAAGAGCGAGACGATCATCGCCAGTGCCGGGAACCGGGTAAAAACTTCAGGCTCCAGCATCAAGCACGTCGAGCTGGAAATGCTCAAATATGTCTGCAGCGGCTACGGCCGTTACCTGCCCGATTTCGTCCTTTATTCAACCCACGAACCCTGCGCCATGTGCGCCGGGGCGTGCGTCTGGTCAAAGATTGGCGCGGTTGTCTACGGCGTTTCCCAGGAAGACATTGACGCCTACGGACGCAAGCACGGCAACGAAGTTTATAAATGGCGTGCCTGCCTTATCTCCTGCCGGTTTGTCTTCAAAAAGGGAAATCACCACATCCCCGTCGTCGGCAGCTTCCTCCGCAAGGAATGCCAAAAGCTATTCAGCTACAAAGCGGCGTAGAGCGCAGGATCGCATTTGCGGCCATGCCGTTTACTCCGGCCCTCGATAATCATACGATTTGCGCACTCAGGCTCCTATTCACGATCCTGAATCAAAATAGTGACCGCGGCTTGAAGCGAAGGTGGTAAAGTTTGATCTTCAAGCAGTTCTATCTGAA
>Ga0210402_10004891_pt1 | contig 12096 bp, 11 predicted proteins | sample IncBWC7MmetaG_FD_161055 | JGI IMG/M metagenome (GOLD analysis project Ga0210402, IMG submission 161055) | Forest soil microbial communities from Barre Woods Harvard Forest LTER site, Petersham, Massachusetts, United States - Inc-BW-C-7-M | ecosystem: Environmental > Terrestrial > Soil >...
ACTCGTACAGGCCGCTGCAAGACTTCCTCGCAACCAAGCGCTGGAGGCGATATCGGCATTCATCAACATTTCGGCGGCGTTCGGAGGCGCTGAAGCGTTGGAAGGCATCCACCGCGCGATCACCGACACGGCGCGCTGGTATCCTTAATTTTCACTGCCGTCGCGGTTCAATCCGGTGATGCCCGCTTCCGCGATCACCCGCTTCTACAACGCGGCCTCTCTGCACACGAACGCCGCCGTCTACTCGGCCGTACAGCCAACTGGTTCGTGGCCGGTGTCGATATGCGACTTGACATGCAAGCAATTACTTGCATATTAAAATCACCGCAATGGACAATGTCTTCAAGGCGCTCGCCGATCCCAGCCGCAGAAAGTTGCTTGACCGATTGTTCGAAGCAAACGGTCAAACCCTCGGCGAGCTTTGCAAAGGTCTGAACATGAGCAGGCAGGCGGTCACGCAGCATCTCGCTGTGCTCGAGGCTGCCGATCTGGTCATCACCAAACGGCAAGGACGCGAGAAGCTGCATTACCTCAACCCCGTCCCGATCCACCAAATCGAGGAGCGCTGGATCCGAAAATTCGAGCGGCGGCGGCTCGATGCCCTGCGCGATCTCAAGCGGCGTATCGAAAGGAAGAATCATGAGTGAGGTCCAATTTGTCTATGCCATCTATATTCGCGGGACGGCCGATCAGGTCTGGCAAGGGCTGCTGGATGCCCCGCTTCACGCGGCAATATTGGGCTCACGAAAACGTCTCGGACTGGAAGCCCGGTTCGCGTTGGGAGCATCGTCGGACCGACGATGCGCGCACGCTCGATCTGGTCGGCGAAGTGGTCGAGAGCGATCCGCCGCATCGGCTCGTGCTGACATGGGCCGACCCCGCCGAAGAGGCAAACCGGGACAAACACAGCCGCGTGACCTTCGAGCTTGAAATGATCGATGACATGGTGCGCCTGATGATCACGCACGAGGCGCTGGCTGCCGGGTCCGAGATGCTCAGAAAGATCAGCGCCGGCTGGCCGCGCGTTCTATCCAGTCTGAAATCTCAGCTTGAGACAGGAAAGCCGCTGCCTACCTGGGCAAAGTGAGGCGCAGACCTCGGCGACAAGCGGCACTGGAGGACATCATGGCCGACCTCTTGCACCAGTGAAGCTCTTCATCCGGCACGGGGGGCTCGTTCGGCCAGGCGTCGAATGAGCTTCACGCCCACCGAGTCCGGATGGGCGGGAAAACGCGGCAACGGAAGCCGGTGTGCATGCAAGGCGCCGAGCAGCTCGCCGAAGCTGATCTCCGTACCCAGGCGGTCGCCGATGTCGCGCCGGCTGATCTCGCCGCGGCTGTAGGCCTGCAACAGAGAAAGGTCGATCTTTGTGTCCATGGTTTGTTCTTAATATGGGCGGCCCGGGGAGACAAGCTGAAAGTATGTGAGGACGTTATGTTGCGTGACGGCAGAGGTTGGGGGGCGGGGTCCCGCATGTCGCTCCGCTCATGCGGGCTACGGGCCGATCATCGCAGCGAGTAGCGAGTAGCCCGGATGAGCGAAGCGACATCCGGGGCAGGCCTGTCCGGTTAATCCCGCACGCGCCCAGCGCCGTCGCCTCGGGACGTGGCTCGCAAGACGCCGTCTCGCGCCTATCGCGCTGGCATCTTGAGACTGTCGTAGGTAAAGACGAAATCCTGAGCCGCCTGCGGCCTGTGGCAGGTGAAGCAGGAGGTCATGTTTGCGTACGAATTGGGCATTTTGTCGGGCCGGAAGACCTGATACTCCCAGTCGCCGTTGCGCACCTGTTCCACATAGGCGGCGCCCCATCCGGCGTGTTTTTCCATCACCACGTAACCAAGAATCTTATCGGTCCTGGTCAAACGACCACTGGCATCCTTGGTGGGCTTGCCTTCGGCGTCGAGCTGTGCGGCATATTGCACAACGGTGATCACCGTACCGTCAGGAAGCGGCTCGCCCTTTTTGGCGGCTTCGGCGGTCGCAGCGCTGGCGTAAAAATCATGCACATCCCTGCTGTCCGGCTTGTCGAGTGTGAGGTAGCGCACGCCCTTGGCGTAGTTTTCCGGGAATGCGACGCGGTCGCGGCCAGCGCGCACCTGCGAGGCCGCCGCCAATCCGGCGATTGTGACCACGCCGGCCGCGACGAAAAGCTTGCTGCGGGTCTTCATGATTTCCTCCGAGGCAGGCACACCTTAGCGAGAGCGATTTCAGCGCCGGTCATGTTTCAACGCCATGTCATCGAGTCCGTCAACCACGGCGATGAGGCCGTTGGCAGAGGCCGGTGCGAGACCCGTGTGCTAGGGCTTCGGGGACATTGGGGAAAATCCAGGAGAGGTCGTTATGCTTGCCGGACAGTTTGCCCTGATCGCCGCCGCCCTGTTCGCCGGAGCCGCGATCTATATCAACGTCGCCGAGCAGCCCGCGCGCCTGCTGCTCGATGATCGAGCACTGTTGACCGAATGGAAGCCAGCCTACAAACGCGGCTTCGCCATGCAAGCGCCCCTTGCGATAATCGGCTTTCTGTTCGGCACGCTTGCGGCGTGGCAGACTGCCAACTGGTGGTGGCTCCTTGGCGCAGTCGTAATGCTGCTGAACTGGCCCTACACGCTTCTCGTAATCATGCCGACCAATAACAAGTTGATGTCGCTCGATCCAAGCGACGGGACATCAGGAATTCGCAAGCTCATTGAGACCTGGGGTTATCTGCACGCGCTTCGCAGCGTTCTGGGCGTTGTTGCGACGTTGATCTTCCTGAAGGCATCCATGTGACGCCTGCGCGGGCGGATTGCGCTGCGTCGGTGACACTGCCGGCTGCCGGCTCCTTGCGTTTTGGGACGGCCATAAATCGTCCTGTAGGGGACCGTCAGAACACCTCTGCCACCCGACCGGCGATGCGCAACTTGACCGCGGTTGCCCGGAAGTCCAATTTTCCGGCTGCGAAGTCGCGTCGACGAAACGCATGCGCGTCGCAACAGCAGAAATGCGCCGCCAATAATGCAGCAGGGGAGGAAAACGATGAAGCACCTGATCGGTATGGCGCTGGCGGTCGCGGCGGGGCTCGGCGTCGCCGGCGCGCTGGCGCAGCAAGGGGCGAACACGATCGATGCTCACCTGACGGCCGCAAAGGCTGCGGCGGGGTTCGATTTCACCGGCACGCTCGCCCGCATCTGCATCACGCCGCAGACAGCCCCTGGCGCGGACGTGAAGCCGCCGCCTCCGCCCGATCGCGCCACCTGGTTCACCGAGCCCGCGAAAATATTCGACAATCTCTATTTCGTCGGCACGAAAATCCATTCGTCCTGGGCGTTGACGACGAGCGAAGGCATCATCTTGATCGATACGCTGTACGATTATGCCTCCGAGGAGGCGATCGTGGGCGGCTTGAGAAAGCTCGGACTCGATCCCGCCGCAGTGAAATACGTCATCATCACCCATGCGCACGGCGATCACGTCGGCGGCGCCAAACTGATGCAGGAGCGTTTCGGCGCCCGCATCGTCATGGGCGGTCCCGATTGGGATTCGATCGAGAAATCCGTCAACCAATATCCGAACGGAAAACCCAAGCGCGACATCGCGGCGACCGACGGTCAGAAGATAACGCTCGGCGATGCGTCGGTAACGCTCGTGTCGACGCCCGGCCATACGCCCGGGACCCTCTCGATGTTCTTCGAGGTGAGGGACGGCGGCAGGCCGCTCACAGTTGCGTATTCGGGCGGCACCGCGTTCAACTTCGTCAACGACGTGCCGCATTTCGACATCTACATCGCCTCGCAGCGCAAGATGGCGGAACGTGCCGGCAGCCAGAACGCAACCGTCCTGATGTCGAACCATTCGGAGTTCGATAACGCAGTCACCAAGATCAAGATGCTGGCCGGGCGCAGGGCCGGCGAACCGCATCCTTTCGAACTCGGCCCTGAGGCGGTGCAGCGCTATTTCAAAGTGACGGACGAGTGCGCCCAGGTGGCGCGCCTCAAGCTGTTGTAGCGGATGCTACGCCCGCGAGTTGGTCGACGCTGCGTGTTAACTGCTCTTGACCAAGTGACGATCCGGTCGAGGCTTTGCGGCACCGCGTCGAAATCGAGCGACGATGCGTTGAGCTGCTGCTGATCGGGAGAAGGGGCGCCGGCGCGGCCGGCGCAATCATGTTGGAGCGTTCTGCGCGACCGGTGCAGCCTGCGGCGCCAACCAGCCAAGCTGCGGGGACGAGCGGTCAAGGTCGTCCAGCTCGGACGGGAGTGATGTCCGCGCATGTTTCAATAAAGATGCCATTGGCAAGGGAATTGGACAAGCGCATGCTTCCCTCGTTGGAGAGGGTCGCCAGTTAACCCAAGCCGGTGGGCTCAGGCGCACAGGTTTTCTGGCCCGGCCATATCAGAGGATCCGGCGCCCTTCTCCAACCCCGCCGACCCGATCCGGCCGTCAGTGCACCGTCGGTGCCGGAGACGGCCGCGGAACGGGCTTGGGGGCAGGGGCAGGGGCCGGCCGGGGCGGAGGCTCTGAGCTCTTGTAAAGAAGGTACTGTTCGATCGTCTGAAGTTTGGCGATCTCGCGCGTTATCTGCTCCTGGCCGGCCGCAAGCTGGTCGACGCTGCGCGTTATCTGCTCTTGACTACCAGCGAGCCGGTCGACGCTTTGCCGCACCGCGTCGAGATCGAGCGACATTGCGTTGAGCTGCTGCTGATCGGGAGAGGGGGCGGCTGATGCGGCCGGCGCGATCACGTCGGGAGTGTTCTGCGCAACTGGTGTGGCCTGCGGCGCCAACCAGCCAAGCTGCGGGAACGACGTCGCGACCATCTCTCTGGCCGCGTCGCCATAGGACTGCCAAGCCACGGTGGCTGCTACACCGATGCAAAAGGTGATCAGGAAACGAGCGAGGGCGAGCGGGACTCGCCTGCCGGGCGATGGCCGCCCGCTACGGAACCGGTCATTTTTCAGGTCGGCCGGGCCAACAATAGGCGCGTCGACTGACGGCTTGACGGGTAACGAGTCTGCGGAGAACTCGGATTGTGCGGGGCTCAGCATGGCACTCATCTGCACCTCCCCCTCTTCCGGCTAAGCTAACAGGTCAACGTTTGTGACTGGAGCAAGGCGGCGAGCAGGCCCGTGCCCGCCATCCACAGGAATCCCTCACAGCCATTCGTATTGAACCACTGCGCGTGGCGCTTTTGTGGCGCGGTTCCCACCCGCAGTTTTTCATCCGCCGAAGGATATCTACATCGTCGAGGACGACACCATCGTGGCGCACGGCCAGGAGCGCATTCGCCTCGTGGACTTCGATACGCTGGGAATTGACAAACCAACGCCCGTTACAGAAGCCCGGATCAAGCGAAGCGCAATTCGGGCTACTCGGCCAGCGCGTGAGCCAGCACCTTCCGCATCACGCTGGGCAGCGCGGCGCCGGTGATGTCTTCACGGTCGATCCAGTGCATGCCGTCCGGCGCGACCGCCGAATGCGGCAGACGGGCGCGGAGTACGATCAGTTCCAGCGGAAAATGCGTGAATACGTGGGTCACGACGCCTGGAAGGCGGCGCCAAGAAATCTTGGGCGAAGCTTCGAGTGCAGCTTTCCGCGTACCGGCGCCGCGTGGCCGGAGAAACTTTGGCGCGTCCGCAACGGCATGCGCTGCGACGAAGTCGGCGCTCCATTCGGTGGTTGGCACCTCGGTCATGCCGCCGAGCAGGCCCTTGGCGGCGCGACGGCGCACCAGAACATGGCCATCGGCGCGAATTGCCACGAAGGCGGCGCCGCGGCGCAGGCGGCCTTCGGGTTTCTTTTTCTTGCGGGGAAAGCTTTCCGCATCGCCGCGCGCGTGCGCCGCACATGAACCGGCGAACGGGCACCGTCCGCAGGCCGGCGCCTTAGGGGTGCAGACCGTAGCGCCGAGATCCATCATGGCCTGCGCGAAATCGCCGGGCCGGCGGGCCGGCGTCAAATCGGCAGCGAGCTTTCGGATCGCGGGCTTGGCGCTCGGCAATTCATGTCCGACCGCAAACAGGCGCGCCACCACCCGCTCCACATTGCCGTCGACCGGGCTCGCTTTACGATCGAACGCAATGGCCGCTATGGCGGCCGCCGTGTAGGGGCCGATTCCGGGGAACTCCAGCAACTCCTCCTCGCGGTCAGGGAACCCGCCGCGCGCCGCCACCGCCTTGGCGCAAGCATGGAGATTACGGGCGCGGGCGTAATAGCCGAGCCCGGCCCACAGTCTGAGCACATCCTCGATGTCGGCCTGCGCCAGCGCCTCCACCGACGGAAACCGTGACACGAACCGTATGTAATAGGGACCGACCGCCTTGACGGTGGTCTGCTGCAGCATGATCTCCGAGAGCCACACCAGGTAGGGATCGGCGACCTCGCCTGGCGGCGCCCGCCACGGCAGGACACGGCGATGGCGATCGAACCAGGAGAGGAGGGCGGCGGGATTCTTTTTCTCCCGCCCTTGTGGGGAGGGGTCGGGGGTGGGGGTCGGTGTGTGGGGCACTTGCGTGCCACCACCGCTCACCCCCCCGCCCCGGCCCTCCCCCGCAAGCGGGGAGGGAGAAGAATGCGTGTCCTCACGAGGACGCGAAGGAACAGAATTCCGGGAATCCCGCCTCGTCCGGCGCGCCCTGCCCTTCTTGCCGGTTGTCCTGCCTGCTACACTCATCGGCAACCGATGTGGCAGACCTTACGGCGATGAACAAGCGTTCCTATCCTAAGCCGCTGGCTGATCTCGTAGCCGTATGCGTCGCCGACGTATTCGAACGCCAAGGCTTCACGTCACGCGAGCTCGTGACCCATTGGGACGACGTCGTCGGATCGGAGATTGCCGCCCTGGCCGAACCGATTCGGATGCAATGGGTCCGCAGCCGCGACCCGGACGAATCGCCGCCCGCCACCCTGGTACTGCGCGTGGAGGGTCCGGCGGCCCTCGAAATCCAGCATATGTCTGGCGTCATCGTCGAACGCGTCAACCGTTACCTCGGCTGGCAGGCGGTCGGCAGGCTCGCACTTCGGCAGGCGCCGCTGACGCGCCGCCGCGGCCAGCCGCCGCGGCCCAAAATCGACGACGGCGCCGTCGCCGCCATCGCGGCACAAATGACCGGCATTGCCGACGAAAGGCTGCGGATGGCCCTTGGCCGGCTGGGTGCGGCCATCAAACGAACGTGAACGGCGGGTTGCCGGCGCGCCCGGTCGGATGATTGCCTTGCCGGCGCGAAAGCGCTACCGGTTTTGAAAAAAGCCACTATGTTCGAACGAGGACAACATGTTCGAACGAGGACAACGGAGACCAATCGCGATGATCACCCGCCGGCAATTCGTGATGAGCACCTCGGCCGCGTTTGCGCTCGGCACCCTGGGCAGCTTTGGCGCCTTTGAGGTATTCGACGGGCGCGGCGGACGCGCGGACGCGGAAACCTTCTCGGTTCTCGAGTTGGAGGCTAAGGGGCCGCTTGACGACATCCCGATGGGCTCGCCCACCGCACCCGTCACCATCATCGAATATGCCTCGATGACATGTCCGCATTGCGCGGCCTTCGCGGTCAACACCTTCCCGAAGCTGAAGGAAAAATACATCGATACCGGCAAGGTGAAGTACATCATGCGGGAATACCCGCTCGACCAGCTTGCAGCCGCGGCATTTATGCTGGCGAGGTGCGCCGGGCCGGAAAAATACTATCCGTTGATCGAGACCCTCTTTGCCCAGCAGCAGAAATGGGCCGTGAAGGAACCGATTCCGCCGCTGCTCGCTATTGTCAAGCAGGCCGGTTTCACCCAACAAAGCTTTGACGCGTGCGTCAATGACAAGGATCTGCTGACCAAGGTCCAGCAGATGCGCAATCGGGGCAAGGAAAAATTCAAGGTCGAAGCGACGCCGACCTTCTATATCAATGGCGAACGGTACTCGGGCGCATTGGCGATTGAAGATCTCGACAAGGCCATTACGGCGTTGATCAAGAGCTGACGCGGCGCCATTGAACCAGCGTTGCAGCCCGTATTAAGGGGCCGCATCTTGGCGGTCCCTTAATACGGGATCACTGTTGCAATTGACGCAGCAGCCCCGGATTGCGCGACCGAAGATGGCCCGCTCCATCCGGGCTATGGCGCCGCCCAACGGCTCAATTATATTTTGCATAAAACCCGTCGGCCGTTTTTGTGCGGCAACAAGCTTTGGAAAAGCACTCCGATCCTGTTGCCGATCACCGCCGTCCTAATCCATTGTCCCACGAATGTGCGGTGGTTGGCTGATTCTCGCGGTCATAATCGCCCGGGACCAAAGCTATCTCACAGTGCGATCTCACAGTGCTATCTCACAAGGCCAAATCTCGTAAGGCCACTCAAACGTCCCTTCGGCATGTGCCGGGAAGGTACCGATGAAACTTAAGCGGTTGCGTCTGATCGGCTTCAAGTCTTTCGTCGAGCCGGCCGATTTCCTGATCGAGCCCGGCCTGACCGGCGTCGTCGGGCCGAACGGCTGCGGCAAATCGAATCTTGTCGAGGCGTTGCGCTGGGTGATGGGCGAAGCGTCGCATAAAGCGATGCGCGCCGCCGGGATGGACGATGTCATCTTCTCCGGCAACAACAATCGCCCGGCACGCAACGCTGCCGAAGTCGCGATGACGATCGACAACACGTCGCGCACGGCGCCGGCCCAGTTCAACGGCGATGACACGCTCGAAGTGTCCCGCCGGATCGAGCGCGAGGAAGGCTCGACCTACCGGCTCAATGGCCGCGAGGTTCGGGCGCGGGACATTCAGATGCTGTTCGCCGACGCGTCGACCGGCGCGCGCTCGCCAGCGCTCGTGCATCAGGGCCGGATCGGCGAGATTATCCAGGCCAAGCCGGAACAGCGCCGCCGGGTGCTGGAAGAGGCCGCCGGCATTTCCGGGCTGCATGCGCGGCGCCACGAGGCGGAGCTGCGGCTGCGAGCCGCCGAACAGAATTTGGCCCGTCTGGAGGACGTTATCGGCCAATTGTCTGGCCAGATCGACGCATTGAAGCGCCAGGCCCGACAGACGGTACGCTATCGGACGCTGTCGCAAAACATCCGCAAATCCGAAGCGGCGCTGTTCCACGTGCGCCTTCTCGAGGCAAAGCGCGAGGTTGAGGATGCGGCTCAGGCCCATGAGACGGGCGTTCGCGAGGTCGCGGAGCGCACCGCCGCCCAGGCCACAGCCGCCACCCATCAGGCGGTCGCGGCCGCGAACCTGCCGGCCTTGCGCGAGTCCGAGGCGGCTGCCGCCGCCGTGCTGGCACGGCTGATCAACGCCCGCGACGCGCTTGAACGGGAAGAAGCGCGCGCCAAGGAACGCATCGCCGAGCTTGAGCGCCGCCTCGTCCAACTCGGCGCCGATATCGAGCGCGAGCGCAAACAATCGGCCGACGCCGAGGCGGCGTTGACGCGCTTGTCGACCGAATACGAGACACTCACGCGCGAAGCCGCCGCGAGCGTGGAGCGCCGTGCCAGCGTCGAAGAACGCGCAGACGTGGCGGACGCGGCGCTCGCTGCGAACGAAAAAATCTTCGGGGAACTGACTGCCGCGCTTGCGGACCTGACCGCAAAGCGCACCCAGCTCGACGCCGCAATTCGCGACAACGAAACGCGCCGCGCCAAGCTCGAGAGAGAGCTTGGCCAGGTGACGACCGAGCTCGACCAGTTGATGGCCGATGCCACTCGCGCGGTCGACCTTGATGCGCTGGCGGCGGCAGCGGCGTCGGCCCAGGCCGCCGTAATGACCGCGGAAGCGGAGGCGTTGCGCGCGGAGGCGGCTCAATCCGCCGCCCGCCAGGCGCTTGATGTGACGCGCCAGCCTCTCGGCGAGGTTGAGCGCAGCACGCATCGCCTCGAAACCGAAGCGAAGACCCTCGCCCGTGTTTTGCACATCGACAACAAGAAGCTGTGGCCCCCGGTAATCGATCTGCTTGCAGTGGACAAGGGTTACGAGACCGCCCTGGGCGCCGCGCTCGGCGACGACCTGGACGCCCCGATCGAGCCCGCGGCACCGATGCATTGGGGCGGCGCGCCGGTCGATCCGACGGACCCGGCGTTGCCGGAAGGGGTGCAGCCGCTGTCCGGTTTCATCACTGCGGCGCCCGACGCCATCATGCGCCGGCTCAAACAGATCGGCGTCGTGGCACGCGCCGACGGCGCCCGTCTGGTGCGCGACCTCAAGCCCGGACAGCGGCTGGTTTCACGCGAAGGCGACCTGTGGCGCTGGGACGGCTACGCGGTCGCGGCCCATGCGCCCACCAGTGCCGCCCGTCGTCTCGCCGGGCGCAACCGGCTCGCCAACATCGAGGCGGAACTGCGTATCGTGCGGGCCGACCTTTACATCCGGCGCGAATCCGTGACGGCTGCCGAGGCGGAGGTCGCGGCGAGCCGCGATGCCGAAAATGCCGCACGGGCGCGCTGGCGCGACCTGCAACACGAGGCCGACGCCGCCCGCGACCGCCACGCGGTTGCGGAACGCGAGCTGAACCGCATCACCTCGCGCCGCTCCGCGCTGGCCGAAGCGCAGGCACGACTCACCACGGCCATGGCGGAAGCGGACGCCGCGTGCTGCGCTGTCGCGGAAGCGCGGGAGACCCTCCCGCCCAGCGCCGATCTCGAAGCGCGGCTGGCCGAGACCCGCGCCAACGTGGCGGACGATCGCGGGCGGCTCGCCCAGGTGCGCGCCGAAGCCCAGGCGCTTGCCCGCGAGCTTGAGCTGACGCAGCGCCGGCTGGTTGCGATCGATTCCGAGGCCGCGGATTGGAGGGCCCGCCGTGACGGCGCCGCCGCCCAGATCGCCACCATCGAGAGACGCCTTGCCGAAACGAAGACCGAACACGGAGCCCTCGTTGAAACGCCCCAGCTCTTCGAAGCCAAGCGCCGCGCGCTGATCGACGAAATCAGGAGCGCCGAAGCCGCGCGCCGTGAATCGGCCGATCGCCTTGCCGAAGGCGAAAATGTGCTGGCGGCAGCCGACCGCGCCGCGCGTGGCGCGCTGGAGACCCTGTCGGCGGCGCGCGAAGCGTCCGCTCGCGCGGAGGAGCGCCACCAGGCCGTCAGGCGCCGCCTCGTCGACCTCGCCACCGAAATCCGCGAGATTCTGGAGACCGAGCCCGAAATGCTCGCCGGGCTTGCGGGTTTCGAGGCCGATACGCCGTTGCCCGATATCGCTGCAATCGAGGCCGAGCTTGAAAAGCTCAAGCGCGACCGCGAGCGGCTCGGCGCCGTCAACCTGCGCGCCGAGGAGGAGTTGCGTGAAGTCGAGGCCCAGCACACGACGCTGACGTCGGAGCGCGACGATCTCGTCGAGGCGATCAAGCGGCTGCGCCAGGGTATTCAGAGCCTCAATCGCGAGGCGCGCGAACGGCTGCTCGGCTCCTTCGAGGTGGTCAGCGCCCACTTCCAGCGCCTGTTCACGGACCTGTTCGGCGGCGGCACCGCGGAGCTGCAACTCATCGAGCACGACGATCCGCTGGAGGCAGGACTTGAGATCCTCGCCAAGCCGCCGGGCAAGAAACCGGCGACGCTGTCGCTCCTGTCGGGCGGCGAGCAGGCGCTCACCGCGCTCGCGCTGATCTTTGCGGTATTCCTCACCAACCCGGCGCCTATCTGCGTGCTGGACGAAGTCGACGCGCCGCTTGACGATCACAATGTCGACCGCTTCTGCGATCTCCTGGACCAGATGGCGAAGTCGACCGAGACGCGCTTCATCATCATCACCCACAATCCGATCACCATGGCCCGGATGAACCGCTTGTTCGGCGTCACCATGGCGGAGCGCGGCGTATCGCAGCTGGTTTCGGTCGATCTTGAAGATGCCGTGAAAATACGTGAGGCGGTGGCATAACGGTGCGATACGGCGAACACTACGGCAATTTAGAGCTTTTCGATAAGGTCGATTGTACGTGTGTCATTGCCCGGCTTGACCGGGCAACCCAGTATCCACTGGTCGGTGGTTACTAGTAGAGCGATTTCGAAGTTCGAATCATATGCAGTGTCATTCCGGGGCGCGCTCTTGCGCGAGCCCGGAATCCATAACCACTGGCCGGGGCTATGGATTCCGGGCTCGCCACCTTGCGGTGGCGCCCCGGAATGACGTCGCGTATATGATCGGTTTCATGGA
>Ga0210402_10004892_pt1 | contig 12096 bp, 19 predicted proteins | sample IncBWC7MmetaG_FD_161055 | JGI IMG/M metagenome (GOLD analysis project Ga0210402, IMG submission 161055) | Forest soil microbial communities from Barre Woods Harvard Forest LTER site, Petersham, Massachusetts, United States - Inc-BW-C-7-M | ecosystem: Environmental > Terrestrial > Soil >...
CGTGCCTCAAGCGAGCGATAGTTCACATTAGCAAACGCGTCCCCGCTGCTGCGGACGAATTAGAAGAGGAATTAAATAAACTTGGAATTACAAAATCTTTATTCCGCCTGGATGGTGTTGTCGAGGCATCGCGAATTTTAGGTTATCCGATTCCGTTTCAAATCGAGGAGCATCTAGGAATTCGGACAGCCATACATCACGAAGATGTCGGACTCTCGAAATCCATTCTCCAGTTGACCAAGAGGGTGATATCACATGCTGGCTTAGGAAAAGTCGGAGACATTCATGACCTATTACAAAAACAACACAGCAGTTCTTTTGATTCGTCGGTGGTTGAAGGGGCGCTGCAATCACTCGCATCGGTACATTGGTTAGACGAGAGGAAGGAGTGGTTTTTCCTTGATGATTTACCCCGCAATCATCTAATTACCATAGTAAGAAAAATACTCGGCATTGCTCCACGAATTCATGTCAACGAAATGCGCGCGGCCATATCAGGTGATTTTCGAGGTATGGGTTTTGCCCCACCCAAGGCTGTCGTATTGGAATTCTGCAAGGTTGCGTGCAATTGCACGATCGAAGGAGACACCATAATCGCCGTTGCTCAGCCTTCTTTGCCAGAGGTACTTTCTAAGCTGGAGCAAACTGTATATGACGTGCTTACAGAACACGGTCCGCTTCTTCACCGGACCCAGTTTGAGCGAAGGTGTAAAGAGAAAGGGATGAATCCCAATACGTTTGCAAATTACGTTGCGAAGCTGCCGATCCTCGCGAGGTATGGTCAAGGAGTGTATGGACTGCGTGGTGCGACAGTCACACCTGGAGACGTGGAGCGATGTATTCCACCTGCAACCAAGCGACTAAATGATCACGGTTGGACCGAACATGCCAGGCCCTGGATAGCTGTTGAATTGTCAGATGCATCCGTGTCGTCTGGAATCATTCATATCCCAACGGGATTTGAACGTTTTGTCGCAGGAAGATTTTTACTGAAAACTCAGGACGGATCTGAAGTCGGTAACTTGGTTGTTTCTCGGAATGCTTGTTGGGGGCTGCGTCCTCTTTTTATGAAGAAGGGAGGCGAACCTGGTGACGTAGTTGTGTTGACGTTTGATCTCAAACGCCGCGAGGCTAATGTTCGAGTTGGCACAAAAGAAGATGAGTTCGCCACGGAGGAGAGACTATGAAACTCCAAGCGGCGGATTTTTGCGGTTAAGCAATTAGCCACATCCTTCCAAATACCACAGCCAACGACCAATAAAAGTATATACTCATGACAATTTGAGTGAGACGAACCCCTCATAAGTGAATTCGCTCCCGGAGACCAGCCTATGAAATCGATGCTATCTTGTGTTCTGTCTGCAGTACTTCTGCAGACAAATGCAATCCCTGCTCAGACACAAAGCACGACACCACAAGCAAAAACTGAGAAACAATCTAGTCAGCAGCCAGAACCCACCTCCCCGCCCGTGAAGCCGCCGTTGGCTTTCGGCCTAGATGACGGTACTCCAGTGCGGCTTCGCATCAATCGAACAATTTCATCAGAAGATGCAAAGGTTGGGGATACGGTTGATTTTGAAGTATTAGAAGAAGTGAAGTCCCATGATGTCGTCTTGGTGCCACGTGGTGGAATTGCATTGGCAACAATTACTGAGGCTCAATCCAAACGACGCATGGGGAGAGCTGGAAAGCTAAACGTGAACATCGACAACGTCAAGCTCGTTGATGGTGAAAAAGCTGCTCTCAGGGCTGTCAAAGAGGTTAAGGGTGGTAGCCACACTGGTGCGATGACAGGTGCAATCGTCGCGACTGCCATCGTCTTCTTCCCAGCCGCACCGCTGTTCCTGTTCATGAAAGGAAAAGATATCACCATCCCGAAAGGCACTGAGATAACCGCTTACATAAATGGAGACATTTCTCTCGATGCCAAGAAATTTCAACCACTCGACGCAGCGAAAACCGAGAGTGCTATCTCCTCTACTCCAGCAGCGGCATCTGCGGAGACTATGGTTTCAACGATAGAATTAAAATCGAATCCAGACGGAGCTGAGATCAGCATTGATGGCAAGTATGTGGGGAATTCCCCGACGACCTTGCATCTTTCGGTCGGGGACCATGCAATTAAATTTGAGAAGCCTGGCTTCAAGCCGTGGGAGAGGACGCTGACGATCACTCCCGGTGAATCCACAACAATTCCAGCAACGCTTGAAAAACTAGAGGTAGCGCCTCCTCAATAACTTTGCTTCCTCACCATTGAAATTCAAATCTCTATCAGCCGTGCGTGCGTGTGGCTCCTCAGCGAACACAGGTTGCCCATCAAGATTCTTGTTTGGAATTGCAAAATGGGTTTCTCAGCGCGTACCATCACTTTTTCTCCGAATGCCAAGGCGAAGAGAAACGACCGACGCATTATTTTTACCACCACAAGAATCGTGGCTACCACATTGATTATGTATTTCTGCCAGACCCGTGGGCCAATGGAATTGAGAAGGTCGAGGTCGGAAAATATAGTGAATGGGCAAAAGTCAGCGACCATGTGCCTGTGATTGTCGAAGTAGCACCCACCAAAATTAACCATCCTCCCTTCCGTGAAATGTTCCCGTAACAGATAAAGCTTACTGTTGAGCTAGCCCGACTCGGTGGAACTCAAGAGGAAACAACATGGACATGGAAAAACGTTTAACAAAAGAAAAAGCTGACGCGATCTGCGCAAAAATAGCGAAGGGATTTGAGGACAACAAAATCATTGGCAGCGCAAATGTGATCGCTTACGCTATGAACCAAGCGTGGTTTGCCGGATTTGAAGAGGGGCGCAAGTACCCTGCAAAGTAGAATTTGACACTTCCATCCTCGCTGCTTTCTTTATCGACTTTCTCTGGAAGTTGCCACCGGGATCAACAAACTTCAAGGCTCAATCATTCACCTTCTTTTTTTTTGGCATCGCCTTCTTTAGTTCTTTCAAGTTTCTCTTCAATGACAGCTGCTTTTTCCACCGCCTCACGCAGGGCCGTACGCCATTCGTCAGGCGAGTAGGCCGGGTCGCTGCGACCACGGCGTCCTACTTCCATACCGAAGGCAACCCCGGCAGAGAAGATTTCGACAATCTCTGGGTCTGCTACAACCCACGCTTCGCTGAGGCGACCTTCCGCTTTCCAACTTGCGCTCATTTTTTCTTGCTCGGCTTTCATCTCTGTGAAACTGTTTCTTTGTGCCATTCCCAAGCCTCCTGCGTATCATTCGCACTGTGGAAGGAGTTGACGGCAGCGAGAGATGCGGCGACACAAACATCCTAAGAATCATGGCAACCCTTTCCACGGCTGCACGGAGTACGCCAGACAGTCAAAAAGTCAACCAGACCCGCTATCACCCGAGTGATCTGGGTGTTTCGGCGACTGCCGCTCGAAGTAAAACGCAATACCTAACGCAAGAATCAGGGCCGCGATCCCGAACAAGGTCAAGCCTGGCACCGTATTCGGTTCTTCAATAATGACCTTGCGCGCCATCGCGATTAGCGCAACTTCCAGGACAACGCGCACGTGAATAACGTCTTTTTTCAAGTATGCTTTCAGCGTTTCCAGTAGCTCCACTCCGATCAAAACCAACAGGAAGTATCCAAAAACTTCGAGCAGTCCCTGCACCCGGATGAGAAAGCGGGGCGGTGACCAAATTTCTTGAACTATGAGTACGCCCAAGTGAACCGTGGAGAGAATCAAGACGACCGCTAGCATGCCCGCGAGTGCCAGCACGGTGGCCTTCTGGATTTTCTTGAGGAATGCCTCCAATACGATCTCCTTCAAGTTCATTTCGTCGAGGAGAGGTTAAGGGGAGGAGCACCTGAATTCAGCACACAACGCTCGCGGACAGCCGCACCACACGTGGGACAGCGGACGGAGGATACTTGCTTGGGCGTGAGTTCGCTCTTCTTCACTCTGACAGAATGGGACCACACGGAGTCGTCAATCTATCCAATTTGGCACAGTGTCGCACAGTCGGTAGTAAGAAGATGTATACTCACCGGATTCCATACCCCAATTTACAGACCGATCACTTCTGGATTCTAATTACGCCCACCCCAACCGACCGCCGTTCCCGCTCCGGGAGTTTCAAACGCGCCTTCTCCGCCTGATCTTTCGTTTTGAACGGCTTCGACAATGGGGTGAACTCGCCATCGACATACTTGAAGAGCAGCCACTGTTCATTGCTTTTCATTCAAAATTTATAGCACAGGTTGGCGGGATGACGCCGGGCCGCGTCTACGTTTTCCGTGTAACGGAATAAGCACAAGTCCCATTGCCAAAGACGGGCACCCCAAACATCTTGATTCGCATCATTCATCCTCCTGGGGGATCATTGGGGTAGGCCGGTCGAAAGCTACCAAGATGAGTTCCGCAAGACTGTTCAATTATGAACAGCGCGCACTTTTGACAATTTCTAACGTGCCGAACCCCACCAACAAAAAAGCGCGATTACCACAACAGCATCTCGGTTGGTAAGAATTACAGAGCCAAACGAAATACCAGTGCGATGTTTCGTACTGGAACTGCGCTCCAGAAAAACCATAACTGTAGCAAGTTTCTCCATGCTTGCGACTTAGCTGCTTTGGTGTGAGACATGCTCCTAATGAACTGCGGGAGGTGCACATGGATGGTGAATTTCTCTACCAAACGGCGTTTTGTACGGAATATGAAAGACTCTTATGCGTTTGCGTGCAGTCGCTGGATACTTGGAAAAACCGTCGCGAAGAGATCGCCAACTCCGTCTTGAGGAGCAAGGAAGTGGGCGATGAACTAATGCGCATGCAGGTGGATTATGCCAAGGCATACTCGCGCCTGGAAAAGCACAAAGACAACTGCGAACTCTGCCAGTTCGTCTCGAAAATCAGTGGGCACCATAACGCGAGCGTCTCGACCGCTGTCATGGACAAGAGACATTCCGCCTGATTGATCGCCGATCTTCTGACCAGCGAGGGGGAAGGCCGTGAAATAAGTGCATTGTCCGGCCTTCCCGGTGCGAGACGAATTCCTAAAGTTCGGGAGACGCGATGGAAAATGAACGTATGACCCATGCAGAGCAAGCCGTGCTTCTGTGGCCGCTGCTGGCGCTGGCTGCTCGCACTCAACAGATTCTGAGTTATGCGGCCGTCGAAGGCTACACAGGAATCGCTAGGCACGGACTTAAACGTGCCCTTGGACTCATACACGACTACTGTAAGCGACACGGCTGGCCACTTCTAAATACGCTTGTCGTCAGCCAACAATCAGGAATGCCTGGAGAGACGTTTCCAGAGGACCTGAGTACTTTAGAGATAAAAGTTGAGCAAGGAAGGGTGTTTCTGTTCGATTGGTCAGGGCACGACAAACCACAGCCCCACGATTTTCAGGCCGCGTGAAGTCGTCCTCGCGGCGCAAATTGAAGTTTGGGGGCAACCCTCCCGGCGTTCAACAACGTACCGTTCTTGAACGGAAGTAACTGGCAAAACCCCACTTGCAGAATCAGGAGCTTGCGGACGCGTAACCGGATAGTCTTTTTGTATATTGGCCTCGACTGAGGAAATACGAACATGCGAGACGACGAGTGGATAAAGAAACTTGAAGACGGCAGGAAGGTGAAATTCACCTACCAAGAACTGCCGAAAGACGGAGCATTTATCACCGCGCAGGTCGAACGAAACGAGATCGTCTATTCGGTCGTATTAGCTAAAGCTAGAAACCTGCTGAGTCACGAAGATGTTGAAAGTCATTTCAAGGGTGAGCTTGCAAAGAAGTAGCATCGCTGACCAGAATAAATTCATTTCCTTTCGATGGCTTCAATAGCGGATAGCTTCCGGTCTACGTGGGGTTGTGAGCGTGGATATGGGACGGCATCCACCAATCGGTTCAATCCACGTAGCACCGCCTCATAAAGCGATTCCGCGTATACAACGGCTTCATGCACCGTATCGTGGGAGTCCTTCAACCGGACGACGCATTTGCTGATCGACATGATGGACTCGGAAGTTTTTAGTAGGGTAGGAGAATCGGGGGAAACTAGCTTACGATTTCTTGTCCCACAAATCCATAAAGAGTTTTTTGTCGTCGCCGGACCATCATTCATAATATCGACATGCCCGCGGAAGAGAAGATCATCCCACCGGAAATGCTTCAGCGCGTAATTTGGATTCAAACTCTGACGCTCGTCTGGATGAGTATTGAAGCAGTCGTGTCGCTAGGAGCGGCTTGGGTGGCACACAGCCCGGCGCTTCTCGGTTTCGGCGGTGACAGCGTAGTCGAACTGCTCTCTGCAGCAGTTGTGTTTCGGCGCTTCAAGTCGCCATCTGATGGAGACCACGCGGAACATCAGGCGTCCAGAATCGCAGGCGGCTTACTTTTTGCTCTCGCTGCATTCGTAGCACTCGCTTCGGTTCTGACGCTGCTAGGACACGTCGAAGCCCGACCAAGTTTCTTTGGAATCGTGTTGCTCATTCTTGCGGCAGCGGTCATGCCTTGGCTTGCGGCACAAAAGCGGCAACTCTCAACTGTGACAGGCAGTGCCGCGTTGAGGGCCGATGCTGCTGAGTCCGCCGTCTGTGGGTATCTAGCGCTGATTGCTTTGGCGGGTCTCATCATCAATGCGGTCTGGAAATTGAGTTGGGCAGACCCAGTTGCCGCTCTAGTATTGCTGCCACTGATCGTGAGAGAGGGATGGGAGGCGAGCAAGGGCAAGCCCTGCTGTTGAGACTACATGACTGTGAGCGTTCGGTAGGCCACCTATCCTTTTCGGTACGAGCTTAACGCGAGGTCTTGGACGTGTGAGAGGATACGGGTCGGAGGATTCATGGACATCTTGGCGGCATTGAGGCAGGAAGAAACGAAGTTACAAAAGCAGGCCGACGCGGCAAAGCAGCAGTTGGACACTGTGCGTGCGGCGATAAAGATTCTGGGCCGTGGAGCAGCCAACAGCGATAAACCGATTGGCAAGAAGAAACGGGTCATGTCTGCGGGTGCGAGAGCGAATATTTCAAAGGCAACAAAAGAGCGGTGGGCAAAGTATAGAGCAGCGAAGGCGAAGGGGAAACGCTAGAGCGCCCACGTCGCCGTCGGTGAGATCGAATGAACGGACGCCGAGACCTTGACGATCACCTTACGGATTTCTAGAGGAGACTTGGCGTCCCAGAAACCACTCAGCGGATGGGACGGAGTGAAACTCTTCATCGGACCTAGTTCATACTTCCCTTCCCGTCAGTTAAGATGAGAATATGAAGCGTGAACTATTTCAAAAAGCTAACCTTGTCTTTTCAATTCAAATTGTCAACAGGGTGGGAGAGCCCCGCATCTACCAAGTAAAGATTACTGGCGACGATGTGCGAAATTTCTGTGTGGGCATCACCCCCACACAGAATGCTCGTCACGGCGTCAAAGTGCTCATTCAAACATGGTGCGAGCAGCACCGCGATAAGTGGCCGAAGGACGGCGAGACGATTGCAATGGATCTCGATGAAGTTCAGGTCGCACGGCAGCGACTAGGGTAGTCGATCGACGCAGAGATCAAAGCAATCAGAGAAACAACGAGCGGCATCAGGATTCAGGTTGCATTCGGAGAGCAGACCGCGCTTGTCCACGAATGGCAGACGTTCCGGTCCGCCCAGCAGATTTGTAATCTCGGGACAACTTCGGTACACCTAGGAAGTGGGAATTAAGTGGCTTTTGAGGCGTAAGCAACACCAACGAAGCCATTTAAGGGTTTAACCTAGCCTGCCTTACAAGCAGGAGGTCGCAGGTTCGAGCCCTGCACTGCCCACCAACCGTCAGTGACAGCACCACCGCGGGGACCAAGTTCAGTTGGTTAGAACGCTGCCCAGTGTAGTTAGTTAGAATCCCTCGCTGTCACGGCCGAACTGCGAATCAGATCCAAGTAAAGACGCTTTCTCCTGTCGGAACGTATCCGTGAAGCGGATCTTCATCGGCCTAGGGACAAATTCGCGCGCGCTGGCTCACACTCTATGAGGAGCGACAGTCACTTCCCTAGACTTGCGAAGTGGCTCATACGCAATTTTTCATCGCTCTCCCCATGTTCCTTTGCAGCCGGGCTGGCAAACGCCAGTTGCACGCTTCCCGGGACCTATCCGCACGAAGCCAAACCGGATTGGGGTCGAGTCGAGGACTTCTTCTTTGGCAAGCTTGAAATGCCGCGGATTCAGAGCTTGCGGACGGCCTTCATGAAGTCGTCCACTTTTCGGTGCATGGTCGCCTTGCTAACGTTCAGGTGCTGCTCCATGCTGATGCCGGTGAAGAAGGTCAAGATCATCTCGGCGAGTACTGCGGGTTTCATCGCGGATGTCTCGGCTTCGACATTTTTCGCGATTAGCTGTTTGAGAAGCGTGCGGCTCTTTTCAACGATTTCCTGCGCGGCGGGAGGAAGCAACGCGAACTGGTTCATGGAGTCGACCGCGAAACAGCCCTGCTGACCCTCCAGGCTGCAGGGCCCGAGTTTCAGAAAGCGCTCGATGTTTTTCCACCCTAGCGGCTCGGCGGTCAGCAATTCTTCCTGCTGCCGTTTTCTCAGGTAGTGCCGCAAACTCTGCAAATACAGGTCTCCCTTGTCCGCGAACTCGGCATAGAGGCCGGACTTGTTTACGCCCGTGGCCTTTTCCAATTCCTGAAGGCTGGTGTCCGCGAAGCCGTGTTTCCAGAAGACAGGCAGCGCCTTTTCCAAAACGCCTTCCCGGCTGAAGTTCTTTGGTCGGCCCATGCGTCCATTATGGCGTAATGAACTGGCCGGTGCAATATTCTTGCAACCGGAAGGATTTTCGCGCATCATAGTGAACTGAACGGTTCATTAATACCGCCACTTGGCATCAAGTGGATGGGTTCGGGCGATGTCTGACGGAAAGGAAACAATCCATGATTCTCACTGGAAACACGATTTTCATCACAGGCGGTGGTTCGGGGATCGGACGCGGCCTCGCGGAGGCCCTGCACAAACGCGGAAACCAGGTCATCATTTCCGGTCGCCGGAAATCGCACCTGGAAGCAACCACGAAGGCGAATCCTGGGATGGCCTCGGTCGAGCTGGATCTTCAAGACCCAAAGAGCATCGCCTCGGTGGCAAAGAAGCTCATCGCGCAGTATCCGAAGCTCGACGTGCTGATCAACAACGCGGGAATCATGCAAATTGACGATGCCGCGGGGGTTGTGGACGACGCTGTGCTGGTCGCCACCGTCAACACCAATCTACTGGGGACTATCCGCGTGACCTCGGCGTTCATCGAACACCTGAAAAAGCAACCAGCGGCAACGATCATCTACAATACTTCGGTGCTCGGATATGTTCCATTGGCCATGAGCGCCGTTTACTCATCGACGAAAGCAGCGTTGCATTCCTATGTCCTTTCGCAACGCTACAAACTCAAGAACACGACCGTCAACGTACTGGAGATCGCTCCCCCCTGGGTCCAGACCGACCTGATGGGCAGCAACAATGAACCGCGGGCGATGTCGCTTGCCGAATTCATCAAGGAGACCATCGACGTTCTTGGGACGGATGCACAGGAAGTCTTGGTGGAGCGGGCGAGGCCTCTCCGCAACAACCCGGGTCCAAACGAAGGGGCGCTTGTAACCCAGTTCAACGATTCGATGTTGCAGCAGCGGTCCTGAACAGTGAAGAGAGGCGAAATGGGCGAATCAACAGCAGCAAAGAATAAGGCCATCGTTCTTGAAGCGTTCGAAACCCTGTTCAATAAGCGCGACTACGCGGCGGCGGAACGGTTCTGGTCGCCGAATTACATTCAACACAGCGCTCATATCGCACCTGGCCGCGAGGGTCTTTTCAAACTTATTAAGAGCCTCCCGCCAACGTTGAAGTACGAGCCGGGAACGATCGTGGCTGAGGGAGATTTCGTGATGGTGCACGGGCGATTTTCGGGATTCGGTCAGCCAGCGAACTGGATTGCAGCGGACATTCTTCGAATCAAGGATGGAATCCTTGTCGAGCATTGGGATGTGATTCAAGACGAGGCTACGGAGCAGCAGTCGAAAAGCGGACTGCCCATGTTCGGGGAAAAATTCCCGGCGGTAGCCGCAAGGAAATAGAGAAGAAGGAAGGAACATGAAAGCCGAAAATAAAAAGGCGAGCTACCGTCGCGTGGTCACCGCGGAAGTGCAAGGTAAGTCTGTTATCCAGAGTAACGAGTTGCTGGAGAACTACAATTTCGAGACGGTACCAGGCTACATCCATCGTCTCGTCTGGGCCAATTTATCCATTCCCGACCTGAGTCAGCAACAAAAGATGGATAGCTACCCTGAGTCCGTCGTTCCTGGGCCGGGAGGGACCAGCTTTCATATCGTTACCTTTCCGCCCGGTTCCGTTTTCAAAGATCCGTGTTTTGACGGCAACGCCGCGCATAAAGAGGCGCTGAGCCGGCTGAGGGGGCTTGCGGACCACTTCGAAGAAGAAGACCGAGCCATGCACAAGACAAATACAGTGGATTACGCTGTCGTTTTCGAAGGCGAGATGTGGCTCGAACTGGATGAGGGAAAAACGGTTCATCTCAAGAAGGGCGATGTCGTCGTCCAGAATGGTACTCGGCACGCATGGCGAAACCAAGGAACAACGCCGGTGACGATGTTGTTTTTTCTAAACGGAGCGAAAAATTGAGCAAGGCGGCTTTCGGTCTACGCTCGCAGGCGTGGAAGAGGAGGTACAGTGGCTCGGAAAGTATTGTTTTATGAGACAGGGCCCGCGGAGGTCCTCAAGATCGTGGAGGTCCCCACACCGGAACCGGGAGCCGGGGAAATCAGAATTCGGGTGAAGGCCATCGGGCTCAATCGCGCGGAGATCAACTTCCGTGCAGCCACCTACGGTCCTCCGCCTGCCTTTCCCGCACAACTCGGTTTGGAGGCTTCCGGTGAGATTGATGCCGTCGGCAGCGGCGTAACAGGTCTCGGAATCGGGGATGCCGTAAGCGTCATCGCGACGTTCGGTTACACGCAGTATGGTTTGTACGGCGATCTCGTTCTTGCTCCCGCGCGGTCCGTCGTCAAGCATCCAGCCAACCTGTCATGGGAAGAAGCGGCCGCGAGCTGGATGCCGTTCACGACGGCTTGGACCGGTCTGATCGACCTTGCGAAGCTGACCTCAAAGGATACGGTCCTGATTACGGCTGCGTCGAGCAGCGTGGGTCTCGCGGCGATTCAGGTGACACGGCGGGAGGGCGCCATTCCTATCGCGTTGACGCGTCGCTCCCGGAAAGCGGATGCCCTGTTGCAAGCGGGCGCAGCGCATGTGATCGCCACGGAAGAAAAGGACGTGGAAGAAGAAGTAAAGCGGCTTACCGACGGCAAAGGAGCAAGGGTTGTCTTCGACGCGGTGGGCGGTCCATCATTCGCGAAGCTGGTCTCCTCGACATCGATGGACGGATTGGTCCTGACGTACGGGGTTCTCAGCAAACAAATGAACTCGTTTCCGGCGGTCCAAGTCTTCCGGCGGCGTTTGACGATCCGTGGTTTTGCAGCGAACACGGGTCTCGACGATAATGCCCGCCTGGACGCTCTCAAGAGCTACATCCTTCCGGGACTCGCGTCCGGCGCATTCAAGCCCCGGATCGCGAAGACGTTTCCCTTCGAACGCATCGTCGACGCTCACCGCTATCTCGAGTCAAACGAACAGTTCGGGAAAGTCGTCGTCACCGTTTAGCGTCCTTTCTGGCGCTGTTTCAAACGATGAAGAGATGTACGTTCCAGCTTCGTGCGCGTTGTAATGAACCGATTCAGTTCAGAATAGAGACGAGTCTTGCTCGTTGATCGCAGCCGGCGCCGCTTACGGTCGATGGCCACGTTGAGAATCAAAGTTCCATGGTAGCGTCCGCGGAAGCGACGAGCGGTTAAATCGCTGGCGGCAAACCGACTTCCCATTACTTTTCTTGTTGGAGCCGTCCGAAATTCGGAAAATCAATAAAACTGACATTTTTTCCTAGTACGCTTACCCATCCAGAGCCCCGGCTGTTGATCGCATCGCACCACGAAGCCATACATGAGGCGGGTCGGAGTTGAGCCTCGGGTGCCAGGCCATGAGGAAATGAAACGCGTGCAATTCTTGTGGCGCCTTCACGAGCCGCAACCT
>Ga0210402_10004896_pt1 | contig 12088 bp, 12 predicted proteins | sample IncBWC7MmetaG_FD_161055 | JGI IMG/M metagenome (GOLD analysis project Ga0210402, IMG submission 161055) | Forest soil microbial communities from Barre Woods Harvard Forest LTER site, Petersham, Massachusetts, United States - Inc-BW-C-7-M | ecosystem: Environmental > Terrestrial > Soil >...
TATGGGGCCGACGTCTTTCACCGGTTCGTGCGTTGGGTGGCGAAGGCGGATGAAGACGCCAGGCATGGGCGCCAAAGCTCCGTCGGGCATTGGACGTACTACTCGGCGCACAAACATCGTGTGACGGAAAATATCGACGCGCTGGTTGGGCAACTCCGTTCGACGATGTCAAGGCCAACAGAGGAGCTCGACTTCTCGTATCAAAGCCTTGATGCCGTGTCCGCGTATGTCGAAGAGATCGGGATCGAGCAGGCCGAGCGGGAAATCTACGATCACCTCGTGGCCTATGTCGGCGAAGTGCTGAGGCTGCGCATCCACGGGCATTGGGCCGTCAACGACCGCGATTGGCAGCCCTATCCATATCTGGTGGGAGCGATGCACGATCCCGTCATGCCGATCAACGTGGTTCAGCAAGAGCTCTCGGGCCTCGTGCCGGTCAACCTGAGGCTAGCCGCGGCGAACGAGGTGCGCCGCAAGCGCAAGCCGCCAGGAGAGGTCGCCGCTGCGGCGACCGGCGTTCGCCCGGCCCCGCCAAAGGGCGTGCTGGCGAGCCTTCCGGCGGATGCTTACGAGGTGACAAAACGATGGGCGGACGGCCGGCCGTGGTTTGTCATTTTCAAGACGGACGTCGAGGTTGCCGGCATCCCATGCCGGGTCGGCGAGGCGTGGTTCGACCGCAAGGGCGATCTCATCGGCGCGATGCTGGCCCGTGAATGGCTTTTTGGCACGCGGCGGTTCGGCGCCGGCTCTTTCTTCCGTTTCTACAGCGGACGCGAGGATGGACGCCTCAATGATGTGAAACTGGGCGCGGATCAGGAGGTCGATGGCCTGCCTTGCCTTGGCGGAACGGTGGTGTGGTTTCACCCCAATCAGCGCGTCAGCTCTCTCCATCTGGCAAGCGATCGCGATGTCGATGGTATTCCCTGCGCCAGCGGCGATAATTTGATTCTGGCGTTGAACTTCCATCAGAACGGGCGCCTTGCGTCTGCCGTGCTGGCGCGAGAGCACGTCGTCGCCGGCCAACGCTACGAACGGGGGACGCTGCTGCGTTTCGATCGGGATGGCTGGCTGATTCATGCCCAGCCGTAAGCCGAGAGGCCGGCGCATCCCGGCTTAGTGATCGACGCGCTCCGATGTCGTCGCAATGTGGTGAGAATTCGCGCCTCCGCGATTCGCGAACGGAAATTGATCTGCCCAAGACGCAACATTGAATGACGCACCGTTGCTGCTGCTCGATCGTGTATTCCCTAAAGCATGATGAGATTAGGTTGAGTTGAAGCCGCGCGCTCGGTCTGCCCCCTCTCCCCGCTCTTCGCGGGGAGAGGGTTGGGGTGAGGGGCTGTTTCCGCAAATTCGGTGAGAGACGGTTCGTGGAGAGTCCCCCTCACCCGCATCGCATCTTCGATGCGATGCGACCTCTCCCCGCAAGCGGGGCGAGGTGAAGTGAACCCCGCGCTTCACTGATTCAACCAAAACTCATCTTGCTCTAGTGGCGTGGGAAATGTCGCCGGTTCTCAATGAAGACGGCAGTCCAATCCTAGACACCGTTTGGAGAAAGCTGGCTAAGGATGGTGATCCCCGGTGAGGCCGTGTACCTGATGCACTGTCGCCGCATTGCGCCGGTATACCTCCAGCAGACCGCGAATCGTCAGGTCGGGATCGAAGTGGTCTATCGCCTTGGTGGCGCCGTGGAACAACGATGCGGCACCGCCGGTGGCGACGACCGTCATTGCTTCGTTCCGCTCAGCCTTGATGCGAGCAATCATTCCTTCGATAAGCGCAACGTGACCCCAGAAAATGCCGGACTGCATGGCGCTGACCGTGTCGTCGCCTACCACCCGTCGCGGCTTTTGCAACGCAATCCTGGGAAGCTTCGCGGCGGCCGCATGCAGGGCCTCCATCGAGAGGTGGACGCCTGGCGCGATCACACCTCCCTCGAAGCCGCCATCACTCCCGATCACGTCCAGCGTGATGGCGGTCCCGCTGTCGACAATGATCAGAGGCCCGGAATAGAGCTTGAGCGCGCCGAGCGCGTTGACCAGACGGTCCGATCCGACCTCCGAGGGCTTGCTGGTCCGGACCTGGATGCCGAGCTCGGTATTCTCGCCGATGATCAACGGCTCGACGTGCAGGTGACGACGCGACAGGTTTCGCAGGTTGAAGATTGACTGCGGCACTACACTCGATATCACACAGGCATTCAAAAGGCCGAGCTCAAGCTTGTGCATCGCCATCAGCTGCGACAGCCACACGACGTATTCATCGGCTGTACGGCTGGGCTCGGTAGCCGAGCGCCATTGGGCGATCCAATGGTCGCCGTCGTGAATCGCGAACAGGCTGTTGGTGTTTCCCTGCTCAATTGCCAGAAGCATCGATCAAGTCCTGCGTTGCTGCTTCACACCATTGAAGGCATTACTTCGGCAGACCGTGAAGCGCGAAGTGAATGATTTGAATTCTGCGACGCTTAACGCGCCGGCTCCCTGGTCCGTTCTTCGGTTGCGATCGATTGTGCAGGCTTGGTCGAGCGGACCATCAGAAATGTTCCGGAGAGCGCAGTGCCTGGCAGCCTCCAGCGCCCATCGATTTCCGTCGCGTCAGCATTGACCAGGCCTTCATAAGAGACGGTGCCGTAGCCGTAGCCGGGTGGCTCGTAACGTTTGACGAACGCGACCGCGCTGCCGGATCGATGACCCGCAATCGAGGCGTTGTGGATGCTCAACGGGCAGCCGGGTATCATGCAGGGTTCGGTCACGTTTCCGCCGAGCGCGCCACCGGACTCGATAAGCGTCGCCAGAAACGTGACCATTCCAACTTGCGGCTGAACAAAGGTGCCGTCCCAGACACCGGTCAGATTGTCGGTCATTGCGGTTGAGGTGAGTGCGCAGCGCTCACAACACCCGATTGCTCGCCTTCACCTTCTCCGCATCGAGATACACGCTGCTGCCCATCTCCTTGAACTTCGCGCTCATCTGCGCCATGCCGTCCTCGATGGTGCCCGAAATCGACATCCCCACCGAGTTCGGATCGTTGAGCGTCGCCGCGTAGTCGCGCACGTCCTGCGTGATCTTCATCGAGCAGAATTTTGGGCCGCACATCGAGCAGAAATGCGCGACCTTGTGAGCTTCCTTCGGCAAGGTCTCGTCGTGGAAGTTTTTTGCGGTGTCGGGATCGAGGCCGAGGTTGAACTGGTCCTCCCAGCGGAAGTCGAAGCGGGCGCGGGACAGCGCGTCGTCGCGAAGCTGCGCCGCCGGGTGGCCCTTGGCGAGATCGGAGGCATGCGCCGCGATCTTGTAGGTGATGACGCCCACCTTGACGTCGTTGCGGTCGGGGAGACCCAGATGCTCCTTCGGCGTGACGTAGCAGAGCATGGCGCAGCCGAACCAGCCGATCATGGCGGCACCGATGCCCGAGGTGATGTGGTCATAGCCCGGCGCGATGTCGGTCGTCAGCGGGCCCAACGTATAAAATGGCGCCTCGCCGCACTCCCTAAGCTGCTTGTCCATGTTGATCTTGATCTTGTGCATCGGCACATGACCGGGGCCCTCGATCATGACCTGGCAGCCCTTGTCCCACGCGATCTTGGTCAATTCGCCGAGCGTCTCCAGCTCGGCAAATTGTGCGCGGTCGTTGGCGTCCGCGATCGAGCCCGGACGCAGGCCGTCGCCGAGCGAGAACGAGACATCGTACTTCCGCATGAGATCGCAGATCTCGTCGAAATGCGTGTAGAGGAAGCTTTCCTTGTGATGCGCGAGGCACCACTTCGCCATGATCGAGCCGCCGCGAGAGACGATGCCGGTAACGCGGTTGGCGGTGAGGTGGATGTAGGGCAAGCGCACGCCGGCGTGGATGGTGAAGTAGTCGACGCCCTGTTCGCACTGCTCGATCAGCGTGTCCTTGTACAATTCCCAGGTCAGCTTGACCGGATCGCCATCGCATTTCTCCAGCGCCTGGTAGATCGGCACGGTGCCGATCGGCACCGGCGAGTTGCGCAAAATCCATTCGCGGGTGGTGTGGATGTTGCGGCCGGTGGAGAGGTCCATCACGGTGTCGGCGCCCCAGCGGATCGCCCATACCATCTTGTCGACCTCTTCCTCGACCGACGAGGTCACCGCCGAGTTGCCGATATTGGCGTTGATCTTGGTCAGGAAGTTGCGGCCGATGATCATCGGCTCCAGTTCGGCGTGGTTGATGTTGCTTGGGATGATCGCACGCCCGCGCGCGATCTCGCTGCGGACGAACTCCGGCGTGATGAAGGCGGGGACCTCCGCGCCAAAGCTCTCGCCGTCGGCAAGCGCGGCCTCCGCGCGCTCGAGCTTAAGCTTGCGGCCGAGATTCTCGCGCTCGGCGACATAGATCATCTCCTTGGTGATGATGCCGGCGCGCGCGAACTCGAGCTGCGTGATCTTGTGGCCGTCGAGGCCGCGCAGCGGCGTGTGATGCGCGGTGAAAGCCTTCGCGGCGTGCGACGCGCCGACATTGCCGTTGTCTTCCGGCTTGATGGTGCGGCCCTCATATTCCTCGACGCCGCCGCGCTCCTGGACCCACGCAAGGCGGTTGCGCGGCAGGCCGGCATTGACGTCGATGGTGACGGTCGGATCGGTGTAGGGACCGGAGGTGTCGTAAACGTTGAGGTTCGGCTCGCCCGCACCTTCGCTGAGCATGATCTCGCGCAGCGGCACCTTCAGGTCCGGCGCGGCGTCGGGGCTCGCAAAAATCTTGCGCGAGGAGGGCAGCGGCCCCGTGGTGACGGCGGGAAGGGTCGTATCCGGATTGGAGCGAATGTTCATGTTATCCTCCGTTCAAAGTTGTTTTCGTCATTGCGAGCGAAGCGAAGCAATCCATAGTTCCACAAGCGGAGGGATGGATTGCTTCGTCGCTTCGCTCCTCGCAATGACGGTGGTGAGAGTTGGTGGTCATGCCACCTCCGCGCTTGCGCCAAGCCATTGTCTAACCCGTGCATCGGGGTCGGCGTTCTGGGTGACGTCGGAAACCACCGCAATGGAATCGGCGCCGGCGGCGAAAATCTCGGCTGCGTGCGCGAACTTGATGCCGCCGATCGCGACAAGGGGAATGCTGCCGACCCGCTTCTTCCATTCGGTGATCTTCGGCACGCCCTGCGGCGCGAAGCGCATCGACTTCAGCGTGGTGAAGAAGATCGGGCCGAGCGCGACGTAGTCCGGCTTGGCGGCAAGCGCGGTCGCGAGCTCTTCATCGTCATGGGTGGAAATGCCGAGCGTCAGGCCGGCCTCGCGGATCGCCTTGAGATCGGCGTCAGCGAGGTCCTCCTGGCCGAGATGAAGATGCTGCGCCCCGGCCTTGATCGCCGCGCGCCAATAATCGTTCACGACCAACTTGGCGTTCGTGCCCTTGATGACTTCGAGCGCGTCGGTGACGATCTGCAGCGCATCGCCGTCGTTGAGGTCCTTGGCGCGCAGTTGAATCGTGCCGACGCCGAGCAGCGCGAGCCGCGCAACCCAGGCGACGCTGTCGACGACTGGATAGAAGCGGTCAGGATACGCGTAGCGATCAGGATACGCGTGGCGATCAGGATACGGCATGCCAGAACGGGGTCCCAACAACTGGAGTGGAGGGAGAGGCGAAATCGCGGGCTTCCATCAGCCCGGCGTCGTAAGCGGCGCGGCCGGCTTCGACGCCGAGGCGGAATGCGTTGGCCATGGCGACGGGATCGGCGGCTTTCGCGATCGCGGTGTTGAGCAGCACGGCGTCATAGCCGAGCTCGAGCGCTTCGGCCGCGTGCGACGGCGCGCCGATGCCGGCATCGACCACCAGCGTGATGTCGGGCAGGCGGTCGCGCAGCAGTTTTAGCGCATCGCGGTTGATGATGCCTTTTGCACTTCCTATGGGCGCCGCCCACGGCATCACCACCTTGCAGCCGGCGTCGACGAGGCGCGTGGCGACCGAAAGGTCCTCGGTGCAATAGGGGAACACCTCAAAGCCGTCCTTGATCAGGATGGTCGCGGCTTCGACCAGCCCAACTACGTCGGGCTGAAGCGTGTCGTTGTCGGCGATCACTTCCAGCTTGATCCAGGAGGTTGCGAACAATTCGCGCGCAAGCTTTGCCGTGGTCACCGCCTCGCGCACGCTGCGGCAGCCGGCCGTATTCGGCAGCACCGTGACATCGAGCTCGCGGATCAGATTCCAGAAGGCATCGCCGGTCTTGCCACCGGCGGATTCGCGCCGCAGCGACACCGTGACGATGCCCGCACCGGACGCGCGGATGGCGGCCTGCATGATCGCAGGCGAGGGATAGAGCGCGCTGCCGATCAGCAGGCGGGAGGAGAAGGATTTGCCGTAGAAATTCACCATGTCGTCAATTCCCGTTCCCGTCCCGACGAACGCCGGGACCTATACCGCGTGATCTCTCCTGTAGGCACGCGGGCAATCGCTTGTGCCCATAACGACGCCCTGTGGTTATGCGTCCCGGCTTTCGCCGGGACGACGGGTGGATAGATATGCGCAAAGGCGTCCATCTCACCCTCCCTGCCGCGGCGTGATGATCTCGATCTCGTCGCCGGCCTTAAGTCTCGTTTCCGCCCAGCGGCTTTTCGGCACCACGTCGAAATTCAGCGCGATCGCGAAATGCGTGCCCTCGTAATCCAGCTCGCCGAGCAGCGCGTCGACGCTGGCGGACGAAATCTCGCGGCTCTCGCCGTTGACGGTCACGCGCATCGCATCACCTCGTTGTCGATCACGCCGCGCGCGACAAACCCAAGCGTCAATTCCGCCAGCGCAGGCGCCAGCAGAAAACCGTGGCGATAGAGCCCGTTCACCGAAATCCTTTCCTGGTCGATCGATATCCGCGGCAGATTGTCGGGGAAGGCCGGGCGCAGCCCCGAACCGAACTCGACAATGCGCGCCTCGCCAAACGCCGGATGCACGGCATAGGCAGCACCCAGCAGCTCCAGCGCCGAGCGCACGCTGACGCCGGTATCCTCGCTTTCAATCGAGGTTGCGCCCAGCATGAAGCGGCCATCGCCGCGCGGAATCACATAAAGCGGGAAGCGCGGATGGATCAGCCGCACCGGACGCGCCAGCTCAACCTCGCTGGTCTCGACCACGATCATCTCGCCCTTGACGCCGCGCAGCTCGCCCTGCGCGCCGCGCGCGGCAAGTCCGCGGCAATCGATCACGATGCCGTTGAGATTATCCGCGTCCGCATCGCTGCCAAATTCGATTTTGCCGCCGGCCTTCGCGATCGCCGCATGCAGCTCCGGCAGCACACGGCGCGGCTCGACATGCCCTTCGTCGGGATAGAACAGCCCTTCGCGGAAGCGGCCTTCCAGCGCCGGCTCCAGCTCGCGCAGCGCCCGCGCATCGAGCCGCCGGCGATTGGTGGTGAGTTTCGCAAAGCGCTCGAAATCGGCGCGGTCGCGCGCATGCGCCACCACCAGTGATCCCTTGAACGGGGTTTGCGGAAAATGCTGGCGCCACAGATCGAGCGAGCGGATGCCGAGCCTGGAAATCACGGGCTCGGAGGTCTCCGCCTCGCACCAGGGCGCGAGCATGCCGCCGGCCCAATGGCTTGTGGATTCCGTCATCGAAGCGTCACTGCGCTCATGCACGGTGACGGCGTGGCCTCCTAGCGCGAACAGCAGCGCGTGCCAGGCACCGGCTATGCCTGCGCCGATGATGGAAACGGCGGATTCCCCGCTGCGAGCCTTGTTTTGGTACATCCCTGTCCCTTCGCCGGCATGACCCGGATCAGGTTCAAAGGGTCACCGCGGTCTCGGGCTTATTCCCCAAGCTTGCGGTATCTCAGCTCCTCCTCGGAGCTCCCCTCGGAACTCCACTAATGTAAGCCGATGATTTCGGCTGTCAACGCGCCTGAGCCGCCTTTGCGCCGGCGGGGATGATCGACAGCGGCGGTGGAACCTTGGTGCGCGCCGCCACTGCAGCCTTTTCGTGCAGCTTTCGCGGTGCATCACCGGAAAGCGGCGGTTGCGGGTTGCCGTCCGCCTCCGGCCGCTTGCCCCCGGCGAGCTCGAGCTTCAGACGCTTTGCAGCTTCGTAATATCCGGCCGCATAAAAATGCATGGTTCGCTCATGATCGCCGTCGGCGGCACGGTAGGCGCCGGCGAGGTATTTCACGCCGTAGGTGAGATTGGTGTCGGGATCGCGCAGGCCTTCGGCGTCGCCGGTGTAACCAAGCCCTTTCGCGGTCGCGAGCTTGATCTGCATCAGTCCGATGGTGCCGCCATGGCCGATGAGCTGCGGCTGGTATTTGCTCTCACGCTGGATCACGCGATGCACCAGCGCCTCCGGCACGTGATTGGCCCTGGCGTGGGCCGCCACCATGGCGTCGTAATCGCTCTTGCCGGCATCGGCATCGCGCGCAAAGGCGAGCGCTGCCAAGGCAGCGGCGCAAGCGATCGTCAGCCATTGCTTCATCGATTGAGACCCCGCCCCGGGGCGCGTTAACTTTTGCGCACTGCAATTATCGATCAACGTCGCGGATGTGGCCAAAATCGGGCTTTGCTCTCCGTAAGCTGCGGGATTTGTCCGAAATCATGCCTTTGCCGGCTCGACGCGTACGCGCGAGTCCGCGTCGACCCGGCGCGCGGATTTTGAATCATTAAAGTTTGAGACGACGCGCGCTGCGACAACACATCGCCCGTGCAAAAGACCAAGTGCGGGTCTATAGTCCCGCGTCCGGAATGCTGGTTTGCGACAACATTCCTGACTCATCAGCTGGTGTTCAAAGCGAGTGTTCGCTTCAGAACAACCAGCAAAAAAACAAACAACCCAAGCAAAACAAATTACGCAAAAGGGAGTGCGCCATGGCCCGAACCGGTCTGAACTATCTGCCCCGGCAAAATCCCTGTGCACAGTGCGGCAAACCGATCGCGATGCCCGAGTGGATCGAGTCCAGCGGTGGCCGCGCCTGTTATCTCTGGCACTGCTGGGCCTGCGACTATCGCTTCGAGGCGATCGCCTTCTTCGATGAGGCAACAGAGCCGCAACCGATCGCCGCCTGACTTCACGCCGCCGAGCGCTGAGCGTAACACAGACGCACAATCCATGTGGCTTGCGGTCGCGCAGCGACAACTTGCCGCCATGTGTCAGCACGATCGCATTTGCAATCGACCGGCCTAACCCGAAGCCCGCGGCCTCGTCCATGTTGCGCGCGCTGTCGCCCGCGGACGCGATTGGCCTCGTCCTCGATGCATTCGGAGCGCAGGCGAAGCCGCGCTTCGTCCTCGAGCGACGGCACGGACAGTTCGTCCAGCGACAATTCCGTAGCCGACCTGCTGCAGCAATTCCTGCAAGAGCTCGCAGAGCTCGCTCTCATCTGCAAACTCTTACAACGCGACGGGAACGAGCAGCACGACGGCCAGCAACGGCTCGTCGCTCTCAGCGCTGCTCATCGACTACCAGAGCTGATCGGTTCGCGACGCGCACGCTTCTCGCCCGGCGCAACCATGCTTCATCAAGCGAAGGATGGCTGTTCCGCTTTTCTGCTGCAGACGGTTCCGTGTTCCCGCTGCATCGCAAGTCTGAAATTGCTCACGGATACGGAACGGCGTGCCAGACAAGATGTTTTCTCCGCATCAGTTCCTGATCAGGAGGAAACCATCATGTTAGCCAAATATCTCGCCGCCGGCGTTGCAGGTTCGATGCTGCTTGCCAGCGCCGCCTTCGCGGCGGAAACCACCACCACTGACGCCGCCAGCAAGACGCAGGCCAGCGCCACCGACACGTCCTTCCAGGACGCGTGGCGTGCTTCGAAGCTCGTCGGTCTCAATGTCTACAACGACCAGAATGAGAACGTCGGCTCGATCAACGACCTCTTGATGGACAAGAGCGGAAACATCAAGGCGGCCGTGATCAGCGTCGGCGGCTTCCTCGGCATGGGCTCGCGCCTGGTCGCGTTACCCTATGAGAAAATCAAGTTCTCCAACGCGCCCGTGGCCTATACCGGCGTTTCCGGTGCACCCAACACCGCTGGCGCCAAGCCTCCGATGTCGTCAACCACGACTACCGGCTCGACCGCCAATCCGCCGGCCGGTGCAGCGACCGCGAAGGCGAACCCCTGGTATCCGGATCACGCTATGCTCAACGCGACCAAGGACGAGCTGACGAACATGCCGGAGTTCAATTACTCCGAGTAGGCTGAACCACAACACATCACATCGGACAAACGAAGCGCGCCCGGGAAGCCGGGCGCGTTTTTGTTTGGCGTTTCGCTTTCGGCGAGGGGGCTTGCTGCGTTGCATCCTTTCGGTGCCGGTGGGGCGATGTTAGGCTGAAGCCGGCAGGGGCATCCTGCTGCCTGCCGGCTTCACACCGAACGGGAGAACGTCATGAGTGAGAGCGTCTACAAGGTGATCGAGCTGATCGGTACCAGCAAGGAATCCTGGGAGAAGGCGGCCACGGCCGCGGTCGAGCAGGCGGCCAAGACGCTCCGCGATCTCCGCGTCGCCGAAGTCGTCCAACTCGACATGCAACTGGACTCCAAGGGCAAGGTCGAAGCCTATCGCGCCAAGCTCAACGTCTCATTCAAGTTCGAAGGCACTTGAGCTTCTCTTTTACCTCGCTCCGTTTGCGGGGAGAGGCATAGGCCGCCTTCGGCGGCCGTACTAAAGAACGCCGAAGCTTTGCTTCGGCTACGTCGCATCGCAGATGCGATCCGGGTGAGGGGGACTCTCCACGAGTCCAACTCTCATCGTATTCGCGGACACTCCCGCTCACCCCGACCCTCTCCCCGCAAGCGGGGAGAGGGAGGCACAGATCAGTTCGTCTTCACCAGCGGGCAGCCGCCCTTGTCGAGCGGACGGAACGCCTCGTCGCCCGGCACGGTGGCGATCAACTTGTAGAGGTCCCACTCGCCCTTCGACTCCTCGGGCTTCTTGACCTCGAACAGGTACATGTCGTGCACCATGCGGCCGTCGATGCGGATCTTTCCGCCGTGAGCAAAGAAGTCGTTGATCGGCGTGGCGCGCATCTGCGCCATCACCTTCGGCGCCTCGTCGGTGCCGATCGTCTCGATCGCCTTCAGATAATGCATGGTCGCCGAGTAGAGACCGGCCTGGATCATGGTCGGCATGTGGCCGACCTTCTCGTTGAAGCGCTTCGAGAAGGCGCGGGTCTCGTCATTCATGTCCCAGTAGAACGCGTCGGTGACGATCAGGCCTTGCGTTGCCTTGATGCCGAGCGAGTGCGTATCGGTGATCTCCTGCAACAGCGCGATCATCTTCTGGCCGCCCTGGGTGATGCCGAACTCGGCCGCCTGCTTCAGCGCGTTGGTGGTGTCGCCGCCGGCATTGGCGAGCGCCACGACCTTGGCCTTGGAAGCCTGCGCCTGCAGCAGGAAGGAGGAGAAGTCCGAAGAGTTCAGGGGATGGCGGACGTCGCCGAGCACCTTGCCGCCGCTCTCCTTCACGACATTGGCGGCGTCGCGCTCCAGCGCCATGCCGAAGGCGTAGTCGGCGGTGATGAAGAACCAGGTGTCCTCGCCGCGCTTGACCATCGCTCGGCCTGCGACATTGGAGAGCGCGTAGGTGTCGTAGGTCCAGTGCACCGTGTTCGGCGAGCAGGCGATGCCGGTGATGTCGGACGAGCCGCCGCCGGAATTGATGTTGATCCTGTTCTTCTCCTTGGTCAGCGCCGAGATCGGCAGCGCCACCGAAGAGGTCGGCACGTCGAAGATCGCATCGACCTTCTCGTTGTCATACCAGTTGCGCGCGATGTTGACGCCGACGTCGGGCTTGTTCTGGTGGTCGGCGGAGATCACCTCGACCGGCTTGCCCTTCACCTTGCCGCCGTAATCGGCCACTGCCATCTGCACCGCGGCGAGCGAGCCCCTGCCGGTGGCATCCGCATAGAGGCTCGACATGTCCGTGAGCACGCCGATCTTCACGACGTCGTCGGAAATTCCCTGCGCGCGGGCCGCGCCGCCGAGGGCGGTCAGCGCGACGCCGGCGGCGATCGCGGTCGCAAATGATTTCATGGTTTCTTCTCCCTGGCTTCTTGTTGAGGGCTTAATTTGACGCCGTGGTTCTAGCCGTATTCGGCGGGCCCGGCAAAGGGGCGGCGACTAGCGAAATGGGCTAAGCCATGCCCAAAAATG
>Ga0210402_10004897_pt1 | contig 12086 bp, 7 predicted proteins | sample IncBWC7MmetaG_FD_161055 | JGI IMG/M metagenome (GOLD analysis project Ga0210402, IMG submission 161055) | Forest soil microbial communities from Barre Woods Harvard Forest LTER site, Petersham, Massachusetts, United States - Inc-BW-C-7-M | ecosystem: Environmental > Terrestrial > Soil >...
ATCCTAAGTCGTGCTGCCAGAACAGGTACACAGCGGCCAAGGTCAGAAGAAAAAACACGACCTGCTCCAGTTTCATCGGAACCAGATTCAGCCCAAATATCTTGTAGAGTGGGGCGAGCAGCAGCGGAAAGACAGGCGGATACATTCTTGGCCCATAGACGGGCACGGCTGGGTTGTAGATGTAGCCGGTATCGGCATAGGGGCGACCTTCGACGATGTTCTTTGCGTGGTGTACGTACATCGCAAAGTCATCTCCCCAGACGTGACCCGGACGAACGGTCGCAAAATGGAAAACGCCGACTGCGACGAGGAGGCTGGCTGCGTAGACACGAGCCCAGGTGGCAGGCGGCCAATTGGAAATACGGAGAACGTTGCTATTGCGATGTTTCACTGAGTGCGAAAAGAGCATGCTATCCAAGTCAGCCTGCACTCTTGCGACGTCAGTGAGATTTTTATTGAGGTAGTTCCATTTTGGGCTTGAAACTCTGGTTCGGCCGTCAGCCCACCATCGCCTTTTCCTTTGGCGATCCCGCCAGCCGTGCCTCCACCTGCTTCACCACTCGCCTGGCTGCGACGATGGCCTCTTCGGTCGTGGACTCCGGTCCCTGCGAGTCCGTGTTGGCGAAGAAAACTCGATCCATGGACTGGCGCAGGAGCGGCTGCACGCGGGTGTAGAGGCCGGGCGCCGACATGTACAACGGATGCCCACGCCGGTAGATGTGGACCTCAATCGGATCGACGTTGGTCTCCGGCAAAAGCCTCTGAAAGTCGCGTAGCACGTTGGCGGCAATTTTCTTCGCCCCGGCGTCGCTCAACAGATTCGGGCGTTCTTCCTCTTTCATCGGCGTGTAGCAGCTCAGGATGTTGTACTTCTGCTTATATCCCGATTTCTTGCGGATGACCCAATCGGCCACGACGACATCCGTAAACGTGTTGCCGGGGCACCACGTGTCGTATCCCTTGTTGAATACCGGTTTGTTGAAGATGAGGTTGACCACACAATAAGGAATGTAACGAACTCCCTGCATGGCGTCGCTTTGCTTTTCGGGGATGTCCTCCACGATGCGTCGCGTGATGAACTTCGGCGTCGCCATGATGACTGCTTTCGCCGACACGGTCTTCAGCTCAGCGCCCAACATATAGGTCACTTGTACTTCGTCTTTTCCGGGAACGACGGCCACGATGGTCGCTCCCAGCTGCATGCGGTCGCCATACTTGGGCTGCAAAATCTCTGCCAGTTTTCTGGTCAGCGCGCCAATCCCTCCGGGCCAGGTGTAGCGATTGTCGACGTGGCTCTGGACTGCCACCTCCTGAAATTCGCCGATGGCGAGCCCGGCGGCAGTTTCGTCGCTGGTGGCGCCCCAGTTCGAAGGGCCGTACGTATCCCACCACGTTTTGATTTCGCCGGCGTACAGCTTCATGAAATCGGAGAACGGAATGTTGTAGAGCTCCGGGCCGCGCTTCACGACGTCGAGCGCCATCATTTCTTTTTTGAATTTCTTGAAACTGTCGCGCGTAATCGGGGGATAAGGCAGCTTGTTCAGCCCATCGCCCCAGGTGTCAGGGACGAACTGGCCATTGATGATGCTGCCGTCGGGGCTGTCGATGGGAAGCGGATCGAGGCCGATCTCTTTGGCGAAACTGAAAGCCTCGGAATCCGACCAGATGAAGGCCGCGCCCGTACCGTATGTGCTGCCATCGTACTCCATGGCATAGGCGTTGCCGCCCCAGTGTGGCTCCTTTTCCAACAGAAGCGCGTCGCGATGCAGCAGGCGATACGCCGCAGTCAGCCCGCTCACTCCGCCGCCCACGATCACGATGTCATGCTTGGCCGAGGCCGGAGGCCGCGTAAAAACCTTGCCATCACGAACCTGATGGCAGATGCGGTTTTCCTCGCTGTCAAGCGTTGCAGGATGCGCCTCCCCCGATTGCGCCAGCAGAGAAAGGTCGACCGGACAGCCTGCGCTCACCGCTCCGGCTACCACAAACTTGATGAAGTTACGGCGATCCGTACTCACTTGATTTCCCCTTCCGTTTCCAACAATTCCATGTTCACGTCGGCGTTGCCTCACTACGCACGCGCAGGCGGTACCAGAAAACAATCGTCACCAGCGAGAAGACAAAAATAATGGTCGAGACGGCGTTGATTTCCGGTGTGATGCCGCGACGCAGGCGTCCCCAGATTTCCAATGGCAGCGTGTTGTCGCGGCCAATCAGAAAGAAGCTCACGGCGATTTCGTCCATGGACAGCGTGAAAATCAGCAGTGCCGCGCCGATGATCGGCAGCTTCAGGTTGGGCACGGTTATGCGCCGGAATGTCTGCCAGTAGTTCGCCCCCAGATCGAGCGAGGCTTCTTCCTGCGCTCGATCAAGTTTCTGCAGACCGGCGAAAACTTCGGTGGTGGCCACAGAGATCAGTGCGGTTCCGTGGCCCAAAATGATCGTCAACAGGCTTGTTCTGATTTCCGCCAAGTGGAAGAACATGGCCAGCGACAATCCCGTGATGATTCCTGGCAGAATCAGAGGCAACAGGACCAATCGGCGAAACGCCGCTTTGCCCGGGAACTCCGCACGATCGAGCGCCAGTGCCGCCGGCACGCCAAACATCAGCGAGATTGCCATCGCCGCAAACGCGACCTCTAGGCTGTTGAGCACCGAATCCCAGATGGGGCCGTCGGCAAACAGGGTGCGATACCAGTCGAAGGTCAGGTTATGCGGCGGAAATCCACCCACGCCCTGTCCGTTGAACGAATAAAGAATGAGGATGACAATCGGCAAGTACAGAAATGCAAATACGGCCGCCGCGTGCGCCAACAGCCAGCGTGAGCGCTGCATCTGGGCCGGACCGCTCACGAGAAACTCCATTTCTTCTCCAACCGTTCCGAGAAAACGAGCAGATTCACGACAATCAGCAGCATGCCCAGGGAGATTGCCGCACCCAGCGGCCAGTTGTAAGCCGCGCCGAACAAGCTGACCACGATGTTCGAAATCATGATGCCGCTCGGCCCGCCCAGCAACAGAGGCGCAAGAAAATCTCCCAGGCTCAGCACAAACGCAAAAGTCGCTCCCGCCAGCACGCCAGGAATCGACAGCGGGAAGATGACTTTCCAGAAGGTCTGCGCAGGAGTCGCTCCCAAATCATGCGAGGCCTCAACCAGATTGCGAGGAATGTGCTCGAGCGCAGCGAAGATTGGCAGGAAGGTGAATGGCGTGTAGATATGCGTCAGCGTAAGGACGACGGCAAACGGGCTGTAGAGCAGAAAATCAAGCGGGTGGTGTGTTACGTGCACATATTGCAGCAGCGTGTTCAGCACACCATCGGACCCGAGGATCGTCTTCCACGCGTACGCACGCACCAGATAGCTGACCCAGAGCGGAATGATCACCAGCTGGTAGAGCAGGTCTTTTCTCTTGCCCGCATAGAACGATAGGAAGTAGGCCAGTGGATATCCCAGCGCCAGCGAAAACAGCATGACACGCGCTGCAATCCACATGGAGCGCAGCAGGGTGTGCCAGTAAACGGTTTTCTGCAGCAACTCTTTATAGTTATCGAGATTCCACGAGTGCACGATGGTCTGCGTCGGCGAAACTGACCAGAAGCTGTAACAGAACATCAGCAGATAAGGCACGAGCAGAAAAACTGCGACCCACGCCAGCGGCGGCACGGTCACAACCGTTTTGTAAGCGCGGGAGAACATCAGGTCCGTTGGGGAGATTCGCGCACAACCACTGCATCGTCAGGGGAAAATTCCAGGTCAACTTCATTCGCCGTATTGCTGCCGCTTGCCGTACGCACGGTGAGGAGCAGTCCGTCTGAGCACTCTACGCGAATCAATTCCGTTGCGCCATGAAACGCCTGCTGTAAAACTCGGCCGCGCGTGTGCACGGATCCGCTATCTGTTCCAGTCCAACCCAGCCGGATATGCTCTGGCCGCAGTGAAAACAACGCCAGACCATCGTGCAGAGGCGCGTTCCAGATCAACGCCCCGCAACGCACCACGCCGCCCCGCACTTCGCCCTTCAGCAGATTCGTGTGCCCGATAAACTGCGCCACGTAGGCTGTCGCCGGACGGTTGTAGATCTCGCGCGGCGTCGCCACCTGCTCCAGTTCACCCGAGCGCAGCAGCGCGATGCGGTCCGACATGACCATCGCCTCTTCCTGATCGTGGGTCACGAAGACGAAGGCGATGCCTACTTCGCGTTGCAGCGATTTCAACTCCACCTGCATCTGGCGACGGAGGTTGGCATCGAGGGCCGAGAGAGGTTCGTCGAGCAACAGCAGCCGTGGACGATTCACCAGCGCCCGCGCTAGCGCAACCCTCTGTTGCTGGCCGCCGCTGATCTTCGACGGTTTCGATTTCGCGTGCGCCGTCATCTTCACTTTGTCCAGCGCTTCGGCGACGCGCTGCGCAATCTCCGCCGCAGGGCGCTTGGCAACGCGCAATCCGTAGCCGACATTTTCTTCGACCGTGAGATGTGGAAACAGAGCGTAGGACTGGAATACGGTATTCACGCGCCTTCGGTAAGGAGGCTGGTGATCGAGTCTCTCCCCTTCCATCCAGAGTTCGCCCGAGCTTGCGCTTTCAAAGCCGGCAACAATCCGCAGCAGTGTGGTCTTCCCTGAGCCGCTTTCGCCGAGGATGGTAAGAAACTCTCCCTCCGCAATCTCGAGAGAAATATTGCGCAGCACCGGGTTGCGGCCGAAGGCCTTGGCCACACTCCGAATGCTGAGTAGCGCTGGTTTCGCTGCGGCCTCTGGGTTTGCCGTGTCGGCGATGACGGAAGTGATGGGCGATGTCATGAGTCGTATTCGCTATTGCGCTCGCCTACTGCGCAGCTTTTACGTCGTTCCAAATCTCGGTGTACTTCGGGCGCCGCGGGACGTTCTGCCAGAAATTCAGGCGCTTCTGGTAGTTCTCCATGTCATCCAGATGCAACAATTTCACTTCCTCCGGCGTCATAAACTTTCCCGCTTGCGGATTCGCCGGGACGTAGTGGGTCTTATCGGCAACAAGTTTCTGTGTCTGGGCCTGGACCATATACTCCAGGAACTTGTGGGCCAGTTCCTTGTTTTCGCTGCCTGCAGTGATCATGAGGTGGTCGATCCAGCCGGTGGTGTTTTCTTTGGGAATGGTTTCGCCCACGGGGAAATTCGCCTTCTTCAGGTCGGCGGTATTGAGCGGCCAACCCATGGCAATCACGATTTCGTGGCTCTCAAACAGATTCGTCAGCTCTCCACCCGTCGCCCACATCTTGCGGACGTTCGGCTTCAGCTCCAGCAGTTTTTTCTTGACCGTCTCCAGTTGTTCGTCGCTCAGGTTATAGAGCTGGGACGGATCAGGTTTGTCGTAGCCCAGGACCTGCGCCGCCATGTAGATGGTCGAAACATCGTCCCAGACTGCGACTTTGCCTTTGTATTTCGGGTCCCATAGAACGTTCCAGGAATCCGGCGGCTGGGGGAAGGCGGTGGTGTCGTAAATAATGGGATCTGGTCCCCACACAAACGGCACTCCGTACACCTGACCCTTCGCGCGCACCAGCGGCAGGGAAGTGAGTTGGGGTGACAGCTGGCTGTAGGTTGGAATCTTCGAGAGATCGAGGGGCGCAGCCAAGCCTGCCGTCACGATCGAGGATGCCACATCGCTGGATGGAGAGATCACGTCGTAATTCCCGGCGCTGCCGCCACGCAGCTTGGCCATCAATTCGTCGCTCGATCCCATGTACGATGCAGTGACCTTGCAATGATTCTGCTCTTCGAAGGCCTGGACGAACGAAGGATCGGCGTAACCTTCCCACACCAGAAGGTTGAGCGTCGGGGTCTTTTGGGAACACGAAACCAAACTCGCGACCGCCGCCAGTAGCGGCAATAAGTGAAGAAATCTGGGGATGCGTTGCCGGTTCATTCGTCCTCCTAAAAGGTTGGTGGAGTGTTAATCCACAAAACCAAAGTCTCTTTGCGCCCCGGATTCTTCCAGCGATGCGGAGTTGCACTTTCAAAATAGAAGCTGTCGCCTGGCTTCAGGTGGTATTGCTCACCGTCGACCGCGATCTCCAAGTCTCCTCGCAGGACGTAAATAAACTCCTCACCTTCGTGGGTATAGGGATCGCCGCTGCCGGCCTCGGGTGCGATGCGAAACAGGTGCGGCTCCATCACGGTGTTGCCCCAAGCCAGCAATTCCATGCGCACCCCCGCGCCCGCTTCGAGGATTTTGCGCTCCGGCGGACGGACCTGGCGGCTGCTGGCCCCTGTGGCGTCAAAGAAGTCGAGAATGTTGGTTTTGTAGAAACGTGCGAGCTTGCGCAGCGTCCCGACAGAGCCGCTCATCTGAGAACGTTCGAGAGCGCTGAGAAATCCGACCGAGATGCCCACCGCCTGCGCGACCTGTGCCAATGAAAGCTTGCGCCGCGCCCGCAACTGTCGCAGATGCGCGCCAATCGCGCCGGAGTTTCCATCCGCCGCTGGACGCACCTTGCCCTCGCGCTTCAGCAGTTGCACAATCGCGGCAGCGTTCAGTCCTCGCACCTTGCGCAGGAAGCGTGCGCGTTTCAGCAGCTTCACATCTTCCGCGTTGTAGAGCCGGTACTTGCTTTCCGTGCGGCGGGGGCGCGCCAACCCAAGGCTTTCCCACGAGCGGATCACCGAAGGCGAAACTCCCACCTTCCGCGCGACGTCTCCGATTTTCAAGTAGGGTTCAGCCACGCTGGTTGTCATCCATAGAGCGGATGGGCCAAAGATCTCGATAAGAAATTTCTATGGGAAGGACGCGTTTTTTTATCCTTGACAGGCCCCATCCCCGTTCTCTAACCTTGCGGGATTATAGCAAGGTTGTGCCGGGAAACAAGCTGTAGCTTTCAAAGAAAAAAACAAACTCTCCGAGGAAGTGTGGAGGTTCCATGCCGTCACTGCGAGCCCGCTGGTCCAAGCTGTGTCTGGTGTTTGCCGTCTCTCTGCTGATTCCCGCATCGCTTTTGGCACAAGCTACCGGCGGCCGCATTTTGGGTCGCGTCGCCGATGCTTCAGGCGCAGTGCTGCCGAACGTCAAGATCACAATTGTGAACGACGCCACCGGAGTCAGTGCCAGCACGCAAAGCAACGACAACGGTGAATACGCGTTTCCGCAGGTGACAGTTGGAACCTACCATATCGAGTTTGATCTCGCCGGCTTCAAGAAGAATGTGCGCCGTGGTGTGGCCGTGGACCTCAATCAAGTCGTGACCCTGAATATGGTCATGCAGATCGGCGCCGCGCAGGAAACCGTGGATGTGACCTCGGAAGCGCCACTGGTGGATACCGCCAGCACCCAGTTAGGCGCGGTGATGGATGCCAAACAGGTATCGACGCTGCCCTTGAACTCACGCGATACCTATCAGCTTCTGCAGTTGCAGCCGGGCGTGCAGGGTGTGGGCGGGTCGGATCTGTTCTACGGCAGTAACACAGCCGGTGCGGTTTCGGTGAACGGCGGTCGCGGACGATCGAACAACTTCAGTGTCAACGGTGGCGACGGCAACGATTTGTTCGTCAACTCCCCGGCGATCCAACCTACCCCGGATAGCATCGAGGAATTTCGAGTCCTTTCCAATACTTTTGACGCGGAATATGGTCGCAACTCCGGTGCCGTCATCAATGTGGTTACCAAGTCCGGGACCAACGCCTGGCACGGCAGTGTGTATGAGTTCCTGAGAAACCAGGCGTTTAACGCGAGAGGCTACCTCGATCCGCGCCGACCCGACGACAAGCAGAACCAGTTCGGCGGGACCTTTGGCGGTCCGATCAAGAAAGACAGGACGTTCTTCTTCGCATCGTACGAGGGGCGCAGGGTGGTGCACGGCATCACTTCAGATGCGGTGACAGTTCCAACCACCACCGATCTCACGCAACCGTTGGCGGCTAGCGGATCTATTACCACCGATACTTTTGCTTCCATCCTGAATGCGCGCTGCAATGCGGACGTCCCATTGCCTTCGTCGACCCCATCTGGATCGGTCGACTGGGCCACCGCTTTTCCATCGGGTGTTCCGACGAATTGTTTCGACCCTGTGGCGGTGGACCTGGTCAACAGGTACGTACCGTTGCCGACCGCGGTCGATGCCGGCGGCAACCCATTCTTCCAGTCGGTGCCGAACGACTACTCCCACGCGAACCAGTTTACGGTGAAGGTCGATCACAAGATCAATGACAAGCAGAATCTGAGTGTCTACTACTATTTTAACGACTTCTTTGATTCTCAACCTTTTACCAAGTTCCAGGCGGCGACACCCAATCTTCTGCCCGGATTCGGCAACGATAACTCTACGCGCTCGCAGCAGTGGAACATCTCCCACACCTGGACGGTCAGCACGAACTCGGTAAACGAGTTCAGGGTCACATATTTTCGCGAAGCTCAGCCGACCTTCCTGCATCCCCAGAGGACGAACCTGGTTCAGGATTCCTGCAGTTCGGCGTTGTCGGCAATCTGTTTTACCGGTACTACGGATGTGCCGAGCGTGATTCCTTCGAGTCCGAGCATTGGAATTACTCCCAACCTGCCCAACGGGGCCCAGCATGAAGGCGTTCCCTTCATTTCGATCCAGGGCGGATTCACGATCGGCAATGATTACGAGGGCGAGTTGCCGCAGATCGGCAACACTTACCAATTTAGCGATAATTTCACCCGGGTCATGGGACGGCACACCATGAAATTCGGTGTGGACTTCAGAATCCAGCGCTTCTTTCAAACCCTGTATTTCGATCCTCAGGGAGACTACACGTATTCGGGCGGCGGTCCGAACGACACTGGAAGTACGCTCGGCAATTACCTGCTGGGCTTGCCGGATTCCTACTTGCAGGGTTCGACGCAGTCGGAGGACATTCGCAGCCGTTCTCTATATTTATTTGCCCAGGACAGCTGGAAGATTCGCCCGAATGTCACGCTCAACTACGGGCTGCGTTGGGAATACAACCAGCCCATGTATGACGCGGGGCAGCGTTACCAGACGTTTCGGCCGGGACAGGCTACCACTGTTTTTCCCTGCCAGCTCAGTTCGGACAGTCTGACGAAACTCGGCTACACCAATCCTGACTGCAGCGATCCCACGTCGGACTCGGCCAGCGTTTTTCCTCTGGGCCTGGTGATTCCTGGAGATAAGGGCGTCCCCAAGGGGCTTACAGCGAGCTACTACCATGCCTTTGCGCCGCGCGTTGGAATCGCCTGGGATCCCAAGGGCGACGGCAAGACGACGATTCGTTCCGGGTTCGGGCTTTTCTACAATCCGATCGAGCAGTTGGTGCTCGAGCAGTTCCAGGGCGAGCCTCCTTTTGGTGGCAGTTCGCTAATCTCGGAAGGCCTGTTTACGACGCCATTTGTGAGCCAGAGTGGAGGGCCCGGGAATCTTACCATCGCCCCGAACCCGTTCAACGGAATCCTAGATCCCGCGCGGGGATCTCCCGTGGACTGGTCAGCATTTCGCCCGATTCTGCTCTTCGGCGAACTGCAACCCAACCTGCGGGCGCAATACACCGCGCAATACAACTTTGGAATCGAACATCAGATTTCGAAAGACATGGTGTTGTCGCTGGGCTACGTAGGCTCACAGGGCCATCGTTTGCTGGTGACCAAGGATCTGAACTACGGGACCCCGCAAACCTGCCTGGACTTGTTGGCCATGTCAAATAACTATGGGGACCAGAACTTGTCCTGCGGCCCGTACTTCGCCGACAGTCCATTCTTTATTCCGACCAGCGAAAACGGAGTTCCCACGGTGGCACCGGCTGGCGGTTTGCACCTTCCTTATGGGGTGAACGGGCCGTCTGTGATCCCGGCGGGAACGACCATCCAGTCGGTGGCGCCGAATGGAATTACGCTGATCGGCCTGCGGCGATATTCTTCGCCGCGTTGCGATCCCTTGTCAGGGAACGGATGCCCGTCCGATGGTGTGCCGGTATTTTCCAGCATTTTTTCGCAGGACACGGCCGCCGCATCGAATTACAACTCGCTACAGGCGTCGCTGGAGAAGCGGCTGAGCCACGGGTTGCAGTTCGAGTTGGCGTACACATTCAGCAAGTCGATCGACAACGCTTCCAGCTTTGAGAACATTATTCGGCCAACCTGTGACCGTTGCAACCGTTCCCTCTCGTTGTTCGACGCCAGGCACCGGCTGGTTCTCAGCTATCTATGGGAGCTGCCCGTTCCTCGCTACGAGGGAGCGAAAGGGAAGGTGTTGAATGGATGGGCCGTCTCCGGGATCACGACCTTTCAGAGGGGATTTCCGATCAGCATCAAGTCCAATGCCGATGTCGAACTGATGAACAGCTTTGACTTCGAGTTACCCGGCAAGCCGAACCTCGTTGCACCCTTCCGCGCGTTGGATCCACGTAGCCACGGCGGCTACGGGTTCGATACCAGTTCGTTTGTGCTACCCACCATCGATCCCAGCGTGAACCCCCTGACCTTGCTTGGCAGTTCGCCGCGTACCCTGTGCTGCGGGCCCGGGATTTCTAATTTCGACTTCTCGGTGCAGAAGATTCTTCCCATCGCCGAGCGAAAGCATTTCGAGTTCCGCGCTGAATTCTTTAACATTTTCAACCACGCGCAGTTCCTGAACCCGGACGGCAACATCAGCGATGGAAACTTTCTATCCGACGGCGTCACGATCGACCCCAGCAATCCGGGGGATTTTGGAAGGGTGAAACATACGAGAGACCCGCGCAATATTCAGTTTGCCCTGAAGTTTGCGTTCTAGAATATTGGAATAAGCCCGGGCGGCTCCAACTGCCCGGGTAATCTAATGGCCCGCTCGCCCAAAGAAGCCGCGCGCCTGAGTTTTCCCGGAGCAATTCGATGTATCCCGACCTGCAGAAAGAACTCGCCACTTTCGAGCGGCGCACGCCTAAATCCGCCGAAGCCCACAAGAAGAATCTCAAACGCATTCCGCTTGGTGTTGCGAGTAACTATCGCGCTTACGATCCCTGGCCGATTTTTGTGAAGGAGGCCAGCGGCAGCAAGTTTCGCGATCTTGACGGCAACGAATACATCGACCACAACCTGACGTTCGGCGCGCTCATGGCGGGACACTGCCATCCCGCGGTGATGAAGGCCGTGGAGAAGAGGCTTTCCACCGGCACTATGTTTGGCATGCCGCATGACATGGAGTGGGAACTTGCCGAAGAGATCTGCACCCGCTTTCCGGTGGAGATGTGCCGCTTCGGAAACAGCGGAACCGAGGTCACGATGCATGCGATCCGCCTGGCGCGCGCCGCTACTGGACGCGACAGGATCGTGAAATTCGAGGGCGCCTACCACGGCTTACACGACAGCGCGCTGGTTAGCGTGAAGCCGCACGCGCCCGACTATGGCGACATCCACGCGCCGACCGCGGTCACTGGCGGTCTCGGCGTGCCGAAATCGGCGATTGCCAATGTGCTCATCGCAACCTTCAACGATCTGTCGACCGTGGAGCGCCGGTTTAAAGAAAATCCGGGCGAGATTGCGGCGATTATTCTTGAGCCAATTCTGATGAATGTCGGCCTCTGCATGCCACAGCCCGGCTTCCTGAAAGGCCTGCGCGACATCTGCAACAAGCATGGGGCGCTGCTGATTTTCGACGAAGTCAAGACTGGCGCGAAACTTGGCTGGGGCGGCGCCAGCGAATACTTCGGCGTGCATCCCGACATGATCTGTTTGGCGAAGTCGATCGGCGGAGGCTTGCCGCTGGCCGCATTCGGCACCAGCAAGTCCGTGATGGATCTGATTTCGCAGCACAAGGTCTTCCACGGCGGAACTTACAACACGAACCCGGTTTCGATGGCGGCGGGCTTGGCGACGTTTCGCGAGGTGCTCACGCGCGAGAACTATGCGAAAGTCGACAAGCTCGGGAAGAAGCTGGCGGACGGATATCGCGCGACTATCGCGAAAGTCGGACTGCAGGCCTACATTGCGCAGGCGGGAGCGAACGGCGCGTTGATGCTTTATCCGAAGGAGATTGCGAACTACCGCGACTGGGAAGCGATAGACATCGACCTGTGGCGCCACTATTGGTTTGGCATGGTCAACCGCGGGGTGATGGCTCAGCCGTACTGGTGGGATGAACAGTGGACGATCTCGGTGCAG
>Ga0210402_10004899_pt1 | contig 12082 bp, 8 predicted proteins | sample IncBWC7MmetaG_FD_161055 | JGI IMG/M metagenome (GOLD analysis project Ga0210402, IMG submission 161055) | Forest soil microbial communities from Barre Woods Harvard Forest LTER site, Petersham, Massachusetts, United States - Inc-BW-C-7-M | ecosystem: Environmental > Terrestrial > Soil >...
CGTTGCTCTACTCGCGGGTCTATTCGCAGCCGTAATCCTTTCCATTGGCACGGACATTTTGATGTATGCCATCGGAGTGCTTCCGCGATTAGGCGAGCCCGCCGGCAACAACGCCTTGTTGCTCGCAACCGCGTACCGCACCGTCTACGGCATTGGGGGCAGCTACATAGCTGCGCGGCTCGCACCGAATCGGCCCATGGGACACGCCCTAACGCTGGGCGTACTCGGCCTGATTGTGAGCATCGTGGGTGCTGTGGTGACATGGAACCGCCAGCCGTCATTAGGTCCCCACTGGTATCCCGTCGCGCTCGTCATGCTCGCGATCCCAACTGCTTGGGCGGGAGGCAAACTGCGGGTAATGCAGTTGCATCGAGCGGCGGGAGGTGTTGAATCATCCCGCTGTGGCGGGACGCGGTTGGACGTTCATCGCCGGGCGATGGTAATCTGGCGGTCCGAACTTTCGTACGCCACCAGGACGACACCCGATGGAACCCGATCCGATGAGAGCGCCCGCAGCGGCAGGTGCCTTGCCTGCCCTCCCGCAGCCTGTCGCCGCGCCGCTTACCCGTGCCGCGATCTTCCTGGTTGTGACGCTCAATCTGGGCTCTGATGATCGAGCCACTGTGCGCTCGTTTTGCGGAGATCTCGCGGGGTTGGTGCGCGCGGTGGAATTCCGCGATCTCGAAGGGAGCCTTTCCTGCATTATGGGATTTGGGTCCGACGCGTGGGATCGGCTCTTTGGGCCGCCACGGCCAGCAGAGTTGCACCCGTTCCGTGAGATTCGCGCCGGAACGCGTCACGCGGTCTCCACGCCGGGGGACTTGCTATTCCACATTCGCGCCGAGCGAATGGACCTTTGTTTTGAGCTATCGACTCAGCTTATGGCGCGTCTTGGAAATGCGGTTTCGCCAGTAGACGAAGTGCACGGCTTCCGTTATTTCGACGACCGCGATCTCCTCGGCTTCGTCGACGGCACAGAGAATCCCAGGGCCGCGGCAGTCATCTACGCCGTGCTGATCGGTGACGAGGACGTGGGATTCGCAGGCGGCAGCTACGTTATTGTGCAGAAATATCTCCACGATCTTGGCGCATGGAACGCGCTCTCCACGGAGGCGCAGGAGCGCATCATCGGTCGCACCAAACTGTCCGACATCGAATTGGATGATTCGGTCAAGCCGACCTCAGCGCACAACGCGCTCACGACGATTGTCGAGAACGGGAAAGAGATCAAGATCCTGCGCGACAATATGCCCTTCGGCCGGCCTGCCCACGGAGAATTCGGCACGTACTTTATCGGCTACAGTCGTTCGCCTCGCACCATCGAGCAGATGCTTGAGAACATGTTCATCGGCCGGCCCACTGATAACTACGATCGGCTGCTTGACTTCAGCCGTGCGGTCACCGGGAACCTGTTCTTCGTGCCATCCGCGACGTTTCTGGACGCTGTGGCCGGAGATCAAATCAAAGAAGATCAGCCTGCGGTTGCAGCGCCTCCCGCTGCGCCAGTCGACCCCACTCCATCCATCTCATCGGTGCGCGAGGGTTCGCTCGGCATCGGTTCCCTCAAAGGAGACATCCGAAATGAATAATCTTCATCGCGAACTTGCTCCGATTTCCGATTCGGCATGGGCTCAGATCGAAGAGGAAACAACGCGTACGCTGAAGCGTTACCTTGCTGGACGGCGCGTCGTCGACCTAAAGGGGCCTGGCGGTACCGGCCTTTCTGCCGTTGGCACCGGCCATCTGCGGACGATTGCTGCTCCTGGAGAAGGCATCGTCGCGAGGCAGCGAGAAGTCAAGGCGCTGGTCGAACTGCGTGTTCCGTTCGAGTTGGATCGCCAGGCGATCGACGACGTTGATCGTGGCGCAAATGACTCGGACTGGCAACCGGCGAAGGACGCCGCGAGAAAGATCGCGTTTGCCGAGGACGGCGCCATATTCGAGGGCTATGCCGCCGCCGGCATTGGGGGCATCCGTCGGGGAACCAGCAATCCAATCATGACGCTCCCGGCTGACGTGCGCGCCTACCCGGAAGCCATTGCGCAAGGCTTGAGCCGGTTGCGTCTCGTCGGTGTCAACGGCCCCTACGCGGTACTGCTCGGCGCCGACGCTTACACCGCACTCGCCGAGACCAGCGACCACGGATACCCGGTCCTGGAGCACGTCAAGCGGCTGGTCCACGATCAAATTATCTGGGCGCCCGCCATTGCCGGTGCTTTCGTGCTGACCACTCGCGGCGGCGATTTCGAACTGCACGTCGGCCAGGATGTCTCCATCGGTTATCTCAGCCATACCGATGCGGCTGTCCGTTTGTATCTGCAGGAGTCGTTCACTTTCCTCCTGCTTACCGCCGAGGCGTCCGTTGCCTTGGCTTCTCCGGGGAAAACGACGACCTGACCGCTTTCGAGGACTGCTGTGTTCTCGATTTGCAAATCCGTAGAGAGGCAGAAAACTTTTGTGCTGCGGAGAGAATCAAATGACTATTGAATTGGGCTAGGTCGCGGTGCATTGCCCTACGGCACATTGATGTCGGGGAGGTACGAGAGGCATGGACCAGAATTGATAGGATCGTCGGCCTAGCTCTCTGTTTCTCTGCCTTGAATCGCGCCCTGAGTTTTTGTTATAACCAAAGTGAGAGTTGTCATGTGGGGTCCTAAAACGATCTGCCGTTCTTTTCGGAAGTTTAAGTGGCGGCGTCGTGTAGCCTGGTCGACAGAACGGAAGCGCGTGATGCGCCTCGCGTTCGTGCTGTTGGGAAACCCGTAGTATCGCGCTTGTAAGGCGCTTGCGAGAGTGCCAAACATTCTCTCTGGCGTAAAACATCGAACCTCCTTGTCCTGAGCTGTGAGGAGTTTCCGGTGCGTTTTGTACGCAGGCCCGATGTGCACCACACTCGCCTTGAGTGCAAGCCTTCGGTGAAATCTGCGTTCTGCCCTGCTTTAGCCTTTGCGGATGGCGGTCCCGCCGTTCGCCCTATCCCATCAAGCGGTTATAAGACTGCACAGGCCGGAGGAAGATAATGGCGACGAATCTTATCCACATTGAGAACGACCAAGAAATCAAACAGCGTCTGGCGGCGGAACGCGCCCGGTTGCGCAAAATCGCCGGATTGGATCAGCCCGATCACTTCCACCGGCCAGTCGAAAGAGCTTTCACGGCCGAAGAGCGCAGCAAGGTCACGATTCTGTTTGGTGGCTTTACCTGGAAGCATGAAGATTTGATCCGTGCGGTATTCCAGGGATGCGGCTATCGCTGTGAAAAGTTGCCGGTGCCCGACGTTCCCGCATTCCAGACAGGCAAGGAATTCGGCAATAACGGTCAGTGCAATCCGACCTATTTTACCGTCGGGAACCTGGTGCAGTATCTGCAATTCCTGGAGAAAGAGGGTGTCCCTCGCCGGGACATTCTGGATAAGTATGTCTTCTTCACCGCAGGCTCCTGCGGCCCATGCCGCTTCGGCATGTATGAAGCGGAGTACCGTTTCGCCTTGAAAAATGCGGGCTTCGATGGCTTCCGCGTTCTGCTGTTCAAGGACAGCGACGGCATTAAAGCTGCGTCGGGCGAGCCAGGACTAAAGTTCACCATCGACTTCGGGTTCGGCATGCTGAACGCCATGCACCTCGGCGACGTAATCAACGATTTGATTTACCAGATCCGTCCTTTCGAGGTGAATAAAGGTGAAACGGACCGCGTGTTTCATGAAGCAGTTGACGGATTGTGCGAGGATCTGCGGAATCGTGATTCGTTTGAGATCGAGGAGCGGGCTCCTGAATGGGCGAAGCCCAAGTTCAAAAAGAACAAGGTTCTGCGCAACACCTTTAACGTCTTCGGCAAGTGGCACGAGAACATGTGGGGGAAAGACTATCTCAATGCCCTGGCCGTTGCTCGCGACAAGATGAACCGCATCGAGGTCGATCGCACCAAGGTGAAGCCCGTAGTTAAGATCACGGGCGAATTCTGGGCGCAGATCACCGAGGGCGACGGCAACTTCCACATGTTCGACTTCCTGGAGCGGGAGGGCGCGCAGGTCATCGTGGAACCGATCGCCACCTGGGTGGCTTATCTGATGTATCAGGCCAAGGCCCATGCAAAAGCAAAGTGGCCCGTGAACCGTCCGCATCGCAATCCGGAATGGTACGAAGTGCAGAAACAGGCAGCAAACTATTTCGGCTTGCGCAAGAAACTATGGGGAATCGGCGCCGGCGAGCATATGTGGAATTTCTTCTATCACAGGACGATCAAGAACATGGGCGGCATTACTCATCACCTCGTGCCGCAAACTGAATTGGCCGAGATGGCTCATCCTTTCTACAACCAGTTTGCGCGTGGCGGAGAAGGTCACCTTGAAGTTGGCAAGAACGTTTACTACACCGTACATCGTCTTTGCCACATGGTCTTGGCGCTCAAACCTTTCGGCTGCATGCCTTCGTCACAATCCGACGGAGTTCAATCGGCCGTAGTCAACAAATTCAAAGAGATGATTTTCCTTCCGATTGAAACTTCGGGTGAGGGTGAGGTCAACGCTCATAGCCGCGTGCAGATGGCTTTAGGCGAAGCCAAGGTAAAGGCGAAGACCGAATTCGAGCAATGTCTGAAATCCACCGGCAAGAGCATGGAGGAAATCAGGGAATTCATTGCCGAGCATCCCGAGCTACGCCGGCCCTTCTATCACGTTCCGCATCGTGAAGGCGTAACCGGAACCGCGGCGCAGTTCATCCTACATGTGAGTGACCGCATGGATAAAAGCACACGCCTGTTGAAGCGGGTGCGAGTTCCTGGGATCGCCGTACCTAACGCCGCCTGATCGTGCACTGACCGCCATCTTGCCGCGATTTACTTTGCCGGCAAGATGGCGGTCACCATAATTCAACACGCTTCTTGCCACTCTAACGGAGAGATGATGCACGAACATCTAGGTGAAAAACCGAAGGTACCGCTACTTCAAATATCGCCCGCGCCTGCTCAAAGGCCGCACGATCATCACACGGAATTTATGGTCGGACTTGATGTCGGTTCGACTACGGTCAAAGCGGTCGTGGTGGACGCCGTCACTGACAAGGCTTTGTGGCAGGACTATCAGCGGCACGAAACCAAGCAACCGGAAAAGACGCTCGAATTCCTGCGCCGCATTGAAAAAGAAGTCGGCATCAATCGCCACAACACGCGCATGTTCATGACCGGCTCCGGCGGCGGAGGGATCGCCGAGCAGATCGGCGCCAAGTTCGTTCAGGAAGTAACGGCGGTGTCGCTGGCGGTCGAGAAGATGCATCCCGAAGTGTATTCAGTGATCGAACTCGGCGGTCAGGACGCCAAGATCATCGTTTTCAAAGATGACGACGAGACCGGACGCAAGAAGAAAATCCCGTCAATGAACGACAAATGCGCGGGCGGAACTGGCGCCGTCATCGACAAGATTAACGCGAAGCTGAAGATTCCCGTCGCCGAGCTCGCCCTGCAGGGTTATCACGGAATCAAGCTACACAAAGTTGCCGGTAAATGCGGAGTGTTTGCCGAAACCGACATCAACAGCTTGCAAAAAGTCGGAACGCCGCCGGATGAATTAATGGCATCGCTTTTTGAGGCAATCGTTCTGCAGAACCTCAGTGTGCTGACTCGCGGCCACACGCTGCGCCCGCACGTTTTGCTGCTGGGCGGTCCAAACAGCTTCATCAAGGGCATGCGCGAGGCGTGGCAGGCAAACATTCCCCGCATGTGGCAGGAGCGCAAAGTCGTCGTTCCTGACGGTGCAAAACCAGAGGACCTCATTAAAGTTCCGCAAAATGCGCAGTACTTTGCCGCGCTGGGCGCGATTGAATTTGGCAAGAGCGAAGAAGACTGCGTGGGTTGCTACCAGGGATACGAAAAGCTGCTGCACTACATCGACTATGGACGCCAGGAAGAAAAAGCAAAAGCTGGCGCCAAGGGGCTCACGACCGGCGAAAAGGAACTGGACGACTTCAAGGTGTCGTATCGACGCAAGAAGTTTGTGCCCGCGAGCTTCCCCGCGCATAAAACTGTTGGTGGATTCATTGGCATTGACGGGGGTTCGACTTCCACAAAAGCCGTCCTGCTCGACGACAAGGGCGACATTCTCTGTAAGTCTTACCAGCTTTCGAACGGGAACCCGATTCAGGACACGATTGAAATGTTCGAGAACCTCCGCGGCCAGGTGGAAGCGCAGAATGCGAAGCTCGAAGTTCTGGGCGTGGCCACGACGGGCTATGCAAAGGACATTCTTAAAGACGTCCTGCACGCGGACGTCGCGTTGGTAGAAACAGTGGCCCACACGGAGTCGGCGCTGAAGTTTTACGAAGATCCGCATGTGATCGTCGATGTGGGCGGGCAAGACATCAAGATCATCATTCTGCACAACGGCCGGGTGAAAGACTTCAAACTCAATACCCAATGCTCGGCGGGAAATGGATATTTTCTGCAATCGACCGCGGAAGGCTTTGGGCTGGGCGTGGAACAATATGCTGATTTGGCTTTCTCCGCTCAATCGATGCCGGTGTTCGGCTATGGCTGTGCGGTCTTCATGCAGTCCGACATCGTGAATTTCCAGCGCCAAGGCTGGCGGGCCGAGGAAATTCTCGCGGGGCTGGCCGCGGTGCTTCCGAAGAATGTGTTCCTTTATGTGGCCAGCATTCCCAATCTCGCCGCTTTGGGTACGCGCTTCGTGCTGCAGGGTGGAACGCAGAACAACATGGCGGTCGTAAAGGCGGAAGTCGACTTCATCCAGAACAGCTTCCGCGCCGCCGGCAAGAAGCCCGAAATCATCGTTCACGAATTCTGCGGCGAATCCGGAGCCATCGGAGCAGCGGTAGAATCCGTCCGCCTGTGGAAAAACGGCCTCCAGACTTCGTTTGTCGGATTGGAAGCAGTGCGGAAAATTCAGTATCGCACCACGCGCAATGAAAGCACGCGCTGCAATTTCTGCAAGAACAATTGCCTGCGCACGTTCATCGATATCCGAACCGCCCCCCCCAAAGATGACCTGAGCTTCGTGCCCATTCAGAAAGTCACGAAAGTTCCACTAATGCACGGTGAGCAGCGCTTGATCATCGCGACCTGCGAAAAAGGCTTGGTCGAAGATGTCAACGACATGAAAGAGATCAAGGCCGGAATTGATGAGATCAAAGATAAATATCCCAACTTCGTGGACTTCGCCGCTCGTGAGGTCTTCCGCCCGATTAACCCGAAGACGGTGGCCGACCCCGTTCCGGTGACGAAATTCTGGAACAAGTCAGTCAAAGAGCGCATTCCGCTCATGGAAAACCGCAAGAAGCTTCGCGTTGGCATCCCTCGCGTGCTGAACATTTACACGTACGCACCGCTCTTCAACGGATATCTCGAGAGCCTCGGCGTGCAGCCGGAAAACATCATCTACTCCGATTACACCAGCTCCGAGCTCTACCGCGCGGGCGCGAGCCGCGGCGCAATCGATCCCTGCTTCCCCGCAAAGATCGGCATTTCGCACGTCTACAACTTGATCCAGGAAAAGCATCGCAAGAAGCCTCTGGATGTTATTTTCTTCCCCATGTACGACGTGCTGACCTCTCCGCTGGTCAAGATCGTCGGCGCAAATGCGTGCCCGACCGTGACGGCGACTCCCGAAACCGTGAAAGCCGCTTTTACCAAAGAGAACGACGTTTTCGCCGAACACAACGTAAAATACGTCGATCCCATCCTGAACTTTGCCGACCGCAAACTGTTTGCGCATCAAATGCTTCAGGCCTGGCAGCCGATCCTCGGCCTGTCGCTCGAAGAAAATGACCGTGCGGTCGAAGTCGGTTTTCAGGCGCTGACCGACTACGAAGCCAGCATTCGCAAGCGCGCGCGCCAGGTAATGGACCAACTGGAGCGCGAAGATCGCATCGGCATCGTGATGCTGGGTCGCCCGTATCACCATGATCCCGGCCTCAATCACGAAATCATGGAAGAGTTCCAGAAGTTGGGCTATCCCATCTTCTCCCAAAACACGCTGCCGCTTGACGAAGACCTGCTCGAACGGCTGTTCGGCGACGAAGTTCGCGCCGGGGTGATCAGTCATCCCCTCGATATTACGGATGCTTGGAAGAATTCCTATTCGTGCAGCACCAATCACAAAGTCTGGGCGGCCAAGTTCACTGCCCGGCATCCCAACCTGGTTGCACTCGAGGTCTCCAGTTTCAAATGCGGACACGACGCGCCTATCTATGGAGTCGTCGAAGGTATCATCGAGCAGTCAGGTACGCCGTACTTCTGCTTCAAGGATCTGGACGAGAACAAGCCTACCGGCTCGATCCGAATCCGCGTGGAGACGATCGATTATTTCCTGCGACGCTACCGCGAAGAAGTGATCAAGAAGCGCAAAGCAAACGAGGAGATAGAAGCGCAGTTGGCCACCCTCGAAGAACAACTTCGGGGGCAGTTTGCGCAGGAAGCTCAAGGGATGGCAGCCGACTAATCAGCCGCGGCGATTGGTCGAATCGATAAGTCATCGAACTGCTGGCGAGCGTAATTCGTCCAAGCGGGTAGCGAGAAGTTCCAGGTACTCGTCCATTCCCTCGCCCGTCTTTGCGGAGATTCTTAAGACCTGCATACCGGGACGCACCGCCTGAATGTTGCGGTAGGCGGAGGCCCAGTCAAATTCAACCGCCGTCGACAAATCCATTTTTGTGACAACCGCCACGTCGGCGCTGTTGAAAATCGTCGGATACTTCAGCGGCTTGTCCTCGCCCTCCGTAACCGAAACAAGCACTAGCCGCAGGTTCTCACCCAAGTCATACGAGGAAGGACAAACCAGATTCCCAACGTTCTCGATGAAGAGAAAATCCAGATGGTCGAGATCCCATCCCTCAAGGGCGTTTTGGACCATCGCGGCTTCAAGATGACACAGCGTTCCGGTGGTAATTTGTTTGACCGGAGTCTGACTGCGCGCGAGTCGAAGCGCATCGTTTTCCGTGGCGAGGTCTCCGACAAGAGCCGCAACCCTGTAACTCTGACGAAGCAGCGTGAGCGTCTTCTCAAGGAACGTCGTCTTGCCCGAGCCGGGGCTCGAAACAAGGCTCACGACGAACACGCGGGCCTCGCGAAAGCGGTCGCGAAGCACGCGAGCTGTCACGTCATTCTGTTTCAGAACACTCTTGCGAACTTCTACTAAGCGGGGTTGTGAGCCCATTCTTCTATCTCCAGTGCCACGACTTCGATTTCCTTGCCTTGCACGACTTCAGAAGTAGGCATTCCGCATTCAGGACAGCAAAACAATTGAACGGAACTGAGAGGACGCCGTATCTGGCAGCTTGGACAAAAAACCACAACGGGAACCTCTTCGACGATCAAGCGTGCACCCTTCAGCGGAGTGTCTTCGCAAGCCATTTCAAACGAAGACAGTAGAGCTTCCTTCACCACACCGGACAGAGCCCCCAGCTTGAGGTGGACCGCACTAATGTGAACGCCACCACGCTGCGCGGCTTCTTCCTCCGCCATTTCGACGATGCTCATCGCGATGGAAAGTTCGTGCATAGCTCACGTCTTAGGAACGAAATGCCGCGATCGCAGCCTGCCCAAGGCTGATCCCACCATCGTTAGGCGGCACCGCATGATTCGTCCAGATTTCTATCGGCTCCTTTTCAAGCAGCGATTTCAGGTCTTCCAACAACAACTCGTTCTGAAAAACACCGCCAGAGAGAACTACGATGTTCAGGGCGTGGGCTTCGCAAATGGTGATGAGAGCGTCGCTCAAGCCTTGACTGAGCGCACGCTGGAAGGCGCGCGCAATTTCTGCGAGATTCCGCCCGCGAAGTCGGTCATGGATCACAGATTGAAGTAGTGGACGAAAGTCCAGTTCGCCCCCACTGAATGGAAACGGATAAGGGTCGGTCGCCGGCGCAGTTCTTGCGAGTTGCTCGAACCACATCGCTGCCTGCCCTTCGAACGTGATCTCGCGGGTGAAGCCAAGCAGCGCAGCCGCCGCGTCAAAAAGGCGGCCGATCGAGGTAGTGGCAAAGGTCCGCACATCTTTGAGAACCAATTCCAAAGCATTTTGGTATCGCCTGGAAAAGCCGAAGGGCATACAAGTCAGATCGGGCAGGCCATCTAACTGCGAAAGAAAACCAGCGGCGGCCTGAACTGGAAATTGCGCGGCAGCGTCACCGCCCGGCAGCAAAGCGCTCCGTAGATGACCGATCCGTTCAAAGCCCGCCTTCACACTCCCCACAAAGATCTCGCCGCCCCAGATGCTGTCGTCGTCCCCGTAGCCGGTGCCGTCGAAGCTGACTCCGACAACGCACGTTTCCCACTCGCCTCGTTCCGCCACCACGGAAGCAACGTGGGCGCGATGATGCTGGACCGCCAGTTGGTGTGAGACTCCCATCGCCAACGCGTGCGCCGTAGAGAGGTACTGTGGATGAGAATCGTGCACCACCAGCAGTTCCTCCGGGCGAACCTCATACATCGAGATCAGGTCCTGTATCGTCTCTTGAAATGCCCGTAGCGACTGGTACTGTTCCAGGTCGCCGATGTGCTGGCTCACGAAAGCCTGCCCGTCAACAACCAGTGTGACGGCGTTCTTCAAGTCGGCGCCTACCGCCAAGATTGGGCGATTGGTCGGAATCTTCGCCACTGCGCCGGGGGCATAGCCTCTTGATCGACGAAGGATAACCGGGCCGAACGCTCCCGCTCGGGCCACTGAGTCATCGACGCGGCGTGCGATGGGACGCTGTCCGATCAGGAATGCATCCGCAATTCCAGAAAGGCGCTCGAGCGCTTCTTTATCCTCGTAGGCGATAGGTTCACTCGAACGATTCGCGCTCGTCATCACCAATGCGTCCGGTGCGCCAGCCGCGAACAGTAAATGGTGCAACGGCGTGTAGGGCAGCATCACTCCGAGCTCGTCGTTTTCCGGAGCGACTCCGTTGATTGTGGCTTTCGCCTGCGCCAGCACAATCGGTCGCGCACAGGATTTCAGCAGCGCTTCGGCATCTTCTGACAGATCAACTAAATCGCGGGCAACTTTGAGATCTTTTGCCATGAGCGCAAATGGCTTTTCTTTGCGGTACTTCCGCTCGCGCAAAGCCGCGACAGCTCCGGGATTCCGGGCATCACACGCGAGGTGGTAGCCGCCGAGTCCCTTCACCGCGAGGATGCTTCCGCCGTTAAGCAGCTCAACCGCTTTGCGGATGCTGGCTTCACTTCCGCGCAGATCCCCATCGCGAACGTGCACGTAATAGCTCGGCCCGCAGGCCGGGCAGGCAACCGGTTGGGCATGGAAACGACGGTTGCCCGGATCTTGATATTCCGCGTCGCAGTAATCGTCCAGCGGCCAGTTCTGCATCGTGGTGTTAGGCCGGTCGTAAGGAAGCCCAAGGACAACCGTGTACCGCGGACCGCAGTTCGTACAGTTGATGTAGGGATACCAGTAGCGCTGGTCCGCCGGATTGAAAAGCTCTTTCAGGCAAGCGTCGCAGACTGGAAGATCTGGCGAAATGCGGACCGTGGGCCGCTCCAGCCGTTGGCTTTCACGGATGGTGAACTCGCTCAGGCCGGCCGGAGCTGCAGGATGGACGTCGATTGCCGCAATCGTAGCGGCAGGAGGAGGTTGGGTCTTGAGGTCCTGAACAAATGCCTGCAGCCCCGGTTCGGTTCCCTCCAGATAAATCTCGACGCCTTCCTCGCCGTTCACCACCCATCCGGCGAGGGTGTTGGCGCGCGCAAGACGATAGACAAACGGGCGAAAGCCGACACCTTGCACCACCCCGCGAACCCGAATCGAACAAGCACTGGCCATTGTTTATTCCGCATCCACCATGCAACTATGACCCTGCCAGCCGACTTGAATTACTTTGCCGTCTTCGACCAGCAGCGGAACGCTGCGCTGCCCGGGGGCAAGTCCATTCATTCGCTGCCGGGCTTCAGCGTCGGCCTCGACGTCGTACTCCACGAAATCGGAGCGTTTCCATTCCAGCCATTCGCGTATCTCCTGCGTGTGCGGGCAGCGGGCTGCGCCGAAGAGTTCAAGCTTGGCCACGGCGAAGTACCTCCAGCGTTTCGCGAATGATGTGGTAGATCGAGGCTTGCACTTCCTGGATGCGCGGAATGTAAT
>Ga0210402_10004900_pt1 | contig 12081 bp, 9 predicted proteins | sample IncBWC7MmetaG_FD_161055 | JGI IMG/M metagenome (GOLD analysis project Ga0210402, IMG submission 161055) | Forest soil microbial communities from Barre Woods Harvard Forest LTER site, Petersham, Massachusetts, United States - Inc-BW-C-7-M | ecosystem: Environmental > Terrestrial > Soil >...
TTATTTTCAGCACGCATCGTATGGAACAGGTTGAAGAGATCTGCGACCATATTGCTTTAGTGAATAAAGGAAAAAAGATATTGGACGGTACCGTAAAAAATATCAAACATACTTTTAAAGAGAACCATTATCAAATAGGCGTGGCCGTACTTCCGGAGCATTTAATGACGCATATCTTTAAAGTAATCAGCGCACAATCAGATAGTTTACTGGTACAACTATTTGAAGATACCCGAACCAATGATGTGCTTCGTTATTTCATCAACAAGAATATTGATGTTTATTCATTCAAAGAAGTATTACCTTCTTTAAGTGATATTTTTATTAAACTGGTGAATGGTTCTCCGGAAGCAAGGCAATTTCTATCAATTAATCATAATCATGAATAAAACGGGGCTGATCATTCAAAGAGAGTATTTATCAAGGGTTCGCAACAGAACTTTTTTGCTGTCTACATTTTTATTGCCGATCGTTTTCATGCTCTTTATTTTCGGATCCGCTTTTTTTTCATCCCACGCCAAAAAGGAAGAAAAGAAAATTGCCGTTATCAATGACCCGGGCATGTTCAGGTATAACCTGAAAGATGATTCGGGCAATGTACTTTTTTATTTTCCAATGGGCGTAGATACTGCCAATTATTTCAATAAAGGATATGATGCATTGCTGGATCTTAACAATGATTCCATCCATAAAACATTTACACTTTATTCGCAGCGACAAATAGATCTGGACAATAAAGAGATCATCGAAAACAACCTGGACAGGGCCTATGCGAATAATCAATTACAGGAAAACGGTATATCAAAAGCGGTTGTAGATAGTATCGACCAGCAAACGAATGACGCATATACACTTACTAATAATGTAACCAAAGAGAAAGGAGAAACGCAAAAAGTAAATGTTGAATTGAATTATGGGATCGGCTTCGGATGCGGTACACTTATTTATATAACCTTGCTGGTATTTGGTTCGATGGTAATGCGCGGTGTGAAGGAAGAAAAAACAAACCGTATCGTAGAGATCATCATCAGCAGCGTAGAACCTTTTGAATTAATGATGGGTAAAATATTTGGTATTGCAGCAGTAGCATTAACACAACTTTTTTTATGGTTCATTTTGATCACCGTTCTATTTGGCGCAGCAACATGGTTGCTTCCACACGATGCTATGAATCAGGCACAACAAGCAACGCAAGCGCTACATGGCGGAGGATATGACAATACGATGCAACTAAAAATAGCCGCCGTATTGCAAACTATTCACAGCATTAACCTCGTGGGAATTGTTGGTTGTTTTGTTTTTTATTTTTTAGGAGGATTTCTTTTTTATGCGGCGCTCTTTGCAGCTGTAGGAAGCACGATCAATGAAGATTCACAGGACACGCAGGCTTTAACTTTGCCCATTACAATGCCAGTTATTTTTTCCTTTATTATTTTATCTTCCAATATCACCAATCCGGATAGTCCGGTAATGGTATGGGCAAGCATTATACCTTTTTCATCACCGATCGTAATGATGGGGCGCATTCCCGGGGGAGTTCCTTTATGGCAACTGGGTTTATCGATGACCTTCCTGATAGCAGGATTTTTCTTAACCACTTTGCTCGCGGCCAAAATTTACCGTACAGGAATTTTGATGTATGGAAAGAAATCTTCCTGGAAAGAAATGCTCAAATGGGCTTTTAGAAAATCATAAAGGAATAAAGCAGTAACCGCTACTATTCCATTAACTTATTAAGTTCAGCTCTCAAATAAATCATCAATGCTTTTCTTACTGCAAAGAATGAAGCAACCATCGCACCCAATATAAAACCCAATAATGTATTGAACATAACGGAGGGACTGTTTACATCAAAAGGCGGATCAGGATGGTCAAGCGTAGCAATAATAGGTGTTGCTTTTTGTAATGTCCACAAAGCCTGTTCTTTATCGGCGATCTGGCTGCTTTGCTGGCTTATCAATCGTTGTTTCTCTATTGTCAGATTATCCTGCGGTAATTGATATTGCAATTTTCCGGAAGGAGTAAAATAAGTTGTGTTCTGAAAACCAATTGCTTTATTATCCAGATTTCCAAGCACCGAATTCAGAGAGTCGATCTTAGTAAGCGTAAACTGATAGTCGGCCAAAGCCTTTTCTGTTCTAAGGTCAATATAAAAGCGCGAGATGGCGCTAATAAATAATTCGGAAATAGGTTTTACCAACGCCGAATTTGTATTTGAATAATTTATTTCAAGCACTCCGTTCTTATTGATCTTTGCATTAATGTTTGGAAGTAGTAGTGAGCCGCCAAGAGTGGCTGCTGCCGCACTATCTATTGGAACCGTCATAGTATCGCCAAAAAAAGATTTGTGGGTATTGTTTTCCTCTATCAAAAGCCGGGTAACTGTTTTATTGTTAAACTGCGGTACTGTTGATGATGCGACACGCTCTCTCACGGTACGACTCAATGCCAGTTCAATAATATTGATGCTGGCGTCGCTGCTAAAACTATTGTTTGATGAAGCTCCGGATAAGCCTCCTAATAGGCCGCTCAATGCAGAACCGGCAGAATTATCTGAAGAAGCATTGAGGGGAAATAAAGTAGCCCTGGAAGTATATATTGTAGGGGTCTTCATTGTATGAACCAGACTAAGAATAGCAACGATGGCACCCGTAATTAAAATAGCCCACTTCCTTTTAATTAGATGTTTTAATAATTCGCCTGTGTTCACCTGAATTAGTTTAAATGAGTTTGATACTATAATTTCTTTAGTATTAAATAGCCCAGAATTACCGGGATCATAGCTGTTAGCGTTTGGCCAACAATATCACCTATGCCTTTCACTTGCGGTCTTTCAGGAACCGTTATAGTACAACCTTGACTTACCCTTGGGTAAAAATGGAAAAAAGCAAAATTATTTGTCCGGCGGCTTTTACCATTTGCATAGGTAATATATATCCTTTTTCTCCATGGATCCACACCATATCCTCCTGCCTGGTCAATATAATAGCTTAAACGGGTATGCCTTTCATCAAAAGTAACTTTTAAAGGAGATTGTACGCTGCCTGTGATAGTAACAAACGGATTGACCTCGGGAACGTAAACAATGTCATTTTCCTGAAGTACTATATCTTCCCGGTCATTTTTATTTTGAAGTGCTCTCCCCAAATCAATACTTATCGGGCGGTTAATATCCTCCATAGCACTATCTACAGTGCCACTGCTATCTGTGCCGTGGACTGTTTTAATTTTATGGATAATACTTTGCCTATATAAATCAACATTTTGCCTGAACAATACAGCTCCGCTCAGATCAGCATTCTCTTTGAACCCGCCTGCTCTTTGAACATAATCTGATAATCTTTCCGTAGCAGATAATCTTGGATAAAATCCGGGATATTTAAACAACCCTTCTAATTGAACATTTTGTTGCAGGCGAAACGTTGGATTAGCTCTAACAAAAACCTGATCATAATTCTGTAAAATAATCTGTGATGCAACAGTATCCAGTTCAAGGTTAGGTAAAATTGCATACGACTTTACAATGGTACGGGTTGGAGACAAACCTCTTTGTGCAGAATCAATGTCTACAATCCTGGATATTTCAAGCCGTCCATACTCTGCATCCGGTTTTATTCCTCCGGATAAATATAAAAGATCCTGCAAGGTCATTCCTCCAAATTTTTTCACGTGGCCTTGTGTACGCACTTCACCAAAGATGTCTACAAATTGTCCATCAGCAAATTCATTCCTGGTAAAAAATTGAATAAGGTCATTTGTTTCCAACAAAATATTATTGCTGTCATTTTTATTATTTGCCGAATCCATATTGCTTATATCAAGATCAAACCTCTCTGTATTGATAGCAGTAGAATCAGCCCCGCCACGGAACACATATACCCTATGCGTATATGTATTCGGAAGGATACCGCCTGCGCGATTGATCACATCAAACAAATGATCCCCATTTTTAAACTCATAAAGACCGGGATAAGTGATGGCTCCCTTCAATTCTACTTTATTAATAATTCCTAATTTTATAGAATCGGCTTCAATTACATCCGCATCCTGAAGTGCATAATCATAATCAGGATCTTTTAGAAGGGCAGTAGCATTAACATTATGTATCAGTTGCTTTTCGTTTTCATTGCGAATTATCTTTAATCCTGATGTATATGCTGTAGTTAAAAAACCGCCGGAATATTGTATCAATGCTTTTAAGCCTTCCTCTTTTTTTAGCTGGTAAAACATGGGCCTTTTAAAAAAACCGGTCGCCTGTACTTTCTTTTCTACAAAAGTTACCAAAATGAAATCGTTATTCTGCAAATAAACGTGGTCGCCTATCTCTCCTGTTGAAAGATATTTATATACATCTAATACTTCAATAACCTTACCATCTCTTTTAACCTGTATGGCCCTTAAATTACCATACCTGGTTATACCACCTGCTAAACCAATCACATTAAATGCATTGGAAAATGCCGAAACAGTCAATGGTCCCGGGTTTCGCACTTCGCCACCTACGTTCACACTAATACTACGTGGTTTGCCCAGCGTGACAGCAATATTGGTAGAAGCGGGTACGATACTTTTAAACCTGGAATAGATCAGTGATCTTGCCTGATCAAATGTTAATCCCTGAACACTTATCTTTCCGATACCAGCCGGAAAAATAGTACCGTCGCGGGCAACTGTATAATCCCGTTGATCTTCTCCACCACCCCATAAAGCAACAATTATATGATCGCCTACTCCTATAGGATAATCCAACGGAGGAATAGATAACTCAGCTACATTCATCACTGCTGCGTTACCAAATATATCCGCTCCATAAGTATCGTCCGGACCTGATTCCTTTATTTTGTTATTGAAGTTTAAACTATCCTTGTTTATGTTTTGTTCCTGATTTGATTGTTGCTCTTGATTCCTGTCGCTACCAACAGTAGTTGAATTATTATTAGCATTGTTTCCCTGTTGATACGACTTAACAGAACCGGAATTGCCATTCTGCAACATATTATCAATGGTCTGAGAAGAAGGTACTGTCCCATTGGTAGTTTGACAACGTGCAGAAACAAAAAAAAGCGTTAGTATACTCAACAATAAAGTTAACCGCTTATTTATAATTAGACTTATAAGACGACCCATAGTTGGTAATAGTGGTTTAGGATTGCTAAAGGTAATACTTTATTTGAGTGGATACTATATCGCCATATATTGAAAATACGCTATTATCCAAGATCAATATCTGTATCATCGCCGATATTCAGCGAACGGGTTTCGCCTTTTATGCCTGTATCACTTCCGATCAGTGAATCATCTAACACTACATCGTATAATTTAGAGAAAGAACCGATAATAGAATCTTTTACGATCGTATAATTCAATACCGTATGTTCACCGATCGCCACATTCGGACCGATCACAGAATTTTTAATTTCACAACCTTCGCCAATACTTACCGGCGGTATAATAATGGTATTCTCAAATCTTTCTTGTCCGGATACTTTACCACCCATCTTCCTTAACAAAGTTGCATTCGATTGCAACAGGCTTTCCTTTCTTCCGCAATCATACCAGTTTTGCACTTTGAATGATTTGAACTTCGCATCCTGCTCTATCATACATTCCAATGCATCCGTTAAATTGAACTCTACATGCGTTTCATTTCCACGTTGTATGATCTTCTGTAAGCAATTAAACAACATATCGGTTTCCTTGATCTTATACAAACCAACCAATGCCATATTGCTTTTAGGAATAGAAGGCTTTTCTACCACACGATGGATAAACCCATCCTCATCAATTTCCGCAACACCAAAATTGCGCGGATCATCTACTTTTTTAATACCCAACATGGAGTATTTTGAATTCAATACTTCTTTAATGTCGTATTCTGCAATGGTATCTCCTAAAACAATGAAGACCTCATCCGTTCCTACAATTTCTTTGGTCAACTCAATGGCATGGCCGGTACCATAACGTTCGTTCTGGTAAACAAAATGACAGGTAAGATCGGGGTATTTAGACTTAACATAGTCTTGTATCTTTTCGCCAAGATATCCAACGATAAATATAAAGTCATTGATCCCTGCATCGTGCAGTTGATCGATGATTATACTCAGGATGTTCTTGCCTGCCAAAGGTATCAATGCCTTTGGCTGTGTATATGTATGTGGCCGCAACTTTGTGCCTGTGCCGGCCACGGGAATGATCGCCTTCATGCCAATATCCTCCGGAGAGTCGTTTTGGTTAAAATACCCGTCTGCAGTATACAAACAGGGTGTGAAAGTAGTGAATTTTGAATAAACAGCCTGTTTTGGTGGATAACCTTCTCTTACCAGCTTTGTAAAAAGAGGAATATAATTTTACCGTTCATATATTTGCGCAATAATTAAATTTTTATGCAAAAAGATCAGTTGGTTTTTGATTTAATCGGTAAAGAATTAGCACGTCAGCGTCACGGAATTGAGTTGATCGCTTCAGAAAATTTTACTTCGCTTCAGGTAATGCAGGCAATGGGAAGTGTATTGACAAATAAATATGCAGAAGGTTACCCTGGCAGAAGATATTATGGTGGATGTGAAATTGTTGACCAGGTTGAACAATTAGCCATTGATCGTTTAAAAGAAATATTTAATGTAGAATACGCGAATGTTCAACCGCATAGTGGTGCACAGGCAAATGCAGCGTTGATGTTAGCGATCTTACAACCGGGTGATAATATATTAGGATTGGATCTTAGTATGGGTGGACATTTAACACATGGTTCTGCAGTTAACTTCAGTGGTAAAATATACAAGCCGCATTTCTACGGAGTAAAAAAAGAAACAGGGTTGATCGATTATGAAATGCTGGAAGAACAAGCGAGAAAAGTAAAACCAAAATTGATCATCTGCGGAGCAAGTGCTTACAGTCGCGATATTGATTATGCACGCATCCGTAAAGTGGCGGATGAAGTAGGTGCCTTTGTAATGGCTGATATCGCGCATCCTGCAGGATTGATCGCGAAAGGATTATTATCATATCCATTTGATCATTGTCATTTTGTTACATCTACTACTCATAAAACTTTACGCGGACCACGCGGCGGTGTGATCATGATGAAAAAGGATTTTGAAAACCCTTTCGGATTGAAAGATGTAAAAGGAAATATACGTATGATGAGCAACCTATTAGATATGGCTGTTTTCCCGGGTACACAAGGCGGGCCGCTGGAACATGTGATCGCAGGTAAAGCAATTGCTTTCGGCGAAATATTGACAGATGAGTTTACTACATATGCTAAACAAGTACAAACCAATGCGCAGGCAATGGCAAAAGCTTTTGTTAGCAGGGATTACCAGATCATCAGCGGTGGTACAGACAATCATTTAATGTTGATCGATCTTAGAAACAAAAATATCAGCGGTAAAAAAGCAGAGCTTGTTTTAGGTATGGCTGAGATCACTGCTAATAAGAACATGGTTCCTTATGATGATAAGAGTGCGTTCGTTACATCAGGTATCCGCTTTGGTGTTGCAGCGATCACCTCCAGAGGTTTTAAAGAAAAAGACATGGAGTTTGTGGTGAACGCAATTGATATGGCATTGATGAATCCGGAAGATGAAGCAAAGCTGGCTAAAATTAAAAAAGACGTAAACGCGTTCATGGAACAATTCCCCTTATATCCTGAACTAGGAAAATAATTATTATGATACAACGTATCCAAACCATTTGGCTTTTACTGGCAGCGATCTGCATCGCTGCAACCTTTAAGTTGCCTTTTTATATCGGCACCAATGCATTGAACGTTGCATCTTCTCCGTTAATGGCGAGTGATAGTTTTTTTATAACGATCCTTACTTCGGCGGTTGTATTCACGGCACTCATCAATATATTCTTATTTAAAACAAGGATCGTGCAGATACGCCTTTCCATTATAGGGATCTTTGAAGAAATCATATTGATCTTTTTATATTACCGCGAGGTGAAAACCTTTACCGCCGGGACTTATACATTATGGTCCGTCCTGCATATATTAACATTACTCTTCTTATTCTTAGCAGCAAGAGCGATCAATAAAGATGATAATTTGATACGCGAAAGCAACCGCTTACGTTAAACAAATACTATGGAACCAAAAGACAGCAACGGAAATATTTTACAGGCAGGCGATACCGCTATGGTAATTAAAACATTAAAGGTTAAAGGCGGTTCCAGCGATATCAAACAAGGAACAGTAGTAAAGAATATCCGTTTAACGGATGACGACGAAGCCGTTGAAGGAAAAGTAAATGGTTCTACGATTGTATTGAAGACAATGTTTTTGAAGAAGAAGTAATCGACTAAAATACAACTCTTTCGATATTATCAAAAGGAGTTACTTTAATATGCTCTGATTGAATAAGCTCTTGCTCGCTAAGATGTTTTAAATCTTCCGCCTTCTTTATATTCATTCCGTCTATATTTGTAGCCATCATTTCGCGTAATCCTTTGCCTGTATAATAGACAACCTCTCTGTTATTATTAATGCGGATAACACCATAATTAACGGTACTGCCATCCTTTAGAACCATAATTCCAGCATGATTAATTCTTAAAAGATCTAATCCCTTTGTATTACCTCGTATCATGATTACTACTTTTAATTTTAAATAAACTATCCGAATGATTTATCGGCCCTTTTTGAGAGCTGGACGGCTTAAAAGCATTATACATATTAAACCCAAAGTTAGAAAATAATGCCAAAATCGCAACTATTAATGCTGTTAATGTTACTCGAAATTGCCTAGTAGCGCGAACCATCTCTCGTGTTCTAAACCCATCAACATTTATAAAATGGTCTAATTCTGGTGTCACAAATATTTCCTCAGTAGAATATTTGGTTATTAATTCTGATATCCTCGAATCGGGAAAATGATATGGGATTGAAGGAGAATTAATTTGAAATATTCCAAATGTAAATGGATTAGGTATTTGATTAGTATTTCGAAATGTCAAAATATATCCTTTCTCTTCAAAAAGTTTAATGAGATTAACCGACTGAATAAGAATGGTTTGGATTTCATTTAACCTTTGATTTAAACTTACCCCCTGATTTACCAACGAATTTTGTTCGAATAGAATTGTCACATCGTTAGTGACCGTATTCACAGTAAAGCTTACGCCTTCAATCCATGGGTCAATTAGACTGTACAAGTTAATCCCCTGACGATTGTTAATTCGGATCAAGAGATTTTGCTCAGTTTGGGTAAATATTCTCATTTATTCAACGTGGGTACTAGATATTAGTCAAAAGATACATCGATTTTTCAAGATTACAAAAACCTTCCCGTATAACTCTCTTTCACTTTCTTCAGATCAGCAGGTTTGCCGGCAAATACCAAATTACCGCCCGCATCACCAGCTTCCGGACCAAGATCAATTACCCAATCGGCGCTTTTAATTACATCGGTATTATGTTCTATTACTAAAATAGAATGCCCTTGTTCGATCAATGCATTGAAAGAGGTGAGTAGTTTTTTAATATCATGAAAATGCAAACCGGTGGTTGGTTCATCGAAGATGAATAATATTTGTCCCTGTGATTTTCCTTTACCTAAAAAAGAGGCCAGCTTTACACGCTGTGCTTCACCACCACTAAGCGTTGCCGATGATTGTCCGAGTTTTACATAACCCAACCCAACATCAGAAAGTGGCTGTATCTTCTTCGCTACTTCTTTCTCCTCTTTAAAAAATTCAATCGCATCATCTACACTTAGTTCCAACACTTCATAGATATTCTTTTCCTTGTATGTCACTTCCAATACTTCTTCTTTGAATTTTTTACCTCCACAAACTTCGCAGGTTAAATGCACATCCGCTAAGAACTGCATCTCTACCAATTGTTCGCCTTCACCTTTACATGCATCACATCTGCCACCATCTACATTAAATGAAAAATGTTTGGGTTCAAAGCCACGCATCTTACTCAACGGTTGTTTGCTGTACAATGTTCTTATCTCATCGTATGCTTTAATATAAGTAACCGGATTGCTGCGGGAAGATTTACCGATGGGATTTTGATCTACCATTTCTACCTGTGCAATAGAATCAATATCGCCGCTTAGTTTTTTAAATAAGCCCGGCTTATCTGTTCCTTCATCTTTTATTTTTTGTAAAGCAGGATAGAGTATTTGTTTTACCAGGGTTGTTTTACCACTACCGCTTACGCCGCTTACCACGCAAAAAACATTCAACGGAAATTCAACGGTGATATTCTTCAAATTATTTTGACGCGCTCCTTCAACGATAATACTCCTGTTCCATTTGCGGATATTTTTAGGGGGCTCAATACTTAACTCTCCTTTTAAATATTTACCGGTTAAGCTTTTAGGATTTGCGATCAGTTCATCATAATTACCCGCAGCCACTACTTCGCCACCTAAATGACTTGCCAGCGGACCCATATCAATAATATGATCCGCTTCGCGCATCATCATCTCATCATGTTCAACTACTACAACTGTATTTCCTAAGTCTCGCAATTCTTTTAATACATGGATCAATCTTTCCGTATCTCTGCTATGCAAACCAATACTGGGCTCATCCAATATATATAAAGAGTTGGTAAGATTACTTCCTAAACTTCTTGTCAATTGAATACGCTGACTTTCACCACCACTTAATGAATTCGCCAGACGGTTTAATGTAAGATATCCCAATCCAACATCGATCAATGTTTTAATGCGATGATGGATCTCAATTAAAATTCTTTTAGCAACCTGGCGATCGTATTCACTTAATTTCAAGATATCGAACCAAACCTGCAGGTCCTTTACGGGCATTTCACATAATTCTCCAATATGTTTACCACCAACCTTTACATACAATGCTTCTTTACGTAAACGATAACCATGACATTCTGTACAAGTGGTCCTGCCCCGATACCTGCTTTGTAAAACACGGTATTGTATCTTGTATAAGTTCTGTTGCACGTCTTTAAAAAAATCATCAATACCGGCAGCATATTGATTTCCTTCCCATAAGGTTTTGTATTGTGCAGCAGTAAGATCAATGATCGGTTTATGTACCGGGAAATCAAATTTCTTTGCGTTTCGTATAAAGTCTTCTTTCCATTGACTTAACTTCTCTCCTTTCCATGGAGCAACGGCACCTTCGTATACACTTAATGATTTATTGGGTATCACCAGGTCTTCATCAATACCTAATATCTGGCTAAAGCCCTCACAAACCGGACAAGCACCAAACGGATTATTAAAAGAGAATAAATTAGGAACAGGTTCTTCAAACTGAATTCCATCCAGTTCAAACTTATTACTGAAGTGCAATACTTTATCGCCATTCACTTCTACCATCATTTCACCTTCGCCTTCATAAAATGCAACACCGACAGAATCGCTGATGCGGTGTTTTTCATCTTCATCGAAAGTTTTTACACCCAATCGATCTACCAATAAATAATTATCTGCCTTAGGAAGTTTAGAATTATTTTCCAACAGATCTTCAATTCTAACTACTTCTTTATTTATATATAATCTGCTGAATCCTTTTTGCAATAAGATGTTTAATTCTTCAGCCGCATTTCTTTTTGCATGTTGTTTAAACGGAACCAACAATAAAACCTTATCGCCTTCTTTTAATTTTTCAATTGCCTGTATTACATCGGTAACATCATCTTTTTTTACTTCTTGTCCACTTACAGGAGAGATCGTTTTACCGGCACGTGCATATAATAAACGTAGATAATCATAGATCTCCGTCATACTACCCACCGTACTTCTTGGAGTGCGTGTAATAACTTTTTGTTCAATAGCGATAGCCGGACAAAGACCTTTTATATAATCCACATCGGGTTTATCCATGCGTTGCATAAACTGTCGCACGTATGCACTTAAGCTTTCTGCATAGCGGCGCTGGCCTTCTGCAAATAATGTATCAATGGTTAAAGAAGATTTACCGGAACCCGAAACACCGGTTACTACTACTAATTTATTACGGGGAATATCAACCGTTACATTTTTAAGATTGTGTACACGGGCACCTTGTATATGTATCGCATCCTGCTGCTTTATTGGTCCGATCTTTGTTTTACCACCTGTTGTTTTAGTTGCCATCTTT
>Ga0210402_10004901_pt1 | contig 12079 bp, 13 predicted proteins | sample IncBWC7MmetaG_FD_161055 | JGI IMG/M metagenome (GOLD analysis project Ga0210402, IMG submission 161055) | Forest soil microbial communities from Barre Woods Harvard Forest LTER site, Petersham, Massachusetts, United States - Inc-BW-C-7-M | ecosystem: Environmental > Terrestrial > Soil >...
GGAATCGGCCGGTTTTTCAGGGGGATTGGACATAGGTAACGCTTCTAACCGACCCGGTTTCAGGCGTCCAGCATGGGGGCCTTGGGTGTTGTCGCCAGTATCTGTCTCGCCTTGCCCGCATCCTGCCCTATCTGGGCGATCAGGGCGGCAAGATCGGCGAATTTGGCCTCTGGGCGGATATAGGAAATCAGCTCCACCATCAGGTGCCGGCCGTAGAGATCGCCGTCGAAATCGAAAAGGTGCGCTTCCATCAGCGGCACCTTGGTCTGGTACATCGGCCTTATGCCAAAATTGGCCACGCCATCGTGGCGCGACACCATGGCCGCTTCATCGGCGCCGTCCATGATGCTGACGCGCACCGCATAGACGCCGAAGGCGGGGGCGAAACAGTGGCCCAGATGCATGTTGGCGGTGGGAAAGCCCATGGTGCGGCCGCGCCCGTCACCATGCTCGACCCGCGCCTCGATCGCCCACCAGCGGCCCAATAGCATTGCTGCTTCTTCGGGCCGCGCCGCCACCAGTGCCTCGCGGATGCGGGTGGACGATATTTTCGCGCCTTCTGTGGTCACCATCTCGAAACAGGTGACCGAGAAACCATCGGCGGCGCCCCTCTCCCGCAGGGTGGAAAGATTGCCGCCGCGCCCCTTGCCGAATTCGAAATCCGGTCCTACCACCACGCTCTTGGCGCCCAGCCCCTTCACCAGCACGTCGCGCACGAATTCCGGCGCGGTGCGTCCCGCCATGCTGGCATCGAAGGTGAGCGCGAACATCGTGTCCACGCCAAGATCCGCCAGCAGCCGCGCCTTCATGCGCAGCGGCGTCAGGCGGATGGAATCGGGACGAGGCCGGAAGAATTCCTGCGGATGCGGCTCGAAGGCCAGCACCGCCAGGGGATGACCGCCGCCGCGCGCTTCACCCCGCGCCTCGGCGATCAAAGCCTGGTGGCCCCTGTGCACGCCGTCGAAATTGCCAATCGCCACCACCGCGTGTCTGAACGCGGCCGGCACGTCCTCGAAATGGCGGAAGATGCGCATTCAGGCGACGTCCGGCCGCGGCTTTTTCGGCGCCATCACCAGCCCCTCGGCTTCCACCACCAGCTTGCCATTCACCTCGCATGTGCAGGCGATCATCACCTCGCGGCGTTGATGGATTTCCGCCACCGTCGCGGTGGTGATGACGGTATCGCCGATCCGCACCGGCGCCTTGAAGCGGATATTGGCCGACAGGAAGATGCTGCCCGGCCCCGGCAGTTTTGTTCCCATCACCGCCGAGATGTACCCGATGGCCAGCGCGCCATGCGCCACCCGCCCCCGGAAAATGGTTTTCCTGGCATAGGCCTCGTCGAAATGGAGGGGGTTCATGTCGCCGGTTGCTTCGCCGAACAGTTCGACATCACGCTCGGTCACGGTGTGCGACATGGTTTCGGTCTGGCCGACTTTCAGGTCTTCAAAATAATGTGTCACGCCGTCACCATCTGAGCGTGCGGCAGGCCGCCAGCGCGGCCACGCCCGCGCCGCCAAACAAATGGGAGAGATGCTCCCTTGTGTAAGGCTCGACTTCCTCGCCATGAATGCCATCGGCGATGAACAGCACATCCAGCCCCGCCCGGTTCGCGCCCATGATATCGGTAAACAAGCCATCGCCCACCGCCAGCGGTTTTTTCGCGCCGGCTATCGCCGTCAGCGCCGCGTCATAGATCGGCAGGTAGGGCTTGCCGTAATAGATCGCCGTCCCGCCCATTTTTTCATATTCCTTGGCCAGGGCGCCGGCGCAATAGCAGAGCTTCTCGCCACGATGCACGACAAGGTCGGGATTGGCGCAGATCATGGTGAGATTCCGGGACCGCATGCCGGCCAGCCTATCGGTATAATCCGCCACCGTCTCGGTCAGGTCGTCCACCAGGCCAGTGCAGAGGGCCAGCCCCGCCTCCCCGATCCCGGCGGGGACATAGTCCAGGCCCTTGAGCAGGGGCAGATCCTTGTCGGGGCCTATATAGTAAAGTGGCAAAGTGCCTTTCTCAGCGCGGCGGTCCAGCTCCGCCCGGGCAGCCCCGCCGGAACTGACGATGGCGTCATAGCAGCCCGGCGGCACGCCATATTGGGCGCATTGGGCGGCGACCTCACTGGGCAGACGCGGCGCATTGGTCAAGAGCACCACCCGGCCACGATGTTTGCGGAACTGGATCAGCGCCTCGGCGGCGGCCGGATGGGCCCTGTGGCCATCATGGATCACGCCCCAGACATCGCAGATCAAGGCGTCATAGGCAGGGGCGAGTTCGGCGAGGCCGGATATCAGGCGGGGTGGGGACATAAGAAGCGGATGGCATGGCGGAGGGCCTAGCGTCAATAAGACGGCGATTTGGGTGGCGTCCTAATTTGATGGCCTGACCGCATCCCGCAGTTTTTCAATCAGCTCCGCCCGCTCATTTGCCGCCAGAGCGGTCACCGTCATCTCCGCTTCGGTTGTCGTCCAGATCGGCGCCTCCCAGCGCGGGTCATCCCGGGTGCGCGGCACGATATGCCAATGCAGATGCGGGATGACATTCCCCAGAACGGCGGCATTGATATGGTCGGGCTGCAGCACTCGCATCATCGCCTTTTGCGCCAGATAAAGATCGGCGCAGAACGCCGCCCATTCCTCCGCGGAAAGCTGGTCAGGCCGGATAGCGTGCCGGATGTCCAGAACAAGAAGACAATGGCCGCGATAGGTCTGGTTGCTGGACAGATAGAGGGACGAAACCGTCAGCGCGGCGATAAAATCCCAATATTCATTCGATGCGGCGCGGGGCGCGTCGAAGGGGCAGTCGATGCCCTCAGCCCAACGATCCCACCGCGTTGCTTCCACCGGCTCACCCTCCGTGAATTCAGACCGGGAGCCTAGCAGAAACGCAACTGGCCGTGGCGGGGGTAAGTTAGCTGGCTTTCCTAAGCGGCAGCACCGAAGCCTGGGTCGTGGCGCCCTCGACCGGCTTCTGGGCATCGTCGCGCACCGCGCGCGGCTCGCCGAACAGGAAGCCCTGGGCATAATCCAGGCTGTAATCCAAAAGCTGCAGCACGGTCTTCTCGTCTTCCACCCGTTCGGCGATCAGGTTCAGCCCGTGCCGCGACAACAGCCTCTTGAAGTCTTCCGCCGCTACCGCCGCGCCCACGCCCTTCATGCCTTGCGTCAGGGTCGAGGCGCGCACCTTGAGATGGTGGAAGCCCATGTTCCTCAGGCGCGGGAAATCCAGCGCCAGGGTCTCGACATGGTCCATCGAAAGCGCAAAGCCCAGATCGGCCAGGAAGCGCAGATTCTTTTCGCCCTGCGCCCCCGCCTTGAGCACTACTGATTGCGGGAATTCAAAAATGATCTGCCCGGCCAGGTCGCGGTTGACCTGCATATATTCGAGAAACTGGGGGAAGAATTCGGCGTCGGACAACGTGTCGCCCGAAATGTTGCAGAAGATGCCGATCTCCCGCGTCTTCTGGGTCAGGCGCCGCACCACCTGGACGCAGCGGAACAGCAGAAGATTGTCCACCACGCTCATCAGGCCCGCGGGCGCCGCCACTTTCATGTATTGCGCCGGCATGATCACCGAGCCGTCCTGGGCGCGCAGGCGCGACAGGGCTTCGTAATAGCGCAGCTTCCTCTGCGGCAGGCTGACGATGGGCTGCAAATAAAGATCGACCCGATTGTCCTCCAGGCAGAGACGGATGGTTTCGAGCATGTCGCCATCGCCCAGGCTTGCGACATAGGCGCTGGCCGGGCCCTGGCGGCGGCCGGTCTGCGGCACCGCAGCGGGTGAAATCTCGCCTTGCGCCGCGCGGGCGCTGCGGGAAATCTTGCCGGCGAAATCGCGCATCAGGCTTTCCAGCACCTGGAGCTCGGCGACGATCTTCTTTCCTTGCGCGTCGCTCCTGGCATCCACATGCTGGGTGATGTCGTCCATGCGCCGTGCCGTGGCCATAATCTGCCGGTCGAAGTCCATGGTCATCTGGCGAAGCCCGGCAATGTCGCGCGCCGTGGCGCGCTTGTCGGCGCGGCGCGTGAAGGACGCACTTATCTGCTGGGTGAAAAGGAACGCCAGCGCGCCCGCCAGAATCGCCACCGGCCAGCCGGCGAACAGCGCCAGCGACGCGCCCAGGGTGGCGGAGGCAAACAGGCAGGTCAGCGTGACAAGGATCTTGGTCATGGGCGGCCGGATTGGAATTCCGCGCCGATTGTGCGCTGTGCCTATTTCCAAAGTGTTAACCAGAAAAAGCCGGACAGATACCGGGTCTCGGGCCACTGGCCGCTCGCCCAAGCTCGCAGCGTTGGCTTAGCCTTTCTTGGCGGGAGCCTAGAAAAGCTTGCCCCTCTTCGAGCGTGGCGAGGGAGGCGCGTCCTCTCGCATGTCCACTGGACATGCTCACGCGCTTCGCGCGCCGACGCTCACTTCCAAAATATTAACCGCCAAAAATCAGGAAAATCCCGGGTTTTAAGGTCCCCGCCTGTATCCATGGGCCGCCTTTTGCTAGCTTGCCCCTTATTCATAGAGGCGCCATGAAAAAAGCCTTCGCCCTTATCGCGATTGCCGCCGCCGCGGCTTCCGGCGCGGTGGCGCAAGACGCGGCCCGTTCGACTATAACCGGGGTTTACACCGCCGCCCAGGCCGATCGCGGTATGGCGCTGTTTGTGGCCAACTGCGCCAAATGTCATGAACTGGGGCTGACCTCATCGGCCACCATTCCGCCCCTGGGCGGCGAGGATTTCCAGTCGGACTTTGCCGGACAGAGCGTGGCCGACCTGTGGACCCGCGTCCAGAACACCATGCCGGCGGACAATCCGGGCAAACTTTCGCCCGCCGAGGCCACAGATCTCACCGCTTTCATCCTGCAGAACAATCATGTTCCGCCGGGAACGAGCGAACTTCCTGCCGACACGGCGGCGCAAGCGCTGCTGAAGATCGAATTTCCAAAACGCAATTAGGCCTGTTGGGTGTAGAGCTGCGCGGAATTTCCAGACCGCGCCCGGCCGTCTTTGTGCTTCCGGTGTGCCGCGGGCGCATTTTGCGCATATGCGTGACTTGGGGCGCGACGTGATGTATTTTTCGCCCGTCTTTCCTGCCGGTGTGAATGACAAGTGAAGTCACGATTGTCCAGTGAAAGAATGCCCAGGCGGTCTTTGCGCCGTCTCATTCTCACCGGCTTCATGCTGTTGGCATTTCTGTTTCAAAGCTACGCAGTCCAGACGCATATCCATCCTCTGCAGGGCATACCCGGCATTACAGCCCTGAAGCTGGTGCCCGCGGCGATCACAAAACCGAACAAAAATATTCCGCTGGGCACCGCCGATCCGGATTGCGCGCTCTGCCAGCTTCTCTATGGCGGCCAGCATGTCGCGCCGGACGCGCTGGTTTTTTTCCTTCCCATGGTTGCGGTTTCAACCATCGATATCGCCCTTGGTGTCTTGCCGCATTACGATGCGGCATCCCATAGCTGGCGCGGACGAGCCCCGCCCCAGCACTGATTTGCAACATGAACGCGTGCGCGTGCGGGCTTTGCTCCCGCGCCGTCACGTCCTTCCAGCAAATCAGGCCGTTTTGCCGAACCCGTTCAACCGGGGGCGGCGCGGCAGACATCAGGGGCCTTATCCATGTATCGGTTTCTTCTATGCGGCGCTGCTTGCGCCTTTCTCGCCACGCCGGCTTTCGCGCAAGCGATTGAGAGCGTCACCGTCACCGCCGAACGGCTCGACGCCGCCCGCGCCGCCATCCAGACCCAGACCGGCGCTTCCAGCTACACCGTCACGGCGCAGGATATCGCCAACTATCCGGGGGGCGAGAACCTGCAGCTCAATTCCGTGATCCTGCAGGCGCCTGGCGTGGCCCAGGATTCCTTCGGCCAGCTGCATGTACGCGGCGAACATAACGGCCTGCAATACCGCCTCAACGGCATCATCCTGCCCGAAGGCATCTCGGTGTTCGGCCAGACCCTGGATCCGCGCCTGGCGGAAAGCGTCAAGCTGATAGACGGCGCCCTGCCCGCCGAATATGGCAACCAGACCGGCGGGATCATCGACATGCAGACCAAGAGCGGCTTGTTCGCGCCGGGCGGGCATATCGGCGTCTATGGCGGCAGCCACAACACCATCACGCCCTCCTTCGATTATGGCGGCTCGGCCGGCGCGCTGAATTATTTCGTCTCTGGCGATTACACCACCGACTCGCTGGGTATCGAGAGTCCCGACCGCAAAGCCGATCCCGCCCATGACCGCACCAAGCAGTATCACGGCTTCGCCTTTGTGCAGGACCTCCTGGACCAGAATTCCAGCGTCACCGCGGTCCTGGGCACCTCCGACGACATGTTCCAGATTCCGGACCAGACAGGACTTCAGCCCTCCGGCGTGAACGGCGTTGTCGGCCTGGGTCCTCTTTCACCCGACAGCGGCAATTATCTGCTCAAGGCCAGGGGCCAGACCGCGTTCCCCTCCGAAATGTTGGACGAGCGCCAGCGCGAAATCACCGATTACGCCATCCTCAGTTACCTGCGCTCGGACGGGAATCTTGACAGCCAGGTCTCAATTTTCGGGCGCTATTCCAGCCTGAATTTCATGCCGGGAGCCAATGTCGGCGACATTCTCTATAACGGCATCGCCAATGCCGCCTATAAGCGCGACGAAGCCTATGGCGTGCAGGCGGAGGGCGCTTACCATCTGGGCGCTGTCCACACGGTGCGCTTCGGTCTTTTGTACCAGGCCGACGATCTTCTGAGCACCTCCACCGCGCTGGTACTGCCCACGGATAATGGCGGACCCGCCAGTCCCAATCACAATCCGCTGTGCAGCGATCCCAGCCAGACCTGCCAGACCTCGGACGTGCCGCTGACCATATTGGACAATGGCAGCAAGCATGCCTGGGCGCTGGGCGTCTATCTCCAGGACGAGTGGAAGCTGTTCTCCAGCCTGACCTTGAATTATGGCGTGCGCTACGACGAATATCGCGCCTTCAATGCCGAGAACCAGCTCAGCCCCCGCGTCAATCTGGTATGGACGCCGGATGACGCCACCGCCATCCATATGGGTTATGCGCGCTATTTCTCGCCGCCGCCTTACGAGAATGTCGCCAGCACCGACGTCGCTTTGTTCGACAACACAACCTTTGCGTCCGATCATACCGACGACACGCCCAAGGCGGAGCGCGCCGATTATTATGACACCGGCCTGACCCGCAAACTGAACGACCATTTCACCCTGGGGCTGGACAGCTATTTCAAGGCCGACAGCAATCTGGTGGATGAAGGCCAGTTTGGCGCGCCGATAATCCTGACCCCCTTCAACTATCAGACCGGGCGGCAATATGGCGGCGAATTCACCTCCAACTACAACGCCGACAATGTCAGCGCCTATCTCAATGCCTCTTATGAGCGAGCGGGGGGCCGGAACATCACCTCCAGCCAGTTCGAATTCAGCCCCGATGACCTCAGCTATATTTCCACCCACTATATCCCGCTCGATCACCAGCAGCTTGTCAGCGTCTCAGGCGGCGGTTCCTATAAGTGGCAAGACATCCTGTTCTCGACTGACTTCCTCTATGGCTCGGGCCTGCGCAGAAGCGGCGCCACACCCAATGGCGAATCCGTGCCGAGTTACTTCACCGCCAACCTCGGCGTCAGCCACACATTCGATTTCTTTGGCGGCCTGACAACGCGTTTCGACGTGATCAATGTCACCGACCATGTCTATGAGATCCGCGACGGCACCGGCGTGGGCGTGGGCGCGCCGCAATTCGGCGCCCGGCGCGGCTTCTTCGTCGGCCTCTCCAAAGCCCTGTAGGGAGCGGCCATGCTGGCGAGAATCCCGGACAGAGACGAACGGCGGCGGATCGGACGGCGCATTCGCCGCCGCCGCCTGTTCCTCGGCCTGACGCAAAGCGCGCTGGCCGGCGCGCTGGGCGTCAGCTTCCAGCAGGTGCAGAAATACGAGAAGGGCGTGAGCCGGCTGCCGCCAAAACGGCTGCACCAGATCGCCCATGCCATGGAGGTGACGCCGGACTATTTCTCCAGCCCGAACGCCGGACAGGCCGACGAATTCGAGCGTTTTGTGCAAAGTCCCGCAGGCATCGCGGTCTATCGCGCCATGGCCGTGATTGCCGACCCGGCGGTGCGCGACCGGCTGATCCTGGCGATTGCCGCTTTCTCCGACGGTATCGCGCGGCCTGAAGAGGGTGAGGCCACTCTGCTTTCCCATTGGCTGAGGCGGATCGCCAGCCAAAGCGAGTCGGAGCGGCACAGAAAAATGGTAGGGGCCGGCATCCGCGCCATGAAAGTCGAACTGGCGCAATTGATCGGCAAGACCCTGAAGGCACGGAAGCTGACCCAGAAATTCGCGGCGCGGATTCTGGTCACCGACCAGGCCCGCATCTCGGCCCTGGCGCGCGGCAATGTCGAGGCGGCCTCGTTTGAAAAGCTGATGCGCTATCTGGTGTTGCTGGGCTGGAACGCCCGCATCGCCATCGCCAGGCGGCCGCTGCATACCCGGGGCAAGATCGAACTGATCAGCAGCAACGAGCCCTGACATTTGGCAGCCGGGCGCAGACGAAGAACCCCGCAACCTAAGTTGCGGGGTTCTTTTTCTCAGTGATTGTCGCGGCGATCACGCCCGCGATCGTAATTGCGGCCGTTGCCGTTGTCGTGCCGCTCGGGCGCGGCCTGCTGGGCCGCTTGTTGTGGCGCGGCTTGCTGCTGGCCACGGCCTCTGCCTGACGGCGCTTGCGGCTGTGACGCAGGCTGCGGCGCTGCTTGCGGCTGGTTCATCGCCCGGCCGCGATAGTTGAGGCCATCATTGCGGGACGGTCCCGAGTCATTGCGACGATCCGCACCGCCAGCATCCTGGCGGTTGAACTGCTGCCTGTCGTCACGCTGGCCGGAATTCTGCCTGTCATCGCGCTGACCAAAGCCTTGCCGGTCATCGCGCTGGCCGAAGTTCTGCCTGTCATCGCGCGGACCGAAATCACGCCTCTGGTCCGGCCCGCCGAAATCGCGCCGGTCGTTGCGTTGCCCGAACCCGCCGTCCCAGCGGCCGTGAAATCCGTTGTTGCGATAGAAATTCTCGCCCAGCGCCGGACCGAAACGCCCTTCGCGCCACCAGTTCGGATGCGGCCCGCGCCATTCGTCAAAGCGCCAGGCGCCATGGAGCCAGAACTGGCGGCGGCCATACCAGTCGCGATAATAGACCGGGCCGTCATACCATTCGCCGCCCCAGAACACCGGCCCATAATAAAGCGGCATGTCCCAGAAATCATCCGGGCAACCCCATTGATCGCAATAACCGCCGGAGTCGTAAGAGAAGCTGATACCGCCCTGCGGGCCGAAACCCAGGCCGAAAGATTGCGCGGCCGCCGGCGTGGCAACCGTCGCACCCGCAAATGCCAGAACTCCCAGTGCTGCCTTCCACGCCGTCTTCATGTTCTGCTCCACTGAAACAGGCGTGAAGAGTCACGCCATGCCCGCGATACTGATCTTCGCGCCATGAACCTTAACTGAACCGAAAATGGCCGGATTATGTTGATGCAGTGAGCCTTCGGCGCCCGCAGGGCGTGAGCATGTCCTGTGGGTGAGGAGTGGTTCGCCTATGGCGAACGAAATGGTCCGGTGGACCATTTCGAGCGACGAACGCCCGAAGCCTGGCGAAGGGCGGGAATGCGGAAACGGCACCTCCCTCGCTGCGCTCGGCGAGGGGCAAGCTTTTCTAGCCTCGCTCCCGCTCGTCAAGAAAAGCTAAGCCAACGCCGCGAGCCCTGGCGAGCGGCCAAAGACCCAAGCTCAAAAGAAAAACGGCTCCGGAAAAAATCCGGAGCCGTTGTCCTTCAGGTCAGATCTGACTTAGCGGTGGCCGCCGCCGCGTTCACCACCGCGGCCGCCGCCGCCACGATTTCCGCCGCCATGGAATCCGCCGCGATCGCCGCCGCGGAATCCACCGCGGTCAAAATCACGGAAGCCGCCACCGAAACCGCCGCCGATCACGATGCTGGACCCGCCATAGTAATAGGGGTCATAATAGCTCGGCGCGTAGTAACCGCCGCAGCGATAGGGATCGTAGAAGCGGCTATAGGGATCGCAGCTATAGCTGTAAGCCGGCGGCCCATAATAACCGCCATAGCCCGGACCGATGCCGATCCCGACCGACACCCGCGCCTCGGCGGACGAGGCGGCCAGCGTCGCCGCACCCGCCACCACCAGCGCACCCAGGGCCAACTTCGCGAATTTTTTCATGACTGGTCTCCTTACTCCAAAACGTCACGTCTCATCGTTGAAGTGATTTTCGGGCGCGACGCCTGAACCTCACATGAACAAACGTTTGGCGGGACCCCCTGTTCAGGCGGCAAATGCAAATGCCCTGAAATGGTCACGATTGAGTACGCGAACGCCCCGGCGGAGGGGAAAAAGAAGCTCCCTCTTCTTGACCTTTCCCCGCCCCCCTCCTAAATACCCCGGCAGGACTGGCACTCTATCCCTATGAGTGCTGCCTGATCTATTTTCTTTCAATAAAACCAATCCTTTAGGAGAGGCCCCACATGAAGTTCCGTCCCCTTGGCGACCGCGTCGTGGTCCGCCGCGTCAAAGAAGACCAGAAGACCCCCGGCGGCATCATCATCCCCGATACCGTCGCCGAAAAGCCCCAGGAAGGCGAAGTGATCTCCGTCGGCCCCGGCGCCCTGGACGACCACAACAAGCGCGTCCCCCCCGAAGTCAAAGCTGGCGACATCGTGCTGTTCGGCAAATGGTCGGGCACCGAAGTCAAGATCGATAACGAGGATCTCCTGATCATGAAGGAGAGCGACATCATGGGCGTGATCGAAGGCAAGAAGAAGAAATAAGCCCGATCAGGCTTTCAACCCCATCCAACAATTCAGGAGAATGAAATCATGGCAGCCAAAGAAGTGAAATTCGGCGCCGACGCCCGCGAAAGACTTCTGCGCGGCGTCGACATTCTTGCCGACGCGGTGCAGGTGACCTTGGGGCCCAAGGGCCGCAATGTGGTGATCGACAAGAGCTTCGGCGCTCCCCGCACCACCAAGGACGGCGTCACCGTCGCCAAGGAAATCGAGCTTGGCGACAAGTTCGAGAATATGGGCGCCCAGATGGTGCGCGAAGTCGCCAGCAAGACCAATGATGCGGCCGGCGACGGCACCACCACCGCCACCGTGCTGGCCCGCGCCATCGTGCGCGAAGGCGCCAAGTCGGTCGCGGCGGGCATGAACCCGATGGACCTCAAGCGCGGCATCGAAAAGGCGGTCGACGCCGTCGTCGCCGAGCTGAAAAAGCGTTCCAAGAAAGTGAAAGACAACGAAGAAATCGCCCAGGTCGGCACCATTTCCGCCAATGGCGATAGCGAAGTCGGCAAGATGATCGCCGAAGCCATGGCCAAGGTCGGCAATGAAGGCGTCATCACCGTCGAGGAAGCCAAGGGCCTGGAGACCGAGCTCGATGTGGTCGAAGGCATGCAGTTCGACCGCGGCTATATCTCGCCCTATTTCATCACCAATGCCGAGAAGATGGTGGCCGAACTCGAAGACTGCGCCATCCTGATCCATGAAAAGAAGTTGACGTCTTTGCAGCCAATGCTGCCCATTCTTGAAGCCGTCGTTCAATCGGGCCGTCCGCTCTTGATCGTCGCCGAGGAGATCGAAGGCGAGGCGCTCGCCACCCTGGTGGTCAACAAGCTCAGAGGCGGCCTCAAGGTCTGCGCCGTCAAGGCGCCGGGCTTCGGCGACCGCCGCAAGGCCATGCTGGAAGACCTCGCCACCGTCACCGGCGGCCAGGTGATCAGCGAGGACATCGGCATCAAGCTTGAGAATGTGAAGCTCAATATGCTGGGCACCGCCAAGAAGGTGCGGGTGGACAAGGAAAACACCACCATCGTCGATGGCGCCGGCAAGAAGGCCGACATCCAGGCTCGCGTTGGCCAGATCAAGAAGCAGATCGACGACTCCACCTCCGATTACGACAAGGAAAAGCTGCAGGAACGCCTGGCCAAGCTGGCCGGCGGGGTTGCGGTGATCCGCGTCGGCGGCGCCACCGAGATCGAGGTCAAGGAACGCAAGGACCGCGTCGACGACGCG
>Ga0210402_10004902_pt1 | contig 12078 bp, 14 predicted proteins | sample IncBWC7MmetaG_FD_161055 | JGI IMG/M metagenome (GOLD analysis project Ga0210402, IMG submission 161055) | Forest soil microbial communities from Barre Woods Harvard Forest LTER site, Petersham, Massachusetts, United States - Inc-BW-C-7-M | ecosystem: Environmental > Terrestrial > Soil >...
GCGGCAAATACGGCCGAGCCACCGCCAATGGAACGACGAACCATGGGTTATCCTGCGGCGGAGCCCAACAAACGAACGCCAGCCGCCCCGACGCCGCAAGTGCCGATCGAATATTGGCGAACGCGGCGACCGGCTCATCGAAGAACATCACGCCGAACCGAGAGAATGCCAGGTCGAACGCACCGGGCGTGAAGGCATGCGTGGCGGCATCCGACTGCGTAAGCTGGACATTCGTCAGCGCACTGTCCCGCACCCGTTCGCGGGCGCGGGCGAGCATGGGCGCGGAGATGTCGACGCCGGAGACGCTTCCATTCGGGCCGACGCGGCCAGCAAGTTCAAGCAGTGTCGCGCCGCATCCGCAACCGATATCGAGCACGGACTCTCCGACGGCCGGGTGGGCGCGATCCAGTGCGGTGTGCATCAACGGCGCCAGCAACGTGTCCATTCGCTCCTGGTTTGCCACCCAGCGCGGCCCGGCTTCGCTGTTCCAGTACTCGATCTGGGCTGTGTTGGGACCGGCTCCGTTGTCTGACACCGAACGCTCCTGTGCCGAAGTTCACCAAAGAAACTCCCCTGCCCCTCCCGCAAGGAGAGGAGGCAGGGGAGCGGGAGAAAGTCATCCGCCGCCAGCGCTCTGCGGCCATGACGCCGCGGCAGCTGGGATCATACCTTCAACTGATCCCCGATCGGCAGGCTGCGGATCCGCTTGTTGGTCGCGGCGAATATCGCATTGCAGAGCGCTGGCGCGAACGGCGGCAATCCCGGTTCGCCGACGCCGCTCGAAGGCACATCCCAGCCCGCCGGCACAATATGAACGCGCACGTCCAGCGGGGCCTCGTTGATCCGCGCAACCAGGAAGCCGTCGAAGTTCCGCTGCTCGGGCCGGCCGTTCTTGAAGGTGATCTGGGTCCGCTTGGCGAGCGAGAGCCCCATCACCGCCGCGCCCTCGATCTGCGAGCGGATGCGCTCCGGGTTGACGTGGAAGCCGCAGTCGATCGCGGTGTCCACCCGCGGGATACTGATCACCCCCTTGTCGTCCACTGCAACCTGCACGACGGTCGCAACGTAGCTCAGGAAGCTGCGATGCGCCGCGATGCCGCGGCCCTGGCCCTTCGGCAGCGGCGCACCCCATCCGGACTCCTGTGCGGCAAGCTCCGCGACATGGCGCAGCCGCTTGGTGTCGATCGGATAGGTCTCGAACGGATCGCCGTAGTTCCAGTAATCCGCCACATCGGCCGACTTGCGTGGATCGACGATGCGGTCGGGGCCGATCAGTTCCAGCAGCACGTCCTTCGGGTCGCGTCCGAGTTCCGCCGCGATCTCGGCGACCATCGACTGCACCGCGAAGGCGTGGGGGATGTTGGACACGGAGCGGAACCAGCCGATGCGCGTGTGCGCGGTGCACGCGCCATTCTCGCAGCGCAGGTTGGGGATGGCGAACGGATTGTCCACCAGGCCCATGCCGAGTTCGAACGGCGCCGCGTGATCTGCGCCCGCCTTGAACGTGGACATGATGGTCGGCGCCACGCTGCGATGCCGCCACGCGATCACCTTGCCGTTGGCATCGATGCCGGCGTCGATCCGTTCGACCGAGACGGTATGGTAGTAGTCGTGCTGGATGTCGTCGTCGCGCGTCCAGGTCAGCTTCACCGGCGCGTCGATCGCCTTCGACACCAGTGCCGCCTCGAGCACGTAGTCCCACTTGGACTTTCGGCCGAAGCCGCCGCCCAGCAAGTTCACGTTGACGGTGACGTTCTCGACCGGAATGCCGAGCATCTTCGCAAGATCGTCGCGGCAGCCGCCCGGGCTCTGCGTCGGCGCATAGGCCACGCATTCGGTGCCGGACGCGCCCTGACGAACATGCACGGTCGCGTTCGGCGTCTCCATGCTCGCATGCGCGAAGTGCGGGACGTAATACTGCGCGGTCACCACCTTGGCGGCCGATTTCAACGCGCCGTCCGCGTCACCTTCGCTACGGACAGCCTTGCAGGGGCTGGCCGCCGTCTGCTCCATCTCGGTGCGAAATGCCGCGCTGTCATACGTCGCGTTCGGCCCGTCGTCCCAAACCACCTTCAGCTTCGCCCGGCCCTTGATCGCAGAACCGGTGTTGCGCGCGACGACGGCGACCCCGCCAACCGGCATGAATTTTGATGGCCACGGCCAGCCCTGGACCTCGACGACCTTCTCGACGCCGGGAACCTTGAGCGCCTCGCTCGGATCGAACGAGACGAGTTTCCCCCCGACCACCGGCGGACGTGCGATCACCGCGAACTTCATCCCGGGGATCTTTGCATCGATGCCGTAGGTTGCCTGCCCCGTTGTGATGTCGCGCAGATCGACGATCGGTATCGAACCGGTGCCGATGTAGCGGAAGGCGCTGGGGTCCTTGAGCTTCAGCTTGTCGGTCGCTGGCGTCGGCAGAGCGCTCGCCGCCTTCGCAAGCTCGCCGTAGCCGAGCATGTTGCCCGATGCGAGATGCACGACCTTGTGGTTCTCGGCGCGCACTTGCGAGACGTCCACGCCCCACCGCGCGGCAGCCGCCTGCTCCAGCATCATGCGCATGGCAGCGCCGCACTGCCGCATCGGCTGCACGAAGTGGCGCACGCTTCGCGAGCCGTCGGTGTCCTGGTTGCCGTACTTCTTTTCGTCGCCCGGTGCCTGCGCGACGCGCACGCGCCCCCAATCGGCATCCAGTTCATCGGCGACGACCATCGGCAGACTGGTGCGCACGCCGGTGCCCATCTCGGAGCGGTTGGTGACGATGGTCACGAGACCGGACGGATCGATCGCGATGTAGACATGCGGGTCGTTCACCGTGCCGCCCGGCATCGCGCCGGCACCAGTCGCCCAGTCCGCCATCGCCGGCCGCGACAGCATGCTAGCGCCCAGCACGAGCGCACCGGATCCGACGATCCCCTTCAGCACAAGCCGGCGGCTGACATTCGCGACCTGCCCAGGCTCGATGGCAATCGGCTCGATGACGATCGGTTCGAACATATGGGTCATGGCTTACACTCCAGTGGAGGCCAGACGCACCGCCGCGGCGATGCGCTGATAGCAGCCACACCGACAGATATTGCCGGACATGGCGGCGAAGATGTCTTCGTCCGTCGGCTTCGGCGTGACCGCGAGCAGAGCGGCTGCCTGCATGATCTGCCCGGCATGGCAATAGCCGCACTGCGGCGCGCTCGTTTCACGCCAGGCCCGCTGCACGGGATGGTTTCCCGCGGGATCGAGCCCCTCGATCGTGACGATATCCTGCCCGGCCGCGTCAGAGACCGGCACGGAGCAGGACCGCACGGCGACACCCGCCAGGTGCACCGTGCAGGCGCCGCAGAATTTTTCCCCGCAGCCGAACTTTGTTCCGGTCAGGCCCAGTTCGTCGCGCAGGACCCAGAGCAGCGGGACTGAGGGATCGCCATCATAGTCATGGCTCTGCCCATTGACCTTCAAAGTTACCATGTACTCCTCCATGACGGCCGCGGGTGGCGTGTCGTTGACGCCACCCCGCCAATTGTCTCGAATTGCAGCTCCACCATTTGGCCGTGGACTCGCGCTAGGGGTGGCGCCTGATCGCAAACACCCAGATCGCTCCACCCTGCGGCACGGCGTTCGGGTCGAGCTTCAACGAGGTCTGCGCCAGTCCATCCTGGATACGCTGGGCGTCCACGCCCCAACCGGACTGCACCGCAACGTATTCCGTATCGCCGACCTGATACGCCACCGGCATGCCGATGATGCCCGAGTTGGTCTTCTGCTGCCACAGCAGCTCGCCCGTCTTGGCATCGAACGCCCGGAACATCCGGTCATTGGTGCCGCCCACGAACACCAGCCCACCGGCGGTGGTCAGAACCGAGGCAAAGAGCTGGTTCGGGAACGGGTAGGTCCACATCCGCTTGCCGGTCGCCGGATCCCAGGCCTGCAGTTCGCCGATGTGATCGCCGCGCGGCAGCAGCTTCAGGCTGTCGGGATCGGCGCCGAGCCAAAGCTGGCCGGCGACGAGTTGCTTCTTCTCGCCAAGCATTTTCCCGCACATGTTGTCGTTGGCGGGGATGTAGAGCAGCTGCGTCTGGTCGCTGTAGGATTCCGAGGGCCAATCCAGCCCGCCCCACAGCGACGGACAGAAGCTGATCTCTTTGCCGCTGATCGGCTTGTGGTCGTCGTCGTAGGTCGGCCGGCCGGTCGTCGGATCCAGGCTTTTGAAGGCGTTCTGATAGACGTACGGCTGGCCGGAGATGTATTTGATTCCATTGTCGGTCTGCTGCAGCACCCAGAGGTAGCCGTCGCGCGCGGGATGCACCAGCGCGTCGATCGTCTGCCCGTTATGCTGCATGTTGATCAGCAGGGGCGCGCGGATTTCGTCCCAGTCCCATGAATCGTTCCAATGGTACTGGTGATAGCCCTTGAGCTGGCCGGTGTCGGGATCCAGGGCGACCGTCGAACTGGTGAACAGATCGTCGCCCGGGTGCAGATCTCCAGGCCACGGGGCCGCATTGCCAACACCCCAATAGGCGAGATTTCGCCGCGGGTCGTAGTTGCCGGTGATCCAGACGGAGCCGCCGCCGGTTTTCCATGCGTCGGTCTTCCAGGTGTCGCCGCCCTGGTCTTCCGGCCCTGGAATAGTGTGGAACCGCCACGCCTGCTGGCCGGTCTCGGCGTCGTAGGCGGCGATGAAGGCGCGCACGCCGAACTCGCCGCCCGACGAACCCACCATCACCTTGCCGTGCACCACCAGCGGCTCGAGCGTCATGTATTCGCCGCGCTTGTAGTCGCCGACCTGGGTGTTCCAGACCTCCTTCCCGGTCTTCGCATCCAGCGCGATCAGCCGCGCATCGACGGTGGCGAGGTAGAGCTTGTCGCCCCACAGCGCGACGCCGCGATTGGTCGGGTGCAATTGGTAAAGGTCGGAGGGGAGTTTTTCCTTGTAGCGCCAGATCAGGTCGCCGGTGACCGCGTTCAGCGCGAGCACCTGCATCTCGGGCGTGGTGACGAACATGACCCCGTTGTTGACCATCGGCGGCGCCTCGTGGCCCTCCACCACGCCGGACGCAAAGGTCCAGACTGGCACGAGGTCCTTGACGTTGTCGCCGTTGATCTGCCGCAACGGACTGAAGCCGTGTCCGTCGTAGGTCCGCCGGTATAGCAGCCAGTTCCCGGCCTCGGGACTTTCCAGCCGTTGCTGCGTGACCGGAGAGTAGCTTGTCATCCCCTCGGCATGCGCGGTCCCCCAGGACGCGCCGCAGAGGGACGCGCCACTAAGCAGGCCGGCGGAAAATGCCATCAGGCCGATCGTGGTTTTACGCTTCATTGGCGTTTGCTCCCCACCCTTTGCTCCCGGCTGTTCGATCGCGGCCGCGCCCCGGGTACGTCCTCGCCCGCGATGGCTCAGGCTCCTTGCTGTTGCATGCCTCCCACCCGATCGGTGAAAGTCGCGGCGACGTCCAGCACGCCGTTGCTCAGTCGCAGCGGCAGGCTCGGCAGCGGCCGCGGCGCCGGGCCGCCCACCACCTTGGCGCCCTGACGCGGGTCGTAGCGCGACTGATGGCAGGGGCATTGCAGCACCTGCACCGAGCGCAGCCAATCGGTGACCGGACATTGCTGATGCGTGCAGGTGGCCGAATAGGCGACAACGCCATCGGCTGTGTTTGCCCGCTCGTCGTCACCGAGCGTGGCCGGGTCGAACCGCATCAGCAGCACCATGTTCAGGCGCGAGCCGTTGCGCGGTATCTTCTTTTGCGGATCGAACGCCCAGGCCAGCAGGACTTCCCCCGGCCCAATGTCTTCCGGCTTCAGCGGCGTCGTTCCGACTTCCACGCCGGCCTCGACAAGAAGATCGCCGGGCTGCGGGAGCTGGGACCGGTCGGGGTCGGGCACATCGTCGGCACGCGCGTCTAATGAATGCACGGCGGCGACAGCGCCGAGGCATGAACACAGAACGGCGCGGCGTGACACGCCCGGACCCGCCATTGTTCCTCCCTTACTCCACGGTACCAGATCACCGCAGCCTTGGGCGGCACGATATTGGCATCGCTCCGCTTGCGTCTTACCCTGACAGCCGAACACAACTTCGCCCACATCAGATGGCGCAAACAATCACATCAGCGTTAGCTCGTGATCGGCCTGCCATTCCGGATTACGCACCTTGCTCAGCCAGCATGCGCGTGGCGCAAACCATGTGCACATAGTGCTGTCGTGGGGTTATGGGGGTGGCGCGCAGCGCAGTTCCAAAAGGGGCTCAGCGAACCGGAATTCGAGCGATACCACGGCACCGAGGAGCAATGCCGCGATCGTCGCGTCGCGATGGCCTGGCGGTTTTGAATGCTCCCCCTGCAGACCTCGCCGATCGCGGGAACCATCTTTGCTGCGACCACGCTACCGCTGCGACTGCGGTTCCGGGCGATCTGTCATTTGACCCAGAGCAAGCAGGGCATCTCCAGCATCGAACTCGGTCGACGTCTCGGCGGAACCCAGACCATCGGTCTAATTTGGCAGCTTGAAAGGTTAGTCAAATTGACGTACATGTGGACCCGGAGGTGCCCGTGGCCATGACAGCAAAGAACGACCGGCGACTTCGGGAAGAGCGACTCGGGTTTCGCGTCGATGAGCCGACCAAAGCTCTGATCGAACGGGCGGCCCAGCTAGAACGGCGTAAGCTGACCGATTTCTGCATGACCGCCCTGACGGACGCTGCCCGCCGGACGATCGCGGAGCATGAAACGCTCGTTCTGTCCGACCGGGATCGGGCTGTCTTTTTCGATGCGTTGGTTAATCCACCAGCGCCTAGCGAACGGCTCCAGCGGGCGTTTGCGGAGCATAAGCGCCGGGTCGTGCCGTGAATGGCGAAACGGCCATCCGAGAATCTTCGGATCGTGCTGCTCGGGGAGGAGCACGACCGGGGCAGCTTTACCTGTGGGGTGGAGAGCCTGGATCGCTATCTCAAGACCCAGGCTGGCCAGGACGTGCGCCGGAAGGCGAATGCCGTGTTCATCTTGAGCGAGATCGGCGAGCCGACCCGCATCCTCGGCTACTATACCCTTTGCGCCATGGCGATCTCCCAAGGCGACGTGCCGGAGACGGCCCGCAAGCACGTTCCACGCTACCCACTGGTGAGCGCCACCTTGATCGGCCGGCTGGCCGTCGCAAAGAACAGGCAAGGACAGCGTCTGGGCGCGGTCCTCTTGGCCGACGCACTCCAGCGGGCCTTCGAGAGCGCCAGCACGGTCGGATCTTCGATGGTGATCGTCGATGCACAGGACGAGGCGGCAGCCGGTTTCTACGCGGCGCATGGATTCGTGCGGTTACCGGACTCGCTGCGCCTCGTGCTGCCGATGCGCCTAGTAGCCAGGAGCGCTAAACGATGAGCCTCACATCCGCCTCGCACCCGGCGCCGGGGAAGCAAAAGGCCCCGAGGGATCGTTCCAAGTCGCCGATTTTCTTAAGGAAATCTGGAGCGGGCGAAGGGATTCGAACCCTCGACCCCAACCTTGGCAAGGTTGTGCTCTACCCCTGAGCTACGCCCGCGCTCCCGATCAGGGCGCGGTTTCTATGCGGCTTGCCCCCTGATTGCAAGCCGCACGACGCCGCCCGCTCTGGACGCCAGACCCCAGGAACGGCATGGTCTGCAACGACTGCCGCCGCGCTTGCATGGCGCGGCACGCGCAACATCTATGCCTCGACAGCCTTGAAGGCCAGGAATCATGGACGACCTCATCATCGGCCAAAATCAACCCGCGCAGGGCGGCGGCACCGACACTGCCGCCGCAATGATCATGGATGGCGATCAGAAAACCTTCATGAAGGAGGTGGTGGAAGCCTCGCGCAGCCTCCCCGTCATCGTGGACTTCTGGGCGACCTGGTGCGGCCCCTGCAAGCAGCTGACGCCCACGCTGGAAAAGGTGGTGCGTTCCGCCGGCGGCCGGGTGAAGCTGGTCAAGATCGACATCGACCAGAACCGCTCGCTGGTGCAGCAGCTCGCCCAGCTCGGCCTGCCGATGCAGTCGGTGCCGACCGTCGCCGCCTTCTGGCAGGGCCAGATCGCCGATCTGTTCCAGGGCGCGCTGCCGGAGTCCGAGGTGAAGCGCTTCATCGAGGGCCTGCTGAAGGTGGCCGGCGGCTCGATGCCCACCGCCGATCTGCTCGCCGAAGCCAAGGCGGCGCTGGAAGCGGGCGATGTGCAGCAGGCCGGCGAACTGTTCAGCATGCTGTTGCAGGAGGAACCGGAAAACGCCGATGCCTGGGGCGGCCTGATACGGGCGCTGATGGCGCTCGGGCAGGAGGATCAGGCGCGCGAGGCGCTGGCCAAGGTGCCGCCCAAGCTGGCCGATCACGCCGAGATAGCAGGGGCACGCAGCGCACTCGCGCTGGCCGAGGAAGGGCGCAAGGCGAAGGACCAGTTCCAAAGCCTCCAGGAACGCGTGGCGGCCGATCCGACCGACCTGCAGGCGCGCTACGATTTAGCCACCGCACTGAACGCCATCGGCGAGCGGGACCAGGCGGCAGACGCCCTACTTGAAATTATCCGGCGCAACCGCTCCTGGAACGACGACGGAGCGCGGCTGCAGCTGCTGAAGTTCTTCGAGGCGTGGGGCTTCGAGGATCCGGCGACCATGGCTGCCCGGCGGAAGTTGTCGTCGGTGTTGTTCAGCTAGATGGCCGGCTTCCACCCGCGGGCCGAGGATCTGCCGGGTGAGATCCCGGTCTTCCCGCTCGCGGGCGCGCTGCTGTTGCCGCGCGGCAAGCTGCCGCTCAACATCTTCGAGCCGCGCTATCTGGCGATGACGGAGGACGCGCTGGGCCAAGGCCGCATGTTCGGCATGATCCAGCCGGACCCCACGGTGCCTGAGGCCGATACCGGACCTGGACTGTTCCGAGTTGGCTGCCTCGGACGCCTGACATCGTTCAGCGAGACCGATGACCGCCGCTACCTCATAACGCTGACCGGAGTGATACGCTTCGCGATTGCCGGCGAGACCGGTGTACGCCGCGGCTATCGTCGCGTGCACGCCGATTTCACACCTTATCTGGCGGACCTGGATCTGGAACCGCGGCCAATCGGGGTCGCGCGCGATACGCTGATGACGGCGCTGCGCGGCTATTTCAGCCAGCGCGGCTTCGACGCCAATTGGGATGCGATCAAGCGGCTGCCGGATGACATGCTTGTCATCACCCTCGCGATGGTCTGCCCGTTCGAGCCAGCCGAAAAGCAGGCGCTGCTCGAAGCGCCCAGTGAGGCGGAACGGGCATCCACACTACTGACATTGCTGCAAATGGGTGCCGTTGCGCAGGACCCGCAGGGCGGGCGCAGCGTGAGCTGAACAGGGCGGATGCACCATGGATGAACCTGCCGAAACGAAACCCCAGGCGCCGATCGATCCTCGACTGCTGGAGATCCTGGTGTGTCCGTTGACCAAGGGTCCGCTCGAGTACGACCGCGCGGCCAGCGAGCTGATCAGCCGTAAGGCGGGTCTCGCCTACCCGGTGCGCGACGGCATCCCGATCATGCTTCCCGAGGAGGCACGCAAGCTGGAGGAATGATCCACGGGTCAAGCCCGTGGATGACGAACGACGGCCCGTGGATGACGAACGACGGCCCATGGATGACGAATGGCGATGGGAAGGTTGGCGCGATGGCTGTCGCGACGGAGATTCGTTTCAACAAGGCCGAGCGCGTGTTGGAGGTCGAGTTCGACGATGGCTCCCGCTTCGCATATCCGGCCGAGTTCCTTCGCGTGGAGAGTCCCAGCGCAGAGGTGCAAGGCCATGGGCCGCACCAGAAAAAGATCATCCCCGGCAGGCGCCATGTCGGAATCATGGCAATCGAGCCGGTCGGCAATTATGCAGTGCGGCTTGTGTTCGACGATCTGCACGACACGGGTATCTACTCCTGGGACTATCTGCACGAACTCGGACGCGAGCAGGATCGTCTATGGCAGGCCTATCTGGCAGCGCTGGACGCGCGCGGGCTGAGCCGCGAACCGCGTTAGACCGGCAACACCAGCAGCTCCGTTACCCCTGCGGCGAGGACGCGCTGAAGATCACCCAGCGCCAGCGCGATGCAGCCTTCGGTCGGCGCATAGTCGGCCCGCGCCACATGCGCGAAGATCGCGGAGCCGCGGTCGCGCTGTGCCGGAGCATCGTTCCAACCCAGCACGCCGACCAAATCGTACAGTCCGTCCTGGCGCCACAGTTCCTCGGCGCTGCCATCGTGCGGCAGCCTGACCAGGCGATTGTAATCGGCGCTGGAGGGGTCGTCGCACCAGCCGTCGGTCGGTGCGATCGGTTCGACCGGGACGACACAATCAGGCGGGCGCACCCGGTCGGCCCGGTAGAACACGCGCCGTAGCGGCAGCAGACCGGCAGGCGTGGCGCCGTCGCCCTCGCGCTTGTCGCTGCTTACCCCGCCACGTCCGAGCGCCGCGCGGAATACCAGTCCGCCCAGTACAAGACGGCCCTCGGGATGAACGATCGCCTGCACGGCCCTAATCCAGCAGGTGGCCGAAGCGTTCCGCCTTGGTGGCGAGATAGTGGTCGTTCTCGCCGTTCGGGGCGAAGGCGTGCGATTCGCGGCCGACCACAGTGACGCCGCAGGCGGTCAGTGCGGCCAGCTTGTCGGGATTGTTGGTCAGCAGACGGATGCGCGAGATGCTCAGCGCCTCGAGCATGGTAGCGGCGATCAGGAAGTTGCGTTCGTCCGCGCCCCAGCCAAGGGCCCGATTCGCATCCAACGTGTCGAGTCCGCGGTCTTGCAGCGTGTAGGCTCGCAGCTTGTTGACCAGTCCGATGTTGCGGCCTTCCTGGGCCAGATAAAGCAATGCGCCCGCGCCTTCCTCGGCCATCCGGGCGATCGCGCCACGCAGCTGGGGGCCGCAATCGCAACGCAGGCTGCCCAGCAGATCGCCGGTGAAGCACTCGGAATGGATGCGCACCAGCGGCGCGTCCGCCTTCTCGGGCCGGCCGATGATGATGGCGAGATGTTCGATCCCCGCCCCTTCCGTGCGGAACGCGATCACCCGCGAATCCGCTGCGTTTTCCAACGGCACCCGCGCCGATGCGATCTGGCGTAGCCCGTCCGCCGCGGCCACCGGATAGGACGCCAGATCGGCCGCCGGAATGCTGAGCAGGCCCAGCCGTGCGGCATCGGCCTCAGCATGAGGGGAGAACGGCGCTGCCAGTACCGCCGGGAGCAGCCTCGCAAGCTTGGCCAGGATCAGCGCGGTCGGCGCAAGCTCCGGCACCGGCGCCGCTTCAGGTTGCTCCGGCAACAACTCCTCCACCGTCGGATCGGCCAGGCCGCGCAGCAGTCTTGGTTCGAGCATTTCGGTGCTCAGGCGCAACGCGACCGCCGGGATCCCATGCTCGAGCGGGCGATGCAACACGGCGGCAGCGCGCACCGGGGCCAGGAGCAGCACCGGGGGTTCCGCTGCCAGCGCTGCCAGTTCGGCCAGGCCGCGCGGGCCGGCGGTTTCCGCTGCCAACAGAATGAGCGGCGCCTTGCCCACCAGCAGCACAGGCGTTCCTCGGCGCAGTTCGGCTGCGGCACGGTGCACCTGGCGCAGGCGCAGAACATCGGGGTCCGGCGCGAAAACCGGGACGCTGGCAACGGCTTCGTGCATAAGGACCTTGTCTTGGCGGGGGGCGCGGTTCATCGGATTACACGAAAAATGGATCGGTAACGGCCTATTTTAGTCACGATTGGCGGCAAACCTGCGCGCGGGTTCGAGAACGGTCCCGCACGGCCTGCTGAGCGATTTGGGCCAAGACAAACTATATGGCGGAGTGCATGCCAAGTCTCGGCTATACTCACAGAAATGTGAGCCGCTTGCGGCCATACGATTCGGAGTGGCAAGATGTTGTGGTATGGCTATTACGTGATTGTGTTGGACCCGGAAACTGCGATTCTGCCGCAGCCGGGGCGGCCATGAGCAAGAGGACCAGTGGGTGCACCGGGCACCCGGCAGTGGCGAGGGGAACAGAACATGTCGGCTGATCGACCGATCCTGATCGTTGATGACGATGAGGCACTGCGCGAGACGCTGGCCGACCAGCTCGCGGTCGATGGGGAATTCACGGCAATGGAAG
>Ga0210402_10004904_pt1 | contig 12077 bp, 11 predicted proteins | sample IncBWC7MmetaG_FD_161055 | JGI IMG/M metagenome (GOLD analysis project Ga0210402, IMG submission 161055) | Forest soil microbial communities from Barre Woods Harvard Forest LTER site, Petersham, Massachusetts, United States - Inc-BW-C-7-M | ecosystem: Environmental > Terrestrial > Soil >...
CTTAATGTCATAGCTGTCAAGGAACTGTCGGAGCCTGAGAAGCGACATAGACGTCTCCTTATCGTTATCTTTGCACCATGCGGTCTTCCGAGCCCATCGGGAACCTTTGCTCCAAGACCGATCTGAGCGGATCGCCGCGCCGGTTTATTGAACCGCGCGGGCTCCGACACCGTGATTTTGCGCCACGATACCGCTGTGACACGCTTCGCACATCGTCTGACCCTGCAGTTGGTTGAGCCGGTGTTCTACCGCAAGCGCGGGGGGACCTTTTCCCCGGTTCGATTGTTGTCGCTCAGCCAGCGTGAGCAGTTCCTTCATCAGTTGAACTTGCGATGACAACTGCTGACGAACGTCGGAGTCCAGCAACCAGAGGTTGGCGCTCTCTCGTTCCGCCGCAGCCACGCGGTTGCGTAGGGATTCTAACGCCGCTCGGTCCCGGTTCACTTGCTCCAGCGGTATGATGCGAATTTCCGCGCGGCGCCACATGCGGGAGCTGTCGTCGTCAATCGGAATGGCCGTCGCGTCGCGCCGAAACGCGACCGCAGCCGAAGACGCATTAGTGGGTTCTCGGGAAGATACGGCTGCCCCAAACGCGAGCACTGCGGCGAGACACAGTGTGAACAGAAACGCTAGGAGACGCATAGAACACCCCTTCTGTCTCTCGGGTACACGTCTACGCTATGTTTATCAGCTCGGGGGTGCGCGCGATAGGACGGGGCGCACAGTCGATTGTGACACCTTGGCAAGTCGCCCCGCGCGCGCCGCCGATCGCAGGGATCCAGTGTCGGCGCCTACCTCAGAGTGGCTGCGAACAGCAGCACCAGCAACAGCGCCAACGTAAGGCTTGCGATCACGGAGAAGGTCGACTGAAACGGATGGCCGTGGAAGTGGCCGTCTTCGTGAGTGCGGAAATGTAGTAGCGTTTTCATAAGTCCCTCCGCCGGCTGACGGTGTTAACGCAAACTATCCTAATTTCATTGAACACCCTTTCGTTCAGATTGTCAGTGACAAGCAGCACAAGCGTGGTACATGGGCCGAGCCTCGCCTTGCGGAGTTTCTCTTAGTGAGCATAGCGGGCGCGGTATACCTCGCCCATCGCGCGAGCTCAGCGGCGACTGAATTTCAAAAGAAGCAAGTTTCGTGCGAGGTCATGGCCCTTGGTGCGCATCGTCATAGCCCTAAATTGCAGGAGCTCATGGATCATTCCCTTCAATGACGATCACACAACGAAGCGATCTTCATGGCTGGGGGGCAGACGAATCTGCAACCCGAACGATCGTGCAGTCGATCTGCTTGCCGCTGGCGTTCTTCACCTTGCCCTTGTTGCCATCGACTTGGTATTTCAGCTCGCTGCCGACAACATACTCGGTTGCGTTCAGAGATTTCTTCTCGTTCGAGCGGCAAGTGTACTCCTTGCCTGCAGCTACGAAGGTCAGATCGTACTGCAGATTCTTGTGGTCTTTGCCAGTGGTTCCCGCTGGCTGAAAGTCCTTCAGCGTAGTCGTGCCCTGGATCTTCGATCCCGCGATGGCCGTCATTGTTATGGAAATTATTAAGAGTGCTATCGCATTACCCTTACGCATAATCCACCCTCCGAGTTGATTGTACGTTGAGAAACGGTCGCCGCCCCGCAGCTCGGATAGGCTAGTTCGACATCGCACCCGAGCCTTGGGTCTCGATCTGCGTCATGCTCTTCGCGGGAGCATTCGGTGTCGTTCCGCCAGCGGGAGCTCCAGGTTGCTGCGGCGCATACTTCGAGGCGCACTTGGCTTGCAGTTGTTTGGCGTGGAAGACGCCGTCGCGTCCGAAACTGCCGTCGGCCAACGCCTGAGAATTGTCCTTGAAAGTGTCAGGAGGTGGTTCGGTGCCGCTGTATGAGACAGAAAGAGTCTGGTCGTTCTCCACCAGGACAAACTCAACTTTCGTGCCGTTCCGTTTGATCGAACCGGGCTGCACATTGCCCGCGACTCGCAGGCGTTTGGTATGGGCGGAATCTCCCATGCCGCGCAATTCTTTGATGGTTACGTAGTAACTCTTACTTTCCTGGACGCCGGTATAAGCCAAGTATCCAAGCGCTAACAGGATGACTACCGTTGCGCCGCCGAACTTCAGATATCTGCTGGTCTCGCTGGACATGAGAAAACTTCACCGCCAATACAAACTCTATTCCTCCACCCTGACCCGGTCAAGAAAAGTGTAGGGCCGACACTCCTGTCCGCCGCCTTTGACCCTGAGGGCGTCACCACACATGGCAGGCATTGGCGCTAACCATGGGTTGCCCCGCCTTGCAGCCCCAAGCCTGCTGGAACTCGGGCATATTCTGGACGACACCGTTCACCCGCCATTTTCCAGGAGAGTGTGGATTCGTGGTTACATTCACACGCGCGGATTCCGGTCGCCGCTTCTCGCACCACACCCGTGCGAAGCCCAGGAAAAAACGCTGCTCGGGCGTGTACCCATCGATCTTCTGGCCCTCTTTCCCGGTCTTGTCGTCGGCGATCATGCGCTCGAGCGCCATCAACGCGATGCGTGCGCCGCCGTTGTCGGCGGTGTTCTCACCGAGCGTGAGCCGGCCATTGAGCTTAAGATCGTCGACCGCAACAAAGCTGCTGTATTCATCGGCCACGCAGCTCGCTCGCTTTTCAAACTCCTTGCCGTCCTCAGGCGTCCACCAGTCGTGCAAATTGCCCTGCGGATCGAACTTGCGTCCCTGATCGTCGAAGCCGTGAGTCAACTCGTGGCCGATCACCAGTCCGATTCCACCGAAGTTCACGGCGTCGTCCATCTTCCTCTCAAAGAACGGCGGTTGCAGAATGCCTGCCGGAAATACGATTTCGTTGTAGGAGCTGCTGTAATAGGCGTTGACCGTCGGCGGCGTCATGCCCCATTCCAGCCGATCGAGCGGTTTGCCAATCTTGGCGATTTCGCGCTTGGACTCGAATTCGTTGGCGCGCAGGAAATTTCCCAGCAGGTCACCCCGCACCACGGCAAGAGAGCTGTAATCTCTCCAAGCATCGGGATAGCCGATCTTGTTGCGAATGGCCTGCAGCTTGATTTTCGCCTGTTTCTTTGTATCGGCGGTCATCCAGGAGAGATTCTGGATATCTTCGTCCAGCGACTGCTCGAGCGCGTCGACCATTTTCAACATCCGCTGTTTGCCGTCCGGGCCGAAAGTGACCTCCACGTATTTCTGCCCCAACGCCTCACCCAGCGAATTGTCGGTGAGGTCGACACAGCGCTTCCATCTGGCCTGGATTTCCTTCTGCCCGGTCAACGCTTGCCGCATCTTGAAGCTCGCATCCACGTATGGCTGAGAAAGCCACGGCGCAGCACCTCGCAGCAGATGCCAGCTCACATAGATCTTCAGGCTGTCCAACGACTCGGACTCCAGCACACCATTCACCTGCTTGAAGAACTCCGGATTACTGACATTCAACTCTGAAAAACTGGGCGCATCCGCCGAGGCGAAGAAGCGGTCTAGATAAAAATTCGGCGCCATGGCAACGGCCGCATCCTTCGTCATCTTGTGGTCTCGCGTTTTGGGGTCACGGCGGAGGGTGCGGTCCATGGAATCTTTCGCCAAAGCCGTCTCGATGCGCAAAACCGTTTGCGCCGACTCAGCCGCTTGCGTGGGCGATTGCCCAGCCAGGGTAAACACCTGGGTCACGTATTCCACCAGGCGCTTGCGCATTTCTGTCATCCGTGCGTCATCTTTGATGTAGTAGTCGCGGTCTGGCAGTGACAAACCGCCCTGGTCAATGTACGCGATGACTTGATCCGCGTTATGCAGGTCAGAGTTGGAATAGAAATTGAACAGCGGGCTCGGGCCCATAAGATGTACGCGCGCGACGACATCAATCAGCGCCGCCTTATCGCTCACCGTCGAAATCCGGTCAAGCTCCAGCTTCAGCGAACCCAGACCCTTCGCGTCCACCGCCTTTTCATCCATGCAGGAGCTGTAGAAATCACCGATCTTTTGCTCGACCGGAGTTCGGCTTGGATCGTTGGCGGAAGCTTTTTCGAGAATTTCCCGTAGCGTCACTAAATTCCGTTCGTCCAATTCGACAAAGCTGACCCACGCGCTCTGGTCGGCTGGAATCTCGGCTTTCTTGAGCCAGTTACCGCAAGCGTATTGATAAAAATCGACGCACGGGTCCAGCGTCTTGTCGATGTTGTCAATGCTAAAACCGGGCGCCGGCTTCGCAGCTGAATCGGTTTGGGCAAGAACGCCCACAGTCATAAATAATAGGAACACCGGGAAAAGACCGAGCAATCGCATGTGGCCTCGTTTTGAGTTGAAGAGAGATTCTAAGCTCAAGTTTTTGGACGGACAAGCGAAGAAAAGGATATGCTCCTGATTGGCGGCGCCTCGGTACCGGATTCGCCCCGAAAAACATTGAAGGCCAGTGGCAGGGTTTGCGGCGTTCGATCTCATTTGACAGCGTATAATCGGCTCTTAAAGAATCCAACGAAGGTGGAAAGTCATGGCTCCCTCGAACAGCAATTCGGGCAACGGTAATCATACTCACAGTGACAACGGACACAGTGTTCCGCGGCCACGGGTCGAGTGGATCGCTCGCCGCAAGACCGAGAATCGCGACGGCAATTTCTCCCAGATGCACTACGCCCGCAAGGGTGCTATCACAGAGGAAATGACGTATGTAGCGGAACGAGAAAAGCTTTCGCCCGAGCTCGTTCGCGACGAAGTTGCCCGCGGCCGCATGATTGTCCCAGCGAACGTCAATCACCCGGAACTCGAACCCATGTGCATCGGCGTGGCGTCGCTGTGCAAGATCAACTCCAACATTGGCAATTCGGCCGTTACCTCGAACATTGACGAGGAGCTCAAGAAGCTTCACACCTCCGTTCATTACGGCGCCGACACGGTCATGGATCTTTCGACCGGCGGCAACATTCACGAGATTCGCGAAGCCATTCTGCGGCACTCGCCCGTGCCCATTGGAACGGTGCCGATCTACGAAGCAATCTCGCGGGTGAAGCGCATAGAAGACCTGAACGCCGAGGTTATGCTTGAAGTCATCGAAGAGCAAGCCGAGCAGGGCGTGGATTACATGACCATTCACGCCGGGGTGCTGATCCAATATTTGCCGATGGTTTCGAAGCGAATTACCGGAATCGTGAGCCGTGGTGGCGCAATTCTGGCACAATGGATGGCCCACCATCACAAACAGAATTTTCTTTACGACCGCTTCGACGATATCTGCAAGATTTTCGCCAAGCACGACGTTTCGTTCTCGCTGGGCGATGGTCTGCGTCCCGGCTGCATTGCCGATGCCAGCGACGAAGCCCAATTCGCCGAATTAAAGACTCTTGGCGAACTGACCAAGAAAGCCTGGGAACACGATGTGCAGGTCATGATCGAAGGGCCCGGCCACGTGCCGCTGGACAAGATCAAAGAGCAGGTCGATAAAGAAAAAGAGCTCTGCTACGAGGCTCCGTTCTATACGCTGGGACCGCTCGTCACCGACATCGCTCCGGGATACGACCACATCACGTCGGCCATTGGAGCGGCGATGATCGGCTGGCACGGCGCGGCGATGCTTTGCTACGTCACGCCCAAAGAACATCTCGGGTTGCCCAACGAGAAAGACGTGAAGGACGGGATCATTGCCTATAAGATCGCGGCGCACGCTGCGGACTTGGCGCGGCATCGTCCCGGCGTTCAAGAACGTGACGACGCCCTGAGCTATGCACGCTATAAGTTCGACTGGGAGAAGCAGTTTGCGCTGTCGCTCGATCCCGAGACAGCCCGCTCCATGCACGACGAGACCCTGCCCGACGACTATTACAAAGAAGCCGCGTTCTGCTCCATGTGTGGTCCGAAATTCTGTTCCATGAATTATTCGAGCAAAGTGGACGAGTACAACAAGGCAGTTCACGGCCTCGAAAAGAAAGACTACTCGCAGCTGGTGGAGAAGCTGGTCTCACTCAAATAATGCTCACGTAGCGGCGGACGCCCTCATCTATTGTCTCGTCAATCCCGCAGGCTATCCGAACAACCGCATCAATCCAGTTGCGGGCAGATTCGGCACCAGGAATGACGCATCTCGCATCCCCGCAGCTCGGGCTACGGATTCCGCAGCCAGATAACCGCTCCGCACCGCGCCTTCCATGGTGGCTGGCCATCCCGTCGCGGTCCAGTCTCCGGCGAGAAATACTCTTGGCCAGGCCGTCTCCGGGCGGGGACGAAAGACATCCACTCCCGGCCGGGGCGAATAGGTCGCATGGACTTCCTTGATGACTGTCGATTTCACTAGGTTCGCTTCCCGTGCGGCGGGGAAAAACTCGCGCAGTTCGGCGAGCGCCAACTCGACGATTTCGGCTCGTGATTTCTCGACCAGCGTCTTCGATGAGCTCACGACCAATTCCACGTAGCTCGCGTTCCCGTTCTCGTTGCGTCCCAGCAGTTTCGATTTGTGAAACATCCATTGAATCGTTCTGTCCAGCAATACAGCATGATCAAGGTCGGTGATCTGGCGGTCGAACCAGAGATGAATACCGGTAATGGGCGAGGTTTCGAAACGCGCGAGAACCTGGCGTAACGACTCCGCGTCCGGAGTCTGGGGCAAAATGCGAGACATCACGTCAAACGAGACCGCAAAGACAACGAAGTCGAAGGTCAACTCCTCGTCTGATGCAAGCAGCGTCACGGTATCCGGCCCGCTCGAAAACGATTCCACACCGCTGCGCACTCGAATTTCACCGTCGCGGGCCGTGATGTAATCTCCAGCGACGCTGTAAAGATCAGTCAAAGGAACAGTCGGCACACCCATTCGCCCAGCTGCCGCTGACTTCAAGAAGGATTCGCGCACAACTTGTGCCGCGTAGCACACCGACACGCGATCCAGTTCTTCGTTCAAGGCGCTCACCAACACCGGCTTCCAGAAGTGCTCGATCGCTTGCTCTGTTTGTCGGTGGCGATGTAACCACGTCAAAAATGATTCGCCAGAATCTCGCGGCAAGGCCGGCGCGAGGGCTGCCATCACAACGGCAATCGAGAGCTTATCCGAGAAGTTAAGACAATCCGCGCCCAAAAATGCGGCAGTATTGTGCAGGGGCGCAGGCAGCCCAGATGGCTCGATGACCGAGGCGCGGCCGCCCGGTTCAAGGAAAGTCAGCCGTTCGTACCAGCGGATCTTGTCTTCGACGCCCAGCCGTTCGTAAAACTGAATGAGGTTAGTGCAGCAGCCGAGCAGCACATGCTGGCAATTGTCCACGACTTCGCCGGTGCCGGGATGCTGATAAGAAGAGGCGCGTCCGCCGAGGTAAGGCCGCCGTTCGAACAGGGTCACGCGAAAACCGCTGTCCGCAAGAGCGCAACCAGCGGCTAGCCCCGCCAATCCACCTCCCACCACGGCGACTCGGGAATTTTGTGCGGGACGCTCGCTCATCAGGACAAGCGTTTCAGGAAGCCTTTGGCCATAATGCCCAGCTTCTCGCCTACGGTGAGGCTGACCTTTTCATTGCCAGTGAAGACGTCGTATTCGCGTTGCGCAATCTTGTCGAGCAGCCTCTGATATATGGTCATAAGCACCCAGAGCGCGGGCTGGCTGTCTTCGTCGATCAGCGGAATTAATTCCACTCCGGCGCAGTAATACTCGCGGGCGCGGTCGGCTTCCATGGCGAGGAGCGGGCGAAACAGTGCCGGATCGGAGATCGATTCCAACGCAGAAAGTGAAATCCCAAATTTGTTCAAATCCTCTTCCGGCAGATAGACCCGGCCTACGCTGGCGTCTTCCTTTACGTCCCGAATGATGTTGGTGAGCTGAAAAGCAAGCCCTAGGCGCTCGGCCAAAGGCTCGGCGGCGGGATCGCGATAGCCAAACACATGAATGCAAACCAGGCCCACCACCGAAGCCACCCGGTAACAGTACTGGTAGAGATCGTCAAACGTCCGGTAGTGAATGCTGAGGGCCAAAGGCACAGAAGGCTCGCTGGTGCGATTCTCGTCCGCACCCGGGCCTCCCTCAACATCCATCGCAGTGCCATAGGCCAACTGATCGAGCAATCCCACGCGAATGTTGTAGCGCCGCTGCGCGTCGGTTAGAGCCAGCAAAACGGGCTCGTCGGTCGCATGGCCACACTGCGCACGATGAAGAGCGTCAAGCCAAGCCGTAAGTTTCTGCCGCCGATCGTAGTGCGAGAGGGATTCATCGTCGGCAATGTCGTCACAGCGGCGCATGAACGCATAAACCGCACAGAGTGCCTGACGCTTGGCCCGCGGCAACACCAGGAACGCGTAGTAAAAATTCTTGGCGGTCGCGCGCGTAATGTGCCGGCAAACCGAGTACGCGACCGCAAGCTGCGATTCGGTCGGCGCGAACGGTGCCGGAGCGGGCTGAACCGCTGCGCTCATGTCCGTTTTCCCCACAGCAGCTTCCCCCAAGCCACCCGCGCCACCAGCGCCAGTTTGCGTGGTTTCGAAATCGCCGGACGCCTGCCCAACACGTTGTATCCCTCGGCCTCGATAGCATTCAAAATCTCTTGCCCACCCCGGCTGAACAACTCAATATCAAGCGCCAGTTCGCGATCCACTTTCTCGACCAACGGCAAGCCGCGACGGAACCAATCCCGAGCGCGCTCCACCTCGAACTGCATCATGTCGCAGAAAGCGGCCGTGTTCCGTTGCGCCGCGATGTCATCTTCCGTAACTCCGAAGCGCAGCAGGTCTTCCCGAGGAAGATAAATGCGCCCATTGGCATAGTCGACGCTCACATCCTGCCAAAAGTTCGCCAACTGCAGAGCCGTGCATGTGAAATCCGAAAGCGCCTGCCGCTCCGCATCGCGGTATCCGCAGACGTACAGCACCAGATGTCCCACGGGGTTCGCCGAGTAGTGGCAATAGCGGACCACATCTTCGAACGTGGAATAGCGCGAAACCCGCTGATCCTGCCGAAAGGCAGTCAACAGGTCGACAAAAGTCTGCTTCGGAATCTCACACTTGCGAATCGTCTCTGCCAAAGCCACAAACACAGGATGCCGTGGACTACCGGCGTAGCAAGCGTCAAGCTCACCTTCCCACTGATCGAGCAGTTGTAAAGACGCGTTGGCGTCGCCGACTTCATCCCCCAGATCATCCGAGATGCGACAATATGCGTAAATATTGAAGAAGTCCTGCCGCAACCGCGCCGGAAGAAACCAGGTCGCAACCGAAAAATTCTCGTAGTGCGATCGCGCCAGCCGGCGACAATACTCCTGCGCCTCAGCTTGAGTCGGTGCTTCCGCGGGGAAGGCGTACTCAGCCGGAAGCCTGCCCCACCCCGGCAAGGTGGAGGAAATCTCAGTCCGGGAGTCGCTGGCAATGGATGACATGGTCAGTTCTTCAAAATGGGCGCGAGTGCGATCACGCGATCAGAAAACTCCCGCGTCAGTGCCCGGGAATAATGGCGGTCTTGATATCGCCGTTGCGGTCGAGCATATGATGAAAAACCTGCTGCAGCCGGGAAAGTGGAGCTTCGCCAGTAATGTAATCCGTAGAGCGAATCTTCTTCTCAGCAATCAAAGCAAATGCCCGACGCACCGTTTCTGGCGTGTGATGGAAGGTCGCTTTGAGCGTCACCTCCGAGTAATGCAGCCGGTTAGTATCGAGCTCCACCTTTGTGCCGCTGGCGCATCCGCCAAAAAAGTTCACCGTCCCGCCCTTGCGCACCATGTCGATGGCCATCTCCCAAGCTTCCGGACGTCCCACGGCCTCGACCACCACATCGCTCCCTCGCATCTCAGGAGAAATTCTCCTTACTGCTTCGACCGGATCTTTCACCTTGGTGATTTGCACCACTTCATGCGCGCCCATGTGCTTCGCCGCCTGCACCTGTGAGTCGCGTTTCACCACAGAAATCACATTGCATCCCACCGCCTTGGCAACCTGCACGAACATCAACCCGATGGGGCCGCCGCCGATCACCGTCACTGTATCGCCAATCTCGACCCCGGTCTCATGCAAGCCGCGAAGTACGCAGGCCAGGGGCTCGACCATCGCCGCTTCCTCGTAACTCACATCCGGCGGGATCGCCAGCATGTTGATCTCAACAATGCGCCGCGGAATCCTAATGTACTCGGCGTAAGCTCCATTGTTGAACAAAAGGTCTTCGCAAAGATTGGCCTGGTGTTTGGAACAGTAAAAACACATCTGGCACGGCGCAGAGTTCAACGCCACCACCCGCATCCCCTTCTTAAATCCGCGCACCCCCGGTCCAACTTCCTCAATCACCCCGGCCAGTTCATGCCCGAACAGCGCCGGAGGAACAATCATGCGCGCGTGGTAGCCCCGCTGGTACACCTTGAGGTCAGTTCCGCAAGTCAGGGCGACTTGCACCTTCACCAAAACCTCGCCGTCGCCTACGCGAGGAATAGGAACTCTTTCGATCTTCACGTCCTCTTTGCCATAGAGGACCGCTGCTGTCATCTTTCCGTTCACTCTTTATTTCCTTCCTACAAACTGCCCGCTTGAATTACCACCTTCATCGAATCCGGCTGCGGGCGCGCCGCAAGCTTCAAACCTTCCACACTGTTCGACAAAGAAAAGCGGTGACTGATCAAGCCTTCCAGATCCATCTCACGGCTCATCACGAAGCGCACCGAATCCTGCTGCAACTCAACCGACGCGCTATACGATCCCAATAGTCTCTTCTCGTCCACACAAATCGCAGCTGGATCAATCGTAGCTTCCCCGCGAACCGTCTGCGCAAATAGCAACACCCGGCCCCCCGGACGAACCCCATCCATCGCCGTCCGAATCAGACCGTTCCCGCCGACCGCTACAATCGCTGCGTCGGCTCCACGCCCTTCCGTCAACCCCCGCACCGTTTTCACCGTGTCGGCGCTCGACGCGTCAATCACATTAGTTAAACCGTACCTTTTAGATATTGTAAGCCTTTGGGGATACAAATCGGAAGTTACTACCGTTGCCCCCGACCTTTTGGCTAATGTGCTCAATATGATGCCAATTGGCCCCTGTCCAATTACGAGAACACTTTCCCCCGGCAAAAGTTGCAGAGTCTCAATCCCCTTCATGCACGTGTTCACGGGTTCGACGAAGCACGCCTGCTCAAACGACACTCCATCCGGGATGCGAACCGTGCCCTGATTCACAATCCAATCCATCACCCGTACATATTCCGCGAAGCCGCCACCTGAAGGCTCGAAGCCCGCCGTACATCCAACTTTCTTGTAAGTCTCGCACTGGGCAAACATCTTGTGCCGGCAGTAGTAGCAATCGCCGCAGGGAATGTGATGGAACACCACGACTCGATCACCCGGTGCGAACTGACCGACGCCCTGCCCCGTCGCCGCCACCACCCCCGATGTTTCATGTCCAAAGATGCGCGGCCCGGCGTGCGAACCGCTGGCGATCTTCTTCAAATCCGTTCCACAGATACCACAGGTATGCACACGGACCAGCAACTCGCCCGGCCCGATCTCCGGCACAGGCACGCTTTCCACCCGAACGTCGTTCACGCCCCGATACACAGCCGCTCGCATCGTGGCCGGGATAGAATGCTTCGCCTCTTCAATGGTAAGTTGTCCCGCGATTGCCATCTATCTTTATCCTGTCATCCCAACGAAGTGAGGGATCCCTACATCGATATGGGATCCAACTCGGGCCCTGAAACTTCCGCCTTTTTCGGTTCGTGGATGTACCGATCCAATTCAGCGCACAAGGCTGCCGATGCCTTTCCGCTGTTCCGAGCAAGTCGAATCACGCGCGGCCAAAGCCACGGACGCATCACCGCGAAGCCCACAAACCGCCCTGTCCGAAACTGTCCGTCGCCGGTGACGAAGCGACCCATTGATGGCATGACAAAGGTGCTCTCGTCCGAAATCGCCTTCACCGCCATGAACCGCACACCCCGGGCCTGCGCGCCCCGTGCCACCTCCGCAGCTTCCATGTCAACCGTCTGCGCACCGTAAAACTCAGCCAACTTCGCCTTTTGCTCCACTCCGGCAATGCTGGCAGCGCTCACCAACACGCCAAAGCCCGCGGCCATTTCTACGCTGCTGCCATCTCGCGCATCAACGACGCGGCCAGGCGAAAAAATCTCTCCCACCTTCAACCC
>Ga0210402_10004905_pt1 | contig 12076 bp, 5 predicted proteins | sample IncBWC7MmetaG_FD_161055 | JGI IMG/M metagenome (GOLD analysis project Ga0210402, IMG submission 161055) | Forest soil microbial communities from Barre Woods Harvard Forest LTER site, Petersham, Massachusetts, United States - Inc-BW-C-7-M | ecosystem: Environmental > Terrestrial > Soil >...
CATGGCACCGTGAGCGGACGCCCGCTGAAGAGAATAAGCACGACCGGTTTTCCCGTCTTGACGATGGCTTCGAGCAATTCCTGCTGGCGCCCAGGCAGGCCGAGATTCGAACGAGAGGCTGCCTCCCCGCTCATATCCGGAGCCTCACCGAGTGTGAGAATCGCCAGATCAGCACGCTTGGCCGCCGCGACTGCCGCAGCGATCTCCTCGTCGCTGCCTCCGAGAATCCCGACTCCCTTGGAGCGCAACACGTTGCTTTCGCCCAAGCGCCGCGCTAACTCGCCAGGAAAGGATAAGACCCCGCTCTTCGGCGCCGTGGCCGCGTTCACGCCCCCAGGATCGGAAGGATTGTCAGCGAGCGGCCCAATGACCGCCACCGTCTTCAGGTCCTTCGAGATCGGAAGCAGAGGCCCGCCGTCCGCCACCGGAACATTCTTCAGCAGCACAAACGAACGCTCCGCAACCGTTTGCGCCAACTGTAGGCTCTCCGGCAGAAAGAAAGCCTGTTTGGCCCGTCCTTCGTCAACGTATGGGTGATCAAAGAGCCCGAGCGCGAGCTTCACGCGCAATACCCGGCGGACGCTTTCATCAATTCTTGCCTCCGGCACCGCTCCCGAATGCACCAGTTTGGCAAGCTGATCGTGGTAAAGGCTGCTCGTCATATCCATGTCGACGCCAGCAAGAAAGCCCTTGCGCGCCGCAGTTGCATCATCGGCGGCAATTCCGTGCGCCACCAGTTCGCCGATCGAATTCCAATCGCTGACGACCATCCCTTTAAATCCCCACTCTTTCCGTAGAACCTGCGTAAGCGTAAAAGGATTCGCCGAAGACGGTACCGCGTTCAGCGGATTAAACGCGCTCATCAGAGTTGCCGTACCAACATCAACCGCCGCATGAAATGGAGGCAGATAAAACTGACGCAGTGTGTGTTCGGAAATCTCCGTCGTGTTGTAATCCCGCCCAGCCTCCGCTGCACCGTAGCCCACAAAGTGCTTGGCGCACGCCGCCATCGTGTCCGGAGCATCCAGACGCGAACCCTGGTAGCCGCGGACATACGCCGCCGCCATCGCTGAACCGAGATACGGATCTTCTCCTGCGCCTTCCGCCATCCGTCCCCAGCGCGCATCGCGGGCAATGTCCACCATCGGAGAAAATGTCCACCGAATGCCGATAGCCGAAGCTTCCAAGGCCGCCACACGAGACGCCTTCTCGACCAACGCCGGATCCCAGGTGGAAGCCATTCCCAAAGGAATCGGAAACTCCGTCCGGAATCCATGAATCACGTCGAGCCCAAACAGCAGCGGAATATGCATTCGCGACTTCTCGACCGCAATGTGCTGATACTCGTTGAGCAGCGGAGTGTCAATGACATTAAACAGCGACCCGATCTGTCCCCGGGCAATCATGTCCTTGTAGTCGGTGCGTCCGGTCCCTGGTCCTGTCGCCTGGCCGGCGGAGTATTGCACCAGCTGTCCAATTTTTTCTTCCAGAGTCATGCCGTGGAGAAGAGACTCGATCCGCCCGTCAAGTTTCGGATCCGCGATGCCTTTTCCGCTCGCGGTGTGCCCGATTGACCCCGAAGTCTGCGCGGAGGTTTCTGCCGAAGCCTCCGCCACCGCCTGAGCCGACAGCCGTAGCGATGTACTCCCCAGTGCCGCAAAGAACACCGAGAGCAGCAGCACGCCTCGCAGCGGGAACCACATGGAGCAGCACCTCACGCAAAAATAACGATTTTGTACTCAACTAAATCGCGTTAGTAGAGTGTCAACGGTCTGTATGAAATACGCTTTTCCCGCCGATGTCAATAGCAGAAAAGAAAGGAAAGAAGATAGTAGAGAAAAAAGTGGAGAAGAAGCCGGATCGATATCTCCGCTTGCCCCCGCGATTTCCTTGTGCGAGACTGCGCTCCGTGGCCACGAAGAAGTCCAAACCAGGCAAGGATGGAGCCGGCCATGCCGCCCGCAAGCCGATGAGCCTGAAAAAGCTCGCCGAGCACCTCGACCTTTCGCCCGCCACTGTCTCCCTCGTCATCAACCGATCGAGCGTGGCCGACTCCATCCCGCAGGATACCAAGGACCGAATCTTCGCCGCCGCCCGCAAATTCAAATATCGTCCCAATTTCTTCGCCCGCTCGTTACGCACCCAGCGCAGCTTCACCATCGGCGTCATCGTCCCCGAAGTCAGTGACGGATATTCCGCTTCCGTCATGAGCGGCGTCGAAGACTATCTCCTGCAAGAGGGATACTTTTACTTCGTCGCCAGCCACCGCCATCGCGCCGATCTCATCGACGAATACCCACGAATGTTCCTCGAACGATCGGTGGACGGCCTGATCGGCGTGGATACCCCCTGGCACCTGAACCTTTCCGTGCCCGTCGTCACCGTGTCCGGACACAACGACGTGAAGGGCGTAACCAACATCGTCCTCAACCACCAGCGTGCCGCCGAGGTAGCATTAAAGCACTTGTTTCACCTCGGCCACCGCCAAATCGCATTCATCAAGGGACAGGAATTCAGCTCCGACACCGAGGTGCGATGGTCGAACATCGAGCGCGTCGCCCAGCATCTTGATTTGACCATCAACCCCCGCCTGGTAACCCAACTCGAGGGCGATTCGCCGTCGCCTCAACTCGGATACATGGCCACCAAAATGTTGTTGGCTTCGGGCGCAGCCTTCTCCGCCCTTTTTTCTTTTAACGATATTTCTGCCATGGGCGCGATTCGCGCCTTACGCGAGGCGGGCCTGCACGTCCCCGAAGATGTTTCCGTCGTCGGATTTGACGACATCCAAAGCGCGGCTTTCCAGAATCCCGCCTTAACCACCGTGCGCCAGCCGTTGCGCGAAATGGGACGAGCTGCCGCTGAAATCCTCCTGAAGCGTATCAACCGCCCCGGCTCTGAACTTCATGACAAGCACACCGTGGAACCCCAACTGATAATTCGAGAGACCACAGGTCCGGCGCCAAACGGGCAGCGAGTTAAGGGCAAACAAAGGCGTTAAACAGACCTATCGTTTTTCATACCCGCCTGTGCATTTTCATAGACGCAACCGGAAGAAGGGCGTTCCATTTAAATCCTTGACTGCCGAAATTCGGACGTGCTATGTGTAGGCGAGCCCATATTACTAAATCGCTTTTCCAGAGATTTAGTGTGCGATTAGTGGCGTGGTTGTTGAGCTTCTCAAAGGAATCTGAGGAAGTGAGCAATTTTGAACAGCCACACGATTGGTGTGAAAGGTAGCGTACGGTGTCGCCTTAATGCGGCCTTCGCCTTAAAAGGCGCACTGCCCTCTTGTGCAGGCAAGGGTTTTAGCAGGAGATCCATTTCAGATCGAAATCAGAGTTCGCAAGAAGTTCACAAAAAGCACTTGTTGGCCCGAGGAGATTTCATGAGGCGTTCGAGTCTAGCAGTCCGCGTCATACTGCTGATCGTCAGCATCGTTGCATTGACCGCGTTGGTCCAGGCTCAGTATGGGGCGAGCTTAGAAGGCACCGTCACTGACAAGAGCGGAGCCGTCGTCGCCGGTGCCGCGGTCACGATCACCGACCAGGCGACAGGAGTCAGCCGCAACAGCGTTACCGGCGATTCTGGTTTTTACCGGATCACCGGCCTGCCCCCTGGCAGATACAAGGTGGACGTGGTAGGCGCCAGCTTCAAGAAGAGCTCCAAGGCAGTGGACGTAGCTGCTGAAGCCGTTAACGCAGCCAATGTCACATTGGAGACCGGATCGGCCAGTGAAAGCGTAACCGTGACCGCCAGCGCCGAGGGACTGGAGACTGAGGGCGCCGACATCGGTGGAACCATTAGTGCCCAGCAAGTGGTGGATCTTCCAACATTCGGCCGTGATCCCTACACTTTGCTTCGTGTCACCCCCGGCGTTTTTGCTGACGCCTCCCGTCAGGGCAACGGCAACTCCCTGGCTCTTCCGCAACAAGTCGGTCCCGGCGGTTCGAATTCCCAGATTTTCCAGACTGAAAACCAGGTGCAAGCCATCGCCAACGGGCAGCGCGTTTCCGCCAACAATTACATGTTGGATGGAGTCAGTATCAACAGTCTGGAGTGGGGCGGCGCTGCGGTTATTACTCCTAACGTGGAGTCTGTTCAGGAAATAGCGGTCGTGGCCACTAGTTATTCAGCGCAGGATGGCCGCAACTCCGGTGCACAAGTCAAGGTTATCTCTAGGAGTGGTACCAACAACTTACATGGTAGTGGGTTCTTCAAGATCAACGACAAAGGACTGAACGCATTTAACAAGTTTTACGGTCCAACCAATGTTCCCCTGACTTCAATTACTTGCGAGACGGCTACGCCCAGCCAGTTCACGATCGTCGCCAGCCACTGTCCCGACCGGGCGGACCAAAAATACCGCGATTACGCCGGCAGCTTAGGAGGCCCGATTATCAAGAATCGACTCTTCTTTTTCTTTTCCTATGAGGGAGTCCGGCTGAAGAATACCGTCCCGGTGCGTTCGGTGACCCTGGAAACGCCACAATTCGAGCAATACGTAGTAGCGCAAAATCCCGGCAGCATAGCGGCGAAACTGTTCAGCACTCCAGGCATAACGCCCCGGATCTCCACGACCATCTCAACGACGGATTGCTGTTCTCTGATTCCAGGCTACGGGATTGGCAGGTGGTACGTCCCCGGAATCGGACCGGGACAAGCCACTGGCAACGGGCCGGATGGTATCCCCGATTGGGGCGTGTTTGACCTCACCGTGCCGAACTCGAGTAGCGGCAATCAGTACAACGGGCGAGTGGATTACACGAAGGGAAACAATACATTCTTTGTAAACACCTACATTGTCCGACTCAACAACTTCAACGGCGGGCAGAGGCCGATCGACGACCTGAGCTTGCTGCCCCACAATTACGTCGCCACGGCCGGTTGGGATCGCGTCCTTAGCCCAACCATGGTGAATGAATTCCGTCTCAACTTTACGCGCTACGACTATGACCAGACCCAGCCCACCGGACAGACGAATTTTGGTATTCCACAGATCCGGCTATTTGACTTTGATATTGGCGGCTTCGGTTCCAACGACAATCTCATCGGCATCGGCCAGAGCGGCGCAACCCCTGGAGCGCTGGCGCAAAACACCTACGGCCTTGCTGATACGTTCGCGTGGCAACGGAACAAACATGCGTTCAAGTTTGGCTTTGAAGGTCGCCGCCAGCAGAATAACAACAATGAACCCGGTGCCCAGCGGCCGCAATATCAATTCCGAGGATTGTTGAATCTGGCGAATGACGCATGCTGTTTCTACGAGCAAGTAGAAGTGAATCCAACCGGTGGTGCGCTCAACGGGCAGCGTTATTTCCGCGATAGCGATTATGGTCTTTTCGTGCAGGATGACTGGAAGGTTCGTCCTAACCTGACCATAAACCTTGGGCTCCGTTGGGAGTACTTCACACCACTTAGTGAAGCTAAGAACACCTTAAGCAATTACGTATTCGGCTCCCAAGGTTATATCAATGGATCGGTATGTGGACCCATCGCCCCACTTACTCGTTGCAGCAATGGCGACCAACTGTATCAACCGGATCGAAATAATTTTGGCCCGCGCATCGGCTTTGCCTGGAGTCCGGATCGCTACAATAGCAAGGTGGTATTCAGAGGTGGGTTTGGCATCGTGTTCAATCGAAACGGCGACGTCGTGTACGACAACATACGGCAGGATACTCCTTTCTCGGCTCTAGCCTCTGCATGCTGCTATTTCGACCCTGGTCCCATTGTCGGGCCACCAAATAATCCCGATGGAACTCCATCCAACATTCTTTACGAACTCGGTGCCAACCGTCAGGCCAACAGCTATCCGTTGAACCCAGCATTTTCCCACGGAGTGACTGCCCAAGGCGCGCTCTGCTCCGATGCGGCCTGCGACACTACAAATCAAGTCTCCTTGTTCGGCGCATTGCCGCACGAGCCGACTCCCTACGTCTACATCTTCTCCTTTCAGACTGAGCTCCAGCCGATCAAGGACTGGGTGTTCAAACTGGGATATCAGGGAAGCAGAAGCCGGAAGCTGGTGCGGACGATCGATCTGAATCGCCTTATGCCGGGAGATACTTTTGACGGCACCCTGGACCAATTCCAAAACGCAAGTGCCGACGGGACGGCTTGTGGCTCAACCAACCCGGCCTGTCCAGTCGCACACGCTACCGGGAACCACCTCTTCAGCAATCTCTACTTCCCCTTGCCGGACGTTAATGCAAGCTACGATGCCGCGATTTTTACTGCCACACACAGGTTCAATCACGGGCTCCAGGTCGACGCCACCTATTCGTGGAGTCATGCCATTGACACGGCGTCCTATGAGCTTGGCTTTCAACAGACCGATCCCAGCAATCAGCTCATCAATAAAGGTAGTTCCGATTTCGACGTGCGGAACAATTTCGTAATGGACGCTTTGTGGGAGGTTCCCATATTCCGGAGCCGTCATGACTTCCTGGGCGCTGCGCTTGGCGGCTGGAGCATCACCGGGATCTTGAGCAAGCACTCGGGATTCCCGTACTCGGCTCTGATTGGCAATTGCCAGACGAATCATGACCGGAACGGAGATGGGTATTGCCCCGATCTCCCTCAAACTTACACTGGCGGGGTAATCGAACACCCTTCGAAGCAGCAGTGGATCAATGGTGTCTTCCCGAACCCGCAAGCCAGTTTCCCGGGAGACCAAATCGTCCCGCCGGATCCGTCCATAAAGGGTCCGGGGTGCCGCTGCCGCAATATCTTCACCGGCCCCGGCTACACCTCGGTGGATATGACTCTGGGCAAGTCTTTTGCGCTACCCCGAGTGGCGTTCCTCGGCGAAGGATCCAAGCTCGAAATTCGAGCTAATGCCTTCAACGTATTTAACATCTTGAATCTCACGCCTTTAATACCTGCGACGTCATCGACCGACATCGTCAATACCAGCCAATTCGGTCGTTCCAGCGACGGTCTCGGGGGCAGAGTCATCGAGTTCCAAGCGAGGCTGAGTTTCTAATCCGTCACTCTGCGCGGATGTCCCACTCATCGCGTTCTTTGCGATGAGTGAACTGCGGCGGGGTGCCCTATCCTTTTTCGCGCACTTTGCGAAAGAGCCGAAGCCCCGAGCGAAGCCGAGGGAGAAGCCCAAGGGATGGGATTCCACGGCCGTCTCGCGCATGGGATTTTCCGAGCCTCACGACCCGCCTTTTTCATCACATTTTTCTTGTACCGCCCTCAAAGACACCAAATCGCAATCGCGCAATAATTCACCGACAGTAGAGCATCGAGAACTGCGCCCGTCTCCAGAGATGGACCCAACATCCGCCGCAAAATCATCCTCGGCGGCTCTTTGACAAGTAGGCGACAAGTAGACGATAAGTGGACAATAAGCAGTTAAAAGCGGCGACCACGCATCCCGAAAAGTGCACGCCAAACCGCAGTGACCACAGCTAAGTCCTTATTCATGTAGATGATGGAGTTAAGTACTTTAATTAGAATAGCTTAGCTGGAATCCTGGGGGGGCATAACCCATGAGTTAGTAACCCAACAGTAAACGAAAGAGTAAACGAAAAAGAAAGCGCGATCTCTTCCCACCGACTGAAGACTGAAGACTGAGAACCGAGACCTGACACCTGACACCTGACACCTGACACCTGACACCTGACACCTGACACCTGCTCTACTTGAATCCAGCTTTCTGCATCGCCCGTGCCGCATCCTTATTCTTCATGAACGTGTCCCAGACAAATCCCGAGCGCGCATTTTCCGCCATCAGCATCGTGATACCGAGATCAATTCCGAGCGCATCAGGGTTGTACCAGCCGGTCAAAGGATTGAATGCATCGACAAGTCCATATCGTCCTCAAGCTTTCGGGTAGCACTCGCGGATCGTCCGCAGCACCAACATGCAGTCTTCCTGCAAGAAGGGCAACGAACCGCCAGCCGCCGCACGGAACGACGCTGCCATCCAGTCGCCCCATCCGCGGAGGACCACCCCAAGTCTGACGTACTCGCAAGCGTGGTTTGATTTTCGCCACAAGCGCGATGCATATGCAGATTACTTCGCGAACTCTGTGACGGCAACCGAGGCGCATAAGCAGTGTTGTGTTTCTCTACGCGATGAATTTCCCGACTACAACGCGCATCTTTGGGGAATCACTTCCTCCGATTCGGCGGCGGGCTAGATCGTCAGAACCGCGACAAGGATTTCTCTTCGGCTCCTCAAACGTCCTCCGCCGCGACGCCCGCGCCAGGGACGCAAAACTGGGCAAACTCAACAGCCGAAAGGCCGCCGAGGTCAGCATCTCGCGTCGCGTAACCGTAGTGCGCTGGAATATGGTTGGCGTTAGTTTACCGCCGTTTTCGCAACTCAGAGCGATAGGCGTCCAAACAGCGCTTTTGGTCCCCCCGGAAATTATTGTTATCCAAGGGAATAAAAGTCCTCCGTGCTGGTTTAATCTTGTGTGGATGTCCGCAGTGGGCCGTCAATCCGATTCCTTCGAAGAACTGGCGATGCCGCTTTTCGACCAGTTGTACAACTTCGCCCACTGGCTGACGCGGAATCGTGAAGAGGCCGAAGACCTGGTTCAGGAAACCTACGCCAAGGCTTTGAAAGGGTTCCCGTCCTTCCAGTTGGGGACTAATTTCCGGGCCTGGATGTATCGCATCTTGCGCAACACGTTCTTGACCTCGCGCACTGGATTGAAAGTGACCATGACTGTACCTCTTGATAACGAGGAAGACGGACCTGAACTGGCGGTGGAGAGCGACACGCCGGAAACGATCCTATTTGAGCGCTCGAACCGCGAGCTGCTGCAGAAAGCGATCGATGAGTTGCCCGTATATTTCCGCGAGATCATCCTTCTATGTGAGGTGGAGGAGATGTCGTATCAGGAAATTGCCGAAACGCTTTCCGTTCCTATAGGCACGGTGATGTCACGCTTATCGCGCGCCAGAAAAACGTTACGCAATTGCCTGCGGCCACAGTTGCAAGTGCAAGAAGGATCAGCAACAGCGGCGATTACAAAGGGGACGAACCGTGCCTTGTGAGTCTTGGAAGGTAAAACTCGACACCTACCTCGATGGTGAGCTTCCCTCGGAGGAGATGCGCGCCTTCGACGCTCATGTGCACAGCTGCTCCTCGTGCGCGGCAGATGCTCTTGCGCGGGTGCAGCTGAAGCGCGGCATTCAAGCAGGCGGAAAGCGATTCGCTCCGACATCTGACTTTCGGCGCCGGATTCAAGGCAAAATTGCAACAAAGCCACAGCGCGGTTTTCGGCTGACGTGGATGCTTGCCGCAGCGCTATCCATTGTCGCGGTCGCGAGTTTGCTTACGACCTACTTGGGAGTGCAGCGATCCCATAGAGAGCAGGCTTACGGCGAAATCGCGGACTTGCACGTCGCGGCGCTGGCCAGTTCATCGCGAGTCGATGTGGTGTCCACGGATCGCCACACGGTGAAGCCCTGGTTTCAAGGAAAGATCCCCTTCGCCTTCGATTTGCCGGAAGTCCAGAACTCCGAATTTACCCTCCTCGGAGGCCGCATGACCTACGCCGGTCAATCACCCGGCGCACATTTGATCTACACCGTGCGCAAACACGAAATTTCCGTGTTCGTGTTCCAGGAAGGCGCGTTCCGGCGTGGATGGAACGAAAGCTCCTCCGCGACAAAAGAGCTGTCGTTCAACATCGCAACCTGGAATCAAGGTGGACTTCGCTATTTCGTGATCGGCGACGCGAGCACTGCCGATATCAACAATCTTGCGAAATTGTTCAAAACCACCAGTTCGTAGATTCAAAATCGGGGTTGGCTGTCTAGTCCGTACGATGAGCCAATCGTGGCGAAAGCGCCCAAGTTCTTTAGAATGATGGTGGTCAGGGACGGAGTTCGACCGCCGATGCCAGCCTTTTCAGAGTGATGGGCGACAATTAGACATCAGAGTGTGTCCCGGGTGTGAGACCTTTCAGACCGACATCAATCCCCTACCCACACAGCAGGTAAAAGGGAAGACTGATCTGGTCAAGAGCGAGGTTCCAGCTAGTACTGGTGTGGCAGCAACGGTAGCGTCGGAGGCTGCAGTGTGTGCGTCTTTCCGTCATGGATATTGATGTAGGGCGATTTTATCGAGATCTTGAGTCATGCCGCATCAAGTCTGCGCGGTATCTCTCGTCGTCGTACATGCACGACCGGTTTCTCGTGTAGTAGTAGTTCTGTTGCCTGCACACGCCGCTCAGCGTGAAACCACTCCTGCACAACGCTGTCATTCAGGAAATTGGCCAAGGCTAAAAGGCTCATCCCTTGATGGTGGGCCATCCAGCACCGTACCAACTGATGACGATCCTGCCAGAATTTGCGCCGTATAGAGGTGAAGTCTGCGGCTTCGTAGAAGCCATGGCTCCCGAACCATCCCATGTCAGCCATTCTGCGTAGATTGCGCACCGCTCCCACCGGATCAGTATCCAGCGCGAGAAATGTTGAATAAGGGGATATCACCAGTGCATTCATCTCTCGTTTGCGCAGTGCAAGATGAGGAAGGCCAAAAGCGTAGTACTGGTAATTTCCGGCCTCGTCCAGTTTGAAATAAGCGGATTCGGAAATGCCCCAAGGAACGCCTTTTCGTGCAGCATATGTCTGTTGCGAACGTACGGCGGTCGCCCGCGAGCGCTCCAAGAGCGTATTGGAGTAGGAACGCATCCAAAGCGAAGGCATTAAGTATTCGAACAAAGTTCCAGTCCAAGAGAGCAGCACAGGCCGTCCCCCATCCAGAGTGTGTGCTCGGCCAAGCAGGAACCAGCTCTCTTGCGGAATATCTTCCTTCGCGATGGCGACAAAGACAGCGGTGCGAGACTCTGTACCAAGCAGGTCGTAGCAAGCAGGATGCAGATGATGTGTTTCCACATCGAAGCCCACGGACACGAGTTTGCGACGGCTGTTGAGCAAGAACTTAAAGTCCATTTCGTCGGCAAGCTTCCCCGACATGTTCGCGATCATTCGAAGATCGGCGATCAAGCGCTCCGTGTTCGCCCGCGCTTTGAGAAGTTGGTCGCGAAGGCGTTCATACAAAGTTACTTGTTCTTGGGCCGTGGAATGGAGTACCCATTCGATCTGGCTGATCAGTTGGTCTATGAATTGCGGCAGTTGCTGCAGCGCGATGCTGTCCATCAGTCTAAGGTTGAGAGTGGCATCATCCCGCAAAGCTGCAAACTCTGGCGAAAACCACGGAGCATATTCACTCACTGCCTGCTGAATGCTGCGAAGCCGCAACTCGGCTTCTTGGGCAAACCATCCTATTTGGGCTGCTTGTTTGGACTTGGCAATAGTTTGGTGAGTTTGCTCGAAAACCGTTTCGGGCAAGCCGAGTATTGATTGCAACCAACTGTCCGTATTGCGTTGCCGTTCGCAGCTCGAGAGCAACTTTAGCGGAAACGCACGCCCAGCCGAAAGCACGCGGAGATAGTCGAGGAATCCTTCTGACAAATGCGATTGCAATACCGGCTGGCGTAACCGCTCCATGCATCCTTGCTGTAAAGTCCAGAGCGAAGCCAGCAAGTTACCACTATCGACCGAGGAAACAAAAAGAGGAGCCAAAGGCTGAAGGGTACGAGTGTCATACCAGTTCAGTACATGTCCGCGGTGCTTTTTCAGACTCGATACTGTGGCCAATGTTCGGAGAGTCTGTTCCGAAAATTCCGGCACCGTTAGATATCCGAATTCACAGCCCACCTGCCGCGCATTGAGTAAAAACCCGATGTTTGTGGGCGATACCCGTGCCGCGATTGCGGCAGGTTGTTCCTGAACGTTGTCCGGTATCAACCAGTTGTGCTCCGCGGTACTGTACTCGGCAAAATATCGCCAGGTTTTCAAAGCCGTACGCCGAAGAAATGCTACGTCTTTAGGAGAAGCTTGATTACGCGCCGTGGCCGGAGGACGGTTAAGCCAACTGGATACCAGCTTGCTGCAAGCCCACAGCAATAAGATCGGCAGCGCAGCCGGGAGCGCCTGTGGCCGCACAGACCACACAAGAAGTCCTAACATGATCGCAAGTAAGGGCATCCAGTTGAGATACGCGTCCAGCGGCGCGCGGCCTCGAGTAGTAAGCTCCGAT
>Ga0210402_10004906_pt1 | contig 12073 bp, 7 predicted proteins | sample IncBWC7MmetaG_FD_161055 | JGI IMG/M metagenome (GOLD analysis project Ga0210402, IMG submission 161055) | Forest soil microbial communities from Barre Woods Harvard Forest LTER site, Petersham, Massachusetts, United States - Inc-BW-C-7-M | ecosystem: Environmental > Terrestrial > Soil >...
ACCGCAGATCTGCCTGGCGTTTGACAACCAAGCCTCTTGCCGGTCGGGAACCGGAATCAGGTCAGTTGAAAAGGACTGCGACATACACCACCCCCACAACTCCTTCGGACCAGCAGCGGCTCGTTGGTGCGACTGTGCGGGACCTGAAGTATCCAGTTGATGTTCTTTTGACCCAGGTGCAAAGAGAATTCACGTTTGCCCGGACGGTAGCACGACCCACAAATCTGGAGCAAGCGTATTCTTGCGCGCCGGCAATCGGACCCAGGTTGGACGAACGAGCGGGATAAAAATGCAATCGTTTCGATCATTGATCGGAACTATTACTGAATCTTCTCTAAAGTTCTCTTACGATGTCAGGGCGGCGGTTCGCGCCTACGTTCAAGATGAGACCAGTATTCTCGAACATCCAAGTCCGGCTCCCGACGGGCGGTGGCTTTGGTTAACGCTGCCACATCCTTACCGAGGTACGACACACTGTCTCAGTCAGTCGATCTTGCCAACTCCTCTTCTGGTTCCACGTGAACAAGGACCTCAGCTATTTGCGGCAATGCCCTGCGAATTTCGTCTTCCACCTTGTGCGACAACAAATGTCCTTCGCGCACAGTCATGTCCCCCGTTACAACAGTGTGAAGGTCCACGTAGAAACTGAATCCCATTTTGCGAACATAGCACTTGTCCAAACCAAGGACACCTGGCACACGGACGGCTATCATTCTGACTCGGGCCTCCATGCTCACGTCCGGGGCAATATCAGCCAGTTCAAGAACCGCAGGTCGCAGTTGCTTCCAAGCGTTGTAGAGAATCACCAGCGCAGCACAAAGGGCTGCCCACCCATCCGCCGCCTCCCACCCCGGCCCTCCAAGCAGCGCGATTGAAATGCCAACGAAAGCAAACGCGGATGTCAGTGCATCACTTCTGTGGTGCCACGCGTCACTCTTGACCGCGGTACTGCCGATTGAGTGGCCCACGGAATCAACGTGCCGAAACAGCAGTTCCTTAATGATGAGTATGCCTGCCAGCACCACCAGTGTGTAAGGCGCAGGTGTTCCGCTCGGAGCGGTTATTTCACGAATCCCTCCGTAAATGATTCCGAATGCAGCTGCCATCAATGCCAGGCTAACAACTACAGCAGCAATAGGCTCAGCTTTGCCGTAACCATAGGGGTGATCGGCATCCGCCGGCTTGACCGCGATTTTCAGGCCAAAGTAAACAGCCAGACCACTGAACACGTCTGTGACGGATTCCAAGCCATCCGCAACCAAAGCAAACGAATTCCCCAGCAAACCAGCCAAGCACTTAATCACTGCCAATCCTAGGTTCACAATGATCCCTAGGACCGTGGACTTCATGCCCCGGTCTGCGGCACTCTTTGACGGATTGTCATTGGGATTCAAGGACACAGATGGAGTGATATTACACTCTATCCCCTTCGCGGGCCACACGCGAGACAGACCAGTCAATCATGGATAGTGGCGAAAGGTTAGACCGCTCACACTGGCAAATCGCTCAAGCCCGTGTACCGACAGCTCCTGAAAATGACACTCGAGCAATTGCAATTCCTCGACCGGCAGATCAGTCAACTGGACCAGGGGCTAGCCACTTGCTCCATCCGCACCAGGATGCTGTCCAACGGCTAGCGGAGGTTCCGGGTTTCGGAGTGGACTCTGCGCAGCAGATCATTGCCGAAGTTGGCCCTACCGCAGCGACGTTTCCCGCTGAGAAATGCCTCTCTTCGTGGGTCGGTGCCTGCCCCGGCGACGAAGAGAGCGCTGGCGTGAACTACAGCCACCGGTCTCCGAAGGGCAATCGTCACATGCGGCGCTTACTCAATCAGGCTGCCAACGCCGCCATAAAAGTCAAAGGAAGTATCTTCGAGGTTGTCTATCGCCGTTGTGTCCCACGCCTCGGACATAATCAAGACATCGGGGTCATCGCCCATCGGCAGTGTCGTCTGATCTGGTTGATCTCGCATCAGGGAACCCTTACGAAGAACGGGGCCCGGCAGTCATCCAACAATCCAAGTACAAGCGCACGTGGAGAATGATTCGGCAACTACGACAGCTGGGATATCGGATCGAATCACCGAACCCTCAACCTCAACCCAGCCAAGCGCAAGCGCAGTGATTTTCGAGCCTGGTAAACGCGGGAAAAGATTACTCGTTCGAACGCTCGGAGCTGCGCAAGATAGAGGAGCCTGGCATTCGGGCCCCTCGTCGCCAAAAGGAACCTTCGATTATCCTTGACTTGCACATTTGCGAAGCACAAGCTCGTGTCAAGTTTCGCGGTTTCGGGCGAAACTCCCTGTCCATAACCCAACGCAGTTTCTTTCAGGTCAAGCTCCGTATCGAGCGCTCACAGGGCAGAACCCCGCGGGTTCCTTTTTATTCCCTCGCGTGGAGCCTGACCTCCTGTCCGACGTACAGGCCTCATACACTAGACGCCAGCAGTTCCAGGCCACCCTGCGACTCCGGCTCGCCACGTGCGGCGAGGGCCCTCGAATTTCTTAAAAGGAGAACCACCATGTCTGAACAAAATAAAACTGTCGTCCGCCGTCTCTTTGATGAACTCTGGAATAAAGGCAATATGTTGGTCGCGGATGAAATCATTGCGCCCACTTACCTGCACCATGACGATTCTACGCCCGATCTTGGCAAGGGGCCGGAGAGTGAGAAGAAGCGCGTCAACCTGTATCGCACCGCTTTCCACGATCTTCGTTTGAGCATCGAAGATCTCCTCGCCGAAGGCGAAACCGTTGTGGCGCGCTGGTCCTGCCGTGGCGTTCATAAGGGCGAGCTCAACGATATTGCTCCCACGGGAAAGCAGTTCGCGATTACCGGAGTGACGATTGCCCGCTTCTCGAACGGCAAGATCGTCGAAGGCTTTGTCAATTGGGATGCTCTGGGCCTCATGCGCCAACTCGGCGTCGTGCCGGAGCCCGCCAAGTCCCTGGCCACCGCAAGGTAGGCAGTCTGTCTCGCCCAGCTACCGCCCAAGCCTGCCCTGAGCGCAGCCGAAGAGGCCCAGCCGAATTCGCCCAGAAAGCCTGCCCAGTATGTTTTTTGTACGGGGCAGGCTCTTTTTATCATGACCGACGTTTTCCGACGCTATTGGACGTCGTCAAAAGTTACAACGATCGATTCAATCCTGGCCTTGGCGACGACAACGTGAAGGACCTGGTTGAATACCTGAAATCTCCTTAGCACTTGATACACGCAAACCTTGGCCATCGCTGCCAAGCTCGACTTCCGGGAGAACGCCGCTGTAACTCCTTCCATGAGAAGCCCGGCCGCAGCCTCCGCTTGCTTATAACGCGAGAATACGAAATTAGGACGCGCGGCTTTCGCCGCGCAGTATCAGGGTTGCAATCTCTTTTGAGCGTAGGCCTGTTGGTGCTCTGGGTTTTGACCTACTTTGGTAGGCCCTTCGAATAAGCGGTCTGATGGACAATCCAACATACTCGGAACGCTGCGCTTACCGTGCAGATAGACGGAGCACCGATATGTTATCGGCGAACTCCCGATAGGTCTTGTTGCCATCGTGGCGGAGCGTCCGTGTACCCGGCGTGTAGCTCGGTTTGGCGAATTTGCATGTTTAGTTACTTCTGTCCGTTCGACGAATCAATAACTTGTGGAAGTTCAACGTCACTCTTAGTTCGATTCCCACCCCGGGCACCATTCTGTTCACCGCTCGAGAAAATTACACCTGCCTTGTGACTCTAGTTCAACCCACGTTTTTTCCTGGGTGAATCGGCGCGGAACCTGGCGGTTTGCCGGCTGCATTTAAAATTTGAGTTGGTTTGAGCAATAAATTGGTGGCCGGGCAGTGCCCAATTCCGGGCGGGCTGCCAAAACTGTCATTTAGATAAGTATCTAACTCTAACCATCCAGCATCCAAAGAAAATCGGATTTCTCCGGGAGCGCCCACATGGGACGCTCCGGGCGCCGAATTTGCTGCCCGGCCTGGCGCGGAGTTTGCAGATGAAAAAATTGTCAGGGAGACCTTGGGGTATGTACAGGCCAATGTACGGATCAGATTCGAGAATCACCTTGCGCCGCGGAACAGTTCGGTTCGCGGAGTTTCGTCTGGCTGCTGCTCCGCTTGCGTTGCTAGCGCTGATCATCGGTGGGTGCGACACGAAGTCCGCGTCGATGACGAAGGCGCCTGCTCCGCAGGTTACGGTGGCGAAGGTGGAGTGCAAGCCGGTGATCGAAACGGATGAGTTTACGGGCCGCCTGGAGGCGGTGGATCACGTGGAGATCCGTCCGCGCGTTTCGGGGCAACTGGATAGCGTCCATTTTCAGGAAGGCGCGATCGTTCAGAAGGGCGACTTGCTGTTCACGATTGACCCGAGGCCGTTTCAGGCGGAAGTAGACCGGCTGAAGGCGGAGTTGGAGCGGGCTAAGGCGCAGTTGGCGAGGTGCCAGAGCGATTTTGCGCGCGCGGAACGTTTACACAATAACAATGGAATGTCGGTGGAGGAGTATGACCGACGGAATTCGGCGCGGGCGGAAGCTGAGGCGCAGGTGGCATCGGTGGAGGCGTCGCTGCGTGGTGCGGAGTTGAATCTGGAATTTACGCACATTGTATCGCCGATTACGGGGCGAGTGAGCCGTGCGGAGGTGACGCGCGGGAACCTGGTGACGAGCGGGAGCGGCGGGCCAGCGACTTTGCTGACGACGGTGGTTTCGCTCAATCCGGTGTACGCGTATTTTGACGCCGACGAGCAGACCTATTTGAAATATGGAAAGCAGGCGCGGGCCGGAAAAAAGGGCACGAATGGTGAGGCCAGCGGGCCGATTTATCTTGGCCTGGCGGGCGAAGAAGATTTTCCGCACAAGGGTGTGGTGAATTTTATTGATAACCAGGTGAATCCGACCACGGGAACAATTCGTGCTCGCGGAGTGTTCAGCAACAAGGATTTGTCGCTGACGCCGGGGTTGTTTGCGCGGTTGAGGCTGGCGGGTGGCGAAACGATTCGCGGCTGCCAGATTGACGATGCGGCTGTGGGAACGGATCTGAACCAGAAATTTGTTCTGGTGGTGGACACGAGTAACGCGGTTGCTTACCGGCCAGTGACGCTGGGGCCGATGGTGAATGGTATGCGCGTGGTGCGCGATGGGCTGCGCGAGGGCGACGTGGTGGTCGTGAATGGATTGCAGCGCGTACGTCCCGGAATGAGCGTGACACCAAAGCGGGTGCCGATGGGGAGTGCGTCATTGTCCTCGCCCCCAGGCTTGAGTGACAACTCGGGCTCAAAACGCCAAGGCGCCTCTGGAAAGTAAGGCAAAAGGGATTCCATGAAAATCGCGGACTTTTTTATCGATCGACCTATTTTTGCGGCGGTGGTCTCGATCGTGATCACCATCATCGGGGCGCTGGCATTCTTGAAGCTGCCGATCAGCGAATATCCGGAAGTTGTGCCGCCGACGGTGGTGGTGCGGACAACGTATCCCGGCGCGAACCCGGTCGTGATTGCAGACACGGTGGCTTCGCCGCTGGAGCAGTCGATCACGGGCGTCGAGGACGAATTGTACATGTTTTCGCAGGCGACGGCGGACGGCGTGATGACGCTGACGATTACCTTCCGCATCGGAACGGATCTGGACAAGGCGCAGGTGCAGGTGCAAAACCGCGTGGCGCAGACTTTGCCGCGCTTGCCGCAGGAGGTGCAGCGGCTGGGCGTGACGACGGAAAAAACTTCGCCGGACCTGCTGATGGTGGTGCACCTGATTTCACCGGACAAGCGCTACAACATGCTGTACCTGGCGAATTATGCCGTGCTGCAGGTGAAGGACGAGCTTTCGCGGCTGCAGGGGGTGGGCAACGTACAGATTTTCGGCGCAGGGGATTTCAGCATGCGCGTGTGGCTGGATCCGAACAAACTTGCGTCACATAACCTGACGGCGACGGACGTGGTGCGTGCGATCCGCGAGCAGAACGTGCAGGTGGCCGCGGGCGTTCTTGGCGCGCCACCGGTGGCGAACCCGCAAAACGCGTTTCAGTTGCTGGTGAATACACAAGGGAGGCTGACGACGGAGGAGGAGTTCGGCAACATCATCGTGCGGGCGGCGCCACAGATCACGCGCATTCGCGATGTGGGGCGGGTGGAATTGGGCGCGAGCACCTACGCGCTGCGCAGTTTGCTGAACAACGAGCCAGCGGTGGCGATCCCGATTTCGCAGCGGCCGGGATCGAACGCGCTGGAAACGTCGAAGCAGGTGCGCGAGACGATGGCGCGTTTGAAGACGCAATTTCCCGACGGGCTGGATTACAAGATCGTTTACGACCCGACGGTGTTCGTGAGGCAGTCGATCGAGGCGGTAGGGCACACGTTTGTGGAGGCGCTGATTCTGGTAGTGCTGGTGGTGCTGGTGTTTTTGCAGACTTGGCGCGCTTCGATTATTCCGCTGCTGGCGCTGCCGGTGTCGCTGGTGGGCACGTTTGCGATCATGCTGGCGCTGGGCTTCACGTTGAACACGCTTTCGCTGTTTGGACTGGTGCTGGCGATCGGCATCGTGGTGGACGACGCGATTGTGGTGGTGGAAAACGTCGAACGAAACCTGGAGCTGGGCTTGCAGCCGAGGGAAGCTACGCAGCGGGCGATGGCGGAGGTGAGCGGGCCGATTATCGCGATTGCGCTGGTGCTGTGCGCGGTGTTCGTGCCGACGGCATTCATTGCTGGCCTTTCGGGACAATTTTATAAACAGTTTGCGCTGACCATTGCGATTTCGACGGTGATTTCGGCGTTCAATTCGCTTAGCTTGAGCCCGGCACTGGCGGCGCTGCTTTTGCAATCGCGCGATGCGAAGAGAGACAAATTCTCACGGGGGCTGGACTTTGCGTTCGGATGGTTCTTTCGTGGGTTCAACAAGTTTTTCGGGTGGGCTTCGGGGAAGTACGGAACGTTTGTGGGGCACGCGATCCGTTCGACGGGGATTGCGCTGGTGGTTTATGCCGGGTTGATCGCGTTGACGGGCATCGGCTTCAGCAAGGTGCCGAGCGGGTTCGTGCCGACGCAGGACAAGCAATACCTGGTGGCGTTCGCGCAGTTGCCGAACGGGGCGACACTCGATCGCACGGAAGCGGTGATGAAGGAGCTTTCCGATATCGCGCTGACGCATCCCGGCGTGCAGGACGCCATCGAGTTTCCAGGCCTATCGATCAATGGATTTACCAACAGCCCTAACTCGGGCATTGTGTTCGTTGGCTTGAAGCCGTTTGAGAAGCGGACGAGCAAAGACCTTTCCGGCCTGGCGATTACAAAACAGCTGAATGAGAAATTTTCCGGGATTCAGGAGGCGTTCGTGGCGATTTTCCCGCCGCCGCCGGTGCAGGGACTGGGAACCGTGGGCGGATTCAAGTTGTACGTGGAAGACCGCGCGGGGCTTGGGCTGGAACCTTTGTATAAGGAGACGACTGCGGCGATCGGGAAGGGTTATCAGACACCGGCACTCTCCGGACTTTTTTCGAGCTTTGATGTAAACGTGCCGCAGATTGACGCGCACGTGGACCGCGAGAAAGCGAAGACGTTTGGCATCAGCCTGGATGACGTGTTCGAGACAATGCAGGTTTATCTGGGCGCGCTGTATGTGAACGACTTCAACCGATTCGGAAGAACGTACCAGGTGAACGCGCAGGCGGAATCGAGTTACCGGTTGCAACCTGAGGACATCGTCAGGCTGAGAACCAGAAATGCGGCGGGGGAGATGATTCCGCTGGGTTCGATGGTGACGGTGCGCTCGACATATGGACCGGACCGCGTGATGCACTACAACGGATTTCCGGCGGCGGAAATCAACGGCGCGGCCGGGCCGGGCTACAGTTCCGGGCAATCCGAAGCGGCGATCACGAACATTTTGAACCAAAACCTGCCGAATGGGATGCGGTTCGAATGGACGGAGCTCACGTACCAGCGAATCCTGGCAGGAAATACGATGGTTTACATTTTCCCGCTGTCGGTGCTGCTGGTGTACCTGGTGCTGGCGGCGCAATACGAAAGCTGGTCGCTGCCGCTGGTGGTGATTTTGATTGTGCCGATGACGCTGCTCTCCGCGATCGCGGGCGTATGGTTGCTGAAAGGCGACAACAATGTGTTCACGCAGATCAGCTTGATTGTACTCGTGGGGTTGGCCTGCAAGAACGCGATTTTGATCGTGGAATTCGCGCGTGAGAAGCAGCACGAGGGAATGAACCGGTTTGAAGCGGTGCTGGAAGCGTGCCGGTTGCGTCTGCGGCCGATTCTGATGACGTCGCTGGCGTTCACGATGGGCGTGGTGCCGCTGGTGCTTTCGTCGGGGGCTGGGTCGGAGATGCGGCAGGCGATTGGGGTGGCGGTGTTTTTTGGCATGCTGGGCGTGACGTTCTTTGGATTATTGCTCACGCCGGTGTTCTACGTTGTGGTGCGTCGTTTGGTGGAGGGCAAGGAAGTGAAGACGATTACGCAGGCTGGCGGAAACCTGGACGAGCTGGAAAAAGTGGAGGCGTAATCGATGCCAAGACTTTTCGTTGCGGTACTCGCAATCGCCGCGGTTTTCTCTGGATGCTCGGTGGGGCCGCACTACAAGGCGCCGAATCCGGCGGAAGTGAAACTTCACCAGATTCAGCCATCTGAGATTACGCAGGAGAAGTTCGATGGCCGGTGGTGGGGCCAGTTTGACGATCCGGTTTTGAACACGCTGGTGGATTCCGCGTTGCGTTCGAATTGGGATATAGAAGTGGCGCGGGCGCGGCTGTCGCAATCGAGGGCCATTTACGACGAGCGGAAGCTGGACAAGTATCCGACGATTTCGAGCAGCGCATCTTATCAACAGGCGCGGGAAGTTGTTCCTGGATTTACGAATTCGCCGATCAATATCAAGACGTACCAGGCGGGCTTTGACGCGTACTGGGAGCTGGATGTTTTCGGGCGCGTGCGGCACCAGGTGAAAGCAGCCGCGGCGCAGGATCAGGCCTTCAGCGCGAACCTTCGCGATGTGCAGGTTAGCGTGGCCGCGGAAGTGGCGCGGAACTATTTTCTGCTGCGCGGGGCGCAGTGGCGGCTGGCGGTGGCGCAGCGAAGCCTGGTGAACCAACAGGACACGTTGAAATGGACGGAAGTGCGGCGCGATGCGGGCGTCGGGGAAGAGCAGGACGTGGCCAGCGCGGCGGCGCGCGTGGCGCAAACGGCGGCGACGATTCCCGACATCAACGCAGCTATTTTGACGTTTCAGAATCGAATTGCGGTGCTGACCGGTGTGCGTCCCGGCGAGCTGGCTGCCGATTTGTCCTTGCGGGAGTATACGCCGATCACCAAGACCTTGCCGATTGGGGACCCCAATGAATTGCTGCGGCGCCGGCCGGATGTGCAGGCGGCGGAGCGGCGGCTGGCGCAGGCGACGGAGTTGCAGGGATCGGCTGTGGCAGACCTTTTTCCGCATGTGACGTTCGGGGGATTCCTGGGATTCATCGCGGGGCGCGGGGATTTATTTTTTCAATCGGATTCAGAGGCGTGGAGCATCGCGCCGTCGATTTCGTGGCCGGCGCTGGACTACTGGCGATTCAAGGCGCGGGTGAGGCAGTCGTCAGCGGTGACGCAGGAGAATTACGCGGAGTACGAGCAGACGGTGCTGCGGGCGCTGGAAGAGACGGAGAACGCGCTGATCAGCTATCACGCGAACCAGGAAAAACTGATCAAGCTGAACGACCAGGCGCGGGAGAGCAAGCGGGCGGCGGATATTGCGCGGGACCGTTATCGTGAGGGCGTGATTGATTTTCTGCAATTGCTGGACGCGGAGCGCGTGCAATTGCAGGCGGAAGACAACTTGGCGCAGGTGGAAGGCGACGTTTTTGTTTCGGTTGTGACGCTGTATAAGGCGCTGGGCGGTTTGCCGGAAGATAGCCAGTTGCCAGGGAGCCGGAATCCGGTGGTGGCAACAAGCGCGGCTGCGAAGGCGGCGAGCAAGTAAGCTTGGACTGAGTTGTTCCCAGATTTAGAGTTGCAGTTCTTCGGACATCCTCAATCTTTGCTTTGTTCAGGACGAGTCGGATGCCCTTCCTCCTTCGGCCGGCGAGCAGAATGAAAAAATCAACCTCAAGAACCCACGCGCAAAGTCGGCGTGTGAGCACCCTGGGGCATACAGGGTGTTAATCCTCATTAACAACAATATGAAAAGGCGCTGGCGTGGCAACCCTTTCCTCTCGTATATCTTGAATAATGTCGGTCCGACCGCGACGTGTCACTATTGGAAGGAAAGGAATGAATGACAAGGACTTGATTACTACTAATTGGCAGTATTCTGATCCTAATCTTCGGGGTGACCGTTCCCAAGATTTACATCGTGTGCGACGCGGTGGATGGGACGCTCTTGTGGAACGAAGAAAAGGCTTATCTTTTTGTGAAGGTCGTTAGCCGGGGTTGCATCCGAATTTTCTGGAGTATCTATTAGAACTCGCAAGAGAATCATTTGGTGGCGTTGCTTCGCTCGATGACCAATCAACCCCCACAATCGTACTGGATACTGGTTCTGATTGAGTTCGGGAATTTTCCAAGAAAGATTTCGGGTTCTCCCCGCAGACCCTCAACGGCGACATCGTGGGAGGCAACATGAAAGACGGTGAACTCCAGATATGGAAATCGACAAGGTCAGAGTTCGTATTGGCGACTGAACAGGAACGGCGCAATCTTGAACTACAGCAACGCGCCAACAACCTTTCGGGACACGTACCGGCATTAGATTTCGACGATCTTCAACATTGGTCACGAAGGTCTAGCTCTTTGAGCAGGTCGATTGATTGAAGCTAAGACCAGGAGGAGCTGCAGAGACGTTCACCTTAAGCGGGAAAAAGGTAGGAGCAGTTTTGAGAGTGGAACGCGTGCGACCCGGGCAAGCTCCTGAGGTCATTTGGGCGCTGGACACAAGTCCCGATCTCGTAAGTGGAAATGAATATCGGAGCATTTTTCAAGAAAATTAACTGAGCTGCCGGACCACTTAGCGCTCACCGGCGCCAGTGTTGGGGTGCGTCTATGTAGGAGGCGTCCAGGGCGGCGATGGACGGGCAGCCGAGTAGGCGGAGGGTGCGCTCGACGTCGGCGCGAAGGATTTCGAGGGCGCGGGCAACACCGGGATAGCCTGCGGCGGCCATGCCGTAGGCGTAGGCGCGGCCGATGAGGACGGCGCGGGCGCCGAGGCAGATGGCTTTGACAATGTCGGCACCCCGCCGGATGCCGCCATCCATGAGGACTTCGGTGCGGCCGTTGACGGCGGCTACGATTTCGGGGAGCGCGCGGATGGTGGGATAGACGGAATCGAGTTGACGCCCGCCGTGGTTGGAGACGATGACGGCGGCGGCGCCTTCGTCGACGGCGCGGCGCGCGTCGGCTCCTGTGAGCAGGCCTTTGACGATAATGGGGCCGGGCCAGACTTTTCTGATCCAGTTCAAATCGTTCCAGGTTACGGCGGCGTCGGCGAGGGCGGCGGCGACGTCCACCAACTGCATCGGGCCTTTGCCAGGGACGGTGATGTTTTCGAGTTTGGGAATTCCTCCATCGGCGAGGAAGGTGGCGACCCAGCGCGGGTGGGAGAGAAATGGAAGGAAAAAAGGGAGCTTGGCGAAGAGCGAGCTGCCGAGAAGCTGCTTCATGCCGTTGCGCGGATCGCGTTCGCGCATTCCGGCTACGGGCGTGTCGATGGTAATCACGAGAGCGGAGAAGCCCGCGCGGCGGGCGCGATCGATGCCGCTTTCGGCGGCGGCGCGGCCTCCGAGGAGATAAAGCTGATACCAAGCGGGGCCTTTGGTGGCGGCTTTAACGTTTTCGAGTTTATGGCCGGAGATGGTGGAGAGGATGTATCCGGTGCCGGCTTCTCCCGCGGCTTTTGCGGCGGCGACTTCTCCGCCGGGGTGCATTAGGCGGCTGTAGCCTACGGGTGCGAGGAAACCGGGGAAGGCCAGATCGAGGCCGACGACGCGGACGCTGAGATCGCATTTGTCGAAGGCGACGGCGTTGCGAGGGCGAAAGAGGATGTCGTTGAAGGCGCGGGGATTTTCGCGGAGGGTGGATTCGTCGTCAGCACCGCCGTCGAGGTAATCGAAGATG
>Ga0210402_10004907_pt1 | contig 12073 bp, 14 predicted proteins | sample IncBWC7MmetaG_FD_161055 | JGI IMG/M metagenome (GOLD analysis project Ga0210402, IMG submission 161055) | Forest soil microbial communities from Barre Woods Harvard Forest LTER site, Petersham, Massachusetts, United States - Inc-BW-C-7-M | ecosystem: Environmental > Terrestrial > Soil >...
ATCGCCGGCTGGCACGGTGACGGTGCTGGCAAGGCGGGAGAAGGGTGCCATCCAAATCGGCACGGTGACCTACGAACCCCAGACGGGGGAAATGACGCTGACCATGAAGGATGGAGCGCGTACCGCGATGAAGGCCGGAGCGGGAGTGGAGCAATGGGAACCGTGAAGATTCCACCGACGACCGAAGATGAGATCCGGCGCGCCATCGAGGCCGGGCAACGGCGGCGGGCGAGTGAACGCCGGGCGGCCAGCGTGCGCTACGATGCGGAGCGGGATGCGATCGAGATCGAGCTGACTGACGGCGCCGGCGTGAGGTTGCCGAGAGCGATGGTCGAGGAATTCAACCATGTACCGCCGGCCGATCTGACGGAGCTGCAGGTTTCGCCGGCCGGCTACGGCATCAAGCTCGATACTCACGACATCAACATCAGCGTGCATGGGCTGATCGGGGCGCTTGCCACGGCCGCCGACATGGCGGGGTCGCTGGGGAAGCTCGGCGGCGCGTCCCGGTCCGAGGCGAAGCGCACCAGTGCCCGCGCGAATGGCGTGAAGGGGGGACGTCCGAGGAAGGTTCCTCGCGTTGCCTGACCGCACCTGGCCGAAGTGCGCTGCATGGTCGCATCAACAACTTCAGTCTTGACGCCCTAATCGTGCTGGCGGCGCGCGCTGGCCTGGAGGTGCGGGTGCAGATCGAGCGTGCCGCAGCGTAGGGGTACGGCACTGGCGGCGCTCGGCATCCAGCAACTGCCATGCGCGGGTGCTGGCATGCCATGAGGGAGGCAGCCGGGGTACACAAACGATTCAGGGCGGCATGCTCGCTTCCGGCTGTTCCCTGCCGTCCACAGCATCGCGATCCGCATCAAAAGCCCGGAGGCCGCGGCGGCGCCAGCGTATGGCGAGATGGCGTGGATCGCCGGTAGCTTCGTCCGATCCGTGCAGCCGGTCGGCCAGTTCCATGAAGGCGCCGAGCAAGGTGGCGCGGTCGTCGTCCACCAGCTCGACCAGGCCGGCCTTCTGCACCAGGCCGCCGAGTTCGATGAGGTGTCGGGTGCGCTCACGGCGAGCCTTGGCCCAATCGCGCATGTCAGTGCGAGCCTTCTGGGCGTCGAGTCTATGGCGCTGGGTTGCCGCCAGCCTGAGCCGCCGAGCCACTGACAGAAGGTCCCGGAGCAGGGTCACCGGCCCCGTTCCTTTTTCCCCGGGTGCCCTGCTTTCCGTCACCGCGAAAGAACGCCTGGCCGCGTTCGGTCCACCTCACGACGGCTTCGGGTTTCTCCCGCGCCTGCTCGACGGCGGCAAGCAGCACACCGGCCAAAGCTTCCAGGGGCAGAGAATCGGCACCGGTTGCCAGCACGAGTTCGCCCAACTCGGCCGACTGGACCGATCGGAGCCGTTTCCCCCGTGGCGATCTACCATTTCTCGGCGAAGGTGATCAGTCGTGCAAACGGGCGAAGTGCGGTAGCAGCGGCGGCCTATCGAGCGGCCGAGGAGCTGCACGACGAGCGGCTCGGTCGGGCACACGACTTCACCAACAAGTCCGGGGTGGTGCACTCGGAGATTCTCCTTCCCGATGGTGCTCCGGCGCGTCTGCTGGACCGGGCGACGCTGTGGAACGAGGTCGAGGCGGGCGAGAAACGCAAGGACGCGCAGCTTGCGCGTGAGATCGAGCTTGCCCTCCCGCGGGAGCTGTTCCAGGCCGACGCCATTCGGCTGGCGCAGGATTTCGTGCGCGAGCAGTTCGTGGCGCAGGGCATGGTGGTGGATCTCAATGTGCATTGGGGCCGGACGGCGAGCGGCGAAGACCAACCGCACGCGCATGTCATGCTGACGATGCGCGAGGTTGGGGCGGAGGGTTTCGGCAAGAAGGTGCGGGCGTGGAACCGCACCGAGCAATTGATGGGCTGGCGTGAGCGCTGGGCCGAGCTGGCGAATGAGCGGCTAGCGGAGCTCGGGCACGATCTCCGGATCGATCACCGGTCGCATGCCGAGCAAGGCATCGCGTTGGAGCCGCAGAACAAGATCGGTCCCGCGGGGGCAAGGCGCGCGGCGCGCGGTGAGGAAGCGGAGCGGGCGGCGGATCACGAAGCCCTGGCGCGGCGAAACGGGGAACGGATCATCGCTGATCCGGCGCTGGTACTCGGGGCGCTGACGCGGCAGCAATCGACCTTCACACGGCGCGACCTGGCGCGAATGGTGGACCGGCACACGGCCGATGCCGAGCAGTTCGCGCGGGCGATGGCGAAGGTGGAGGCGTCGCCCGAGATGATGCGGCTTGGCGTGGATGGGCGCGGGCAGGACCGGTTCACCACGCGAGAGATGCTGGCGACCGAACAGTGTATGGAGCGGGCGGCGGGCGAACTCGCCGAGCGCCAGGCGCACCGGGTAACCCTGCGCCGCCGGCGTCTGGCAGAGTCGACCACACTGGGGCGGGAGCAGGCGCTGGCGTTCCGGCACGTGGCGCAGGCGCGGGACCTCAGCGCAGTGGTGGGCTACGCCGGCACCGGCAAGAGCACGATGCTCGGGGTGGCGCGGGAGGCCTGGGAAGCGGATGGCTACCAGGTGCGCGGCGCGGCGCTGTCGGGAATTGCCGCGGAGCAATTGGAAGCCGGATCGGGGATCGCGAGCCGAACGGTGCACAGCCTATTGTTCCAGTGGGAGCAGGGCAGGGAAAAACTCACCGCGCGCGACGTGCTGGTGGTGGACGAGGCCGGGATGATCGGCTCGCGGCAGATGGAGCGGCTTTTGTCACATGCGCAGGCCGCCGGCGCGAAGGTGGTGCTGGTCGGGGATCCGGAGCAGTTGCAGGCGATCGAGGCCGGCGCGGCGTTCCGGGCGATCGCCGAGCGGGTCGGGTCAGTGGAGATCACCGAGGTCCGCCGTCAGCGGGAGGACTGGCAGCAGCAGGCGACACGCGAGCTGGCGACCGGGCTCACGGCGACGGCGCTGGCGCGTTACGAGCGGGCCGGCATGGTCCAGGGACATACCACTCTCGACGACGCGAAGGCGGCCGTCATCGCTGGGTGGGATGCGGCGCGGCAGGAGAACCCCGAGGCGCGTCAGATCATGTTGGCGTACCGGCGCGACGATGTTCGCGACCTGAATGAGCGCGCGCGGGCGGTACGGCAGGCGGCCGGGGAGCTGGGCGAAGACCACCGAGTGCAGACGGAGCGCGGCGAACGCGCGTTGGCCGCGGGCGACCGGGTGTATTTCCTGCGGAACGAGCGTGGGTTGGGGGTGAAGAACGGCACACTTGGCACCGTGATGGGTATCGAGGGTCACATGCTGGGCCAGGGCGATCGGCTGACGGTGCGGCTGGACGATGGGCGCTCGGTCGGCTTCGACGTGAAGGACTACGCGCATATCGACCACGGCTACGCGGCGACAGTGCACAAGAGCCAAGGGGTGACAGTGGACCGGGCGCATGTGCTGGCCTCCAGCCACATGGACCGGCATGTGGCGTATGTCGGGCTGACGCGGCACCGGGAGCGGGTGGACCTGCATTGGAGCGAGGACCAGGTGGGCAGCCGGGAACGGCTGACCCGGGTGCTCGGCCGCGAGCGGCTGAAGGACACCAGCCTGGACTACGGCTCTGCGCGAACGGAGGCCGAACAGGAGATTCGGGGCGAGTCGCGGGACTCGGTGCGGGCCTATGCCGAGCGGCGCGGTCTGGTGCCGGAAAGCGAGATCGTGCTGCGCAAGCGCGCGGCCGAGGTGCCGCGTGCCGAGTCGGCCCGGCCGCGGCGGGGCCTGTTCGCCGGGCTGAAGCTGGACGCGAGCCCGGCCGAAGCGGTGCCTTCCCGCGCGGCCTCGCCGGCGCCGACGACGGAGGAACGGGTGACGGACCGGCTGGCGCAGTCGGTGGGGGCCTATGCGCGGGCCTGGGCGGACGCCGAGCGGATGCGCCAGGCCGAGCTGCCGGTGCTGCCGCACCAGACCGAGGCGCTGGCGCGGGCCGATCGCGCGATCGAGGGTCAGCGACCGAGCTTCGGGCGGGACCTCGATGCCGCGCTGACCCGCACGCCCAGGCTGGCGCACGGCGCCGGCACGGAGGCCGGGCTGGCAGCGCTGATCAAGGCCGGCCAGGTGGAGAGCGTCCAGCGTGTAGCCCTGGAGACGCGGGCACGCGAGGCGGTGCGGGCCTGGACGCGGTTGGAATGGGTCTATGAGCAGGCCGGGAAGGAATACGATCACTTGACGCAGCGGGAGATCGGCGGGCGCATGGAGCAGTTCGCCAAGGACCTGAAGCGGGATCCCCAGCTCGACAACGTGCTGCGGCAGCGTGGGCAGCAACTCGGCGTCGCCGAAGGCTCGCGGCTGGAGCGAGTGGTGCAGAGCATGGGCATCGACCGCGAGTTGCGCCGCACGTTGGGACTGCGGCACAGCCAGGGCCTCGGGCTGGGCCGGTGAGCCACGGGTCATGGACGACGAAGCCGATACCGGCGGAGCGGAGCGAGCGTTCGAGGCGCTGCGAGGCGAGGTGGCGGCGCTGCGTCTGGCTGTGGAAGGGCAGGCCGCACCGGACTACGCGCTGACCCTCGGGGCGATCGCCAAGGAGCTGCAGGTCGTCGTCGCACGGCTCGATGCGATCGAGGCGTCACCGCAGTTGCAGGCCACACCGGCAGACGTGGCGCTGGAGATCCGGCAGGAAGCTGACCGGCTGGCGGAAAGTCAGATTGCCCAGGCGCGGGCGGCTCGGGAGGGATTCGAGCGCGGCCGGGAGACGCTTGGGCGCGTGGCATTCGTCGAGCAGCGCGCGCAGCACGACCGGCGGATTGTCTGGGCCATTGGCGGGGGTGCAGCATTGGTCGGAGCGGTTCTCGGTACGATGCTGTTCATGGAAGTTAACCGGCATGCGCCGGATGGTTTGGGGTGGTCCGCCGGTTGGGCAGCTTGGCTGATGCAGGCGGATACGGTGCAGGCGGGATACAGGCTGCTGGATTGGAACAATCCGGGCACCGCTTCAGCGGTGAACGAGGACATCCGGCTTGGCAACGCCTATGCCGGCGAACTGCACAAATGCGAGGCGGCGGCGGCGCAGGCCGGCAAGGAGCAGCGATGCACCCTCGGTGTGCAACCGCCGCCGCGGCCGGTGAACGGGCAGCTGGTGGGGCGGTAGTCAGGAGCGGAGTTGCACTCGACACCGGCGGGCTGGGGCCGGTGGGGCATTCTTGACAATTAGTTCTATATGCTGTCATCATATGGCATATATGGAGGCGCCCGAACACACCCTCGAATTCCTCCTGTCCTTCGATGGCCGTCTGCACTGGTACGCGGAGGGCTATTTCGTGAAGTTCGAGATCAAGCGGGCTGCGCCATCGAAGGAACGTCCGCACGGGCTGCGTTACTCCCTGACGCTGCACGGCCCTGGTGGAAAGCGTCTGGTCGGTTTCGACAACGCCCACGGCGTGGCGGCAGTCGGGTCCCGTCATGGCAGACGTCAGCCTGCTGCGGACCACTGGCACCGAACCGAAACCGACCCCGGCCGACCGTATCGGTTCAGGGACGCCGCGACCCTGATCGATGTTTTTTCAGCGAGGTGGAGCGGGTTCTTGCCGAGCACGGCATTCCGGTGAGGGTCATCCGCACCGACGACGAAAGGAGTAAGGCGTGACCGCATACAAGATCCAGAGCCATGACGAGCTGAAGGCTGAAATGATGGCTGTCGCTCGCGGCGAACAGCCGGCGCCCAACGATGCTGCATTGCCGAGCTTCAACTCCATCGATGCATTGGTGCGGCTGCTGACGCCGGAGAATCGCGAACTGCTGGCGGTGATTCGCGACCGCAAGCCGCAGTCGATTTCGGAGCTCTCGGCCATGACCGGCCGCGCCCAGCCCAACCTGACCCGCACGCTCGCCAAGCTGGAAGCAGTTGGGTTTGTCCGGATGCGCACGGCGGAGCGTCGGAAGGTGCCTGTGGTGGCAGTGCACACACTGCGGGTCGAGATCGACCCGTTCTCCCAGAATGACCACTTCGAAATGGCATGACGATCAGCATCGCCGGCGGACCTGCAGGTCGCAGACCACACATCGAGGTTGGCTGTCGCATTCGTATAAGTCGAGTTCTAGCTGGAGATTTCAGCCACGAAGAAGCTGCACGTTGCCGCCAGCCGAAGCTTTTCTAGGCGCGGGTGCCCAGCGTTGCGTTTCCGGTTCAGACCAGCAACGCCGGGGACTGCGAAGCCGCAGCCATGCGCTGTTGCAATTGATCGAACAGGGGTCGGACCTGCGGCTATGCCGGCCGCGCCAATGGGGCGCCTGTTGGCTGGCTGGGCAGTTGTGGCAGGCGTTGCAGTTGGACCGCTTCTGGGCCGACCGCCTGCCACCGAGCCGCAAAGGCACGCGATGGGACCAGGTCCTGCAGGTGCTGGTCTCGTATCGGCTGATCGCGCCGGGCAGCGAGTGGAAGCTGCACCGCGATTGGTTCGGCAAGAGTGCCATGGCCGATCTGCTGGGGGCGGACTTCGGATTGGCGGAGGCGCACAAGCTTTACGCCTGCCATGATCTTCTGCTGCAACACAAAGACGCGTTGTTCTCGCATCTGATGGCGCTCTGGCGCGATCTGTTCAACGCGAATTTCGACGTGCTGCTCTACGATCTGACCAGCACGTACTTCGAGATCAACGCCTCGGACGTGGCGGAGGGCGACAAGCGCCGCCACGGCTACAGTCGCGACAAGCGGCCGGACTGCCCGCAGGTGGTGATTGCGCTGGTGGTCACCCCGGACGGTCTGCCCCTGGCCTACGAGGTGCTGCCTGGCAATACAGCGGATTGCACGACGCTGCGGATGTTCCTCACCAGAATCGAACGGCAATATGGCCACGCGCGGCGTGCCTGGGTGATGGATCGCGGCATCCCCACCGAAGCGGTGCTGGCGGAGATGCGCGCCAGCGACCCGCCGGTGCAGCATCTGGTGGGAACGCCGAAAGGGCGCCTCTCGCGGCTTGAGAAGCAGCTGCTGGCCAAGCCATGGCAGGAGGCCCGCGTCGGGGTCGCCGTCAAACTGCTGGCTGAGGACGGCGAACTTTATGTCTTCGCCGAGAGTATCGAGCGCGTCAGCAAGGAACGCGCGATGCGCAGGGGCGTTTGTTGTTCGAATTTAGCACCACGCATACCTCTGCGGGCCATCGCAGCTCAAAAAGTAGGGCCTAAATCAATGCGCTAATGTTGCTGACTCGGACCGACGATGCATCTACTGTCAAACTCGGGTCTCGCGTTTTAGGGGAGATAATATATTCTCCATTAGGAGAAGACTTATGGTGCAGCATGCAAACTCACGAGGGCTCCCTGTTCACGCCGACCGAGGCGGCCGTCTTGACGCGCCTGTCGGTGAAGGCCGTGAACAACGCGATCGACAAAAAGACTATCCCGGCCGTGGCCGGCCGGCGGGCAGGGCATGCGACCCGATTGCTTGATCTGCGCGCGTTGATGTCGCTGGCACTTGAGCGCCGGCTTGTGGATCGCTTCGTGCCGGAGTTGCGCCGCGCGGTGTTCGACGCCCTGGCAACCGCACCACGCAACCGGGTCTCCCTCGAAGGTGGCTTCCTGACCATCGACCTGCGGGGGCCGCGGCGGGAATTGACAGCCTCGCTACGCGCGCTGCGCCGCGCCCGCGACATGGTTATCAGCGACCCCGACACCATGGGGGGTGACCCCGTATTCCGGGGCACGCGCGTCCCCGTGCATCTGATCGCGACGCTGCTCGGGCAGGGATCAACCGAGACGGACCAGCTTGAGGCTTACCCGCGCCTGACGGCCGAGATGGTTCATCTGGCGCCGATTTATGCGGCTGCATATCCGCTCCGGGGGCGTCCCCGTACGCAGCCCTGGCACGATCGGCCGCCGACACGGACCACCCGTAGGAAGCTGGCGACGATTGGGTGAGATGAGATTTCTGATCGATGAGTGTTTGAGCATCGATTTGGTTTCGATCGCCAGCCAGGCCGGGCACGACGCGCAGCACGTTGCCCGTGTCGGCAAGGCCGGATGGAAGGACTGGAACGTCGCGCGCTATGCCGCCGAGGACAACTTTGTCGTGGTCACGAACAACGCCAGCGACTTCCGTCGGCTCTATGCAGCGCAGCCGCTTCACGCTGGCCTCGTCATTATCATTCCGAGCGTCAATCGCATGGAGCAGCAACGGCTTTTCCTCGGCGCACTCGACGAATTAGTTCGGGTCGGGGAGCCGGTCAATCGCGTCCTTTAGGTCGATATTGAGGGCGACGAGACCGCGTAGCCTAGCGCGCTTTCGCGGCACGCCCGTCCCAGGAAATGCTCGGAAAGCGGCCATGTCTTTCTCGCTCTCAGTACGCTTGTCGGCTAAATTCGGGACATGACCGACCGTCCACGGTCCCACGCCGAGATGTTGGCCGTCCTTCGGGCGCATGAGGCGGAGTTACAGTCTCGAAACGTCGAGACAATCACTTTGTTCGGCTCAGTTGCGCGCGATGCCATGAGCTGGGAGCGGACTGGGAAGTTGGCGGACGACTGGCGCCCTCGGCCGCGTATTTTCCACCCCTGGCCAAGCGATCGCTACGCTCCACAATGAATATTCATCGGCGAATAGATGTGGGAATGGACGCAGATGGTTAATACACGGAGTCTCCAATGGTTTTGCGTTTTTGCTGGGATTGCAATAACGATAGTTTGGATGTTTGACGACCAGTACGCAGTCGGTGCGGGATCGCCTCGCGGCGGAATGCTGATCAACTCCGATACACTTACGCCCGCTGAATTCGCCTGGGACATAATGCATCACGACCATGCCTGGCGAGGGTTCCAGCTTCCACATGCACCGAGCCTCGCACCTGATATTATCGTTACGGTATTGCTCCAATACCTTACCGGAAGCTGGCGTTGGGCATATATGATCTACGCAGCATTTTACCTGTGTAGCATGACATTACTTGCTGCCTTGATCGCGCGATCTGTGGTGGGCGTTTGTCTGGCCACAGGTTCGAGCTATTTTCTTATGCTCACCATACCAATACTTGCGATCGATATAGCGACGCCGATGCTCGTCCATCTCCATATTCAGTCATTTTCGCTCGTGGCGCATGGTGGTCCTCTGTTACTATCAATATCAGGCATCTATTTGCTCTGGTTGGCATGTCGAAGTCCGTCGACGATGAGTCTCTTATCCGTTCTTGGAATCGGCGTGCTTGCCGTTCTGTCTGATCGCCTATGTTGTGCGACGTTTGTCGCCCCTGCAGTGGCTGGACTGATGAATATGTGGTGGTGGCGGGCAACAAGCTGGCAATGGGCGGCATTAATGCTCGTAACAGTGGTGTCGTCAGCTTGCATCGGGTGGAAACTGTTTGATTGGCTGCCAACTCAGGGGGTACCTGAGATTGAGTGGTTCGCACTTCGGACGCACGCCATGGCCCTAGTGAACGGCATCGGCCTTCTAGGGAAGGAGGCGCCGCGCGCCCTGGCGGTTGTCTGTGGGGGACCCTTGCTCGCGATGGCACTCCTTCGTATGTCTATCATCAGGCGTGCTGTTGGGCTGCGCTTCGATTTAGACCGGCAAGAGGCGTTTTCCTTTTGGTGGCACGCCGCTGCGACAGCTGTGGTAGCAGATTTCGCGCTCGACGCGCTGGTCCATACCGACTCTTTCCGTTATCTCGGAGCCGTCATCTGGTGGCCCATTATAGTTGCTGTCTGGGCCCTGGATGGTGTCCTTGGCCGGTTCGGACCTCCCGTAAGTGCTGTGACAGTCGGCGGCCTAAGTATTTCGCTGGGATCGGCCTACGCCTGGCATGGATTGCACCAGCCCGTCATCCTAACCGAACAGCAACCGCTCGCCGCCTGCATACAACGAGCCGATGCTGCTGTGGGACTTCGCGCGGGCCTTGGCAATTACTGGCTTGCTCGCGTGGCAGTGGCTGCTAGCGAGTGGCGACTGCAGATAGACCCGATCGAGAGTTCTGGAAGCGCCCACTATTGGGCAAACGATCGGTATGCATACATCAACGATGTACATCACGACGGCGAGCCGCCACCGTACAATTTTATTGTAGCCAACGATCTGGAAACGCCAGCTATCCGGGCTCGATATGGCGACCCGGATCGAAGGTTGGAGTGCGGTGGCTTCTCGCTTTGGATTTATGATGACCAGAGTCGGCTACGCCGAACTTTAGCACTCCTTTCCGTGCAGGTCTTTGCCTCCTTCCTGGCCGATGGACGACCACTCTGCGTGCCTGGTGCCAGCTTCTTCGGTCGCAACGCCACGGTAAACGGGATGTGGCTGCACGTCGTGCCAAGGGACTCTTACGAGGGCTTCACAACCTGGGGACCATACATCACCATCCCGGCCGGCGATTGGAGAATAAAGCTATCGTACGACTTGAGTTCTCCCCAATCAGACTATGGCCGCTGGGAAGTCGCCTACTTGCCTCAGGGTCAACTTCCAGTAGGCAGGCATATCGCCGAGACCATCATATCGCTGAAGCAGCGGTCAGATGGTGTGGAGGTCAGGACAATACTGCCGGCTGGCGCTGTGTTTGAACTATATTCTGTTCAGGTTATTCCGGAACCGGCGGTGAAGTGGTTCGACGAACCCTGTTCCGGAGTGGGCCGCTAGTTGACTAACTATCCCGTCTTCGCGGATTCGAGGGTTATTCGGTTCGGCACCCATTGCCGATCAACGGGTTGGCCGGAAAGGTCTGCACTACAGCAGGTGGCGAGGGACGGAGCCGGTGGCGATGCGCGGTGGTCGCTGTGGTGGCAATTGGAGTTTGAGCTGCTGGATCAGGAGCCTGAGTTCTGGCTCCGACTGGGTGTAACGGGTCAGCAGCAGCTCCCGCCCGTCGGTCGTCGGCAGATGAACATCGATCATCTGGATGGCGGCGAACTTCTCGAGAGTGCTCCGCGCAGTCAGTCCTGGTGCCAACGCATGCAGGCGACGCTGCAGCGTAATATGCAGACAATAGGCCAGGAACGCAATGAAAATGCGGGCTTCGATTCTGCGCTCTTCCTGATGGAAGACCGGGCGGATCGCCATGTCGCCTTTCAGACTTTTTGACGCTTCTTCTGCCGCAACGAGCTGGAAATAGTATTGCCACAGCAGCGCGGGATCGTTCTCAGTGAGATTGGTCCGCAGCAGATAGCGTCCTTCCCATCGCCGAATCCGCCGTACCTTCTGGCGGTTGAGGGTGTAGATGAACATGGCGCTTTCGTTGTCCATCTCGATATCGACCAGGCGCCATGTGGTGGGAGCGCGGGCCCGTGCCGCGCCCAGCTTCATCAGCATTTCCTCGCGCGGGACTTCCGTCGCGGCAAGCTCTCGTAGCCGCTTCCAGAGCCACTTGAGCTGACGTTTGCGCATCGCGCATTCCTTTCTGACGCGATCGACGCTCTCTAGCGTACACATAAAGTTCGTCGTCCTCGGTCAGTAGTTTGACCCCCGCCTTCGCAGGGGCAGGCTCTGGACACCCGCGCGGGCCTCCTGCCAAGGCTTGGCCAGGAGTTGCTTCTCCAAACGCGAGAGACGCCCTTTCGGCGTTCCCACCAGATACTGCACCGGCGGGTCGCTGCCGCGCTGGACTGCTGGCGCGCTCTGTCGGCCGATATCGCCGGGGTCGCCGATGGTTGGTCGGGCGACGGCAGAGGTTGAGTGGGCGAATGGCGTACTCTTGACCAATGGCCGCGGCTTTGGAAGCCTGTGGCTTTGTAAGCGGAGTTGACGCGATGGTCTTTGATCCCCACCAACAGAAACGGATCAGGCTTTCGACGGTGACCAGTTATAAGTGTCCGTCCGGAATGTTCGCGAATCATTTGAATCGGTTAGGGGAGGGGCTTGAGCGGCTCGAATTGTGTGTGATTCTGTCTGCGGCACCTCTTTGTGAGGTGCCCATGCGGACGACGAAGAACCGCCCCCGCTACGACCGGGACAAGCTGCGCTACCCGAGTGATCTGACCGACGAGGAATGGTCGCTGGTCGAGCCCGCTGATCCCGCCGGCCAAGCGCGGCGGCCGCAAAACGCGAGGTGGTGGTGTGGGAGGTGGTGAACGGCGTGATGTATGTGCTGAGCGCAGGATGCCAGTGGCGCTACATACCCAAGGATCTGCCACCAAG
>Ga0210402_10004908_pt1 | contig 12069 bp, 10 predicted proteins | sample IncBWC7MmetaG_FD_161055 | JGI IMG/M metagenome (GOLD analysis project Ga0210402, IMG submission 161055) | Forest soil microbial communities from Barre Woods Harvard Forest LTER site, Petersham, Massachusetts, United States - Inc-BW-C-7-M | ecosystem: Environmental > Terrestrial > Soil >...
CCACGACGAAGCCCGCTGCCCACTGGCTTGATCCGTATTGAACAAAATTGCGACCGACTTCTGCATCGAGCCCATATTCACCAGCAACGGTCGCGGCCTCGATCGGCAAAAAGAATTGTCTCCCGGGCGTGCTTATTCCTCTCCTCGCCGACGAGGACAGCCAATTCCAGCTGTACTGAGGGTACGTCGACATCGAGAATCCCGAATCCTCGATATCGATAAAGCGCCACTTGATCCCGACGTTGGCGGCTCCCAATCCGGATTTCCAGCCCTGGTCCGTTTCATGGACAAAGTTCCACGGGACATCCAACTTGAGCTGGACGTGCTCCCCCCAACCATAATTGATGTCCGCATCGGGCAGCGCGATTTCCCATCGTCCCGACGTATGCGACGCGATGGTTGCCAAGTTGATCTCCCAATGGCCGTCGCCCGGCGTTTCCGGGTCGTCGGTCACCAGCGGCGGTCCACCTTGCGCGAATACAGCGTCAGAAGCGAAGACGAGCAGCGCGAGGGCGGCGACGCGAATGCACCTCGCAAGGAGACGCTGCATCTTGATGGTCGAATCGGTTTTCAAGGATTGGGCAGCTTTCGCATGCAGGTTGGGTTGTGAATCAACGCCGATCGTCGAGCCGGGCGAATCGCTCGGATTGCTGCGCCAGCAAGCCGAGCTCGCATAGGCGGAGGAATCATCGCGTCGTGCGAAAAGGCTCCATCAGCTTCCCTGCTTGAGGGATTTGACTACCAAGCTCGTCTCGAATCATCTCCGCCCTCTTTTCGAACTGCGACTTGTCGTCGCCCGCCTTGTACGGGAAAACGATCGCAAGCGCTCCAATCGGCTTTTGAGACTCGTCGCGCAGCACCAGCTCTACCTCGAATCGGTCGCCGTTCTTGTTGACTTTCGCGAGCGTCTCGCCGGTGTTGATGACCTTCAGGTCTTCTGCATCGGCCTTCTTGCCGATCCGTCCGATGTTGGAAGCGATGATCACATTCCCGGAAGCCTTCGGCGGCGTCACGTGCATCGCGACCACCAGCAGATCGGGATACTTTGCGACCGTCTGATTCACCAATTCTTGCGCGTATATTTTTTCCGGCGCCAGTTTCGATCCGGCGTGTAGCGGCAAAGCGATTGCAGCTGTGAACAAAAGGATTGCCATGCGCGTCATCGTAGTCGTGGCCTCACAAATTGGCCTGTTAAGGTTGTGCTGCGGCAGGCAACGCAGCGCAGACGGCGACATGCTAGTTCCGTAACCTGAAGTCAGCATGAAGACCTCCTTAATGCTCGTTCAGATGCGTGAGCTTCCTGCATTTGCCAACCAGACGTGGGCAACGCCAATCGACCGGTTGCTGCATGCTCCGGGCGCCTACAGGTCAAGCTTCTTCAACTGCTCGCCAACTGTTTCCGCAGTCAAGGGCAGGAAGTCCCCCTCGCGAACGACGTCTTGCTGTCCCTGCCGACTGAGAACGTAACGCAGAAATTCCTTCACCTTCGGATCGATCCTGGGCTGCAAAGGGTCCCCGTTGGGAGCGTCCGGCGGAAGGTAGATATAAATCGAGCGCGCCAGCGGATATGTTCCGTTTCGAACGTTTTCCCGGGTGGATTCGACATAAGGACTCCCGGGCTTCTCGGCCAGCGCAACAGGCTTCACCAGCGATGTCCTATAGACCATGCCGGTATATGCGATGCCGTAGCGGTCTTTGCTCATCGTTTCCATCATTTGCTTGCGATCCACGAACTCCTGGAGTCCTTCCGCGCGACTGTCGGCGCCGCTCATCACCTTGATCTGAAAGAACGACATTCCGCCCGGGAAAAGGCCTGGCGGCCCGTAGGGATGAATCGGTTTGTCGGCCCATTCACCGGTCACGCCCAACTGGCCCCAGGTTCGGATGTCGAGCTTTTCGCTGCGCGCCGCCTCGGGGCTCCATTGCATTCCGTTCCAGCCGCCGGTGCGTTGCGCGCCGAAGATGCCGTCGAGCTGCTGCAATGTGAGTCTGGAAACCGGATTGTCCTTGTGTACGAATACCGTGAGGGCAAAGGACTTGTGCGGCACGTCATAGCTGCCGGTGCCCACCGTGATTTCGATGGGCATCTTGTGGGAACGCCGCCACACGCCATAGGTGTCGTACGGCACGATCTGCCGGCTCATCAGCACCATGTCGGCCACCGACTCCTCCAATCCGATCATCGCCGAGGCGTTGCCTTTGAGCGTGTTCTCGAAGGCGATCCCGGGGTGATATTTGCGGAAGCCTTCCCCCCACAACTTAATCAACTTCGCCATATGATCGCTGCCGCGGGTTCGCAGCACTCCGGAGACGCTTTGCTGGGGCCGATAATCGGGAAGCGAGCTTAGATCCTGGGCGAGAACAACCGCCACCGCAAACCCGGCCGCGGCGATGATGCAATGGCCGAATGATTTGGCTCTATTCAATTGAGTTTCCTGAGCTGTTCGCGCGCCAGCTCCTCTGTCAGCGGGATGTACATCCCGTCTTCTGCCACACGTTGCTGGCCATCGCGACTCAGGATGTAAGTCAGGAACTCCCTCAGTCTGGGCGCGAGCGGCTTGCCTGGTTCCCGGTTCAGGTAGATGTAGAGCCCTGTCACCAACGGATAGCTCCGGTTGCGGAAGCTTTCCAAGGTCGGCTCAATGTAAGGAGCTCCCTCGTGTGCCGCGAGCGCGATCGGCTTCACGCCCGGATTGGCCTTGATGACCTTCATGAAACCGAAGCCGATCGCATAGCGGTCATTGGCGACGGCAGCTACCGTTTGCACGTCCGAATTTCCCCTGACGTGATCTCCCCGCACCATCTCCTGGATGGCTGGATTCCACTTGGTGCCTCCCTTGAACACGACTTTCTGGATCGTTCCGGCCCACAGGCTTTGGGTGGCGTCGGTGCCATAAATCCGGATCGTCTTGTCCGCCCACTCGCCGCTAAGCCCAAGCTGACCCCAGGATCGGATGTCTTCCCTGGCGCTTCGTGCACTATCGGTAGACCACCGCGTGCCGATCCAGCCGCCGGTGCGCTCGGCTCCAAGGATGCCGTCCAATTGGCTGAGCGTGAGTCCGGAGATCGGATTGTCCTTGTTCAACATGATCACCACGCCCGGAGTATTCCCTCGCCTGTCCTGGTCGAATCCACCGGTTGCGAACAGGATCTCGAGCGGTTCATGGCCAAAGCACTCCTGGAACGTCATGAGATCCGGCCGCCACGCATCGTGACCCATCACCGTCAGATCCTCCGTGCCGGCGCACAGCCCGCTGAACCACGATGGCAGGATGTTTTCCCGGTAGCGGATGTCGGGATGCAGTTGCAGGAAATCCTCTTCCCATCGATGAATCAGATTGACGGTGAGCTGGCTTCCGTGCACGCGGATGACCCCGAGCTGATTCTGCGCGACTTTATAAGCCGGCAGCGCGCTCAAGTCGTAGCCCTGCGCGAAGGCACAGGAGGTCATGAGCGCGACCAACGACCCCAGCGAGCGGATGGCGCGATCCTTGAAGGACATCAATCGATCACTTCAGTTTTTTCAACTGGTCTCGAAAGGACGTCTGGCCCGATGCAAACGCGGGCACGAGTAACGCGGCGATCAAACGCGGCAATGAAACGAATGTTCGGCATTCCTAGTTCTCCACCTTCTTGAGTTCCCGCGTGGCATCCGGCGCAAGTATGGGAAGATAGCCACCGCCTTCGCGCAACACCGCCTGCTGTGCGTCGCGGCTCAGGATGTAGCGCACGAATTCGCGGATGCGGGGTGCGACAGGCTTGCCCGGTGGACGGTCGATGAACAGGGTGATGATTCGCGTAAGCGGATAGCTGTGATCCATCACCGTGGCTTCGGACGGCAGCACGAAGGGGCCGCTATCGTCATTCGCGATGGCGACCGGCGTCACATCGGGATTACCATATAGGGCGCCGGACAAGGCGATCCCGTATCTGTCCTTTGCCATCGCGTCGAGCGCGCGCTGCCCTCCGTCGGTGGCACCGCCCAACGAGCCGGGCAAGTCGGCGAATTCGCGCATCTCCGGATTCCAGCGGTGCCCGTTAAGGAACACGGCCTGCTCGAGATAGTCGGCAAATCCGCGGGCAATAGAGAACCCATACGAATGCAGTGGCTTGTCGGCCCACTCTCCCGAAAGACCGAGATCGCCCCAGGTTCGCACAGGTGGACCACCGCGCTTGCGATCCACGCTATAGATCGAATCGAGCTGGCGCGTCGTAAGACCGCGGATCGGGTTGTCCTTGTGGACGAATACGACGATTGCGTAGCCGCGGTTGCGCGTCTTGTAGCTGCCGGTCACGACATCGATGCCAGTCGGCTCGTAGCCCTTCACTTCTTTGAAGGCCGTAATCTCGAAAGGCCAGATTTCGCGGCCCATGAGTGCCAGATCCCCTGCGCCGGTGTAGAGCGCGCCAATCGCCGACGCCGTGCCGTGCAGTCGGTTCTGAAACGTCACGTCGGGGTGATATTTGTGAAAGCCTTCTTCCCATTTCTTCACTACCGCCTCGATGAAGTCGAACCGCCCACCAAGCGCACCGTGGCCCCATATCGAAATGTTCCCGGAAACTTTCTCCGCCGGCGGCTGGTACGGCGGCGGCAGGTCTGGGTCTTTCGCGGCCGCAAGCCCCGCGAATGCGATGAACGACAGCAAGCACGCGACCGATTTCATGGTTGATCCGTTCAGTCGAGGCGCTTCAATTGCTGCTGCGCGGTTTTCGCTGCGAGCGGAATGTACGCGCCGTCCTGCACGACCGCTGCTTGGCCGTCCTCGGATAACACGTAGCGCAAGAATTCACGCACTTTGGCGTCCAGCGGCTGGCCCGGCTTGCGATTGACGGCTACGATCACCACGCGGGCGAGCGGGTAACTGCGATCGGCAACAGTGTCGACGGTCGGCATGACGAACGCGTCTACCGCCTTTACCGCGAGCGGCAGCGCCGTAACGCCGCTCATTGACGCCCCCATGCGACCGTAGGCGATCGCCGAGGGATCGCGCGCCACGGCAGCAATCGCTGCCGCTTCGCTCGGAAACTCCTGGAGCGCCGTGTTCCACTTGAAGCTGTTCTCAAGGACTACGCGGCCAAAGAAAAGCGCCGCAATACTGTCGACTGGGGGTGCGAGCACGTGGATCGGGCGCTCGCGCCACTCGCCGCTAAGCCCGAGGTCGCCCCAGGTGCGTAGCTTGCCGGCGCCACGTTTATGCTCGCCACCGAAAATTCCGTCGAGCTGCGCCAACGTGAGACCACGCAACGGATTGTCGGGATGCACGAATACGGCGATGGTCCCGGCGAGACGGCTCCCCGTCAGGCCTGCATTCGCGACCTCGACGGTCGTGATCGGATAGAGTTTCACCCACTGGAATGCCATGTTGTCTACCGGCAGGCGCAGCTCGCGGCCGACGAACGCGATGTCCGCAATATCGGTGTAGAGGGCTGCAATGGTCGACTCGGGCCCGTGCAGTTGTGCAACGACGTGCGCGTCGGGATGATGCTTACGAAAACCCTCATCCCAGAGCTTCAAGAGCTCCGCGTCTTCGGGGCTGCCCCACACACGAATATCGCCGCGGACTTGGTTCTGCGGCTGGTACGTTTCCGCACCGGCCGCAGCGGCGGAGAGCGCCCACGCGAGAGTGAGGATGGTCGTCAACGAGCGACCCTTTTTGGCCCGAGCGCTCATTTGTCAGGGCTCCTTCGTTGCTCATTCACGACAGCTGCTGTGAGCGGTGGTACGCAAGCGATACCCATTTCTGCATCTCGTCATGAAGGCGTTCGAGGCCGCTGCGTCTTGCTCGATAGCTTGTTATTCGATTTTTTGCAGCTGTTCTCGAATGAGCCCGGCGGTCAGGGGCAGGTGGTCCCCTTCGCGCTCCACATCCGCCTGGCCTTGCCGGCTGAGCACATAGCGAAGGAATTCCTTGATCTTGGGATCGACCTTGACGGGATCGCCGGTCGGACGATCCGGCGCGAAGTAAATGTACGCCGTTCGCGTCAGCGGATAACTGCGGCTGCCGACGTTCGCCCGGGTCAACTCGACAAAAGGACCTTCAGGCTTGTCGGCCAACGCCAGCGCCTTCACTTGCGCCGTCTTGTAGGTCGCCGACGCGTAGGCGATGCCGTAGCGATCATTGGCCAGCGCTTCCATCATGAGTTTGCGGTCGTCGAATTCCTGCAGACTCTCGTTCCAGGTGTCGGCCCCTCCCATCACCCGCGTCTGGAAAAATGAAACCCCGCCGGGATAGAGGCCCGGAGGGCCATACACATGGATCGGCTGGTTCGCCCACTCGCCCGTCAACCCGAGCTGACCCCAGGTGCGGATGTTGTCCTTCGCGCCACGCGCTACCCCTTTCTCGACCCACTCGATCTTCTGCCAACCGCCGGTGCGCTGGTCGCCGTAGATGCCATCGAGCTGCTTGATCGTCAGCTTCGAAAGCGGATTGTCCTTGTGCACGAATACGCCCAGGGCAGTCGACTTGCTGCGCACGTCGAAGCTCCCGGTCGCCACCGCGATCTCCACCGGATAGAGCTGCGAGCGTCGATAGATCCCGTAGTACTCGTACGGAAAGAGCTCACGGCCGCTCAAGGCCAGGTCGGCGACGTTCACGTGCAGGCCGAACTGCGCCGACGCGGTCCCCTTCAGCGAGTCCTGGAACCAGACGTTCGGCTGATATTTGCGAAACCCCTCCTCCCAATACTTCATCAGGGTGCTCATGTGATTGGAGCCCCAGCTCCTGATGACACCGGAGACTTTCGTTTCGGGCTGGTATTCCGGCAGCGAGGACAAATCCTGCGCGCAAGCGAAGCTGGCCACACATGCAAGCGCAGCCCACGCAACGAACGCACGCAGCGTTTTCACTGCAGCTTTTCCCGTTGCTCGCGAGCCGCTTCCGGATTGAGCGGCAGGTACATACCGTCGTCGACCACATCTTGTTGGCCTTCGCGGCTCAGGATGTAGGTGAGGAACTCCTTCAGTCTCGGCGAGATCGGCTTCCCCGGCGCGCGGTTGATGTAGATGTAAACCGCGTTGCTCAGCGGGTATGTCCGCCGGTACATGCTTTCCCTCGTTGGCGCGACGTAAGGCCCGGACTCGGCTGCGGCAATCGCCAGCGGTTTGACCTTGGCCTCCTTCTCCACCACTCGCATCAAGTTGAAACCGATGCCGTACTTGTCATTGGCCACAGAGCTTACGATCTGCACGTCGGAGGGAGCCTTGCTTCCTCCTCGGACCATTTCCTTCATCGCCGGATTCCACTTGTCGCCGCCCTTGAACACCACCCGCTGGATCAGATCGGACCAATTGCTGAGCGTCGCGTCGATGCCGTAAATGCGAATCGGCTTGTCCGCCCATTCTCCCGTGAGCCCCAATTGGCCCCAGGTTCGAATGTTGTCCTTGGCGCTCCGCGCGGCCTCGGTCGACCACGTCGACCCTTTCCAGCCACCGCTGCGCTCGGCACCGAAGATGCCATCCAACTGCCTCAAGCTGAGCCCGGAAATCGGGTTGTCCTTGTTGACGAAAAAGATCACGCCCGGACTGTTTCCCTTGCCGAGATTGAACCCCCCGGTGGCGAACATGATCTCGAGCGGGTCATAACCGTAGACCTCCTCGAACGCCTTGAGGTCGGAGCGCCACGCGGTATGCCCCATGACATTGATATCGGCCGTGTCGGCAATCAGACCGCTGAACCCGCTGGGGACGAAGTAGTCACCGAAGCGAATGTTGGGATGCAGCTTGAGAAAGTTGTCCTGCCAGAGATGGACCAGGTGTTGCGTAAGCTCGGTGCCATGGATGCGGATAACGCCCCAGACGCCTTCGCAAACGGCGCCATGACAATGTTTCGAGAGCTTGTCTTCTTCGCTCGGCGCCCATTTGTAGGGCGGAAGCCCCGACAAATCGAACTCTTTCGAATGCTTGTCCAGCGCCCAGGCTGGAACAGCAGCGAACGTTACGCACCAGATGAGCACAGTGATGCGAAACAGCCGCTTCATCGGGACCCGACCGTCTACTTTCCGATTTCGACCACAACGAATGGACCTGGCGCATAGGCGACTTTCCCCAGCGGGGCGGGCTGCGAGGTCGCGTTGGGCGGAACATTTTCCACGGTCGCGGAGAAGAGCTTCCCTGTCTTTGAATCGAAGCCCAGCGTCTTGGCGCCGCGCATCGTCTTCACGTTTTCCAGGAGCGTGTACGTGTCCGCCGAGTCCTGGCGCACGATGGTGACGAAGCCGTCACCGGTCGATGCGAAGATCAGGCGATGGGTAGCGTCGTAGACCATCCCGTCGGCGTGCTCGCCAATCGGCAGCGTTTGAACGACCTTGCCGGAATCCGGATCGACCACCGCGAGCACGCGGCTGTGGCAGCCGATAAACAGGCGCCGGTTCGCCGGATCGAAAGCCATGCTGGACGCACCCTTGCAACCCTCGATCGGAGTTGTCTTGGTCACCTTGAGCGACTTCGCGTCGATCGTGACAAAGGCGCCTTTGTCGAACAGGTTTGTCCAGACCGTGCCTTTGCCATCGGCTGCCAGGAATTCGGGGCCGCCCCCGAGCGGAATCGTCCCGACGACCTTGCCGGCCTTCGGATCGATTACGGTCATGTCGTCGCTATCGCCATTGTTGACGAAGACGCGGTCCGTGCCGGGATCATAGATAGTTGCGTCCGGCTTCTTCCCCGCCTTGATCTCGCCGACGCGCTCGAGAGTCTTGAGGTCGACCACGATGACCGAGTCGGTCTTGCCGTTGGTCGCGAAGCCTTTGCCGATGGACTTGACCAACGCAACGCCACGGGCTCCATTCATGTTCGTGATCCGGCCGACCACTTTGCCGCTATCGGCATCGAGCACCTCGACACTTCGATAGTGGGTCACATAGACGCGCCTATCCTCGGGATCCACCGCGATGTAATCCCACCCGGCGTCGCCGCCGATGGTGTACTTGTTCGTGACGTGGTAACCGGTTTTGGCGGGCTCCGCGCCGAGCGCCGGAGCACAGACGGCGGCCAGTACCGCGGAGAGCGCGACAATCGTGTCGAGTCTCATGCGCGGCGTTTAGGCGAAATCATTTCGGTCGTAATTACTTGATCGCCTGCATGGCCTTGTGCACGAATCGATTGTCGTACAGCCGATCGGCTTTGACCTTGGAATTATCGCCCGTGGCTCGCCATTGGCCTTCCTCGCTCTTGTCGAAATCGGACGCTTGAATCGCATCGACCACTAGCTTGACCGCGGCCGGCGAGAACGAGTAGTCGCCGTTCGCATAGGTAGGCAGGGTGTTCCGGATGAACTTGATCTTCGCCAATCGATCCTTGTCGAAATAGTCCGGCGGCAGTTTTTCGGCGATTTCTTCCGCCGTATGCTTGTTGACGAACCGCATCGTCCTCACCAGAGCGTTGACCAGGTGCTGCACGGTGTCCGGATGCGCTTCGATGTATTTCGGCGACATGAGGAGGCTCTGCGCCGGAAACGCCGCCCCCAGTACCTTCGTTGTTGAAGCCTTGCTGTTGAGGTCATAGAGCGTCGAAACCATGTTCGATTCCAGGAGCGCGGAGGTCACCGGCTCCTGAAACGTCATCACATCCACTTTTCCTTCCTTCAATCCACTGAGGACAGCTTCCAGCCTTCCCTCCGATTCGAGCATCACCGGCGTGAAGCTGCCCGGCGGGACACCGGCCTTCTTGGCGAGATAACTTGTGATGACCGCCTTGGTCCCGTATTGGGCGCCATCGGCGATGTTCTTTCCCTTGAAATCGGCCGCGCTCCGGATCTTGTCCTTCACGCGGTTGGCGACCATCACCGTCATGCCGGGCGCATCGTTGATCACCATGACCGCCTTGATAGGAAGCTCGTGGCGGGCACCGAAAATCGTATGATTGAACCAATGATACGAAGCATCGATCTGACCCTTGGTCAACGGCTCCTGCATCAGGTAGTCCTGCTTGTTGAGTTTCTCGAGATCGACCGGCACGATCTCGATCCCCTCTTGCTTGAGATATCCGAGGCTGTCTGCAAGCCGAAGCACGATCGGATCCTCGTCGATGCTCATCCTGACTTGCGTGAGTTTTTCGGCGGCCGCGACCGGTGCCGCTGTAGAGGCGCTACCGAAGGAAGCGAGCGCCATCACGATGAGGCTTACCGTTAATGTCTTGTTCATTGCTTTCCCAAATGTGGTGCTCAAGTTCATTCCTCCAGCAGTTCCAGCTCGCGGGGAGGCTCCTTCGAGTCGAGCTTCTTCAACTGGTCCCTGACGGTGGCAAGCGGCAGCGGTAAATAAGCGCCGTCGCGGACCACGTCCTGCTGGCCCTGCCTGCTCAGGATGTAGCGCAGGAACTCCCTTACCTTCGGATCGACTCTGGGGTCGGCGATTTCGGACTTCTCGTTATCGATCGTGTAAACAAGGTAGACGGGCCGCGAGAGAGGGTAGCTACGATCCGTAACACTCTTCCGGGAGGGTTCCACAAAAGGCCCGGCAGTCGTGTCGGCCAAGGCGACCGGCTTGACGCCGGCGGTTCGGTAGCCGAGCGCGGTGTATGCAATTCCATACGGATCCCTGCTCAGGTCCGCGATCATCTGTTTGCGATCTTCGTACTCGCGCAGGTCTTCGTTCCACATGGCGCCGCCGTCGAATACTCTGGACTGGAAGTAGGTGATCGAACCGGCCCCCAGGAGCGGCGGTCCGTAGACATGAATGGGCTTGTCGGCCAGCGGGCCGGCTACGCCGAGCTGTCCCCAGGTGCGGATGTTCTGCGCGCTCGTGCGCGCCGCGTTGGTGTCCCACGTCAAGGCATTCCAGCCGCCGCCACGTTCCGCACCGAAAATGCCATCGAGCTCTTTGACCGTGAGTTTGGTCAGCGGATTGTCCTTGTGCACGAAGATCGCGTACGCAGGCGACTTGTGCGGCGTCTCGAAGCTGCCGGTGGCCACTTCGACCTCGACCGGGTAGACCCATGAGCGCTCGTAAGACCCGTAGCGCTCATAGGGATTGATCGGACGTCCCATCACCGCGATGTCCGCGGTACGCATTTCCAATCCGTACATGCCGGAGGCGCTGCCCTTGAGCGTATCGGCAAACTGGATACCGGGCTGGTACTTTCTGAACCCCTTCTCCCACTGTTTCATGAGCGCGGTCATCTGATCGTTGCCCCGGCTGCGAAGCACGCCCGAGACCTGCTGGTCGGGACGATAGTCGGGCAGAGATGACAAACCCTGCGCGGCGGCACCGGCCGGGAACACCACCGCGATCAACAAGCCCGCAATGAGGGTCTTCATGATTCAGTCGAGCTTCTTGAGCTCGGCCTCCGCTTGCGCGGGGCTGAGCGGGATGAAGATGCGGCTGTCGGCGACGATCTGCTGGCCCTCCCTGCTGAGAACGAAGCGCGCGAACTCCTTGTCGCGTGTCGAGAGCGGCTTGCCAGGCACGCGGTTCAAATAGAGATAGGCGCCGTTATGCATGGGGTAGCTGCCGTCGAAGAAAGTCTGCGGACTCGGCGTGACGTAACGCGCACCCGCTTTCGCCGCGAGCGGCAGGACCCTCACATCCGACCCCGTCGAATTGATGACGCGCTGGAACATGAAGCCGATCGCCAGCGGATCGTTCTGCACGCCCTCGATGATCTCCTGGTCGCGAGTCTTCCCATGGGCCTTCAAACCTATATCGGCGCGCGGCCCCTCGATGAGGGCCGGGTTCCACTTCTTGCCCCCCATGAATGCTTCGCGCTCGATCAAATCGGCCCAGTTGCTCAAGGTGACGTCGGAGCCATGCACATGAATGGGTTTGTCGGCCCACTCGCCCGTTAGGCCGAGCTGACCCCATGTCCGGATGTTTCCTTCGGGTCCGCGCGCCGCCGCGGTCGACCATTTCGTTCCGTTCCAACCGCCGGTGCGCTGCGCGCCGAAGATGCCGTCGATCTGCTGCATCGTGAGGCCGCTCAGCGGATTGGTCTTGTGCACGATGAACATGAGACCCGGCGTGGAGCCCTCCGGATCGTCGTACGAGCCGGTCGCAAATCGGATCTCGAGCGGGTCGTATCCGAATGCCTGGTGGAATCCCATGAGGCTCGCGTGCCACGTCCGATGACCCATGAGG